>Ga0164311_10000319_pt1 | contig 20315 bp, 12 predicted proteins | sample GuaBasSedimGuay2_FD_121796 | JGI IMG/M metagenome (GOLD analysis project Ga0164311, IMG submission 121796) | Subseafloor sediment microbial communities from Guaymas Basin, Gulf of California, Mexico - Guay2, Core 4569-9, 9-12 cm | ecosystem: Environmental > Aquatic > Marine > Hydrothermal vents... | reverse complement strand
CGATTCAAGGTGGAGGAGGATCTTGAATGGCTGAGCTGCGATTCGAGGGTTATCGAGCCTCCATCAGGCCTGCTCAAGTTTAGGGTTGGATCAAATCTGAGCGGGAGATATGAGTTAACTGGTTTAAGGATAGGTGTATATGATTTCCTCGAACTCTTCAGAAACCATGTTAAACTACCTTTTACGCTTAAGGCTATAGTTTACCCCCGAGTCATTCCATGGATCATTGAGGCATTAAGGCTTCTTGGCGGAGAACTCGCGGGACTCGGCGAGACTCCCGGAAAGAGGAAGGGCCATGGCCTAGAATATCTATGGAGTAGGGATTATCAGCCGCAGGATCCATTCAAGTTCATTGACTGGAAGGCGACCGCGAGGCTTCAAAAATTTATGACGAAGGATTTTCTGGAGGAGGTATATGGATCGGTTAAGATAATCTATGATGTCAGGGCGCATGGCCCCATATCGAGGGATGAGTGCGCTACTTACTTCCTCTCAACCCTAATCTCATCTCTTCAATCGGGTCTATCTCCCAGCATAGTCTTGAAGGATGGCGATAAGCTGATCCTCGACTTAGAGGATACAAATCCAGCCGACATGTTAAAGATCGCGCTGAGTTACATCCTCGAGTCACACATTGCTAAGGAGTGGGATTTCTATGAACTCTTTGAACCTAAATCCGCCCGCAAGCTACTAAAAGTCTTAAGAGAATTTAGGCTATCTGCCCTAGAGGAGGTCGTTAAGCTGAGGTTGGATGAGACGTTAAGGCGATTACGGGCTGTTCTGAAGGAGCCTAAGACACACGTTATATACATTGGGTGCATATTGATGGATTCCGCGTTTGTTAAGGAGCTAGCCTCTATGGTCATAGAGTCTGGGGGCAAGTTGTCGATTATGACGCCTATGAAGCCTTGGCTAGACTTCAAAGACCTTGAAGAAGCATATCTAGCATATCATTCCCATAGGAAGCTGCTTAAAGGATTAGAGAAGATAGGTGCCGAGATCCGCTAACATAGGGAAAATCTGGCACTCATCTGTTAAAAATGGATCTACCCATCCTTCAGATCGTCTAAGATTAAGGTTGCCAAGTCCTCTAGAACTAATAAAACTATCAGTCTAACACGGCATACCGATGCTTAAAATCTGATATACTTATCCTTCTAAGCTAGCCATCCAAGATTCTCATCCCATTAAACGACGATTTCTTTATCTTAATAGAAAGCTCTTTAGGAATGAGATCAGCACCTGCTATTAAATAAGCGAAAATATGGTATAACTCGTCTCATTCCAATAAGGAACTGGTTCAGAAAGACAATTAAAGTGGCTAAAAATCTCATAGGTCACCGAGTCATCCTGTTGGGTCATATCCTTTCTTGATAGGCGGTTCAAGAAATTGTGACTCTTGAGGCCAAAGCATTTTAAAGAATCTCTCAATAACCCGACACGTATGCTCACTAATCTTTCTAAGTTCACTTACCTCACAGCTTCACAGCACGCATCTTAGACGGCGATACTCTTATAAGCGGGTTGGAAAAAATTTATTACATGCTATGGGCGGATCCGCCCGTATGGGACGCCCTCAATGTGGCTTCCATCTTCGATAAAGCATTAAAGAGGGCTATTCGGCGGGTTAAGAGGGCTAATAGATGGCATCTCGTTTCCCCGCTCTGTAGAGCTTTCATCAGAGCTTATCTAATAATGAGGCCAGCCATGGTCAGGAGCATTCAGTTAATGAAAGCGGTTATAAGAGCCTTAAAGGAGCTTAGGGAAGTCCTTTCCAGAAGGATGGAGCTATTGAAGCTGGGTACTATGAGAGCTTGGAGAGCTTGCGAAATCGCTTCAAGCTGGGGACATCCTAGGGCAAGAGAATGGATCAACAACGAGTACTTCATCCTATATCACGGCATGCTCGCCAAGTGGCTAGGCAGGTTAGTTGGAAGAGCGATCTTAGATGACCCATAGACGAGGCTAGAGATTAAAGCGTTTAAAATTGTCATTAAAAGCTGATGTGTATTAAAGGAATAAAAACAGGAGGCCGGTGAACTGAAGGTATTGATAATTCATCCAAGATTGGTCATCGGCGGCGCTGAAAAGGTGATTTTCTTACTAGCTGATAACTTAAGGAGGCTTGGGGTGAAGGTAAATATATTTTTCTCAGAAGCAGATCAAAAAGCCTTAAACCTCTTAGGGATTAAGACAAATGGTAGCCTATTAGTCCGAGACATAAACCAATCCGAGCCCGGGGTAAGTAAAAAGGCGTTCTTTAAGAGCATAGAGTACTTTAAAGACTTAGGCGAGCTTTATTTATTCGTTAAGAAAGCTCATAACGCATACGATGTAATGAACCCCCATAATTTCCCCGCCTATTGGTCCATGACAGCGATAAGAAATCACATTCCGATAATATGGACTTGCCATGAAGTCCTCGGACCCTATGGAGTCTTCAGAGATTATTATCGAAACTTCCTAATGAAACCTGTAATGAAGCTACTACGCCAAATAGACTCTCAAATAGTAAGAAAGTACGTCACAGAAATAATCACGAACTCTAAGAGGAATGCCAAGCTAATAGCCAAAAGATATAATAGGCGATCAAAGGTGATTTATCCGCCCATAAACCTTAAAATCTATGTTGGAAAGAGGACGAGTAATAAGCCGATAGAAGGGGAATTTGTGATGCTTCAGGTGGGATCCTTAGTTAAACTGAAGAATCAAGTATCTAGCATAATAGCGCTCAAGATTATTAAGAAGGACATTCCAAAATCAAAACTCATAATACTTGGAAACGGTCCGTGGAAGAAGCGATTAATATGTCTATCCAAAGAACTTAAGTTGACTAAGGATATAATGTTCATGGATTACATTGAGGAAGAAGCTCTAGCTAAGATCTACAGATCCTGTGACTTATATCTTAGTCCAGTCTTAGAACAATCCTTTGGATTAACCCCCTTCGAAGCAATAGCCTCAGGAACGCCAGCAATAGTCTCGAGGAGATGTGGCGCGGCAGAAATAATTCAAAGATATGCTCCAGAAATGCTTATAGAACCCAAGCCAAGAGATCTAGCTAATAAAATACTTGAAGTTTATGAGAAGTACGACAAATTTCTAGATAGGACTAAACATTTAAGGCGTATGATTGCCAGAGAATTATCCCCGATAAACTATGCGGAGAAAACCCTTAAGATCATGAAAAGGATACTAGAGTGGTCTTGAGCACTAAGAGACATAGTCCGTGGATCGCGATCGTCACGGCTTATCCTCCTGATGTGGGTAGGCTAAGTGAGTACGCCAAAGAGCTTGTCAAGGCGATGTCCGAGAAAATTAATGAAAAGATCTTAATTTTATCCGATAGAAGCCAGCCGGGTGACGAAAAACTGATAATAAAGGACTCTTGGAGGCCGGACAGTATCCTAGGAATGATCAAGCTCTGGCTAAATGTGGTCACGGTTAAATGTAGGTTAATGCACTTTAACTTACACCTAGCAGTTTTCGGGTCAAGTAAGATTGTAAACTTTCTAGGCTTGATATCCCCACTACTAGCAAGACTATCCGGAAAGAAGGTAGTAATCACATTACATAATATACCTGACACAATAAATTTAGAGGAGGCTAAATTAAAGAACTCATTACTGAACAGAATAGGTCTGACGATCGCTATGAAAATCCTGGCGGCGTCCGCGAGGACTATTATAGTAAAGGTCAGAAGCTACGTAAAGATCTTGAGGACACGATATTCGGCTAAAAATGTTAAATTCATTCCCCATGGAGCATGGTTTGCAAAGCACCCAGGTGTTTGGAGAGCTGACCGTCGAGAAAATATACTATTCATAGGCTATATCGCTCCATATAAGGATCTAAAAAGGTTGGCCGAGATAATTGCTAGATTAAGATTAAAGGTTCCTAAATTAAAGCTGCTAATATCAGGCAGCCTCCATCCTAATTACAGTAAAGAAGGAGAAGAAATTTTACGAGAGATCCTGAATAAACCCTTTGTGATATATCTGGGAAGGGTGCCAAATAACCTGATTCCAAGGCTCACCTCGATCTCAAGGGCACTAATCTTACCTTATAGAACATCCACGGGGACGAGTGGAGTATATCATCTAGTCGCCGGGTTAGGTTTACCGGTTATAGCTCCACCAACCCTAGAATTTAGAGAACTTGTTAGAGAGGGGGCTGGGATCATGTTAGTAGACCTATGGAGTGATGAAGCTGAGGAAAAGCTGCTGAGACTACTAAGAGATGATTCTCTGGCAATAAAGCTCTCCAGAAAGAATATCGAATATGCTATGAAGAGAAGCTGGGATGAGATAGCCCAAGAGTACCTGAAGGTCTTCCATGAGGCATTAACTAAATGAAGCAATTTGCCCTGGCCTCGACAATAGCCATAACAGCCCTGACTCTATTAAGTCCTTGGCTCCTTAATGGAGCCCCATATATTGGGGACTCGTGGATTCATCTGAAGAAAGCCGAGGAAATAATGAGCTCAGGCAGGCTGAGTCTAGTCGAGTATAATGATATGTGGCCTCTAGTTAACCTGCTCTTAGCGTTTTACTCAAGTATATTAAACATAAACCCATTGATATCCACACAAGTAATTCCGTTCTTAGCGTCCTTATCAGCACTAAACCTTTACATAATAGCGAAAGAGGTTTCGAAATCCTGGGAGGTCGGAGTAGCCTCCGGATTAGCGCTTGCCTTCACACCTATCTATACGTTCATAACATTCGGGTCAGCGATCATGAAAGAGACGGCATCCCTGTATCTAGCGACGATACTCATGGCCTATGCAATATCTAATAGATTAAAGTACCCGTGCTTCACACTATTAGCATTGGGTTTGGTCCTCGGCCATCACTTTGCATCGCTAGCAATAGCGATCTTCCTAGCGACTTTAACGCTTGAGGACTTCTTAGACAGTCTAGCCGGAGAGGAAACTGAATGGGCCAAGTCCATGACAGCTACAGTAATATATGGATTCTTTGCATCTTGCTGGACCCTTTACACAGTCTTCAAAATAGGTTGGTTCGCTCCAATAGACCTAAACTCTCTAACAATGATGGCATGGGTCTGGCTTGGGTCATACATGATCTCAAGACTGAGCAAAACGGGGACATTAATACTGCAATCAGTATTGATTCCCTTAGTCTTCTTGGCGTGGAGGGGGCACCTGCACGCAATACCAACGCCAGTAAATCCGGTGTCCATTTGGGAGCTCAGAGATTTATTAGTGTTCTCAGTCCCAGCACTCCTAGGAGTGGCTAGCTATTGGAAAAGGAGAAAGTTAAGATCTTTCCTAATCTCAACGACTGCTTTAATAATCTTCAGCCTTACTTGGAGCCTGGATGCTAGCGGACTGGTAATCTTCACAAAATCCCTACATTACTATGCCGTTACTCTCGCAATAGCTTTCGGTCTATCCGCATCATTCATCCTCAAGCGAAGATTCGGCAAAATGATCTTAAGCATAATGTTATTATACTTAATCTTGGCATCCGCTACAGGGATAATGCTAGCATTGGATGGGCCAGGAGCATATCATCAAGGAGAACTCTTACAAATGAAGGCGCTGAACAACTTGTTAACAGATCGAACAATGATGGACGTAAAGCTAGGTTACTTGGCAGAATACATTGGCCTAGAACATACATCTTTCCATAGACCAAAGTTAGGGGAATACATCTTGCTGACAAAAACCGATTATACTCATGGGGTCTTACTCGGATATGTTTGGGTCAAGCTTTCGACACTCCTACCACAAGAAACAAGAAAGCTATGCGATAGAGTAATTGATGGAAGCTATGTGAAATTGCTTAGAACAAATGTCATCTAAGTATGTTTTAAGGATGATCTTCAGGGGATCAGGGAATCTGAAAAGATACCTAATAATGCTAGCCGTGTTTGAAGCAATATTTCTTTCATTGACGACAGCTCCAGCAGGCTATCTAAATGAAACCTTACAACTAATTCCTAAACCAAGCCTCTGGGCATCCTTAAACCCACCAGGCATAGAAGTCGATTACAGCTATCTTGAGATAAGAAATGAAGAATTCTTGATAATCTCATCCCCAGATCTATCGGAAGCAACAAAACTCTTAACAGGGAGGAAGTTGAAACTGAATGAAGTTTCAATCGGATGCTGGCTGAGAGGCTCGAAGGCGGAAGAATATTTAAGGTCTAAATGGGGACACGTAACCACCTTAACTTGCACAAACACGTTCTTAGACTACTCGATTATCCTTGATCGGAGCATCTTTAAACAAGTCTCTAAATCATCCTATTTCAAGATATATTTGAGGGCCTCCAGCCAAAATGGAATAGCGATCCCTTCTGCATGGAATCTCGCAAATGACCTAGTGGCGTTGGTAAGGCTCCACAGAAATCTCCTCTCCGCAAGCCTAACCATAATTCTCTCCATTATATGCTGTATCCTAGGACTGAGATCTACGAGCGACTTAAGAGAAATAATAGAATCGTTAGAAGAGGTTCACATCCCTCGTAGCACTCTTCTCTTGAACCTATCCATTATTGCAGTCGGAACCATGCTGATTGGAGTGCTGACTGGATATGGTCTGACCTCAGTGATAACACCATTAGCCTTAATTTACCTAAGACAGACGCTGGGAATACCGTACATCTATACTGCACCAAGCCCGCTAACCATGATCTCAACCCTCCCTTTAGCGCTCATTTCCCTCACATGTTACTTAGTTCCAATAGTTTGGAGATTTGCTAGAAAATGATGGGGTTAAGATTATTCGGTCTCAGGAGAGTGGCCTTAACATTTGCCCTGATATATCTTGCAGCTTCAGCCTTGACCCTAATAACGAGTTCATCCTACGAACTACTACTAGGGCTTAAAGACTTTCTACAGGGTTTCGAGCTAAGAGAGCCGATAATTATGGATAAATCTGCAAAAAGTGTCTATACAAGCATATTACCAGCTAGACTAGCAAAAGATTTAAACACGGTACTAGATTTAAATGCGAAGCCTATAACGGCGACCTTAGGCTATATCGACGGCTTATTAACTCCGCTCTGGAGTCAAGAGATCCTTGGAGACACCATGAATATAACTGGGAAAAACTGGATAATTTTAGGAAAAGCTGTCGCGGCAAGGCTGGGAAAAAGGATAGGAGACGTAGTGATCGTCACAAGCATTCTAAGAAAAGAAATCCATATCCTTAAAATAGTCGATATAAGAAACTTCAATGATCCAAGAAACAACTATGCATTTGTATCTGAAGAGCTGGCCAGAACCCTAAGGGGAATTAGGGGGGAAGACGCCTCAATAATACTCTTTAAGGATCGAGCCGAAGCGATGAAAGCCTCCAGATATCTAGGAAAGCTCTATGAGCTAAAAATTAGTTATAATATACCTCTTCAAGCAAAACTTAGGATCATCGCATCAGACGGATCCATAATATCGGAGAAGAGGATTTCAGGTAGTGGAATGGAAGTATTCAAGTTGCCCTTAGGCTTTTATCAACTAATAATCTCAACAGGCTATGCAAATCTGCCGATGGAATCATTAAAGCTAAAGGAGTCTAAAGAGATAAACATTAAGCTTAATGGATCTGTAAGACTGACGATAACCGGGTTTAGGGAGAAACCGATCCTCAAAGACATGAAAGGGAAGGTAATTGAGCCTCAAAGGCTCGACAGCTCCTGGGTCTACGAAATCCCAATTGGAGTGTACTTTCTAAAGCTAGACAATCTCAGATTGAAGCTACCAGTGCTAACCGACTTAAAAATAAAACCGGGAGAAATACAGAAGATTCCTGAGACATATAAGGTCAGATTTGATATGAGTTGGATCGATGGAAGACCAATTAGGGAAGCATACCTGACGATCCTGACGAAAGCCGGAGAACTAATAACGGCGGCGAAGGTAACAAAATCTTATGAGATATATCTTCCACGGGGGGAATATTCAATTAAGCTCGTTAAGGGGGGCTACGTTTTAGAGAAGAACTTGAAAATAAATTCAGAAAAAAGGATCAAGCTTGTCATGCCTTTGAGAAGTGGCGGCAAATGTCCATATACTAGGCGGCTTAAAGAGATTAAGATATTAGCTGCAGGATATGATGAGACAAGCATGATAAGCATCTTGGCCCTCTCAGCGGAATTAGCTATTCTAACGATCTCAATCATACTAGCAGTAGTAACCTATATCTCGATTACAGATCATTTATATGAATCTGCTTCAAAAGAACTCGAGAATCTTAAAGAGCTAAAGCTTCAAAGAAAGTTGCTCCTAAGAATAACATATCTCCCGGTAATAGAGATAACTTTGCTTGGAGCCGGCTTAGGTGGACTAACAGCATTCATACTCGTTAAAACAATATCATGGACACCATCCATCCCACTACAGTTTACTGGTTTAAGTCCATCGACCTACCTCACTCAAACAGTCATAGCCTTCTTCGCCTCAACATACTCGTACCTGAAAGAAGTCTTAAGGAAATGGTCTTAGAGCTTCTAGTCAAATTTACGCAAACCTTAATTTCAGTAGCGTCCTTTATATTGATCGGGGTAATAATATACAATTTCGTGATCTTTATAATAGGCTATAAAAGAAAAAGGGCAACCAAATCAAATCCAACTGAGTTGAAGAAGATCACCCTTATAATACCTGTTAAGGATGAAATAAATTCTCTGCCATTAATATTTGAATCCCTTAAGAACATAATCTATCCGAGAGATCTTCTTGAGACGATATTCGTTGTATCAAGGGACTCAAAGCGGTGCATAGAAGCATGCAAGAAATTCTTAAAAGACAATGGTAAATGGGTTAAAGTCTTAGTAGATGAAGGTAGGGGCAAGCCCTCCGCATTAAACCTAGGACTAAAACACGCAAGCGGGGAGATCGTGGGTATATTTGATGTAGACTCTATTCTGCCGAAAGATATTCTCTTAAAGGTTTCAGAAGCCTTCTCGGATGGAGATGTCGTGGCGGTCCAGGGCGTAACCAAACCATACAATGAGAACAAAAACCTCTTAAGCAAACTGGTGTCTATGGAAGAAAAAGCTTATCTCGCACTATTCCTCCAGCCCAGATCAAATCTAGATCTATTCCTACCATTTACAGGCTCAGGCTCATTCATTAAAAAGGATCTCCTCCTCAAAATCGGAGGCTGGAGCGAGACAGCACTAGCTGAAGACTTTGAGCTAGCTCTAAGACTCTTCGATAACAAGATTAAAATCCGACTTGAGCCGAAGATCTCATGTCAACACGAAGCAGCCTCAAAGCTGACACCTTATATTCTTCAGAGGCTTAGGTGGTTTAGAGGATATCTACAACTTCTGTTAAGGGCATCAAAGAGGCTAATAACCTTAACCCCACACTGGATAGACATCTCAATAATCTTGGCAAGCCCCATCTTACTCTCCGCATCCTTAATAGTCTTCCTCTACTTCCTGATATCGGCGGACATAAACTCTCCGGTAAACCTGATCAAACCCTTTGCTTGGAGCCTATTGATCACCGCTATACCGGCCTTCTTTTACATAACCTCAAGGCTGAGAACCATCGGTCTCAAGGCCCTCCTAATAATCCCCGCCTCAGCCGCATACTGGTTACTGGAGTCATTAACAGCACTAACTGCGTTAATGATGTGCTTATTTAGAATAAAGATGGAATGGATTAGAACTCCAAAGAATGGTGTGATGGAGTTGATCGACGATGACTTGCGAGGCAAACTGGCCAGCAGTAAGGCTTAAAGAAGTCTGGAAGACGTTTACATCCAGAGCCGAGCAAGTATCTGCTTTAAAGGGAGTCTCAATGGAACTGGACTATGGCGAGATCACCATAATCATGGGTCCAAGCGGGGCTGGCAAAACAACTCTCCTGAAGACGATTTATGGGCTATTGCCGCCAGATAGGGGAGTTGTCGAGGTTAACGGCGTAGATATCTATAGGCTAAGTGGATCGGCTAGAGATAGGTTCATCAGTCAGTTGATAGGGTACATGCCTCAGGAAGATAGATTGATTGAGACCCTAAATGTTCAAGAAAATCTGATACTGCCGCTCTTAGCAATAGGAGAATCTGAAAAAACAGCTTCTAATCGCGTTAAAACCATCTTAAATGTGATCGGGCTTAACAAGCTTGCTGAGAGGCTTCCTAAAGAACTTAGCATGGGACAGCGCAGAAAAGTCCTCCTAGCCAGAGCCCTAATAAACGATCCCGAAATCCTCCTTCTAGATGAGCCCACAGCGAACTTGGACTCAGATGGTGTTAACTGGCTTTTAAGCTATTTAGAGCTACTTAAAAGCGAGGAGGACACCTGCATCTTACTCGCATCTCATGATCAGCGGGTCTTAGAGATCGCTGATCAAATATATTGGATGCTCGATGGATCCCTGAAAAAGCTTAAAATGGAGATTAATCAATCGTATAATCAAAAGCCTTGAGGCCTGGTGGACTTTTCTCTATGATTCTGAGCGCAGCCCTCGTGACCTCAATACTCTTAGCTACTTCACCGCAAGCATCGACCACATCTCCAACAGTTAGCTTAATCATGGACAAGGACGATTGGATAAACATCGCAAAACTGGCATGGAACTATTATACGCCTGGAATAGGGGTGGAAAGCGGCACCGGATTACATCATGCTGGAAAGGATTGGCCCTACTTCACGGATTGGGATCTAGGAACATACATCCTGGCAATCTTAGATGCGGAAAGGTTGGGAATAATCCCAAGGGATGGGGAGTGGGGCTCAACTTATAGGCTGAACAAGGTGATAGAATTCCTTAAGACAAGAGAGCTAACAAGCGATGGAGTACCATATCTTTGGTATAAGTCTAGTGACGGTAAGCCATGGGTTACAGAGCCAACAAACCCATCAGATTCCGGAAGACTCTTAGTCGCTTTGCATAGACTATGGATAGAAAGGCCGGAGTATAGGGATGATATAGAATACATAGTCAAGGTTAGGACGAATTATGCGGCAATAGCTTCGTCCAATAGATGGGACGACCAAAATCCCTATCACTATTATTCTGCCCTAGGTTACAAATACTTTGGCTATGATAGTTATGAGCCTGTTAGGAATGTTCTCGAAGGCTTCAAAAAAGCCTTAAATTCCTCTGAACGAGTTCTAGTGAATGGAATAGACTTACCTAAAATGTATTTAACCATGGAGCCTATCATACATCTATATCTCGAGACTGAATATGACCCCATGATTGAAAATCTCCTCTTCAACACATATCTAGCTCATTACAATAGGTATCTTGAAAGTGGCGAACTATTGGCTTTTAGTGAAGGTAATACAGGTCTGGATGATCCAAGCTACGTCTATGAGTGGATAGTTACCCCCGGTGGGAACAGCTGGGTCGTAACTAAGCCTGATGGAACAAGCGCCGATATAGCTCCAATAAGCTACCTGAAAGTTGCGATAAGCCTTCACGCGATCTATCCATCGAGATATACCCTCGAGCTAATGAATTGGATGTTTCAAGCCTTTGAGGAACATTATCAACAGCACACAGATGATCCCTGTAAAAACTATGCTTGCGGATTCATGGATGGTGTGGATCTGAGTGGGAGAGTCGTATCAACGATAATCGATAGGACAAACGGTATGATCTTAGAAGCAGTTAGGTACGCTGTGGATAAAGGACTGCTTAAAATAGAGACAAGCCCACCAGTTCCAGCTACCCTGTATGTGAATGGGGTCCCGAGGGATCCCTGGGGCTTAGACTATCTTCCGATATCAACGGGAGTGCATCGTGTGAAGTTTGGAGATGTCGGCCACCCACCCTTCTGCGACTTCTATATTACCCCTGAGGATCGAGAAGCTGAGGTATTAATCGATGATATCAAGGTCGTAAGAGGGGAATATGAGCTAGCAGGGCTTCTCGTGGTGAAGACTGATCCACCAGTACCTGCCACGATTTACGTAAACGGAACACCGGTTGCCGCATGGGGTTTAGATTACTTGCCGGTAAAGCCTGGCAAATACGTTATAAGATTCGGCGACGTTCCATATTACGTAACCCCTCCAGATCAAGTAGTGGAAGTTGAGCCGAAAAATGTAACCACGGTTGTAGGCCACTACGTTAGGGCGGGATTGCTAGTGGTGAAGACAAATCCGCCGGTCCCCTCTGTAATCTACGTAAACAATACTCCTGTAGCCAGATGGGGTTTAGATTACTTGCCGGTAAAGCCCGGAACCTATCTCGTAAAATTTGGAGATGTAGATGGATATGACACCCCAGACCCCATCTCAGTAGAAGTTAAGGCGGATGAAGTGATAACCGTCATCGGAAACTTTACGGAGAATCCCGGAAAAACCTATCCAAAGGATGAGACCCTAGGCTATCTTAAAGTAGAGACTAATCCTCCAGTTCCTGCAACGCTATACGTGAATGGAACTCCAAGAGATCCCTGGGGCTTAGACTATCTCCCGCTGCCACCGGGAAGATATATCATAAGATTTGGTGACGTTGGATTACCTTTATGCGATTACTACGTGACCCCGCCTGACGTACTCATCGAGGTAAGGTCAGGAGAAGTAACCAAAGTTATAGGAAATTATACTTTGGCTGGCCAATTAGTGATAAGGACGGATCCACCAGTACCCGCAACACTCTACATCAATGGGACACCCGTTGACCCATGGGGTCTAGACTATCTACCCATCAAGCCGGGGACTTATACCATAAGGTTCGGCGATGTCCCATACTACGTTACTCCAACAGAAGTAACCGTCAAAGTTGAGCCCAAAAAGATTGTAGAAGTTACCGGACATTACGTTAAAGCTGGCCTATTAGTAGTAAAGACGGATCCACCGGTAAAGTCCACGATATACGTTAATGGAACCCCGGTCGCGGTATGGGGTTTAGACTATTTGCCCGTCAAGCCCGGAACATACTACATCTACTTCTCCCCCGTCTCAGGCTACAGCCAACCAGATGTGATCAAGGTAGTTGTTGATAGAGATGAGGTGGTCGAAGTAGTTGGAAACTTTACATAAGAAGATCTCATCAAACCTCTGGGTATTCATATTAGCTCTGCTAGCCTTTCCATTCGCGCTATCCCTTGGAACATCAGGATATGATGCACCGATACACATGTTCTTCGGAGATCATTACGTTAGATCGTGGTTTGACCTCTGGGATCCTAGATGGTATAATGGCTTCACCGTGGCCAGCTATCCCCCACTGGCTCATCAGCTCTTAGCCATCCTCGAGCTAACATCAGGTAAGCCCACCTTAAGCTACGCCCTCCTCTCCTCAATATCTATCGCCTTATACGCCTATGCTCTAGCCCGCTATAGCAACCTTTTCCTAGGACGTAGGGTTGGCATTCTAGGATCCATAGCATCCATCTTGGCCCCGGCGACCATGATAAGCTTCCTTATCTATGGACATCTAACAACGATCCTTTCGACTGCCCTAACATTTCTATCATTTACAATGTTCATAGAGTATGCTAAGAGAGGAAGGCGCCTGAACCTGCTAGCCTCAAGCCTATTAGCATCCGCTTCTATATACTCTCATCATTTCACGGCGTTGGTCTTCTCACCGATACTCTTCATCACGACGATAAGCCATCTATGGTTAAATGATAAGATGAGATCCTCGAGATTTTTAGTGCAGATCCTACAATTTCTCTCCCTAACAGCCACCTTCTCTTTGGGTATATACCCGTTTGTGGAGTTCGCATTAAACGCCCCAACTCAGGCTGAGATCCCACACTGGTCTAGATATCCCCTCAATCCCGATTACCTCCAGTTCTCGATATGCTATAGCCTCATAACCTATGGATTAATAGCGGCCTCGATACTTAGATTGGTGCTAAGGGGTAGGGAATTGAAACCATTAGCCTCGTTAATCGCTACGACCATTCTTCTAGCGGCATTATCACTGGGATTATCAACCCCGTTACCTCAACTCCTCTTCCAAGGTCTCTCCAAATGGCTAACATATGAGAGATTTTCTTTTTGGGCTACTCCGCTATCCGTCATACTCTTGTTAAGATCAATTACCTCAAATCCGAGGAAAATTTCCACACAGCTAGCCGTGATCCTCCTAATAATACTCTTTATAGGGTTGGCTACAGTTTCAGCCATAGTCTATCTCAAGCTCGGAGCATGGATGCGGGGTTACGTCCCAACCTATACTTCACAATCATCTCTCAACAGAACATGTATTAGAGCAATAGCCCAATTCCTTCATGAGAACTGCAGGGAAGGATGCAGATATCTGACTTTAGGGTTCTCTACTAAAGCCTCCGAGATCTCGATTCTATCAAACGCTAGGACGATAGATGGTTTTTATCCAACGGCTAGAAGAGATCCGCTACTTACTCAAAGCGGCGTAGAATCTTTGGATTCGGCAATTTACTGGAGTAATGGATTAGAAGTTTTAGATAGGGTTTTGTCAAAGGCGGATTCTTACGGACTAAAATATGTAATAGTTAGGGAACACTATGAGGAGTATTCGGAAATCCTAGAAGCGCATGGATATCGGCCGGATAGACAGATCTGCGACGCGTCGATCTGGATTAACAGTCATGTCGACCCTATAGAATCGAAGAGCTCGGGTGGAGGTTTAAGTATTGGGTCGTTGCTATGGGGCGTCATGCCCTTAGCCACCCTATCAATAGGTATGAGTTTGATGATCGCCGATGAGCTCAAGGAGTCGTAAGTCGTTGATCTACACCTCGATCCTAATAGTATCGCTAGTCACCAGGCTTTATCACCTAGACTCAATAGGATTTGTCTGGGACGAGGTCTTATACGCTACTTATTCCAAAGACCTCTTTAACACTCTATTCACCGGAGTAAACCTTGAGCATCCACCCCTTCTAAAGCTCCTATTAGCTCCTTTCGTAACATGGACGTTTTCCGAAGGGATCATTAGAATCCCCGTCGCCCTTATAAGCGCACTCGCACCGTTATTGGCTTATCTCATAGCTGAGAAGCTTTACGGCGATTTGATTGCCGTGGCATCATCTTTCCTGATAATCTTCGACGTGAATTTAATGGCATACTCAAGGCTGGCGACCATGGATGCCCTACTTACAACCTTAGCCTTGCTCTCAACCTACTTAGCCCTAAGAGGCAGAAGCGTTTCTGCATCTGCAGCACTGAGCCTAGCCATCTTAACGAGATTCGACGGAATACTATTAATACCGATCCTAGCTCTAACGGGCTTCTTGGAGCATAGATCTCACAAGAAGCTCCATAAGGATCTACTGATCTACATAACTGCTGCGGGGTTAACGCTCATTGGATGGCTCTTTTGGCTTGCATTCATAAACAAGCTAAATCTCCTATTCGCCCATTATTCCACCATAACCATAACAAACACGTATCCAGCGCTTCTAGCCGAAACCATCTACAAGATCTCTCCAATCTCGATAGCCCTGATTCCATTTGGGGTGATAGCCCCATTCCTCGGAGGAAGCCCGATACCAATTCTAGCTGCAGCTATGTGGTCTCTACCGAGAGGAATCTTACCATATGTCGGAGTGAGATACCATCTCTACTCCATAGCCCTAATATACCTAGCTGGGCTGGATGGCTTGAGGAGGGTTCAGAGATCGATCACAAAGAGCCGAAAGGTGACGATTGCCTTAGCGATTTCCGCGATAACTGTCAATATCTTGATTTCAGCCTCGACCTACCCTTATCTAATCTCATACCTCAACCCATGGTCAAGCCGCCCCATCTTATATCTTTCAGATAGTGATTTGGGCCAGGGTTCAGCTCTAAGGGAAGCTCTGCAAAAGCTTGACGACCCAAAAATAGTGATAGTAAATTATGCTCCACATATAGTCAGAATTTATCTGAGGTCGGCTAAAATCTATAGCGTACCTCCCTTAATGAACTACTCGAAGCCTGAGTTAAGCGCTCTGGAGTTACGGACAGGATCCTATTTCGTAAGATATATCGTGAGTGGGAAAGATTGGTTCTATGACCCAATAATAGAGGAGCTGGCCGGGGAAGGTCTAATAGTGCAGACCTTGAATAGGGGAGGGCAGGAAGTTGTTATCTATGATCTATCAAGGAAGTTTAGGGAGGGGGAGATCAAGTTCTGGCTGAATGCGGCGAAGATCGCTTGGAGCTACTTCAGGCCGGGAATAGGCGTCAGCGCGAAGACCGGATTAAATTATGCGAATCAATGGTGGCATAGGATAACCGATTGGGATTTAGCATCATATCTATCAGCGATCATCTCGGCGAGAAAGCTCGGCTTAATAGATGAAGAGGAGTTTGAGGCCAGGGTCGAGAAAATTCTTTATTTCCTAGAGACGAGGAAATTGACTCCTAAAGGCATACCTTATCTATCCTATAACTCGGACACAGGAGAACCTGCAACGGCCATGGGATCTAATCCAAGTGACGCTGGAAAGCTCCTCCTAGCACTGGATTCGTTAAAGAGCTTTCGGCCATCCTATAAGGAGCGGGTTAAGGAGATCGTCCGAAGAAATGGGATGAAGAAGATTGCTATTGATCCAAAAGCATGGAGGACAACCTGCGGGGCATATGCTCATTACGTTGCAACAGGATTTAAGAAATTTGGATTGGCGGGCTATCCGCATATAATCGAGAAGCTTAGATTTTATCAAGCTCTGGGTAAGATGGAGCTAATAAAGTCTCATGGAGCCGATTTGCCTAAAGCTTGGATAACCTATGAGCCCATTCTCTTGGAGGTGTATGAGCTGAACCACACCGAGGCCAGAGAGTTTCTAAGGAGGCTTATTGAGGCGTCGAAGCTTAGATTTAGGGAAACCGGGCACCTCTCGGCTTTTAGCGAAGGATCTATAGAAGATCCACCATATTACGTCTATGAGTGGATTGTGGCGGATGGGCTCGGAACTTGGGTAATAACGGATCATGAAGGAAGGAGGTTAAACCTAACAGAGGTCATCTACACGAAAGTAGCATTAGGAGTCTACGCGTATGAAGGATCCGATTATGGAAGGATACTGATAGATGAGGTTCTGCCATTGACGATGACGGAGAACGGATTCTACGAAGGAATTCGTGAAGATAGAAAGCCGATAAAAATCCTCACAGACAAAACAAATAGCCTGATCCTTTCGATAGCACTGTATAGGCTAGTCGAGCTACAGGCGATCAAAGCTTGAAAAGACTCTCGGTGATAGTTCCGGTAGTAGGGTCTCTAGGAAGCCTATGGTTAAAGAGGCTTAGAGAGCTTAAATCCACTATGACGAAAATCGAAGTAATCTTGATAGGCAATGTGGACGGGCATGATGTGAGAGGCCTAAAATATATAAAAGTCAGATGTAGCAGGTCTCTGGCCAGAAACCTGGGCATAATTGTCTCTAAAGGGGAATACATCCTCTTCCTAGATTCAGATCAATTTCTTTCAAAATCCCTATTATCGGAACTGGTGGATCTCATAGATAGAGGTTTTGATGCAGCATTAATACCTGAAAGGTTTATCGGCTTAACCATCTGGGGGAAGGCGTCGGCAACGTGGAAACAGGCGATCCAAAGAATAGATCGAGATAACTCCTGCATTCCAAGACTTTACTCTAGAAAGGCCTTAGAGAGGATAGGACCCCTTAGGAGCGAGTTGACGATCTTAGAAGATTACGAACTATGCCTCAGGGCTAAAAAGCTTAGATTAAAGATGATCTGGCTGAAAAACCCGTTAATCCACCTAGAGCCAAATAATTTAACCGAATACTTGAAGAAATGGTCTACCTACGCGGAGTCTCTGCCTCAATCCATTAAAGCTGTAGGCATTAAGAACATCGCGAGAAAATACTCTAAGCTACCCCTGATTCTTATAGAGGCATTAAGGTCATGTAGTGGGATCGGCCTAAAGCTCGCGCTGCTCTCCTTGACGCTTATCAAATTCTTAGCTCTTGTCATCTCATTTCTTAGGAGGCCGTTAAGGCGTTGAGTAAATGGCTACTCATAGCCATTGGTTCCTCGGCGTTACTAGCTATGGTGATAGCCCACCCTATACTCTTTGAGCCTGGGTATCCCGCGTTCCACGATCTATCGCCCATCTGGAGCTTCCACCAGCTCTTCAGGCCATTTAATTATCCATGGGATCCATATTCAAATCTAGGCTATCCGCAAGTTTTGCCCTCGAACGCCATTTACAATCTGGGCCTCATGCTGCTTTCCATACCCGTTCAAGGCGCCATGGACCTAGCTCACAAATTCTATATATTCCTCATTGTCGCCTTCTCGTGCCTGAGCTTTGCCCTGTCATTACGCTCCGTGAAGATCGCTTGGGTGCCATGCATTCTCGGGGGAATTATCTTCACCGCGAACCCATTTCTTCAGATGAGATTCATTTATGGACATAATACGATCATCCTCGCGAATGCATTATCTACGATTCCGATCGCTCTCCTGCTAAGATCTCTAAGAGATAACTCAATCAAGGAGGGGTTCTTGGCAGGGGCATTAATCGGAGGCCTCGCCTATCTAAATCCGCACATCTCATACATGCTAGCCATCGCCTCCATGCCACTGATAACGTTCACCAAGCTCCTCGATAAAAAACGGCAGAAACGGGTTAAAGACCTCATATATACTGCTGGATCCCACTACTCAGCAATCTTGGCATCGTGGTCTCCTATCTTGATGAGGTTGAAACTTGAGGCATCCTCATTTAACCTGACCAGGATCGAAGAATCATATCTAGATTTAAGCATAATTCAGGTGATTAGGGATCACTTCCTAGAGATCATACTGATCACGGTTCCATTAATAATAGCTTTCAAGAAGATAGGTTGCGGAGACTTCGTCGAAGAGGGGATTAAGGCAAGGTTAGTGCCGGGATTCTCAGCTGTAGCCCTGATAGGAATACTCTTATCCAGCGGCGGTTTAAAGGAAATGCATCCGGTGTACTCCATACTATTCACGATGATTCCGGGATTCTGGATCTTCAGGGACTCATCGAAGTTCTTATACCTCATCGGCTTGGCTTTGGCTTACCTCTCAGGATATTTCATAGATCGTGCCTATAGTAGATTTAAAGACTCGAGGTCGAAACTGATCTCGACATTAACGATAACCTGTATTTTAGCGGTATTCCTCCTTCAATGGAATTTCTATGTCTTTGATCGAATAGGCTGCACGACCTTAAACGAGGAATTTAAGAGCCTTTTTAAGGAGCTCAGCTCCCTAAATGATAGCTATAGGGCATTTTATATCCCGGCGGCCAACTGGGCTACTAGGTATTCTTGGCAGAGGAGGTGGTTTCTAGACCCGGTTATCTCCCTACAAGAAATCCCCACCATAGAGATTAAGGGGGATGAAGATGTATCTAGATCATCTGATCTAGTTAGATGGGTTTACGCCTCAATGGCCGGGAACTATACTAGCAACCTCAGAGGTTTAATGAGGCTTCTCTCGGCGAAATACCTGGTAATTAGGCATGATGCTTACCTACCCAATTTTAGAGGCGACCTAAGATTCCTCTCAAAGATCTCTCCCTCCAAGGGGATCTTAACGGGATTCAAGAAGCTATGGAGAGAGGGTGAATATGAGATATACTTTATTGAGGACGCGCCAAAGGTTCTCAGAGAGGTTGCAGGATTCACCTTAATTTACGGGGATAGAAGGACGCTATTGACAGCCCTAGAGGACGGTTATCCGCTCGATGAGTATCCGCCCGTCTTTATCGAGGACCTCATAAAGTCCGTTAAACCTGATAGAATACTGATAGATGGGAAATTTCTCACGCTCTTAACAAGATCATCGAAGATAAAGGTGATAAATTTGGCGAGACATGCTCCGATATCGACCAAATTTTCAGATAGATGGGTTTCCGGCAATCTTCTCTGGTATTTAAATAATGGGGCCTATTCCTTTGCCGAGAATGGTTTCATCATATGCAAGGGGGCCTGTGAACTGGGCTTCGTAGAGCGAGTCCAGCCGGGAACCTATCAAATGTATATATCATATCTTACTCCTGATGGAAATGGCCACAACTGTCTGCTTAAAACGCTGGTAAACGATCAATTTTCCGTCATTAAGTGCAACAGTACTCCCAGCTATAAATTAGCTTATCTCGGGACACTTGTAATAAGTAATGAAGAACTGGAAGCAAAGATCATTAAGAGGGGTGGCTGCGAGCTGGCGCTGAGTAACTTATATCTCGTGCGGCAAATCGGCGAGCCTATCGACGTCGATGAGGCAATCATATACTTCGAGGATTTCGATCCAGCGGGAGGAAAGATAGAAGAGCTACACTCCCCAATGTTTTCTAAGGGGAGGGCCGCGAGCTTTGAGCTGATCGAAGTTAACGTTCCATCGCTGGGATCCGGCAAATACGAAGTTTACGCCAAGATAATTTATAGGAACGCGGG
>Ga0164311_10000318_pt1 | contig 20320 bp, 18 predicted proteins | sample GuaBasSedimGuay2_FD_121796 | JGI IMG/M metagenome (GOLD analysis project Ga0164311, IMG submission 121796) | Subseafloor sediment microbial communities from Guaymas Basin, Gulf of California, Mexico - Guay2, Core 4569-9, 9-12 cm | ecosystem: Environmental > Aquatic > Marine > Hydrothermal vents... | reverse complement strand
GTTCGTAGTAGCGGCTTTAGCCGCTTTTGAGCCTTTTGGACGGCTGAAGCCGTCACTACGAACAAAAATGCCAGACTCCAGTTCCATAGTATAGCCCAGCCACGGTGCGCTGTCAAAAGTTGGTTGGTTGATTTGACAGAACCGGTAGAGCGTGCTAACATCTACCTATGGAGCAGTTGGATCAAAGACACTGAAAGTGGCCAAACGCGCCGCTGGACCAGAGAGTGCAGGTCAGGCGGCGCTTTTATAGACATAATATGGAGTAAGGTGATATGACAGATAAATTACGCATCGTACCCCTGGGCGGCCTGGGGGAAGTCGGCAAGAATATGATGAGCATTGAGTATGGCCGCAATATCATCGTCGTGGACGCTGGTATTATGTTCCCTGAATCGGACATGCTGGGGATTGACTATATCATCCCCGACTGGGGATACCTGCGCGATAAAAAAGACCTCGTGCGCGCTATCGTCATCACCCACGGCCACGAGGATCACATTGGCGCGTTATCCCATTTTTTGGAAGATTTCGACGTGCCGGTCTATGCTACGCGACTGACCCAGGGCCTGATCGAGGTCAAGCTAAAGCGGCGGCGACCACCGGAGCCGCCGACGCTGCATACCTACGCCTCCGGCGACGTCATCAATATCGGCCCCTTCACCATTGAGCCTTACCACGTCTGCCATTCCATCCCCGATGGGGTGGGCCTGGGGATAACCACGCCGGCGGGGCTGATCGTGCATAGCGGCGATTCCAAGTTCGACCACACGCCGGTGGACGGCTGGTCCACCGATTACGCCAAGCTGGCCGAGTTCAGCGGACGCGGCGTGTTGGCGCTGCTCTCCGATAGCACCAACTCTGGCACTCCCGGCAATACCCCTTCAGAGGCGATGCTGGATGCCGCGTTCCACCAGGTGATGCGAGAGGCGCCTGGCCGCGTGATCGTGGCGACTTTTGCCTCGCTCATCTCGCGCATACAGCAGGTGGTGGACGTGGCGGCCGAGCACGGCAGAAAGATCGCCATCGCCGGCCGGAGCATGGCCGATAATACCAAAATGGCCCGCAAGTTGGGCTATCTCGATATTCCTGAAGGTGTGTTGGTGACACTGGACGAGATCAAGAAACTGCCGGCCCGTGAGACGGTTATCATGGCGACTGGCACGCAGGGCGAGCCGACGGCGGTACTGAGCCGCTTGGCGGTCGGACGACACCGCTCGCTGCGTATCCGAGAGGGAGACACGGTGGTGTTCTCCTCACACACCATCCCCGGCAACGAGGAGTTGATCCACCGCGTCGTCAACCGCCTCTTCCAGAGAGGGGCGGACGTTTACTATGATCCTCTCTCACCGGTACACGTCTCGGGCCACGCCAGCCAGGAGGAGCAAAAGTTATTGATCAACATACTGCGTCCCCGTTGCTTTATTCCCATCCACGGCGAACTACGTCACCTCAAGCAGCACGGCAAAATCGCGCGCCAGTTGGGTATCCCGGACGAGAACGTTGCTATAGTGGAGAACGGCTACCCGCTGACCTTTGATGATGGACAATTGGAGATTGGGGAGCGGGTACCGGGTGGCTATGTTTTTGTGGACGGCGCCCTGGTGGGCGAAATCGGGCCGGCCGTGATGCGCGAGCGAGACGAGCTGGGGCAAAATGGGTTTATGACCGCTATCGTGCCCTACAAGCGCCAGACCGGCCGGCCGGCGGGCCAGCCGCGCATTATCACCCGAGGCTTTATCTTTGCCCCCGAGTCGGAAGCGTTGCTATCGCGGGCGCAGGATATTGTTCGGTCGGCGGCGTCGGTCAAGCCGGGGACGGCGCCGGGCGAGGTCGAGGAAAAAGTTGAGCAAGCGCTCGCTGGTTTTCTCCGTCGGGAGACCCGGCGCAAGCCTGTCGTGACGTCGGTGGTAGTGGAGGCGTGAAGCGTCGGGCGTCAAGCGTGAGGTATGGCCCTTACACCGGTCGTTGAACGGCAGATGTAGATATCGGGCTGGCGGTCAAATACCGCCTCGTAGGCCGCTGAGACGTGTACCTCAAAATCTGGCGCCCCATCCGCGGCGACGAGCGCGACGATGCACCCGCCAAACCCCGCGCCAGTGAGTCGCGCACCGTAACAACTTTCCATTTCCCAGGCTGCCTCGGCCAGCACGTCCAACTCTGGCGCGCTCACCTCGTAATCGTCGCGCAGGCTGACGTGGCACGCTTTCATCAGCGCGCCTACTGTGGCGACGTCTCCCTCGCGCAGCGCCTCCGCTGCCCGTAGCACCCGCGCGTTGTCGCTGACAATGTGGCGGGCGCGCCGGTAGACGACCTCTGGTAGATGCCCCTTCAGGCGCTCCAAATCGCCCGCGCTCACGTCGCGCAGGGCGCGGACGCCGGGCAGACGCTCGCTCAGGATTTTCACCGCCCGCTCGCATTGGGCGCGGCGCACGTTGTACTCCGAGGAGGCCAGTCGCCGCCGCGCGCCCGTATCCGCCACCACGATGGCGACTCCCGCTGGCAGTGGGACGAGATTCGTTTCCAGCGTCCGACAATCCAGCAGCAGCGCGCGCCCTTCCACGCCGCAACTGCTCGCCATCTGGTCCAGGATGCCGCAGTTGACGCCGACGTAATCGTTCTCCGCCCGCTGGCAGGTCAGCGCCAACTCGCGCCGGGTGAGTTCAAAGCCGGCAAATCGCTGCCAGGTGTGGGCGAAGGCTACTTCTATTGCCGCCGAGGAGGACAACCCCGCCCCCACGGGGATGCTGGATGTCAGCACCGCCTCCAGCCCTGCCGTTTCCAGCCCGCGCTCTTGCAAGGCCCAGGCGACGCCTCGGACATAGTCGGCCCAATTCCCTTCTGAGCGGGGAACTGGGGTGAGAGAAAAGACAGCTTTGTCCTCCAGGTCGAGCGCGTGTACGCGGGCCTCGCGCGCGGCGATAGGTGCGGCGGCGACCCAGGCGGCGCGGTCTACCGCCACCGGCAGGACGTAGCCCGCGTTATAATCGGTGTGACCGCCCAGCAGGTTGACGCGACCGGGGGCGCGAACCACGACCTCTGGAGGGCGCTGGAAGTGGGCCTGAAAAGCGGATGTTACTTTATTCTGCATTGCTCTCCCCCCAAGCGACGACGTCGGGCAGCAATCCCATCTCGCCCAGGGCGACGATGAGGCGAGGCCAGTCTCGCTCGCGCACCAGGGCGGCGGTCGGCCCAATCTGCTCGCGGATGAGGTTGCGGGTGGGCGGGGACGATACGATCTGCGACATCAGTTCCTCGCCAGAGACCCGCAGCAACAGCGTCCGCTCCAGCCAAACCTCGGCCCCGCGCGCGTCGTAGCGCGTCAGCGCGGCCTCGACAAAGCGCGGTACGGGCGCGCCGGTGACTTGGCCCAGGAACTCGAGCACGCGGGCCACGGGGATACCCTGCCGCCGGGCGCGTTCCAGCGACGCGGGGGTGAGCCGGTAGACGAATAGGTCATTGGTGCTCACCCAGCCGGCGACGCGGGATAATTGGAAGCGCTCGTAGCGCCGGGCCGGAGGCGCCAGCACGGTAAAATCTGGGCGCAGAGCCAGCGGCGCGGGCTCCGGTTCGGGCGGAGGGTCGGCCAGGCCGAGAGAGGCGGCCCCCGCTGGCGTCAGGTGGAAGGAGGCTGCCCCCAGGTCGGTCAGGCCCAGCCAGTGTAGCGGGCCGGTGACGACGTAGCGGATCAGTGCCCCCTCGACGGCCTCCCAGCTTTCAAAGCCGGAGAGATACGCGCCGCTGAGCGCGTCGTGGATGTACCAGGTGGTATAGTCGCCATCGGGCCGCTGGAAGTCGGGGTCGGCCTGTTTGATAGCGGCGACAAAGTCGTCAAGCGCGTACCAGGTATCCGGAGCGCACGTTTTCAGGCAGCGCAGGATGGCCGCTCGCGCCAGGAGTGGGTCGTTGCGCCATGCGCCGGTATTTTGTGGGCGCAGGGTGGGAATATGGAACAGGTCGTTCCAGGTCGGGTCGTCCCGCCAGGCTTGGGCGAGCGCGTTGCGCTGCTGTCCAATTGGCGATTGGAGCCAGGCCGTCACGGGTTCTGGATCAGGGCGCAGGCGGCCGGAATTGGTTGCCTTCAGCCACCCCATACGCTGAACCAGGCAGCGCAGGAAAGCGAGTCGCGCAGGGTCAGGGTCGCGCAGGCGGCGGGCCAGGCGGGCCTCGTGGCGAGCGGGCCAATCCCCGTCGGGGCCTGGGCGCACCCGTTCATTCTGGAGATAGGCCAGCAGTGTGCAGGCGTCGTCGAGAAGCGCGTCGCAGGCCGAGCGCGTCTCGCTCGGCTCCGGGGCCGGTTCGAGCGTGATGTGGTGAGGGGAGATGGCAGGGGTCGGTAGGTGAGCGCACAGTTCGGGGGGGACGAAGACGGTCTCGTACGCTCCTTTGCCCCCTTGCTCGAAGGCGCGGGATATAAAGCCCCTGTACCAGAGTCCTTCGGCGGGGGAGATAGGTTCTCGCCAGGGCTGCTCCCGCTCCACCCGGCCTGGCCCCATGGTGCGTATCTCGCCCCACTCGCGGCTAAAGACGCGCAGCGCCATCCGCCCGCCGGCGGCGAGCAGTGCTTTTAGCGCCCGGCGCTGGTCGTCGGGGAGCGTATCCCAGGCATAGGCGATGGCCTCTGGCGCGGCCATTGCCTCGGCCAGTTGAGTGGCTGCGTCCCGCTGTCGGCCGGTCGTCAGATCTAGGTCCCAAAAACGGGCGATGGCGCGCAGCCGGGTCAGGTTGGCGTCTAGCAGGCATTGGTGGAGCGAGCGCATAGTGGGTCTATTATAGCCCCACCGGATTGAGTCTGCAAGGGCGAGTGCAACGGCTTGTGAGCGCCCAAAACCCCTACGGTGTCCTTCATTTTACGAGAAACAGCGAGGGCGGGGTTTTGGGTTTTTCCAAAGAGCTGTTTCTTAGCAGCGCCCAAAACCCCTACGGCATCCTTCATTTTACGAGCAACAGCAAGGGCGGGGTTTTGGGTTTTTCCAACAAACTGTTTCTTAGCCGAGTTGCGTATTCATATCGAAGGGATTATAATTGTGGTCTAGTTGAGATAAGGAGTGAAACAATGAACGATGAACAAAGCCCGATGCCGATCAAGTCAGATGACACCAATGTTATGTTAGCTTGGTTCCAGGAAGCTGCGCGCCAGGGCCGCCTGGCCTGGCGGCTTTTCTGGGACAGCCGCGTGCCGTCGTGGACGAAAGTGATTCCGCCGGCGGCGCTGGCTTATGTGATTTTCCCCCTGGACATTATCCCCGACGTGGCGTTGGGACTGGGCCAATTGGATGATCTGGCCGTGCTGCTGTTGGGACTAAAGTTATTCATCGAGGTGGCCCCGCCCGATGTGGTGCGCGAGCATCTGCGGGCGCTGGGGGCGCGCATTGAGGAGTGGCGCGTGGTGGAGGAGGAAGAGCCTCCCGTGGTGATTGATGGGGAGTATCAGTTGCAGGAGCCGGGGGAGGAGGAGAAGAGTGGGGGAAAGACCTAGTTTGTAACCATCTCAATTCGGGCTGAATGAAAAGAGTGCTCGCTTCACTAGGAGCGAGCACTCTTTTTTTCGAGTCCTCGTCGCTAATCCATGAGCGTCGCGTCGGCCGGCATACCGGGCTTGAGAGCTATGTCGCTGTTGGGGATATGCACCTTGACGGCAAAGACCAGGTTGACGCGCTCCTCCTGCGTCTGCACGTTGCGCGGCGTGAACTCGGCCTCGCCGGCGATGCTGGCTATTTGCCCCACAAACACGCGCTCTGGGAAGGAATCCACTTGCACCTCTACCTCCTGGCCTACCTGTACCTGTCCGACGCGGGTTTCAGGGATATAGATGACGAGTGTCACCTCATCCAGGTTAGCGATGGTCAGGAGCGGCGCGCCGGCCGAGGCAGTCTCGCCGGTCTGTCCGTTGCGGCTGGTGACGATGCCGTCCATCGGCGCGGTCAGCGTGAGTTGGGTGATCTGGACGTCAATCAAGCGCACGGCGGCCTCGGCCTGCCGCACTTGAGCCTCAGCCACCGCGATCTCTTCCTCGGTCGGGCCGGCCTCTAGCTCGTCCAGTGCCGCCTGCGCGGCAGATACCTGGGCCTCGGCGAGGCTCAACTGCATCTCTGCGCCGTGGAGTTGGGCCTCTAGGGTCAAGGGGGTGGAGCGGGTGGCCCAGAGAGCGTTGAGATAATTCTGCGCTCCCTCCAGTTCCGCCTGGGCCTGCGTTAGCGCGGCTCGGGATGCCTGCAACTGGAGATCCCACGTGCGCTTGGCGTCTCCTCCCTCCTTGCTGTAGTGGCCGTGCAATAGCTCCATCTCGGCCAGATTCGCCTCTGCCATCTCGACGTTTTGCTCGGCCAGGTCCACCTGGGTGCGAGCACCGGCGATCTCGGCATCAAGCGCGAGGGGGTTGCTGATCACGTCCTGGGCGTCGAGCACCGCCTGGGCTGCTCCATCTTGCCTTGCCTCCGCCTGGGCCAGCCCGGCCCGCGCGGCAGCGATTTCTTCCGGGCGCGCGCCGGCCAGCACGTGGTCCAAGTTGGCCTGAGCGGCGGCCAGCCCTGCCTCAGCCTCCAGCCGTTGATTCTGGAGCAAGGCGTCATCCAGGTGTACCAGCACGTCGCCAGCCTGTACCACGTCTCCACGCTCCACCAGCATCTCGGCGATGCGGCCCGATACCTGCGGCGCGATTGTCACTTCCTCGCCCTCGATAAAGCCGGAAGCGATGATCGGCTCTTCAGTCTGAGCACTGGTACAGCCGACCAGCAACACGATCAATATCAAATGACCAATGACCAATAATGACCAATGATCAATTTGGGATTTGGGATTTGGGATTTGGGAATTTCTCATCTTACTGCTCCTCAGTGATGATCACTGCGTCGGCGGGCAGGCCCGGCTTGAGCGAGTGATCGGGATTGGGGATTTGCACGTCCACGGCAAAGACCATATTCACGCGCTCCTCCTGCGTCTGGACGTTGCGCGGCGTGAACTCTGCCTCGTGGGCAATAGCGATCACGTTTCCTGTGAACGTTCGCTCCGGGAAACTATCCACTTGTATCTCTACTTCCTGGCCCACGTTCACATAGCCTAGTTTATCCTCCGGCACGTATACCGTTAGCGTCACCTTGTCCAGATCGCCCAGCGTGAGCACGGTGGCGCCGGGCGCGGCCAGCTCTCCCTCGTGGATGCTGCGTTCCAGAACCATCCCCCCGACCGGCGCGGAGACGGTGAATTTATCGCGCAGTACCAGCAGAACATCGAACGCGGCCTGGGCCTGTTCCACCTGGGCCTCGATGATGGCGATCTCTTCGTCGGTGGCTCCGGCTCTGAGCGCATCTACCTGCGCCTGGGCCATTTGGACGGCGGCCTCGGCGGCTCGGTATTGCGCTTCGGCTGCGTCTACCTGGGCCTGTATCTCCTGGGGGTTGTTCCGTATCGCGTATAGGCTGTTCAGCGCGGCTCGCGCCCCATCCAGCCCGGCCTGGGCCGTGTTGACGCCCACCCACGATTTCCAATAGGCGTTGGGGATGAGGTGAGCGTCCAGGGGTAGGCCCGGCAGAGAAGGGCGGAAGGGTTCGGGAATCTCTTCTATCTTTTCTCTCGCTTTCGCCATCTCCGCCATCCCATCTTGGAAGGCATCGTCGGCGATCTCGGCTGCATCCTTCATCGCCGTGGCCTGAGCCAGCGCGGCTTCGGCGGCGGCCACTTGTGCTTTTGCCTGGGCGATCTGGGCGTCCAATTCCTGCGGGTTGTCGCGGATGGCGAGAGTATCCTGCCAGGCTTGATACACACCGTCGCGGCCAGCTTTGGCCTGAGCCAGGCCGGCCTCGGCCTGCCGGATTTGCTCAGGGCGGGCGCCCGCCTGGGCCTGGGCCAACCCGGCCTGGGCCACTTCCAGGCCCGCCTGGGCGGCTTCGATCTGGGCTTCCAGCAGGGCTGTATCCAGCCGCACCAGCACTTGGCCGGCCTCAACCTCGTCTCCCTCGTCCGCCAGCAGTTCGACCACACGGCCTCCCATCTCTGGCGCGATGGCGACTTCCTCGGCCTCGATGAACCCGGAGGCCATCAAGCCGCCGGTCTTTGGTTCGGCCATGTCCAACTCTACTAACATCTGTTGCCAGGCAGATGGGTTCGCGGCAAAGTAGATGCCCGCCACTGCCGCCGCGATGACGACCACGGCAATGATTATAATCGGAACGATCTTTTCTCGTTTCATATTCTTACTCCTGATCTGTTAATCTTGCAATCCGTGTTCTGTGTTATTTCGCACGTTGGAGATGAAAACGTCCTCCAACGATGGAGCGATAACGTCCATCGCTCGCACTTTGACGCCCGCCTCGGCCAGTGTTTGCGCGATGCGGGGTTTGTGATCCCCGACATCCTGGGCCACCACGTGGATCAGTGCGCCGTACAGCGCCACCTCCTCGAACAGACCCATTTGCCGCAGAGTGCCGATCGCCGCGTCTGGTTGAGCGCAATCAACCTCCAATACCTGTCCCTCCATCTTGGTCAGTTTTATTTCTTCCGGCGATCCCTGGGCGATGATGCGCCCATTGTGGATAAAGGCCAGGTCTTGGCAGTGCTCGGCCTCATCCATGTAGTGAGTAGTGACAAAGATCGTCGTGCCCTCCTCGGCCAGCTCGTACAATAGGTCCCAGAAAGCGCGCCGCGAGATGGGGTCCACCCCGGCGGTTGGCTCGTCCAGAAAAAGCATCTCTGGCTCGTGCAGGATAGCCGCGCCCAGGGCCAACCGCTGCTTCCAGCCGCCAGAGAGGTTGCGGGTTAGCTCTCGCTCCCGCCCCTCAAGCCCCGCCATCTCGACTGCGAACTGCTTGCGCTCTCGCAAACGCTTGCCGCGCACGCCGTAGGTGCGCCCGTAGAAATCCAGGTTCTCGCCCACGGTCAGGTCACGGTAGAGGCTAAAGCGCTGTGACATGTAGCCGATGTGCCGGCGAATCTCCTCCGGCTCCCGCTCAATATCATAGCCCAACACGCTGGCCTGGCCCGCCGTAGGGCGCAGGAGGCAGAGCAACATGCGGATCGTCGTCGTCTTGCCGGCGCCGTTCGGCCCCAGAAAGCCGAATATCTCCCCGCGTTGGATGTTGAACGTCACCCCATCCACGGCGGTGAAATCACCGAATCTTTTGGTTAGATTGATAACCTCGACAGCGTGTTCACTCACAATTGCGTCTCCTCCGTCCGCTTGCGGATGAGCGAGATGAACGCCTCTTCCATCCGTGGGCGGGTCTGGCGCAGTCCTTGTACGACGATTCCAGCCTCACTCAGCGCCTCCTGGATGAGCGACACGCGCTGCTCAACATCGTCCACGAACACATGTAGTAGGTCGCCGTAGGTCTGCACTTCCAACACGCCGGCGAGTTTCTCGATGATGCGGCTCGCCTCCCGCAGCCGGTCGGGCCGCAGCTCCAGCAGCTCTCCTTCCACCAGCCCCTTGATGTGCGCTGGCGCGTCGCAGACGACGATGCTCCCTTCGAACATCAGCGCCACCCGCGAGCAGCGCTCCGCCTCGTCCATATAGGGCGTGCTGACAAAGAGCGTCACTCCTTGCAGGTGCAGTTCGGTCAAAATGTCCCAGAACTCGCGTCGGGAGACCGGGTCCACGCCGGTGGTCGGCTCGTCCAAAAAGATGATCTCGGGCGAGTGAATCAGCGTGCAGGCCAGGGCCAGCTTTTTCTGCATTCCGCCGGAAAGGTGAGCGGCCCGCCGCTCTTTGAACTCAGTCAGCCGGGCGAACGCCAGCAGCCGGGCGATGCGATCCTCTCGCTCCTGCCGCCCCACTTGGAAGACGTCGGCAAAGAATACCAGGTTCTCCAGCACCGTCAAGTCGCCGTAGAGCGAGAACTGCTGCGGCATATAGCCGATGCGCTTTTTGATCTCCTCCGGCTCTTTCACTGTGTCAAAGTCCGCCACGCGGGCGCTGCCTGCGCTGGGGTCCATAATCGCGCACAGCATACGGATGGTCGTCGTCTTGCCGGCGCCATCCGGCCCCAGCAGGCCGAAAATTTCGCCTTTGTGGATGCTCAAACTGAGCTTGTTCACGGCGGTGAGGTTCTTGAACTGCTTTCCCAGATTACGAGTTTCTATGACACATTGTTCATTGTTCATTTTATTATCAATCCAACCGTTTCCGCAGACGGGTCGCAGCGAGGACGTATAGAACGACACCCACTACCCCCAACGCTGCCACCCGGGGCCACAGGTCAGCCAGACTGGAACCCTTGAGCATAATACCACGCACGATGACGGTAAAATGTGTGTTGGGTACCAATTGAGCCGCCCACTGCACCGCGCGAGGCATATTCTCCACCGGCAAAATCTGGCCGGACAGAATGCTCTCCAATATGAGCCAGAAATAGGCGGCCAAGAAGGCCTGACCTTGCGTCCTGACCACCGCCGAAATCACCAATCCCCATCCCAGCTCGACCAGGACGTAGAATGCGCCCAAGACCATCAACAAAGCCAGCGAACCTCGCAGCGGTACCCGGAGATGGATCGCAATCACGGCCAGCGCCTCTATGAATCCCACGAAGGCAATCACCGCGGCCACCAGTCCCTTGCTGAGAATCAATTCGATGGAGCGCATCGGCGTCACGAAAAGCTGTTCCAACGTGCCACTCTCCCGCTCCCGGACGATGGCGACAGCTGGGAGAAAAACAGCCAGCATCGCCACCGCGGCGGTCATCTCGGCCGGCAGTTGAAAGTTCTCTTTGCGCAGGTCCTCGTTGAACCAGACGCGAGAGCGCGGGTCCACCGTTGCCAGTTTCACCCCGGCCGATCCTCCTCCCACCATCCGTTGCGCGTACACAAAAGACGCTCCTTCCAGGTAGGCTTTGGCCAGCATTGCGGTCAGGGTCTCGCTGCCATCCTGCAATACCTGAACCGTCGTCCCACGCTCGCCCACCAGGTCGGCCCCGAAATCGGGCGGGATGATCAAGCCCACTTTTACGGTGCCCTGCTTTAACAATTGTTCCATCTCTGCCTGGCTGCTCACGTAATAGTCCGGGTCAAAGAGATGGGAAGCGCGCAACATGCTCGCCAAGCGACGGCTGGACGAACTGCGGTCTTGGTCGTAGACAGCCGTCGGAATGTGCGCGATCTCGACTGCGACCGCCTCCGCGACTCCCAACATGTTCAAGGCCGGGAACACCAGGATAAAGACCAGGAGCAACTTGTAACGACCGAACTGCAAGGCTTCTTTCCAGACCATGTTCCAGATGCGGTTAAACATTTTGCCCCTCCACCTCAGGCCAACTTTTTCTTAAATCGCCACATTGCCAGGCCGTTCAACAACAAAGCCGAGACCAGCAAGGCCAGCCCGTGGAACATTAACTCTCGCGCTCCTACCCCTTTCAGGAAAACTCCGCGCGCGATGATGATGTAATGGGTGGCCGGCCAGATCATTGCTTGCATCTGCGCGTCGGGCGACATAGTGTAAAGTGGGGTGATCAGCCCGGACTGGGTGAGGGGCATCATAAAAACCAGTCCGCCGACGAGCAAAGCCGCCATCTGGGTGCGGAGCAGGCTAGAGATCAAGAGTCCGACGCCGATGTTGGCCAGCAGGAAAAGGCCAGAAAGAAGCATCAGGTCAACCAGACGGCCACGGAAAGGTACGTCAAAGAGGAACACACCCACGCCGGTCAGAAAGAGAATGTCCAGCAACCCGATCAGTAGGTAGGGCGCGGCTTTGCCTATCAATAACTGGTAGCGCCGGATCGGTGTGCTCAACAATCCCTCCAGGCTGCCTTGTTCCCGCTCCCGCACCAGTGATAGCGAGGCGGAAAGCGCGGGAAAGGCCAGAACGATAGCCATCAGCCCTGGCAGGAAGGTGTTGACCTCTCTCAGTTCGGGATTGTACAGTGTTCTCACCCGGAACTCGAGCGACAATGTCCTCTCTGCCACAGCCATACCTGCCCGGCTCAACTGTTGCTCCAACAACTCGACCGAGAAGCCGGCCGATAGCGATTCGGCGTTGGACGTGATCTGGAGAGCGATGTTTGGCTCGGCGCCGTCGGCGACGATTTGCACCGGGGCGCGTTTCCCCTGTTGTAATGCCTCGGCAAAGCCATCTGGAATGATGATCGCCCCCCGCACCCGGCCTGACCGGACCCACTCGCGGGCCTCGGCGTCACTCTGCGCCCAGCACTGCACGTCAAAGAACTTTTCGTTGACAAAACGCTGCGCGTAGGCCCGCGATTGAAGGGTATGGTCTCCATCGAACACTGTTATTGGGATGTGCTCAATGTCGGCCGAGACGGCGTAGGCCAGCAAGACCATCAACAGTACTGTGCCCAGGGTTGTGCCGGCCAGCGACCAGGGGTCACGCAGTACGTGCCGGAACTCTTTGCGCATCACCGCCAGAAATCCGCTCATTCGCTCGCTCCTCTATTCCCCGGTTTCCCGCGTCCCTAGACCGTCAAAGACGAATTCGGTCAGTGATTCTGTCAATTCGTCGCTCTCCCATTTTGACTGTAGCAGCGGGTCGCCCAGGATGAGCATCCCGAGCAGGCCGAGATTCAGCGCAAACAGATAACGCGTGGTCAACTCTGCGTCCACCTGCCGTATCCGTCCTTGCTCGACCTGTACGCTCAGGTACTGCTCGAACATTGACAGGAACGGTTCCACGATTTGCTCGTTGTAGCGCTCGCGCATCTCTTGGTTCGTCAGAATCTCGGAGAGCACGGCCTGGAGGATCGATTTGTTCTGCCGGACAAAGGTATGGCGGCGTTGGATCAGGGTAGTGTAGAACTCGCGTGCGTCATCCAAGCCCTCCTGCTCGAATATCTCGGGTGGTACCTGGGAATCACCCACGCGGGTCATCATGCCGATCAGCAAATCGTTCTTGCTGCCAAAGTAGTTATAGATCGTTCCCTCCGACACGTCGGCTACCGCGGCGATTTCCTTGGTGGTGGCGCGGTGAAAGCCTTTCTCGGCAAACACCTGCGCTGCCGCGTCGAGTATCTGTTCCTTGCGGGCAGCGATACGTCGCTCCCGGCGGGCGACTGTTTTCTGGTTGACCATCGGACACTCCTTTTTGAGTGATTACCCACTTTTTTAGTGAGCGCTCACATTATACCAGAGTTCGATGTCGTTGTCAAGACCTATTCAAGATTTTTAAGGTTCATTAGGTGCGACGCCGCGAAACCTCCGGTTGCGTCAAAGTGCGTCGTACCTGGATTACTCCAACCGTTTGCGGAACCTGCTGGACGCCAGCAGCATGATCGCCACGCCAAAGATAACTATTGCCACCACTTGCTGGTACAATATCTGCAATCCCACCCCCTTGAGGATGATGCCCCGGATGATGACGAGCAGGTAACGCAGCGGGATTATGTAGGTGATGGCTTGCAGCCAGCCGGGCATGGCCTCGATGGGAAAAAAGAACCCTCCCAGAAAGATGGACAGAAACATTGTCAGAAATGCCAGCAACATGGCCTCTTGCTGCGTGTTGGCCACGCTGGAGATAAAGATGCCGATGCCCAGCGACGTGACCAGGAACAGGGCCGAAAGCCCCAGCAGCAACCCCAGGCTGCCCCGAACCGGCACGCCAAACCAAAAGACGCCGATGGCCAACACCTCCAGCACGTCGAAAAAAGCGACGAACACGTAGGGAGCGACCTTGGCGATGATCAGCTCCAGCGGCTTGATCGGCGTCACGATCAACTGCTCAATGGTGCCCTGCTCCCGCTCGCGCACGATCGACATGGCGGTGAAAAGACACGTCATAAAGTAGAGGATCAGGCCCATAATGCCGGGAATCATAAAGTTGGCGCTCTTCATCTCTGGGTTGTACCAGGCGCGCGGACGCACCTGCACGCCGGGCATATCGTCGGGATCAATTCCCATCGTCCGCTCCAAAATGCGCATCGTTTGGGCCTGCCCCACCGATTGCGAGGCGGCGAAAACGGTGTTGGCGACGCTGGGGTCGGAGCCGTCGATGACAAAAGCGACCTGTACTTGGTTTCCGGCGGCTATCCCTTCGCTGTAGCCCGTCGGGATGATCAGACCGGCCCGCACCTGGCCGCCGTCCACCAGCCGCCCCAGTTCCTGCTCCGATTCGACATAGTACACAATGTCAAAGTAGCTGGATGCCCGGTACGCCTCGGCCAACTCGCGGCTGGCCGCCGTCTTGTCCCCGTCCAGAACGGCGGTGCGCAGGTGCTCAATGTTGGTGGTGGCCGCGTATCCCATAAACATGAGTTCGACGATGGGTATGATAAACATCACCGCCAACGTGCGCGGGTCGCGGATGATGTGCAGGAATTCCTTGCGGATGAGTGCGAATGTGCGCAAGATGTTCATATTAATCTTCCTTCTCAGGTTTTAGGCCGTCAAAGACGAGTGTTGCCAACACCTCCGGCACGTCATCCCACCCCGATTCGAGAGATTCGTCGCCCAGGATTCGCAGGACGATCAGGCCGATGAGCATACCTTGCACCGCCCGCACTGTCAGCGGCACGTTCACCGGGCGGATGTGGCCCATCTTGATCCGCGCCTGCACGTACTGCTCTAGCAGTGTCGAGATTCGTTGCACGAACTGTTGGGTGAACTGCCGGCTCAGATCGGGATTGACCATCACCTCCGGCAGGATAGCTTTGAGCATCTCTTGGCCTTGCTGGATGCCGTCCACGCGGTTGCGGAACACGGCGACAAAAAAGTCTTGGACGTCGCCTTGTAGCGCATCCACCAGTTCCTCGTCCAGGGATTCCAACTCGGCCAGGCGGGTCATGATGCCGAGCAGTAGGTCAGATTTGGTGGCAAAGTAGTTGTAGATAGTGCCCTCGGATATGCCGGCGCTGCTGGCAATCTCTTTGGTGCTGGCGCGGTGAAAGCCCTTTTCCGCAAACACCGTAGCGGCAGCGTCGAGGATCTGGTTGCGCCGCGCCTGGATCAGTTGTTGTCGTATGGGGTCTTTAGACATTTTTCCCTCCTCTTGATTGAGTTCCCACTCACTTATATGAGTGGTCACTCAATTTCATTGTACACCCAAAAGGAAGGTTTGTCAAGAGGATGTGGAATTTTTAAGGTTCAGTTCAGACACCCGTTAAGCTACTTGACCGCCGAGATAAAGACGTCCTCCAGCGTCGGCGCGATCCACTCGATGGTTTGAACTCCCACCCCCGCATCTTCCAGCAGCGCGTGGACAGGTTGCTTGAACGCTTCGGCGTCGGGCACGACGGCGTGGATCTGCGCGCCGTAGAGGGCGACTTCGTCAAAGGGCAGGCGGCCGCTCGCCTGGGCCTGTTTCAACACGCGCATCGCCCGGTCTGGATCAGGTGTGTTGATTTCCAGAACCTGGCCGCGCATCTGTGTCTCTTTGAGCTGCGCGGGGGTATCCAGCGCCACCAGCCGCCCCTGGCTGATGAACCCGACCCGCTGGCACAGCTCCGCCTCGTCCATATAGTGGGTGGTGACCATGACGGTCACGCCTTTCTTGGCCATGGCATAGATCAGTCCCCAGAAATCGCGCCGGCTGATGGGGTCCACGCCAGCGGTAGGCTCGTCCAGAAAGACCACTTTGGGCTTGTGGACGATGGCGCAGCCCAGCGCCAGCCGCTGCTTCCAGCCGCCGGAGAGGTTGGAGGTGAGCGTGTTCTCGCGTCCAACCAGCCCGGCCATCTCTAGAATTTCGGCCTGACGTTGTTGCAGTTCGTCCCGGGGCAGCCCATAGGCCAGGCCGTAGAAGCGGATGTTTTCGCGGGCGGTCAAGTCGTTGTAGAGTGTAAAGAGCTGCGACATATAGCCGACGCGGGCCTGCATTGTTTTGGCTTCAGTGCTGGGGTCATAGCCTAGCACCCGCGCGCTGCCCTCACTGATCTTGAGCAGGCCCAGCAACATGCGGATGGTCGTTGTCTTGCCCGCGCCGTTGGGTCCCAGCCAGCCATAGACCTCGCCCTGCTTTACGCGAAAGCTGACGTGGTCTACAGCGGTAAAGTCGCCAAAGCGTTTGGTGAGATTATCAACTGTGATTGTGTATTCGCTCATAGCAATCCTCTCACGCATTGCGTGAAACGTGATCTCATTCCTCGCGCCGTTGCTTGCGGATGAGCGAGATGAACGCTTCTTCCATGCGTGGTTCGATCTCGCGCATACCCTCGCACGTAATCCCCTGGGCGGCCAGCGCGGTTTCGATCTCGCGCCTGCGCTTTCCCACGTCATCCACAAAGACGTGGAGCATCACGCCGTAGGTCTGCACTTCCAGCACGCCTTCCAGATCGGGAACCAGGCGCCAGGCGGGGACAAAGTTCGACGGAGTGAATTCCAACAAGCGGCCGGGTACCATTTGTTTGATCGTCTCTGGCGAGTCGTGGGCGATGAGTTGGCCTTCATACATCAGCCCCACCCAATTACAGCGCTCGGCCTCGTCCATGTAGGGAGTGCAGAAAAAGATGGTCAGTCCCTTTTCCGTGCGCAGGTCGCCCAACATGCCCCAAAACTCGCGCCGGCTGACCGGGTCCACGCCCAGCGTCGGCTCGTCCAACATCACCACGTCCGGCTCGTGAACCAGGCTGCACGCCAGGGCCAGTTTTTTCTTCATGCCCCCCGAGAGCCGACCCGCCAAGCGTTTGGTAAAAGCGCTCAACCCAGCGAACTCGAGCAGTTCGGGGATGCGTTCCCGCTGATCTTTACGGCTGACGGATTGGATGTTGGCAAAGAAGCGCATGTTCTCCATCACCGTCAGGTCGGCGGGGAGGGCGAACTGTTGGGCAATGTAGCCCACGCGCTCGCGGATTGCGTAGGTATCGCGCATAGAGTCGTAGCCCAGGATGCGGCTCTCGCCGCCGCTGCGCTCGAGCAGCCCCAGGATGACGCGCGTGGTCGTCGTCTTGCCCGCCCCGTCCGGCCCGATGAGGCCATAGGTCTCGCCGCGCCGCACTTGGAGCGTCACCCCGTCCACGGCGGTAACAGCGCCGCTCTTGGTCTTGAACCGCTTGACCAGATCCCTGGTAAAGATGGTCACATTCTCATTCATCGGTATTGTTCCCTAATCCCCAATTCCCTAATCCAGTCTCTTCCTGAACGCCCGCACCGATAAACCGATCACCACCACGCTGTAAATCACCAAAATCAGCACATCCTGCCACATAAAACTGAGTCCCACGCCTTTGGTGATGATGCCCCGCGCGATGCGGATGAAATAGGTCGCCGGGATGAGGGCGCCGGCCGCCCGCACGCCAGCCGGCATCGGCCCCCTGGGATAGATGAGGCCGGTCAGCAGCATGCACAGCATCATAAACAGCATGGTGAGTTGTTGCGCCTGCTTTTGCGTCTTGACTATGGTCGAGATCAACAATCCCAACCCCAGCCCAGAGACGATGAACAAAAGTGAGAGCCAGGCGAACAGCCACGGACTTCCCATAAAGGGGACGTCGAACCAAAAAATGCCTAGCAGGACAATGATCAGCAAATCTATGACGGTGAGTGCCAGGTTGGGCGCCATCTTGCCGATCAAAAGCTCTATCGGGCGGGCGGGCGTGACCAGGATTTGTTCGGCGACGCCTAACTCGCGCTCGCGCACCACGGCTACGGCTGCCTGCCCGATGGTCATCACTTGCAACAGTATGGCCGTCAATCCCGGCACGATGAAGGTCATGTCGTCTTTGGCGGGGTTGTAGAGGACGCGGGTGGACGTGTAGATGGGGAGCGAGCTGGCGCCGTTCAGCGAACCGCCGCTCAACATCCCCACCGCCCCCATGCGGTTCATCTTTTCCACCGTCAACTTCATCGCCATAGATTGCGCCACCGCGCTCGCCGCGCTGTAGCCCGCGCTGACGGTAGTGGAATCGGAACCATCGAGGATGACGAGCGCCTGCGCGTCGCCGCGCTCGATCCGCGTCGCGAAATCAGGCGGGATTACGATGCCGACTCTGGTTTGCCCCTCGTCAATGTTGCGAATCACCGCGGCTTCGTCCGCCACGTACATCTCTACGTCAAAATATCCCGACGCGGTCAGTGCGTCAACAAAAGCTCGGCTTTGAACGTCCTTGCTCATATCGGCTACGGCGGTGGGGATGTGGTCCACCGTCATAGAGACGGCGTAGGCAAAGAGGAACATCTCGAGGACGGGCATGAGCAGAACCATCGCCAGCGTGGGCCAATCCCGCAAAATTTGGATGGTCTCTTTTTGAATGATGGCGCTGATACGGTTGAGTCGCTTTTGCATACGTTTTCCTTGTAAGAAACCAGGTTTTTGTCGCTTTGCTCACGTGCAACCTACGGTTGCCTTAAACCTGGTTTCTAGTCCAATCCCTGTTTGAAGGCGCGGGAGGCGATGGTCATGACCACGAATACGTAGATGAGGAGCGCCACGACCTGGCCCCACAAGAACTCGATGCCAATGCCTTTGGTGATGATGCCGCGCGAGATGGGGATAAAATAAGTCAGCGGGAACAGGTTGCCAACGAGGCGCAAGGCGGCTGGCATCGCGCTGCGGGGGAACATGAACCCTCCCAGCAACATGCCCACCAATGCCAGCGCCATGTTCATCTGTTGGGCCTGTTGCTGGTTTTGGGAGATGGTCGAGATCAAGAGCCCCAGCCCCAGCCCGGAAAAGACGTACATAAAGGCCAGCCAGAAAAAGAGCCAAAAACTGCCCTGGAAGGGTACGTGGAAGGTAAAGACCCCCAGCGCGAGAATGGTCAGCATATTGATGAGGGCGATGATGATGTTGGGAACGATCTTGCCGATCATCAGTTCGATGGGCAGAATGGGCGTCACCAAAAGTTGCTCGATAGTGCCCATCTCGCGCTCGCGTACTACAGCGGCGGTGGTCAGGGCGATGGTTTGGGTTTGCAGGATCATGGCGCACATGCCGGGGATGATGAACCACAGGTCTGTCAGGTTGGGGTTGTAGAGAATGCGCACCAGGGCGTCGAGGGGCAGGAGGCTCTGATCCTGCGGTATCTGTCCCGATCGTTCGAGCTTTTCCAGCAACACTCCCGTCGCGTGAACGTCGGCGATGGCGGTGGCGGCGTTGTAGGCCGATTGGGACGTAAAGAGGTCAGACCCATCCACCAGAAATAGCGCCTGGGCGTCGCCTTGCTCCACGTGGGCGGCAAAATCAGGCGGGATCACGATGCCGGCCTGGACGCGCCCTTCGTCAATGGCGCGCGTCACCTCGGCCTGGCTGGGGACGTAGGCGACGACGTCAAAGTAGCCGGAGGCTTCCATTGCGCTCACATAAGCCTGGCTGGCAGAGTCGCGGCTCTGATCGGCCACGGCGGTCGGAATGTGCTCGACGCTCATGTGGACCGCGTAGCCAAAAAGGAGCAACTGGATGATAGGCATACTGAGCAACATCATCAGCGTGCGCCTATCCCGCATAGTTTGGATAAATTCTTTTTGTATCACGGCCCAAATTCGTTGTCGCATAGTTTACCTCAGAAACCAGGTTTTTTCTGAAAAACCTGGTTTCTTTTACGCCTACTGGGCGCGGACGCCATCGAGGAGCAGATCCACCATAGCCTCGGCCAAAGCGTGTCTTTTTTCTGGCGAAGGGAGCGGCACGATCCCGCGAACGGCCGGTATGATCAGGCCGGCAAACATGCCCATCACTAACTGCGCAGTCAGCGCCGCATCAACGGGTCGAAAGACCCCAGCCGCGATGCGTTCGGCGATATAGTCTTGCAACAGCCGGTGAATCTGTTTGACTCGTTCGGCGACGGCCTCTTCCAGGATACCATCGTCCACCCAGACCTCGCTGAACAAGGTACGGTTGAAGGGGAGTTGCGCCTCGGTGATGTCCAATCCCTTTTCCACCATCTCGATTATGGTTTCTCGGTCTCCCAGTTTGCCAGCCTCTAACAGAGCGGCTACCATTGGCGTTTCCGTCTCGGTAGCGATGGCCGAGAGTATGTCGCGCTTGCCGTCAAAGTATAGATAGATCGTGCCCGGAGCGATCCCGACGCGGGCAGCGATCTCTTTGACTGTGGCCCGCTGGTAGCCTTTCTCGGCAAAGACCATTGCGGCGGCGGCCAGTATCTCGGCCCGGCGAGCGTTGGCTGGGCCTTCAATTGCAGAAGGTGTAGTGTTGGTCATGGATATTCTTCTCCTACTGAACCCCTGTTCACTGAACGAACGTTCATTTAGACGGCATTATATATCGTTGTATCTTTACCGTCAATGGTACTTTGGTACCATCTCTCATGTTTGGTGATTACCCACATCTTACCACAGAGGCACGGAGGGCACAGAGAAAAACAAAAGTAGACTCAGTAGATCCAAAATGTTACGACAACAAGACCTCGGAGGTCTCTCGAGAGCGCCTTTGCCGGTAAAAACGGGCGCAATCTAAGCAATTTTGCTACCAATGTCACCTTCCGAGACCTCCGAG
>Ga0164311_10000317_pt1 | contig 20380 bp, 14 predicted proteins | sample GuaBasSedimGuay2_FD_121796 | JGI IMG/M metagenome (GOLD analysis project Ga0164311, IMG submission 121796) | Subseafloor sediment microbial communities from Guaymas Basin, Gulf of California, Mexico - Guay2, Core 4569-9, 9-12 cm | ecosystem: Environmental > Aquatic > Marine > Hydrothermal vents... | reverse complement strand
GAAGAGTACGTACCTAATAGTGTGAAAGCGTTGCAAGAAGCCCTTCATTTACCAAATCCACCCCGGCGAATTGAGGCGTTTGACATTTCTAATCTTGCCGGCACTCATGCTGTAGGTTCTATGGTTACGTTTGTTAACGGCCGTCCCTACAAGTCAGGATATCGACATTTCAAAATTAAAACTGTTGAAGGTATTGATGATTTTGCCATGATGAAAGAAGTGATAGGGCGGCGCTACCGGCGAGTATTGCAAGAACAAGAACAGATGCCGGATTTGATTTTGGTGGATGGCGGAAAAGGACAACTTTCCTCTGCCTTGGAATCGCTACGAAAGTTAGGAGTCGAGAATCAGCCAATTGCGGCGCTGGCCAAGCGGTTAGATGAAGTTTTTATCCCAGGTATTTCGTCTCCTCAAAATATTCCCCATGGGTCACCGGGACTTAAATTACTCCAACGTATTCGTGATGAATCACACCGTTTTGCTATTAGCTATCATCGCAAATTGCGGGGCAAGGAGATGGTATCTTCCGTACTGGATGAGATTGAGGGTATTGGTGAGGTGCGTAAAAATCGTTTGTTGCAGTCTTTTGGTTCGATAGAGAAAATCAAACAAGCGTCGGTCGAAGAGTTGGTCAAAGTTGGAGTTATTCCTAAAAATGTAGCCGAAAAAGTGTGGAAGTATTTTCATCCACAGTCAAGTGAGTGAAGAGGTGTTTATGAAAGAGCCTGAGGTAAATTTACAGTTAGCTTTGGAGCATGGTCTATCGGAGGAGGAGTTTAATAAAATTTTAAAAATTTTGGGTCGAACTCCGACTTACACCGAGCTGGGTGTTTTTTCTGTGATGTGGTCGGAACACTGCAGCTACAAAAATTCTCTGGTAATGCTTCGCACCTTACCTCGAGAAGGCGAAGCGTTGTTAGTAAAAGCAGGTGAAGAGAATGCCGGACTGGTTGATATTGGGGACGGTCTGGCAGTGGCTTTTAAGATCGAAAGTCATAACCACCCCTCAGCAGTGGAACCGTATCAAGGAGCAGCAACCGGAGTTGGTGGAATCATGCGTGATATTTTTGCTATGGGAGCTCGTCCAATTGCTGCTCTGGATTCACTGCGCTTCGGACCATTGAGCGATAATCGGGTAAGATACCTGTTTGATGGAGTAGTACGGGGTATCGGCGATTATGGCAATTGTTTGGGAATCCCTACCGTGGCAGGCGATGTTTATTTTGAAAAGTCCTACCGTGGTAACCCACTGGTGAATGCTATGACGGTGGGGATTGTGCGTACTGATCGTTTGGCTCATGCTGTAGCAAGGGGCGAAGGGAACCCCGTGTTTGTTATTGGCTCTTCTACTGGACGTGATGGTATTCATGGGGCTACTTTTGCCTCGGAAGAGATTACTGAGGAATCGGAAGAACGTCGTCCTCAAGTACAAGTAGGCGATCCGTTTACTGAAAAGCTAATCATGGAAGCTACCCTGGAGCTCATAGAAAGTGGTTGCGTAGTAGGGGTACAGGACATGGGTGCCGCTGGAATTACCAGTTCCGCCTCAGAAACTGCTGCCAAGGGTGGGGTTGGTATGGAGTTGGATTTGGACAAGGTGCCGCTGCGCGAAAAAGGAATGATTCCCTATGAAATCATGCTCTCGGAGTCTCAGGAACGAATGTTGATTATTGCTAAAAAGGGACGGGAAGAAGATGTTAGACGGATTTGTGATAAATGGGATTTGAACTGTGCTGAATTTGGACGAGTAACTTCTGATGGAATGCTACGAGTAAAGTGGCACGGTCAGGTGGTGGTAGAAATTCCTGCGCAGAGTTTGGCCGCTGGAGAAGGGGCTCCGGTTTACACTCGAGAAGCAGAAAAACCGGACTATATTGACAAACTTCGCAACTATGATTTCAACAAGCTCCCACAACCAGAAGATTGTAATTTAGTGTTACTATCGCTATTAGGGTCTCCAAATATTGCCAGTAAGGCTTGGGTTTTTGAGCAATATGATACTATGGTACAAACCAATACCATCGTCTTACCTGGTGGGGATGCGGCAGTGCTACGCATCAAGGGAACGAATAAAGCCCTGGCTATGAAAACTGATTGTAATAGCTGTTATGTTTACCTTAATCCACGACGTGGAGCTCAAATTGCTGTTGCAGAAGCAGCACGGAATGTAGCTTGTACAGGAGCTAAACCAGTGGCTATTACCAACTGTTTGAATTTTGGCAATCCCTACAAACCAGACAATTATTGGCAATTTCAGGAAGCTGTATTGGGAATGGGAGAAGCCTGTCGTCAATTAAATACTCCGGTTACCGGGGGCAATGTGAGTTTTTACAATGAAAACCCAGATGGAGCTATTTATCCAACACCAGTTATCGGGATGATAGGAATTATGGATGATGTTCATTTGCACACAACCACATGGTTTAAATCCCCCGGCGATTGGATTGTGCTTCTGGGAAGGAATAAAGGAGAAGTTGGTGGAAGTGAATATATTAAGATGGTTCACGATCTGATAGCAGGGGATGCCCCAAGTTTAGACCTGAAATTTGAAAAACGATTACAGCAATTTCTCCTACAAGCTATCCATAATGGTTGGATTAAATCGGCACACGATACTGCAGAAGGTGGGTTGGCTGTTGCACTTGCAGAGTGTTGTTTTCTCGATCACGAGCATTGGGTAGGTGCAGAAATTAAACTTGGAGAAAATATGCGCAGCGATTTTTTGCTGTTCGCTGAAGATCAATCTCGTATTGTGGTGAGTGTAGCAGCAGAAGATCTAACTCATTTACAACAACTGGCAAAGAAGCAAGAGATTCCTCTTCTGGTACTGGGTAAAGTCACAAATAACGCTCGTTTGCGAATTCATCATCGGGATAAATTGGTAATTGATTTGCCTATAGTACAAATGGCAGATGTTTATTTCTCTGCCATTCAGAATGCGATGGAAATTTATTAATTCCAGATAAGGATAAGACGTGAAGTATGAATGTTAACACAATGTCTTGATGCTAATTGGAATGTTACTAATTGTAGTATGACCAGTGGTAAAAGCTTTTGCAACTTTGTAAGTTATTAGTTTTAAAGGCCTAATGGTTGGTTGCTGGCTTTTTAATTTTCAGCCATGAATAGCAGGGATAAATGTAGCGATTTAGAATTTCTGAATAATTCAGGCTAAATCGAGAGCCTCTACGAAACTTTTTAACCTGAAAATGGAGAGGTGGAGGATGAAGGAGCATTTTTTTCTCCGTTACATTCGCAACAAATTCATTGCAGGATTGGTTACCTTTGTCCCTTTCGTGATTACCTTCTGGGTTTTGAAGGGAGTATTTAATTTTGTTGATGGTCTTCTGGGGCCAGAGGTCTCTCGTTTTATTGGTCGCCAGATTCCCGGGGTAGGCATTGTTGCCACTATAGTATTAGTTTTTATCCTTGGGATGTTGACTACTAACTTCATTGGGCGTTCCCTTTTGCATCTCGGGGAACGAATCATAGCTAAAATCCCTTTTATCAAGACCCTTTACGATAGTGTTAAGCAGCTCATCACTGCTATCGCCGTATCGAGGCGAAAAGAATTCCAGAATGTAGTACTTATAGAATATCCCCGTAGAGGTGCTTACGTAATCGGGTTTTCTACTAAGGAGTGTACTGGTGAACTTCAGCAGGAGACCGAACAGACAGTAGTAAGTATTTTCGTACCTTCCACACCAAATCCGACTACCGGCATGTTGGTATTTGTGCCGAAAGAGGATGTAATAAAGTTAGCTATGAGTGTTGAGGAGGCCATGAAGGTAATAATTTCTGGTGGTATTGTGATCCCACCAACTCAATTGAGACGCAATCCAAATTACTTACCAGATGAAAAATCGTGAGTAGTTTTTTGGTTCAAGGGAGATAAATTAATGAAATTTACCTTGACTCTTTGTAATATTTTTATTTATTTTGTAATATCCTCGTTTCAGACAAAGGGCGAAATCTGTTGATGACAGAGAAAATCAAAAATATTCTCTACCTGGGCAAGGACGAAAAGTTTGCTCACTCTTTGAAGCGCATGATGCAACTTTATCGTCAAGATTTTCGTCTCCATGTTAATACCTCCCTGAATCAACTACCGCAGACCTTAGAAGGAAAACTATATGACGCTATTCTTTTCGATACTCAGTTTTTGAGCGATGATGGCCAAGCTTTACTGCACCAGATTTACAGATTAGCTGCTAAGTTCCCTGTAATTTTTATCGTGGACAAAGACAATGAAACTGTGGGAAGACAAGCAATGGAAAATGGCGTCTTTGATTATCTGATCAAAGTAGATGGGGTTTTGACTGCCCTTCCTTTTACGGTAGAAAAGGCTCTGGAGCATCGGCCGACTTCCTTGCAGTTGTCAACTGTTTCTCAGGAAGATGAAAAAGTCGAACCGGAAACCGGGTTTTTTGAAATCAATGAACACGGTCGGATTATCTTTTTTGATGATAATTTTGAAAAGATGCTGGGGCTTTCACATAGAGAACTTTATCAAAGCTATATTTCTGATTTCATCAGTGAAGAAGATCGCGATTTTTACTACCGATGGCAAACGGAGCAATCCCCGGGAAATAAGGAGGGCTTTTATCTGCGTACACAAATCATTCATCCTGAAAAAGGTGTTGTACCAGTGGAATTGAGGCTTTCCCCTTATGAACAAGGAACCGGGCTGTTTTCTGGCTATCGGGGAATTTTGCGTATAGTACAGCCTGCCCAGCATGAAAAAGTTGCCAAAGAGACATTGCCAAATCTGGATTTTTTCGAAGAGCTCTACGAGCTAAACAAACATCTTCGAAAAGGTCTGAGTCAGCTTTTTCTTATGAAACTTACTGAAATCCCCAAAAAATATTTTGGGTTCAAAACCGCCAGCCTCTATTTGTATGATCCTTTAGCCAATAACTATCGCAAGGAGATTACTCTTAGTGAGGAAGAAACCAATGCGGATCATCTTAGCGTAGATTTCTTTACTGGTGAAGCAATTAAATCACTTTTTGCTCAGAATCAATTTACCCAGTTTGCTCATCAGAGTCTTTTTAGTGATGTTGAACGTGCCAAGTTGCTTGGTTCCAAAGAGAAGGGATTATTTGAAAAATTGCAATGGCAAGAAGGAAAGGCGTGGAATAAGGGTGATCGTTTGTTTTTAAATCTTAAAGGTACCAATGATCAAATTTTTGGATTCATTGTTTTGGAAAACCCTACCTCCGGAACAATTCCCTCCAGTGCCATCTTGCAACAGGCAAAACTCTACATCATTTTTGCATCCAGCTTGTTTGAAGGTTTTGATCGTTATTCTGTAATAGAGAAAAAACACAGGCGGTTAAAGCAAATTTTTACTCTGTTTGGAGCATATAGTCTCGAATTGCCATTGGAAAATTTACTGCGTGAAATTGTATGGTTGGTCAAGTTTTCTTTTGGCTATCGGTTGGTAATATTGGGGATTTTGACTCGTAGTACTCGACGATTGGAGTTGAAAGCAGTAGCTATTGAAGACAAAGAAAAAGCGCAGGTTTTGAAACGACTGCATTTTTCTATTGGGCAAATTGCTAACTACATGCGCGAACAATTCAGGATCAGTCGTTCTTATTTTATCACTCAAAAGCAGAATGTTTTCTATTTGATCAAAAGGATTTACGGGCTTCCTGTTTCCAATTATAAGCAGCAGAAACGTTGGTATTACGAGGATGTGCTATTAGTACCTCTCTATTCATCAAAGAATAAGATCATAGGCTTTTTCATCATTGATGATCCCGAAGACCACTCGAAACCAGACTTAGAAATTATTCAAATGTTGGAAAAAATTGCCCAAATGGTTGCAGTCCATGTTGAGAACAAGGTGGTTTTTACCCAACTCCAACAATATTATCTTAAGTTACAGAAAAACAATCGGAATAATGGCCAGTTAGATGCTCAAAAAAATAGTAAGGGGAGTATTCGTAATATTTTGAAAATCATCAACTTATAAGCACAATGGAGTGCGATCTGTTTTTGGAGGGGTAATTTATTGTTCTCAAAATGGTTAACATCAGCTGCAGCAGGAGGATGTGCTCCTTCTCTCTCCAGAGCACGGGTTGTCATTGTGCAATCTGACAGTGTCCGTACGACAAAAAATCGATTTGATGCCAAAGTGGTTGAAAAAGTACTGGATGAAGGACTGCGGGCGTTATTTCACGGGGGGACCAGTACTTCGATTTGGCGACAACTTTTTAGTTCTGAAGATGTAGTGGCAATAAAGCTGAACTGCATCGCAGGGAGGGGGTTATCATCAAATAAAGAAGTAGTTCGAGCGATTGTTTCAGGTTTACGTTCTGCCGGGGTGAAAAGTGAAAACATTATCCTTTTTGATCGTATGGGTCAAGACTTACGACGTGCTGGTTACCGGATTTCTACAGTAAGGGGGCAGGTTCGATGTGTTGGAAATGATCGTATTGGTTATTCCAGAGATCTGCTGATGCACAAATCTATTGGTAGCATGGTTAGTCGTGTAGTCAGTGAATATGCTACCGCCATTATTAATGTGCCAGTACTTAAGGATCACGGCATTGCAGGAGTAAGCATAGGAATGAAAAACTTCTTCGGTGTTATTCATAATCCTAATAAATATCACATAAATGCTTGTGACCCTTATGTGGCTGATCTTTGCAGTCATCCCTGGATCAAAGATAAATTGCGATTGACAATCTGTGATGCTTTGACAGCACAGTTTGAGGGCGGTCCGCCGTACATGCCTCAATGGGCTTGGCCTTTTAACGGACTTTTGATTTCCCAGGACATGGTAGCTCTCGATTATGTGGGCTGGCAAATTATCGAAAAAAAACGTAAACAAGCTGGACTGAAATCGCTGCGGGAGGTAGGACGGGAACCAAAGTACATCTTAACTGCCGCTGATCAGGATCATCGCCTGGGCGTTGCAGATCTAAAATCGATTGAAATTAAACAATTAAAGATTTGATAACATGACCACACCTCAAGGCAGTGGTCATGTCAAAATGTAGCTTGCAAGGAGTGTATTATGAAAAGAACTACTTTTGTTTTATCAGTGTGTTTGCTATTGTTCTTTTCTATTATGAATTTTTGTGTGTCTTGTAACTCTCAGGAGAAGGACATTCGCAGACCAGCGGTGGCTGGTCAGTTTTACCCTGCCTCGGCCACTGACTTGCGAAAACAAATACAACAGTTTTTTCAGGCGGCAAAACTTGTGTCCGTACCAGGAAGAATAGTAGGGATGATTTCACCCCATGCAGGATACATTTACTCCGGCTGGGTAGCAGCTCATGGATATCGACAGCTTGAAGGGAAAAAATACGAAACAGTTATCATCATTGCTCCCAGCCACTTTGAAACTTTTTCCGAGATTTCTGTCTATCCCAGAGGTGGTTACGAAACTCCATTAGGTGTTGTATTTGTTGATGAGGAAATGGCGGAAAAAATCGCTGCCCAAAGTTCTCGCATCATTCTTTCCAACAAGGGGCATCGTCAGGAACACCTCATTCAACGGGAACACGCTGTGGAAGTACAGATTCCTTTCCTGCAAATGGTATTAAAAGACTTTAAAATCGTACCTATTGTGATGGGTAATCAAAGTTACGAAAATTCACAAACGTTAGGAAATGCCATTGCTAAAGCAGCAAAAGGCCATAATGTTTTAATTGTAGCCAGTTCCGATTTGTCACACTATCATCCTTATCAGGAAGCAGTGGACATTGACAGTCGGTTAATCTCTTACGTCGAGAAGTTTGATTTTTCGGGATTGGCTGAGGCTATTTCAAAACGGGAAGTAGAAGCATGCGGGGGCGGCCCCATCGTTGCCACTATGATTGCTGCAGAAAAATTAGGAGCAAAGAAAGTAAAAATTTTGAACTATGCTAATTCTGGAGACACTATGGGCGATAAGTCCAGAGTGGTAGGCTACTTATCAGCAGTATTCTATCGGCAGATGGAAAAAAATCCAAAGAAAAAGGAAGTTGGAATTGACCTGGGTTTGTCAAAAAAGGATCAAGAACAACTTTTGGAGATTGCCAAAAAAACAATTGTTTGCTGTGTAAAAGGGGAGCCGATTCCCAAGTTTGCGGTAAGTTCCCCAAAGTTATTAGAGAAACGGGGCGCATTTGTTACTATTACTAAGTACGGACGTTTAAGAGGGTGTATTGGTTCCATTTTGCCAACGAAGTCTCTCTATCAAACGGTTCAGGAGGTTGCAGAGTCGGCAGCATTGCATGATCCTCGTTTTCCACCTGTTCGGCCTGATGAGTTAGAATATCTGAAAGTAGAAATTTCAGTATTGACTGTACCCCAAAAAATCCAGTCTATTGATGAGATCGAAGTCGGCAAACATGGGTTAATAATCAGAAAAGGGTACTCGCAAGGTTTGCTTCTGCCCCAAGTGGCGACTGATTATGGTTGGGACAGGGAAGAATTTTTACGAGCAACTTGTCGCAAAGCAGGGCTGCCTACCGATGCTTGGAAACAGCCGGATACAGAGATATTTGTATTTTCCGCCGAGGTGTTTGGAGAAGAATGATTAGAAACACCCAGAGTAACAATACGTATTTTAGAGTGATGTGAAATTGTATGCCACTGAAGAATGTATTTCATTTTGTTTTCGATACAATATTTTTATTTTCAATCTCATGGGGGTGTGCCGAACGACAAAGAGCTAATCCTCTGGATCCACGCAATCCTGAAACCCACGGTAAACCTACAGGTTTACAAGTATGCTCCGATTACAAAGGGGTTACTTTAAAATGGCAACGGTTGAACTTTGAAGCTTTAGTAGGTTACAATATTTACCGGAAAAGCGGTTACGAAAAAAATTTCAAGAAGATAGCTGTTGTTCATCCCGATTCTAATACTTACTTCGACAGAGACATTCAGTATGAAGTTAGATATAGATATTGTATTTCCTACCAACTTAAGGAATACGAAAGTTCTGTTTCAGACGAGGTAAGTATTGTTCCCGGTCCCTCCTTTATTTGGGTTGTATTTAAAAACTGTGGCCAAGTAGCAAAATTGACTCATGATAGTTCTCATCGAGTTTTTCAAGTCGGAGGGATGGGGTTCCCCTCGATTATTGCAGTGGACAAAATAGACAATGGCGTCTGGGTCAGCGACCCATACTGGAGATTGATTTACAGGTTGGATAAAGAGGGAACAATCACTAAGCAGATTTCTGATGTTGGTTGGTCGGTTGCTTTGGCTGTAGACACGGTTCGTAATGTATTATGGGTAGCTGATGCTGAGAACCACAAAATACAAAGGATAGACACCAACGGCATTATTCTTCAACAAATTACGGACTTTGAGCATCCAAGTTGTCTTGCGCTCGACATGCGTTCGGGAGCTTGTTGGGTTACAGATTCGAGTTTAAAAAAAGTCACCAAATTGACATCACAAGGAGCTGTGGAACAAGTTGTTTTTTTGAGCGCTCCGCCTTACGCAATAAGTGTGTACCAAAAGGATGGATCTTGCTGGATTGCTGATAGTTGCGAAGTAACGCAAATATCTGCGGCTGGAGTAGTCCTCCAATACCTAAAAGGATTCAATTGTGCCACAAGAATTTCTGTCGATCAAGAAACAGGTAGTTGTTGGGTACTGGATTTTGGTACAGATGGGTATGATGCTAAGTTAGTGAGACTTTCTCCACAAGGTGAGAAACTGTTTCAGGTAGAAGGACTGGCTTATCCTCAATCTATTGCAGTCGATATGACTGACCAAACCTGTGTGGTGGCCGATACTTACAACTATCGAGTAGTGAAGATATCCAGAGAAGGAGAGTTGGTTGGGGAATGGAATACTAATTGTACTCCCTGGGGAGTGGCCATAGAACAAAAACGAAATATTAATAAATGAGATTAAAGCTTAAAAATAAGCAGTACCTTTTATTTAGCGTGGGTAGCCTGATTATTGTAGGGATGGTGTTCATTTTGGACATCGTACTGTACCTCAGCCACACGTTTCCTCCCAATATTTACCTGATTCGTGAAATGTCGATTGTTATTGCCTACTTTTTGTTAGGCTATGTTATTTACCACAAAGAGTACACGAATATTGTTCATAAATTAAAGACATTTTTTCTTAGTATTCTGGGAGTCTTTATTACTGTTTCCATACCAAGATTGTTTTTGAATCAAAATTACCTGGAGAGGATTACCAACCTGCCAGTGTTGATTTCCTCGGTTAAATCGCTTTTAAATTCAACGTTCATCTCTTTTTTTGCTACCATTTTCTCGTTTTCCGTCCTATTTATTTTGCGAGATTTGATTTACTACCGAAGTAAAAAAGGAACGCGAAAGCTTTTTAGCCTGACTTTGCTTCTGTTGGTGGCCTATGTTATTTGTACTCATTTTTCAGGAAGGTTTTATGAGACAGCGGGGGCATTTAGTGAGAAGACTACTGTTGAGCGGGTACTCTACGGGGCACTCTTGTTTTTTATTTTGTTCCTCTCTTTACGCACCGCCTGGGTAAATTATCTGAACAAGCGTCAGAAAATCGCTGCTTTCTGGGGCGGGATATTGATTTTACCCGGAGCCATCATGTTGACTCGGTCAGCTACTTATCAACATATCTTTTATTACAGCGTCACCCTTGGTACATTTGATCTGTTTGTAGCTCATTTTCTTAATGTTTACATCGCTATTGCTCTGATTAGTCTTCTTCTTCATTTGCCTACTGCCAGTATTTTTGATCGAAAAATGAAACAGATCTCTTCTCTGCATAATTTAAGCCAGGTAATCAATTCTGTTTTGGATTACGATAAAGTAGTTACTAAAATCACAGAATTGGTGACCAATGTGTTAGATTGCAAATACAGTTGGTTGGAATTGGCTGATGGGAATTCTGATCGATTGGTAGTAGCTTCTGCAAAAGGTTTGACAAATCGGGACTTGGAGACCATGAACTTGAATTCACACAGTGGAGTAAGTGGTTGGATTATTCAAAACAAAAGGTCGATTTTGGTCAACGAGGTAGGTAAAGATGCACGCGCTAAATATTTGAGGGATTGGAAAAAGGATATCGGATCATTGTTAGGGGTTCCGCTGCTTTCCCAAAATCAAATAATGGGAATCCTTTATGCTATGAAGGAAGATGAGTTTGGGTTTGATCATGAGGATCAGCAAATGTTACAAGCTTTCGCTAATCAGGCCACGATAGCTATTGAAAATGCGCGTCTGGTTGAAGAATCGTTGGAGAAAGAACGTTTGGAGCAGGAAATGCGCGTGGCTCACCAAACCCAAATGAAATTGCTTCCCCAGCGAAGGCCTGAAATTCAGGGTTTGGATATTGATGCTATCTGTATTGCTGCTAACGAAGTTGGCGGCGACTATTACAGTTTTGTTGAACTGTCCCCTTCTCGATTGGGAATCGTTATTGCAGATGTCTCGGGTAAAGGGATATCTGCCGCTTTTTATATGGCTCAGCTTAAGGGAATTATTGATGCTTTTAGTAAAATCTATGAATCTCCCAAAGTGTTGCTTCAAAAACTTAACAGAACATTGTACGATAATATCGATCGCATGAGCTTTGTAAGCTTGATTTATGCGGTGGTAGATACCAATAAAAAGCGCCTTAATTTTTGTCGAGCTGGACATTGTCCGGTGTTTTATTATTCTACCCGGGATAAAAAGGTGCATACTCTTGTTCCTGCCGGTATTGGAGTGGCGTTGGATAAGGGGCCTATTTTTGATCGCACTATCGAGCAAATAGAAATTTGCTTCAATCCGGGAGACATATTTGTTTTTTACACGGATGGTTTATCTGAAGCACGTAATCAGAACCAGGAAGAATTTGGGGAACAGCACCTCCAGCAGATTATTAGTCAAGGAAATCAATTGTCTGCCCAGGAACTCAAAACTGCAATTGTTGATGAATTGAGGCAATTCATCGGTACCGCCAGAACTTATGATGATATGTCTTTACTGATTGTGAAAATAGAAGAAACAAAAGAAGAATAGCTGATAAGTAAGGAGGCTTGCATGGCTGAGTTTGGTGTTGAACGTAAGGATGTAAATGGAGTGTCGGTTTTGTACATTAAGGGCTATTTAGATGCCCATACTGCACCCGAGTTTGAACAGGCTATCAGACAGTTATTGAATGAAGGTCGCTATAAGATTGTGGTAAATTTTAAAGACTTGAGTTACATCAGCAGTGCGGGCTTAGGGGTTTTTATGGGTTTCATTGAAGAAATACGAAACAACAAAGGGGACATTAAGTTAAGCAATATGACTGACAAAGTGTTCAGAATTTTTGATCTTTTAGGATTTCCCAGCTTGTATGAAATTTTTCAGGACGAACAAGAGGCAATCGAAAAATTTTAAGTAAATAAAATTAATCCGAGTGAAAAAGGATCGCTCAGTAGGAGGCTATTTTGGACCAAAAACGAGGTCGTTACCATCTCAATACACCCAGCAGTAGTGAAAATTTAGGACAGATTCGTGACTTTGTGGGGGAAATTGCCCGGAAAGCTGGTTTTACTGAGGAATATGTGAATAAAATCCAAATCGCAGTCGACGAGGCTTGTACTAATGTAGTTCAACATGCTTACAAAGGGATGATACCTAAAGATATTGATGTGCTGGTAGAGGTCAATTCGGATAAGTTGACTGTTACTGTATCAGATCAGGGGCGGGGTTTTGACCCCCATAGCTTCCCCCCACTGGATATGAACGCATATTTCGCTAATTTGAAGCGCGGTGGACTGGGAATTTACCTCATCCATATGCTTATGGACGAAGTGGAATTCATGATAAATCCTGGCCGTAAGAACAGCGTAAGAATGGTGAAATTTCTTCATCCCGTAGAAAGTTCGGAAAGGAAACAAAACCAGAAGATACTTCTTGAGAAATCTCGTGAGCGCAAACGCCATGCAGTCTCTGAATAAATCTGATGTTATCGAACAAAAGGATTTTGATCAGCTCAAAATTCGTTATCTGGAGCTGATGTCCCTTTTTGAAATCAACAAAATCCTGAATTCAACACTCGATTTGCGATCTATTCTGGACAATGTGCTTCTGACTCCCATGGGAAGACTTATGATTAGCAAGGGGATGGTATTTCTTCACAAGTCGCCCAATCGTTTGCAAGTTGAAAATCTTAAAGGTATGAGCCTAAAATTTCTGGGACTAAATTTTACCATTGAAACCTTACCTAACTCTCCGGTATTGCTTTCTACCATCGATGCTCCCCATGAGCGTTTGTTTGCTTTTTTGCAGGAAAATGGCATAGAGGTTCTAATTCCGCTTATTGCAAATGACAGATATTTGGGGATTCTCGCTTTTGGAAAAAAATTTAGTGGTACGGGCTTGTCAGAGGATGAAATTGAGTTTTTAGTTTCGCTTTCACACTTGGCTGCAATAGCAGTAGATAAGAGTCTGATGTTTGAAGAGCTGCGACAAGCCAACAAGCGTTTGGACAAAAAGATTCAAGAGTTGAATACTCTATTTGAAATTAGCAGAGAGTTGAACGCTACCCTGGATATTGAAAAACTGACCAATATTCTTACCTTCGCCATCATGGGGGAAATGTTAGTCAACAAATGTGTTATTTTATTGGTTGATGATGGCAACTTGCAGGTAGCAGTGGGAAAGGGGGTAAAGATTCAACCGTTCCAGAGGAGATTGATCCTTACCAAATCTGATTTAACCGGTCTTTTTCCAAGTTCTCTATCCTCTTTATTAGTAGAAGAACTGCCGAACTCTTCCCGTTTTGGGAGATTGAAACGACAATTTGAAGAATGGGGGATAGATTATTTAATACCGATGCGCGCTCAGGATGAAATCAAAGGTATTATTGGAATTGGTAAAAAGATTGCTGGTGCTCCAATTTCTGATTCTGAATTGGAGTTTCTTTCTACTATTGGCAACGACGCGGTAATTGCTATTGAAAATGCTCGTCTGGTGAAGGAGATGTTGGAGAAACAGCGTTTGGAAGAAGAGCTGAAGATTGCATGCCAAATCCAGCAGCGCTTGCTGCCGGAAAAATGCCCCCAATTCGACAATTTTTCTATTGCTGGGACCAATTTGCCCAGTTATCAGGTGGGGGGAGATTATTACGATTGCATTGCCCTGGGTAATGATCGAGTAGGCCTGGCGATTGCTGATGTTTCTGGCAAGGGTACACCAGCAGCACTATTGATGGCCAATCTACAAGCCAGTTTACGTGCATTAGCATTGGATAAAGAACAGGTAAACCAAATTGTTGCCAGAATTAATAACTTGATCCATCGAAATACTGCTGAAGATAAATTCATTACTTTTTTTTATGGAGTCGTGGATACAAAAGAAAAAACATTGGTGTATGTCAATGCTGGGCATAATCCCCCCATTTTGTTTCATCATGATGGGTCTTTCCAACAGTTGGAAAAGGGGGGATTACTATTGGGAATGTTACCGAACGTGCCGTATGAACAGGAAGAAGTAAAGTTGCAAGCTGGAGATGTACTGATACTTTACACTGATGGGGTGACCGAGGCGCTAAACGAGCAAGATGAAGAGTATGGAGTGACCAGACTGATTGAAGAAGTAGGTAGAAACCTGAGTTTATCCTCTGAACAGCTGGTGTCGAAGATTGTTGAGTCGGTGAAAACATTTGCTCAATCGCCGCTCCAATCTGATGATATTACCATCCTGGTAGGAAAGATGAGTTGACTTTCCTTGTTTTACCGCTGCAGTTGAAATTTATTTCTTCAAATTGTAAATTGTTTTGTCTATGGAAAATTATTCACATTTCGGTGATTACTGGAAACATAAGGTTTTTTCTTTATTTTCTTATTTGGCAAGCAGTTATAGCCGTCTTCAAATTCGGATTAAGTTTAGTATTTTTATTAGTTTGATTTTATTAGCGGTGATTTTTGTTCTGAGTTTGAGTATTTTGGAAAGTGGAGAGTCTCTTCTACAGGAGAGGGTGAACGAAGTTTGTCGTCTATCAGTGCAAAGTCTTTCTGGGGTTGCCCGCGATAATCTGCTATTAGAAATAACAGTACCAATTCAGGAATTGATTAATAGGATGATGCAGATGAACATCGAGGGATTAAAGTATGCCTTCGTTGTCAATCGTCAGGGAGGGGTGGTAGCGCATTCTGATGTACAAGAAATTGGAAGAAACTTCTCTAAGTATATTCAGAAGGACTTGATTGAAAAAAATAACAGAGCTATTGAAAAAGGGAATTATTTTGAATATATCGAACCACTCTATGCGATAAAGCAAACCGGGAAAGAACCATTGCAAAAGGTTTTGGTAGGTGTAGCAGTAGTAGGATTTTCCAAAGCAGACATCTACCGTCCAATTCGTAAGGCCAAAAGATTTATTTACTTTATTACAATAGCAGTAATCGGTTTAAGGCCGTGGGGGTATACTTTGTTGCCAGGGGTATGTCTGCGAAGATCAGTAAGCTATCGGAAAGTGTTAAGAGTATTCAGCAAGGAAATCTGGATGTGGAAGTTCCTGTTACATCCCAAGACGAAATAGGGATTCTGGCCACCGAGTTTAATCGTATGGTGCGGCATCTCAAAGAAAATATTCACATGCAGAAATTTGTTTCGCGACTAACGGTGGATATGATTCGTCAGACAGCCAATTCTTCGCTCGAACCCCAACGGTTGGAAAGACGCAACGTCGCTGTACTTTTTTCTGATATCCGTAATTTTAGTGCCCTTTCCGAGAAATTGGAACCAGAGGATCTGGTTGAAGTGGTCAATGTTTATCTTGATTTGCAAACTAATATTATTCAGAAACACCAAGGAGTAGTGGATAAATTTGTCGGTGATGAGATAATAGCTATCTTTCAAGAAGACCTGATGGCGGACAATGCTGTTGATGCTGCTGTGGAAATACAGAAGGGCATTAAAGAACTTAACTGGCACCGTAAGTTCAAAAATTTGGAATTGCTTACGGTAGGGGTGGGAATAAATTATGGACCGGTGATGATTGGTAGTATGGGTTCAAAAAAGCGAATGGATTACACCGCTATTGGTGATACTGTAAATCTGGCTAGCCACATCTGCAACATTGCCAGACCCGGAGAGGTTATCATTACCCAAAATGTGATTCAGGTTTTGCAGAATTCGTATTCAGTTATTAAATTGGAACCCCTTATGTTAAAAGGAAGAAGTAGACCAGTTCAAGTTTACAAGGTTAATTACTATTGAACCATGCGAAAACTTGCAATTGTTTATCTTGTTTTATTTCTTTATTCGATTTCGGCTGTAGGTAATGAAAATAGGATAGCCAGAGAATCGTGTGCCAAGAGCCTGGGCGGAACCTTTATGACCGTCTATGATTCACCCACTAGCGCCCTTTGGAATCCTGCTGCGCTGGATTTGCTAAAACGACCAGTATTCGAAATCAATATCGGTCAGCTTTATGAATTTGATATTGTTTCCCTGTCTAATTATTTTCCCGGGTTTGGTACTATCGGGCTTTCTTTAAGGAAATGGGAAACTAATCCCGCTACTGATTTATTTATGATTGGCTGGGGGAGATTTATTTCTTCCAGGTTAGCTATTGGTGTTAGTACTGGTTTATTCCAGTCCGAATCTAATTTTGAGCCTCGGCTTAACGTTGGTCTTTTTTATCGTTTCTCGGAATCTCAACCAGCCTGGAAAATGCTTTCATTTGAAAACTTTAGTGTTGGGTTTTTTTTGCGAAATCTTCGCTTGAGAGAAAAAAATTTGACCGACGAGCAGCCTCGACTTTCTGCAAGTGTTCTCTACCGCAGCCCAGTTGATTGGCTTCGAATTTATGGCAGTTGTGAGATAGGCAAATCTATTCCTATATGGCATGGTGGATTAGAGTTAAAGATAACTAAATTTGTGTCTTTTCGAGTTGGAAACACTGATCTTAAATCGAGAATTTGGTTCTGGGGATTAGGAGTGGGTGTTAATGATTGGCAGCTCAATTTGGTGTTTGATAGGACATCGGAAAAGCTACAGTTTTCTACAACTATTCCCTTTGGCATGCCGTTAGAAGAGAAAGCCCAAAAGTACTATCAACAGGGCATTGAGGATCTTAAACAGCGAAAACTGAAAGAGGCATTAAGAAATTTTGCATTAGCGCATGAACTTGTTCCCCGGGATGCTACTTACACCAATGCTTTTTATTTACTTAAGAAAAAGTTGGCTGCGCGTGAACTCGAGCTTCAAAAGGTGTTGGAACAGGCTAGTGCACTGGAAAAGCAAGGATATTTTTTTAGCGCAGCGTTGAAATATTCACAGTTATTGGAGCAATATCCTGAGCATGCTGCAAAGATACGAAGCCGTTTAGTTATGTTGCGTCCCAAGGTCAAATATGATATTCGCAGAATCTTAAATAAAGGCGAGGAGTTTTTCAACGCTGGAGATTATCTGCTTGCTCGGAAAATATTTCAAAAAATTCTTCTATTGGATAGTCAGAACAACGAAGCAAAGGAGTACTTGCAGCGTTCAGAGCAGCTTGTACAGAAGCAGATAGAGGAACATTTTTATCGTGGTGTGGGATATTACAAGCAGCGTAATCTGGTACAGGCAGAGCAAGAATTTGCTACTGTTTTGCAGTTGGATTCTACCCATAAAGAAGCTCAACATTATCTGGAACAAACCAGAGCACAAAAAGATGAGCTTGAAAATCAAATTGCAGACCTTCTAAAAAAAGCTGAGAAGCTGGAAAAGCAACACGCATTTTTAGCTGCATTGAGGCACTACATAAAAGTTTTAAGGTTAGATTATGAGAATCAACAGGCGAAAGATGCTGTGGTGCGCCTACGTCCTAAAGTCAGACCAGACATCCAGTCGTTTTTAGCCCGTGCTAAACAAGCTCTTGCTCAAGAAAATTATGCCGCCGCCCAAAAATACTATGAGCAAGTTTTGCAAATAGTCCCGGATCAAATGGAGGCTCGAGCAGGGTTGTCGAAGGTTCAAAAGGAACGACGGGAGAAAAGTCGACAGCTTCTTACTCAAGGTAAAAAAATGGCTGCAGCAGGTAAATGGGAACAAGCAGTTCTTAAGTTTAAGCAAGCCCTTAACTATGATCCTACTTCTGCTACAGTTCGTAGCGAATTAGATAGTGCCCTTAGGCAAATCAATATTCAGGCTTTATTACGGCAGGGACTAGCGGAGCGTGACAAAGGTAATTACGTTCGGGCAATCAAGTTGTTCAACAAAGTTTTGGATCAGGATCCCCTTAATACCGAAGCGACTGAATATTTGGAAAAAACGCAGCGGGAGAAAAGTCGCAAAATCAGCAACTTATTGCAAGAAGGAATTAAATATTATTCTGCTGATAATTTTGTTCGGGCTATTGCTTGTTTTGATAAGTTATTAGAAGTCGATCCCGAAAATCAGGTAGCGCAAGAGTACCTCAAGCGTGCACAGCAGAAGCAACGGGCGTTAGAAAAACTCCAGTGAAAAATCAACACCTGTGAAACGAATTTTTCTACAAATCTGGCATATTGCTTCGCCAGCGGATCGAGTAATTATTATTGCTACTTTTCTATTAGCGAGTGGCAGCTTTTTTTTCTTCCGTTCGGGTAATGATGATAGAACCGAGGTTTGGATATCAGTAAATAATCGGCTGAAATATCGGGTTCTTTTGTCTCAGGATCGAGAATTGAGTGTTCAAGGGCAGCTTGGGGCAGTGCATATCCGAATTCAGGATAAAAAGGTGTGGGTGACGAAGTCAAGTTGTCCCCACAAGATTTGCATGCGGATGGGGAAAATCTCTAAAGCCGGGCAGATGATAATCTGTGTGCCCAACCAAGTGGTTATTACTTTACGAAGTTGCCACAAAAATCTCAACCTTGATGTAATCACACGGTAATGGATTTATTAACTGTAAACGAAGGTAAAGCGCTAAGTCGATTAGTAATCCTGGCGCTGCTGACTGCGGGGGGAGTTGGGTTATTTGTTTTTGAAAGTTTACTTCCCCAACCGCTTCCCGGTGGTAAAATTGGTCTTTCCCAAGTCGCCACAATTTTTGCACTTTATCTTTTTGGTTTGCCCTCGGCTTTTGCGGTTATCTTAATGCGTATCTTTATTACTTCACTTTTGATGGGAACAATGCTTAATCCAATTTTTATCTTTGCCTTGGCGGGCGGAATTGTTTCGACCTTAACTATGGGACTGGTACGAAGATATGTTGGTGCTATTACTATCTTGGGAAATAGTGTGTTAGGTGCATTAACTCACAACGCCACCCAGTTGGTTGTTGCCTATGTCGTTTACATTCATCAAAGCGAAATTTTTTGGTTGTTGCCTTATCTGATTTTAATTTCATTGGTTGCTGGTTTAGGCATTGGTTTGGTTACCCGATTGCTTTTGGCACGATATTTTGTAATGATTAGTCCACATTATTCTTTGGAGGCAGAGGGAAATGGCTAATTTTGTCCATCTTCACAATCATTCTCATTATAGTTTACTTGATGGCGCCTGTCGAATCGATGATATGATCGGTATGGCTTTAGAAAATGATATGTCTGCTCTGGCGCTTACCGATCATGGTAATATGTTTGGTGCAATCGAGTTTTACACTAAAGCCCAGAGCGCTAATATTAAGCCAATTATTGGAGTTGAGGCTTACATTGCCCCTCAGAGCCGACTGAACAAGTCTGGACAAAAAGGAAAAGATACCTCGTATCATTTTTTACTTTTAGCTAAAGATTTCACCGGCTACAAGAATCTTTTGAAACTGGTAACAATCGGGTATTTAGAAGGATTTTATTACAAGCCTCGCATCGACAGGGAAGTATTGAAACAGTTCCACGAGGGGTTAATCGGTCTTACCGCCTGTATTCATGGTGAAATACCAACGAAAATTATCCAGGGAGATTATCAATCCGCCAGGCAAACTGTGTTAGAATATCAAGAGATTTTTGGTGATGATTTTTACCTGGAAGTTCAAAATCATGGTATTCCAGAGGAAGAAACGGCTTTGGCCGGATTGAAAAAATTAAGCCGGGAATTGAACATTCCTTTAGTTGCTACTAATGATATTCATTATCTTAAACGTGAACATGCTATTCCTCACGATGTTTTGCTTTGTCTACAAACTGGCAAAGATTACGACGATCCTAACCGTTTGCGTTATGCTACTCAGGAGCTGTATTTCAAATCATCAGATGAAATGTTTCAGTTGTTTTCCGATCTGACAGAAGCGGTTGAGAATACCCTGGAAGTAGCAGAAAAATGCAATCTTGAGCTCGAGTTTAACAAATTTCACCTACCGCAGTATGAGCTCCCGGATGATGCTTCGGAACAAACTTTAGATGAATATTTAGAAAGATTGGCCTTAGAGGGTTTACGATGGCGTTACTCGGAAATTACGCCCGAGATTGAACAACGGTTGCGAAATGAGTTGAATATTATCAAGCAGACGGGGTACGCTGGTTATTTTCTTATTG
>Ga0164311_10000311_pt1 | contig 20580 bp, 19 predicted proteins | sample GuaBasSedimGuay2_FD_121796 | JGI IMG/M metagenome (GOLD analysis project Ga0164311, IMG submission 121796) | Subseafloor sediment microbial communities from Guaymas Basin, Gulf of California, Mexico - Guay2, Core 4569-9, 9-12 cm | ecosystem: Environmental > Aquatic > Marine > Hydrothermal vents... | reverse complement strand
CAATATCTATAAAGGAAAAATCACTCGAGTTGAACCAAGTCTGGAAGCTGTATTTGTTGATTATGGCTCAGAAAAACAGGGTTTCTTACCACTAAAAGAAATAGATAAAAGCTATTTCAAACCAAAAAAGAAAGATAAAGAAGGTGAATCTGGCCGTATTAATGTGCAAGATGTACTTTCGGTTGGTCAAGAACTGGTTATTCAGGTTGAGAAAGAAGAGCGAGGCAACAAAGGCGCTGCTTTAACAACATTTATCAGTCTTGCAGGCCGTTATTTAGTATTGATGCCTAACAGTCCTCGTGCTGGTGGTATTTCACGTCGGATTGAAGGTGATGAGCGTGCTGAGTTACAAGAAGCGCTACGATCATTAGATGTACCTGAAGGTATGGGCATGATTGTTCGTACTGCCGGTGTTGGTAAACAGGCCGAAGAATTGCAATGGGATTTGGAATATCTAGTGCAATTATGGACAGCCATTGATAAGGCTACGCAAGAGCGATCAGCCCCATTCTTGGTCTATCAGGAAAGTAATATCATTATCCGTGCCTTACGCGACTATTTGCGTAAAGATGTGGGTGAAATATTGGTGGATTCACCTGAAGTCTACCAGACTGGTTATGACTTTATGCGAATGGTTATGCCGCATGAATTGGAAAAATTCAAGCTCTATCAAGATAAAGTACCATTATTCACCCGTTATCAAATAGAAAGTCAGATCGAGACTGCATTTCGTCATGAAGTACGGTTACCCTCAGGTGGTGCCTTAGTTATTGACCCCACAGAAGCCTTGATTTCAATTGATGTTAACTCTGCTCGGGCAAATAAAGGTGGCGATATTGAAGAAACTGCTTTCAACACCAATCTGGAAGCAGCTGAAGAAATAGCACGTCAATTACGTTTGCGTGATTTAGGTGGACTGGTTGTTATCGATTTTATTGATATGGGGCCAAGTCGCCATCAACGTGAAGTTGAAAATCGCTTACGTGAGCACTTGAAAGTAGATCGTGCACGAGTACAGGTAGGGCGTATTTCACGTTTTGGTTTGCTGGAGATGTCTCGTCAGCGTTTGAGACCATCATTAGGTGATGCTCATGAAGAAGTATGTCCACGTTGTGCTGGTTTAGGCCATGTACGTGGTGTGCAGTCACTTGGTTTAGCTGTACTTCGTTTGGTTGAAGAAGAAGCAACGAGAGAACAAATCTCACAACTTATCGTTCAACTTCCTGTTCCTGTTGCCACATTCATGCTGAATGAAAAACGGGTTCAACTGGATGCTATTGAGCATCGACATCAGGTGAAATTGTTATTAATTCCAAACCCGCATATGGAAACACCGCATTATGATATTGAGCGAGTTAAGGAAGGTGACCGACGTGTTGAAGTCAGCCATCACTTAATGATAACACCTGAACCTGAAATGCCAGCAGCAATGAAAGGTAAGCCAGCTGTAGAGCAAGCAGCTGTAACGGGTGTTTCTCCTGCTGCACCGGCACCAACACCAACACCAACGCCAACACCAACAATGAGAAAAGGAGATAAAAAACCAAGTTTGTTGAAACGTATGTTGAATGTACTTACAGGTAAAGCTGCTGATCAAGAGCCAGAGAAAGCAGAACCAGTGGAACAAAAATCAGAAGATAAACCAAAACGCGATCAAAATAGAAAACCACGGAACCGCAATAATCGTCGTAGTCCACGTAGTCGTCCTGACCAGGAACAATCAGGTCAAAAGCCTGTAACAAATGGAGAGCCTCGTCAGCAAGACGGACAGAATTCACCATCGAAAGATGAAGAACAGTCCAGTCGCAGCTCAAATGCCAAACGCTCTCGTCGTGGTGGTCGTCGTCGTCGTCCACGTAATGATGGTGAGGCTGCTAATGTTCCTGAAGATGCAGGTAACAAAGTCGTACCTGAAAGGAAAGAAGTTAATGGTAATTCAATGCCAAAATCATCACCAGATATTGATGGTAATGTGCCCGTAAATGCTAATCAACAAGCAAAAGAAATAGATGGTAATAAGCCAGCTGAATCAGTTGCACAAAAACCTCGGCGAGGTAGAACCTCTACAGGTACTACTCGCCGTCGCCGTCCACCATCAAATGACAAACAAAGCAAAGAAGTTTCATCGACACCTACTGAAGGAGTAGCAAAAAAATCCACAACAGAAGATAATGGTGACAAAAAGGTAGTACCGGTTAAAAGTGCTGCAGGGAAAACGAAACCAAAAGAAGATGTCGTCGAAAAATAAATTTTCATGTGAACACCTGTTGATCTTGCTTGGTCAACAGGTTGTTTATCAACAGCAGCAATGTGAAATTATCGAATTGCTAGATGGCTGCGAGTTGGTTTTACAGGTATTGGAAGATGACACCAATATCCAGGCAACACAATATGGTGAAGGTCACCGAGCAGTACCTGTGACTTACGTATTGCCTGTATTTGATGGGGAGGGAGATCTGCATGCTGATTTAATTGCAGCAGGTCTGGAGAAATTACTTAAAACCTATCTCAAATAACTTAAGGGACACTTTTCCATAAGGTATTTCATTCTAGTTTCTTAGTTAGCCATTAATTGGCGTACTTCAATTAAATCTTGCTCGGTATCAACACCATGACCAGGATTAACTCCAGCAACTGTTAAATGGATTTTCTTACGGTGATACAAAGCTCGCAGTTGTTCTAAGGATTCTTCTTGCTCCAAAATACAAGGGCTAAGCTCTGCATAGTGTTTTAAGAAGCTCGCTCGATATCCGTACAAGCCAATATGACGATAGTGTGGTAACTCCGGTGGCAGAGTTGATTGTTGATCAAAATGATCACGCATCCATGGTATGGGGGCGCGACTAAAATACAGTGCATAGCCTCGGCTATCCATCACAACTTTTACTACGTTAGGGTCAAACACCTGTTTTTCCTGATCAATTTGACTGAATAATGTTGCAATATCAGCATCTTGATGTTGTTTCAGATCGTCAGCAACTTGATTGATCAGGCTGGCAGGTAAGCAAGGTTCATCACCTTGCACATTAACAATAATATCATCATCTGAAAAAGCTCTTTGTGAGGCAACTTCAGCTAATCTGTCTGTTCCTGAAGGATGATCAGTTCCCGTCATACACACATCTGCACCAAAAGCTTCGCTTACTTGCTTAATCCGTTCGTCATCGGTAGCAATAATTACTTCACTGGCAATGCTTTCTTTGGCTCGTTCATAAACATGCTGAATCATCGGCTTGCCAGCAATATCCAGAAGTGGCTTTCCAGGTAAACGACTGGAGGAAAAACGAGCTGGAATTACAATTTTAAATGCCATGATGAATTATGTTTCTTCATCAGCAGCGAGTTCACGAGCTTCATCAGTGAGCATAACCGGAATGTCATCACGAATTGGGTAGGCAAGGCGGCAAGCAGGGCAAATCAATTCTTGCTGAACTTTATTATAGTTCAAGCTACCTTTGCAACTAGGACAGGCCAAGATTTCAAGTAATGTTTTATCCATGCGGTGTGATTCCTGCTAATTTATCTAGGATTAATTGTTCAAGATTATTGTTTATTGTAGCGTTGATGGGAATATACCACATATTTTTTTCAGAAAAAGACTGACATTTAACAGCATCTTTTTCTGTCATCAAAATAGGCTTGTCATCATTAAACTCAAGATCATGCTTTTGAAAAGCATGATGATCAGAAAAAGGGTGAGGATGAATTTTCAATCCATCTTTTGTTAATTGATCAAAGAAACGTTCAGGGTGACCGATTCCTGCAACAGCATGTACAGTCCGATCGTTAAAGGTGCTTAGTTCTGATGTGAGACTGGGATCCGTTAGATTAATAGCGTGTCCTTTCGATAAGCTCATAGTGAATTCTGTCAATGGTTCACTATTATTGTGTACGATAAAATCTACATTCTGTAAGCGTGACATTGGCTCGCGTAATGGCCCGGCAGGTAATAGATGTTGATTACCAAATAGGCGATTACCATCGACAATTACAATCTCAATATCACGAGCTAAAGCATAGTGTTGCAAACCATCATCAGCAATAATGATGTTGCAATCAAACTGTTTGACTAGTAACTGACCAGCCGCAACACGATTAGGTGCGACTGCCATCGGACAATGTGTATGACGGCTGATAATAATAGGTTCATCACCTACTAATGCAGGATCACTTTGTGGCGTGACCAGTTGTGGATAATATTCAGCTTTACCACCATAACCACGGCTTATAATTCCGGGGCGAAGTCCTGCTTGTTGTAGTTGTTTTACAAGCCAGATCACAAAAGGCGTTTTACCTGTCCCCCCTACCGTAATATTACCGACAATAATAACGGGTACTTTCAATTTGTGTTGTTTAAAAACCCCGAGGCGATACAGTAATCTTCGTAAGTGGGTGACAGCACCATATAAAGTGGACAGTGACCATAATAGCCAACGGATAGGATGTGGTTGATACCAGCTAGTTATGAGCCATTTCATTATTTAGATAATTAGTTGAGTTGCATTTGTATCATTTTGATACTCACTAGTTGTCTGATACGTCAGTTTGTTCTTGAAATTGCAGTCGATGTAATTCAGTATAGTGCTGGTCTTTTGCAATCAATTCGGCATGGGTACCTGTTTCAATGATGCGTCCATCATGCATCACGATAATTTGGTCAGCTTTTTCAATAGTTGATAATCGATGTGCTATCACTAAAGTAGTACGTTGTTTCATTAGTGTTTCGATTGCTGATTGAATGTGACGTTCAGCTTTACTGTCTAATGAAGAAGTTGCTTCATCTAAAATAAGGATTGGGGCATCACGTAATAACGCGCGTGCAATGGCAAGTCGCTGGCGCTGCCCGCCAGATAGTAACACACCGTTTTGACCAACCTGTGTGGCAAGTCCATCGGGTAAACGCTCAATGAAGTCCCATGCATGGGCGGCTTTAGCCGCTTCAATAATCTGCTCGTTAGTAACGTGTTGTTTTTGACCATAAGCAATATTGTTGGCAATAGTGTCGTTAAATAAGATAACTTGTTGGTTCACCAATGATATTTGTTGGCGTAGATTGACCAATGTGAGCTCATTAATATCAATACCATCAATTTGGATCTGACCACTACTCAGGGGATAAAAACGAGCTAACAAACTGACTAAGGTTGTTTTTCCACTACCTGAATGACCTACAAACGCAATTGTTTGTCCCGGTTTGGCATGAAAGGAAATCTCTTCGAGTACTTTGCCTTTTTCATGACTGTAGCTGAACGACACATTTTGATAGCGAATATCGCCTTGTGCACGTTCAATGGTTTTTGTACCTGCATCATGCTCAGGTTTTTTGTCTAATAAAGCAAATATGCCTTGTGCAGCTGCAATGCCTGGTTGTAGCTTGCCATTGATCTTAGTAAGACGTTTGAGTGGCGTCAGAATCATAAACATTGCAGCAACAAATGAGATAAAACTGCCTGCAGTAATTTGCTCTAGCATCTCCGGTAGTGTTGCTATATAAATGACGACGGATAGGCCTAGCACAGTAATAAACTGGATAAGCGGCTGACTAATGGCATCTGTTGCTACCATTTTCATACGTTGTTGGCGATTTTTTTGATTAACTTTATCAAAACGTTTGATTTCGTATTCCTGACTACCAAATGTTTTGACTTCACGATGGCCTTCAATAATTTCACTACTAATATGACTGACATCACCCATTGAGCCTTGGATAGTTTTACTGATACGGCGAAAACGTGTGCTGATTTTAAACGTCAAAAATGCAATGGCTGGAACGGTGAGCAAAATAATCAGCGACAGCATACCATTCAGGTAAATCATCCAAGCTAGTAAGCCAAGAATAGTTAGACTGTCACGAATTATGGTTAATATTGCATCAGTAGCAGCATTGGCAACTTGTTCAACATCATAGAGTAACTGCGACATAAGTTGTCCAGGGGTACTGTGGTCATAAAAACTGGCAGGTAAAGCGATGAGAGATTTAAATATCTCTGTTCGCAGGTTTTTGATGACATTGCGAGCAATCCAGCCTAAACCATAGGAGGTTATAAAATTGGCTACACCTCGGACTATAAATAGACCAATAAGTGCTAGAGGAATAAATTTAATTGTATCAAGGTCACGCTCAACAAAACTGCCATCCATCAATGGTTTCATCATTGCAGCCAAGCCTGTTTCCGTGGCTGCAAAAACTAACATCGCAATTATAGAAATTATAAATACCAACCAATATGGTTTGACATAGGTTAATAAGCGCCGATAAATATCACTGGCACTTATGGTTGTGGCTGTTTCAAGTCTCATGGTTGTTTGGATGTGGTTTGACGTGTGGCTAGTGTTAACCGGGTATAGCCAAGTTGTTGTGCAGTATCCATTGCAGTAACAATGTTTTGGTATTCTGCATTGGCATCAGCACTGATAATGATGTGAGGGTCAGTATTTTCCCCGACAGCTTTTTTAAGGACTGCGGCTAACTGTTCATTAGAGGGACTATCTAATGTGATGGTGTTCACGACAAACTGACCATCTGAATTGATTACGATATCAATTGCTTGCTCTTGTTCGACTAATGCTTGTCCAGTAGCTTCAGGTAGATCAACTTTCAGAGAGCTTTCACGAATAAAACTGGTAGAAACCATGAAGAACAGCAATAGTAAGAATACAACGTCAATCATTGGGGTGAGATTTACGTCAGGCTCCTCTGAGTTTCTTGGTGATAGTTTCACTTGCCAGCATCCGCATCTGGATCAAAGTTACGATCACCGTGCAATATTTCGATTAGTTTCATTGCTTGTTCTTCCATATCAACGACTAATCTATTTATATGGCCTCTAAAATAACGATAGAAAATCAGACTTGGGATAGCGACTACTAAACCGGTAGCTGTCGTAATTAAAGCTTCTGAAATACCTCCTGCCAATGTTTCAGGATTGCCGACACCTTCAGTTGTGATAACAGCAAAAACTTTAATCATACCAATCACAGTACCTAATAAGCCTAGTAACGGAGTAATTGCTGCAATGGTACCTAAGGTGTTTAAATTTCGTTCTAATGTTACTGTAACGTGACGACCAACATCTTCAATACCTTCACGAGTGATATCTCGTGAACAGTCACGATTAACTAGTCCGGCAGCTAAAATTGCACCTAAAGGTGAGTTTTTTCGGAGTGCCTGTATACGATTATCATCAACTTGATCAAAACGTAACCACTGCCAGATTTGAGTAATCAATTCAGGAGGAGTAATTCGCTTGGTCTGCAAACTCCAAAAACGTTCAGCGATAATGCCAATGGCTATAACTGAGCAGGCAAATAGTGGCAGCATTAACCAACCACCAGCTTTAAAGAGTTCTAACATAATAAATTAGTCCATTGAATAAGAGTTATTACTGCATATGTTACTGCATACATAACATTATTTGTTGAGTAAGTTGTTGGTTAATTCAGATGCTACAGGTAATTCGAAACGTTCGTGTTGGTATGCCTTAATCATTAAGACTATCCATAAAATAACGCCAATGATGTTAAGCACTGATAGTAACAAGCCATAAATAAAAGGAACAATAGAAACTACCATGGTGAGCAATGTCAATATCCCAAAAACGACAATGGATTGCATGGCATGAAATCTGACGAAACTATTATCTTTTTCAAGTAACAGGATAATTAGTCCAGTTATCCAGCCCAATAAATAGCTTAGCATTGCTGTGATATTTTCATCAAATCCTAATGATTGTTTCAATATTATTTTATCCCGATAACACTACAGTTTAAGACTAGATTAACAGTTAATATGGTTACCATAACCTTAAAAAAAGGTTCTTTCAATTCTCAGGATATTGAGGTGATGATGTGATTAATGGTTGATGTGTCCATATTCGCTGAGCATGTTGCCTCCATGTAATAGGGGATGAGATGGCATGAAGGTTGAATTTAAATTCAATTGCACCATGTTCAGCAGTCGTGAAGAGAGTGCTATTATACTTCTGGTAGCGCTCGATAACAGTGCTTGCGGGAAAGTGATATCGATTTCGATAACCCACTGGAAATAATACTAACTCAGCTAGAGTAGCATTAATAAATGCTCTACTGGAAGATGTTTTACTACCATGATGTGGTACTACCAATAGAGTGGACTTTAGATTTTTACCAGAGCGATTCATTAATAACTGTTCTGCTTCGGATTCAATATCTCCTGATAATAAGACACTGCCAATAGCTGTTGAGATCTTTAAAACGCAAGAAAGATTGTTCTCACTACCATGGTCATTAATTTCTGGATGAAGCATGGTAAATGTCACCCCATCCCATTGCCATGATTGGCCTGCATGGCAATGTTTTGCATTCGGTAGTAACTGGGGAGTGCTGCTAAGAATTTGAGTAACTGGAATTACATTGCCAAGCGGTATGGCACCACCACTATGATCATTATCACCGTGGCTAACTACTAGAATATCAATATCTTGAATACTTCGTTGTTGTAGAAAAGGTTGGATGATTGCTGTGCCGGTATTAAAGTTATCACTAAATTTAGGGCCAGTATCGAATATCAGAACATGATGCTGGGTCTGGACCACGGCAGCGAGCCCTTGGCCAACGTCCAATAAGGTAAACCAGAATTCACCTTGATCAGGTTTGCTTGGTGAACTTAAAAACAAGGGCATGAAGCCTAGTATTCCTAGCCATTTTGCCGGAAACCTTGTTGGTGATAATAGGGCAATGGTTCCTACTATGATGGGTAGCCAGTATAAAATTGGAATATGGGTGCTAGACCAATGTGAGAAGGGTAGAGTAGCCAAATAGTCTAAAAATGGCCAGAGCTTACTAAGTATCAAATCAGCCAGTTGGAGTAACAATGCACCAACGGGTTCGATTAACCATAACAATAGACTGGCGACTAATAAAACGGGTACAACAAGCAAGCTGATAACAGGGACTGCTATAAAATTGGCAATAGGTGCAATTAATGACGTCTGCATAAAAAACAGTAGTAAAAGAGGTGTAATTCCAAAGGCTATCAAGGAATGCACTTTTGCCCATTGCCAGCGTGGTGATGGCAATCGATTTTGAGTGATAAAAAGAATAATTGCCACTGCTGAAAACGATAGCCAGAATCCAGCAGAAAGTACAGCTACAGGATCAAGCACTACTATCAATAACAAGCTGACAGCCAGGATATGACTAGTACAAACAGATCTACGAATTAATAAAGTGAACATAACAGTTGCAACCATAATCAGAGCTCGTTGACTAGGTATGGAGAATCCAGCTAGGCCGGCATAAAATAGTGCAGTTATAAAACCACCAATGGCACCAGCACTAGAGCTAGGTAATAACAGTAAGTTATTAGATCGTCTTGCCCATAACCAGCGGGAACAGAAAAACCCTAGTGCTGCGGCCAAACCAATATGTAAACCTGAGATAGCTAATAAATGGCTGGTACCTGATAAGCGTAGAACATGCCATTGTTGTTGAGAAATGTTGTATCGAATACCTGCTGTCAGACCTTGAATCAGACCAAGATATGGACTATCAGCTAAATGACTCTCAATAGCTACCATAAGTGATTGCCTTATCGCATTGATAGAATACGCAGGGCTGGAAATAAGACGTTTGTTTGTTGGGTTTGGACGGACATAGCCTGTTGCTCCGACCCTTTGCTGAAATAACCAGCCTTCATAATCAAATGTACCCGGATTCATCATGCCATGAGCGTGTTTTAAACGTACTGTTAATAGCCATTGTTCACCAGCTTTTAGATTGTCAGGCAATGGTCGATACCAATTTAGACGTAATTTTTTTGGAAGTGAATAATTGTCAGGTTGATCGGGTCTGAATTCAAATTGAAGTCGTTGGTCACTGTATGATGGAACACTGATTACAGTACCTTTAAGCGCTATATCTTTCCCCTCCATGTTGCTGGACAACTGGTCATCAATAATTAAGCTGGCATGGAAAAAAGTCCATAAGGCACCAAATATCACTATGGCTAGCAAGCGTGTTTTGATAAATACCAACAAAATACAAGTAGGCAATAATGCCCAAAACCATTGACTTGATGGTAGAGTAGAAAGCTGTAAAAATAGTACGCATCCGAGCGTAAATGAAATGGCAGTTTTAATCATATATCCCTATAATGATGACCGACTTAAATAATCAAGATGAAGCTTAATGCCACGTAAGTTCCTTAAACGTATCATGCCTGATCATAAAACGATGCGCGAACATCCGCATTTACAAAAGTTTGGTCAGCGAATAACCGAGCCCAGACTATGGCATCTGAATCGTCGTACTGTGGCGGGTGGTTTGGCTCTGGGGTTATTTATAGGATTTATGCCTGTAATAGGGCAGATGTTTATTGCTGGTGCTTTAGCAATTCTTTTCCGCGTTAATCTTCCTGTTGCTGTTATTGGATCTTGGTTCAGCAATCCGATAACATTTGCACCAGTATTCTTTTTTGCCTACACAGTTGGTACGTGGGTATTACAAATACCTGCTGATCACTATTCTTTTGAGATGTCATGGCACTGGTTGACCCATGAGTTTTTAATTATCTGGAAACCACTATTATTGGGGTGCCTGATTTGTGGCACGACTACGGCTTTGTTGGGGATACTTTTTGTTCGCCTTATTTGGCGATTAATTGTTATTCGAAATTGGTTAAAAAGGCGGCATAGAAGCTGTAACAAATATTAAACTTTTAATGTGCCATCTATCAAAGTCAATGTATTGTCCATTTGTGATGCTAAATTTGTATCATGAGTGACAATGACCAATGCAGTTCCAAGTGATTCATTGAGTTCTAGAATTAAGTCAAAAATATCTTGTGCAGTATGATGATCCAGATTACCAGTTGGTTCATCTGCCAATAGACAATCCGGTTGAGTAATTAAAGCCCGTGCTAATGCCGCACGTTGGCGCTCACCACCAGATAATTCGCCGGGTTTATGAGCAATTCGGTGGTATAAACCAACTTTAGTTAACAACTCTTCAGCCTGTTGCAGAGCTGATTTAGGCTGTTGACCACCGATCACTAACGGTATGGCAACATTTTCTAAAGCAGTAAATTCCGGCAATAAATGATGAAATTGATAAACGAAGCCCAAGCTTTGATTGCGTAGTTTACTTAAGCTGTTAACAGACATGGAGTTAATGTCTTGTCCATGGATTTCAACTTTACCACTACTTGGCGTATCAAGACCTCCAAGGAGGTGTAATAAAGTGCTTTTTCCCGAGCCAGAACTACCTACAATAGCTATGCGAGAACCTTTTTCTACTGTCAGGTTGATATCGTTGAGAACCTTTGCTTCGAGGGTGCCATCTGAAAAGTGTTTGGCTAGATGCTTGCACTCAATGACGATTGAGTTAGTCATAACGCAAAGCCTCAGCAGGTTTAATCTTAGAGGCACGCCATGAAGGATAGAGTGTAGATAGTAATGACAATGAAAATGCTGTAATAGCGATCACAGTGACATCGTTCCAGTGCAGATCAGAAGGTAAGCTACTAATGTAATACACATCGGCAGGCAAGAATTGATAGCCTAATAGTTGTTCAAGATTAGCAATCAGGGTTTCGACATTGAGTGCTAAGGCAACACCACCAAGAACCCCGATCAAGGTACCAAAGATACCAATCATGGTCCCTTGCACCATAAAGATAGTCATAATACCACGAGGAGTCATACCTAAGGTTCGCAATATGGCAATGTCTGCTTGTTTATCAGTGACCATCATAATCAAGGTTGAAACGATGTTAAAAGCGGCTACTGCTACAATTAATAACAGAATGACAAACATCACAGTCTTTTCAGTTTTAAGAGCCCTAAAAAAGTTGGCATGCTGATAAGTCCAGTCAGCTGCACGATAATTGGCAGGTAGAGTCGATAATAATTCACGACTAATACGTGGTGCTTGATAGACATCATCAAGCTTTAAACGCAAACCGGTGACTTTGTTCGGGATTCGAAATAGTTTGGCAGCATCAGTGATATTCATCACCGCTAAAGCACTATCATATTCGTACATACCTATTTCAAAGACACCCACAACATTAAGCCGCTTTAATCTAGGCATTACACCAGCAGGAGTAGGGGTCACATGTGGCGTTATCATGGTAATTTTATCGCCAGTGGCAACGCCCATGGCAATGGCTAGATCTTTACCTAAAATAATGCCAAAGTCACCCGGTTTAAGATCGTCAAACCTGCCTTGAATTATTTTGTCATCAATGGTGGAAACATTGCCTTCTAATTGAGGATCTATACCTCGTACTAGCGTACCTCGAACACGACTACCTTGACTTAGCATCGCCTGACCTTCTACAAAAGGTGCGGAATCAACCAGGTGGGGATATCCATCAATCATATCCTGCAGTGCTTGCCAGTCTTTGAGTGTGCCATCAGCGCCAGTAATGAAAGCATGAGATGTCATTCCCAAAATCCGCTCACGCAGTTCTTTTTCAAAACCATTCATAACGGATAGCACAGTTATTAAGGCGGCTACACCAAGGGCAACACCAAACATGGAGGTAAGAGAAATAAATGAAATGAAATGATTTCGGCGTTTAGCGCGCGTATAGCGTAAGCCGACAAAGACACTTAAGGGTTTGAACATTATGTTATGTGGTATATAGAGTTGATTGCCTTCACTTCACTCATTCCCAGATCTAAGGCTCGGGCTCGGGTGAAGTGAAGGGTGATGTTATTTTGCGTAAACAGTTTTAGTGCCACTTTCGCTACCTAATAACAATACATCCGCAGGACGAGCTGCAAATAAACCATTAGTAACTACGCCAACAATAGCGTTTAATTCTGTTTCTAATTTGATGGCTTCCATGATGTCCCAGCCGTGAACATCAATGATCACGTTGCTGTTATCGGTGATAAAGCCTTCACGGTATACTGGCTGACCTCCCATCTTAACAATTTCACGTGCCACATAACTGCGAGACATAGGTACAACTTCAACGGGCAATGGAAATTTGCCTAACACATCTACTAATTTGCTTTCGTCAGCGATACAGACAAATTTGTCACTGGCTGCGGCAATAATCTTTTCGCGTGTTAATGCACCGCCACCACCTTTAATGAGTTGTAGAAAATGATTTGATTCATCAGCACCATCAACATAAACAGCGACATTACTAACGTCATTTAAATCAAAAACATGAATCCCATGCTCTTCCAGACGTTTGGTAGACACGATTGAGCTGGAAACAGCACCTTCGATACGGCCTTTGATTGTAGCTAAAGCATCAATAAAATGATTGACGGTAGAACCTGTACCAACACCAACTACCCCATCGGTATTAATGTGTTCTAGCGCTGCGTATGCAGCCTGTTTCTTCATTTCATCAGGTGTCATTATGTCTTCCTTATATCGATTGGATTACTAATTTATCCCGCTAATTATAGAGATAAATGGCTGTCAATGGTAACGTAAGCATTAATTTAATTAATTTCTGAAAAATTTGAGTGGTCATGCTGACTGAATATGTAGAAAGAATCCGTAACGCACAAGTCTATGATGTGGCAATTGAAACGCCATTAGATAAAATGCCACGTCTGTCTCAAAGATTGAATAATTTGGTGTGGGTGAAACGAGAAGATCTACAGCCAGTTTTCTCATTTAAATTACGTGGTGCCTACAATCGTATGAGCCATTTAACTAGTGAAGAACGCAGTCAAGGTGTGGTTGCAGCCTCAGCAGGAAATCACGCTCAAGGTGTTGCCTTATCAGCAAAAAAAATGGGTATTTCATCTTTAATTGTTATGCCAAAAACCACACCTCCAATTAAGGTTGAATCTGTTAAAAATCTTGGGGCTGAGATTGTTTTGCATGGCAATAATTATGATGATGCCTGTGATTATGCTTTGAATCTGGCAAAACAGCAGGGTAGAACATTTATTCATCCATATGATGATCCTGAGGTGATTGCCGGCCAAGGGACAATCGCTATGGAGATATTGAGTCAGCATCCTGAACCTCTTGATGCGATTTTTGTACCCGTTGGCGGTGGTGGCTTGATTGCTGGGATAGCTGCTTATATCAAGTCATCTAGGCCAGAAATTAAAGTTATTGGTGTTGAACCGGTAGATGCAGCTTGTTTGAAAGCAGCATTAGATGCCGATGATCGAGTTGTACTTGATCAGGTTGGCCTGTTTGCTGATGGTACAGCAGTGCGTCAGGTTGGTGCGGAGCCTTTCAGAATTGCACGTGAGACGGTTGATGAAGTGATCTTGGTTGATAGTGATGAGATTTGTGCGGCGATAATGGATATTTTTGATGATACTCGTTCAATAGCTGAGCCATCAGGTGCGTTAGCAGTAGCAGGTGCTAAGAAATATGTTGCTCGTGAAAACCTTATCAATAAACATATTGTAGTGATCGATAGTGGCGCCAATATCAACTTTGATCGTTTGCGCCATGTTGCTGAACGTGCAGAGTTAGGTGAGCGGCGAGAGGTATTGTTTGCAACAACAATTGATGAGAAGCCTGGTAGTTTCCAACAGTTTTGCCAAATCTTATCTGAATATGGCATCACAGAATTTAATTATCGTTATGCTGATAACCGTGATGCGCAGGTATTTGTTGGTTTACAGATAGATGGTGGCGATACTGAACGGCAAGCTTTATTTGATAGTCTTGATCAAGCTGGATACCAGTGGGTTGACTTCACTGATAATGAAATGGCTAAGCTTCATGTACGTTATATGGTTGGAGGTCATGCCCCTCAAGTTGAAAATGAACGTTTATATAGGTTTGAGTTTCCTGAACGCCCTGGTGCGTTATTACGATTTTTAACTCGGATGGGACAGCGATGGAATATTAGTCTATTTCATTACCGAAATCATGGTGCCGCATATGGGCGTGTCTTAGTTGGTGTGCAAGTGCCAGACGATGAACAAAATGAATTTCAGGGTTTTTTAGATGCGTTGGGTTATGTTTATTGGCAAGAGACCGATAACCCTGCATATGACCTTTTTTTGAAATAAGTTTCGGTTGGTAGTCAGAATTTGATTCCAAGCTATTGCCTATTTGATCAAGTTATGATTACCTGAGGAATAGTTGATAAAAAACTAAGGATTGATAGTTATGAATGTATTGTCAGACGAGTTTGGTGAGTTTCTTTTTGCAGCACTAGAAGTTCTAGCAGCGTTATTCATTTTGGCAATTGGTTTGGTGATATTGTGGGTTATTGTTGCTTATGTGATAGATGTTACTCAAACGCAGCAAACTATTCGACGTAATTATCCTGTTATTGGTCGTTTCCGTTATCTTTTTGAACATGTAGGTGAATTTTTTCGTCAATATTTTTTTGCAATGGATCGTGAAGAATTACCTTTCAATCGGGCGCAACGTTCGTGGGTTTATCGTGCTGCAAAGAATGTTGATAGTACAGTCGCTTTTGGTTCGACAGATAATATTAATGGTCCAGGGAGAGTATTATTTGTCAATTGTGCATTTCCAACCTTAGGTGAGGATGCAGTGACACCTCAACCTGTCACTATAGGTTCTAACTGTAAACATCCCTATACCACAGCTTCAATCTTTAATATTTCAGGTATGAGTTATGGTGCATTGTCCAAGCCAGCTATATTAGCGTTATCTTCGGGTGCAAAATCAGCTGGTGCTTGGATGAACACGGGTGAGGGTGGATTGTCACCATATCATCTTGAGGGTGGTGCCGATATCGTTTTCCAGATAGGAACGGCAAAAAATGGGGTGAGTGATCTGGAAGGAAATTTGAATGATGAAAAACTCATTGAGATCGCGGCTCATCCTGAAGTGAAAATGTTTGAAATTAAGATGAGTCAAGGTGCCAAGCCAGGTAAAGGTGGTATTTTGCCCGGGGAAAAAGTAACTGAAGAAATTGCCCGTATTCGTGGTATTGAAGTCGGTAAAGATGCCTACAGTCCGAACCGTCATCCTGATATCAATAGTTTTGATGATTTGATCGATATGGTCAATCGAGTTAGAAATGTGACGGGCAAACCAACAGGCTTCAAAATGGTTGTGGGAGCTCCTAATCAAATTGATGTTTTATTAAGTGCAATCGTGAAACGGGGACAGGATTCAGCCCCAGATTTTATAACTATTGATGGTGCTGAAGGGGGGACGGGTGCTGCTCCAATGTCATTGATTGATTCAGTGGGTATGTCATTGCGTGAAAGTTTGCCGATTATGGTAGATAAATTGAAACAATATGGTTTACGTGATCGGATAAAAGTAGTTGCCTCAGGCAAGCTTGTTACTCCCGGATCTGTTGCTGGGGCCTTGTGTGCTGGTGCAGACTTTATTACTAGTGCACGTGGGTTTTTATTTTCGTTAGGTTGTATTCAGGCTTTGCAATGTAATAAAAACACCTGCCCAACAGGAATTACCACCCATGATCCTAAATTTCAAAAAGGGCTTCATCCTCCGACTAAAGCTACTCGAGTGAGTAGTTATATCAATAATATGGTAAAAGAAGTCGGTATTATTGCGCATTCATGTGGTGTTAAAAGCCCCCGAGCCTTAAGTCGTAGCCATGCACGTATTGTTATGGGTACTGGTCGCACACAAGGAATGGATGAACTTTTTCCTGAACTTGAACCAATTAAGATTACTTCGATTAAATAAGCTCGTATGGTGTGAACCACATTATGCTTAATTCAGAAATGGTCAGAAGGAGTAAATAATGGCAATCAGTACTGGCTTGATGTTATTGGCTTTGATGTTACTTCTGGCATTGTTACTTAAGCCAATAGCTGAAAAATATAATATTCCTTTTGCTGGATTACTGGTTGTAACTGGTTTTGTCGGCAGTGAAATCTTAGTTTATTTCGGTGTTGATACCGGTGTACGTTATGACTCCTTTCATGATCTAATTTTATTTGTTTTTCTACCTTTGTTGATTTTTGAGGCAGCATTTAAAATTGATGCTGGCCAGCTGCTCAAGCATCTTATAGTTATCCTGTTTTTTGCAATACCTGTGATGCTGTTATCTACTTTTGTGGCTGCGACCATGATTTATTATGGTATTGGTCATCCGACAGGGTTTCCATGGATTGCAGCTTTGCTAACAGGCGCAATGCTGGCAGCAACCGATCCGGTTGCAGTGCTGGAAATAATGCGAAAGGCTGGTGTCCCAAAGAGGTTGTGCATACTACTAGATGGTGAAGCCTTATTTAATGATGCTACAGCCATTGTAACGTTCAGTATTTTTCTTTATATCGCTCAACATCCTATGGAAGATATATCAATATTGGATGCCAGTATACGCTTTATGGTGGTGTTCTTTGGGGGCGCTATTATTGGTTTATTTATAGGGTTTACTTTTTTGTTCTTATCTCGGATATTGCATGATTATATTCAACAAGCCATCGTAACCTTAATCGCAGCATATATTTCTTATTTGGTCGCTGATTCGTTAAACGTATCCGGTGTGATGTCAGTACTGGTGGCTGGGATGGTATTAGGACGAGTTATTCACCATGATTTTCAAGATCATGAAAAACGAAGTTTTGTTGATGATTTTTGGAGTTTTAACGTTTATGTGGCAGAAGCAATTATGTTTCTGTTAATGGGCGTTACCATTACTGTGGGTATGTTCACCGATAATTGGTTAGCAATGTTAATTGGTATTGCTGCAGTATTAATTGCTCGGGGTGTTGGTGTATTTGGAGGTGCGCCATTAATTTCTTTATTGCCAGGTGTCGAACGGATTCCATTTGGATATCAACAAATAATGTTTGTAGGTGGTTTGCGTGGAGCGGTTACGCTAGCATTGGCGCTGTCTTTACCACTAGAACTAGACTATTGGTGGACAGTGCAGTCCATAGCCTTTGGTGTGGTGTTATTTACTTTATTTGTACAAGCTCCCACAGTTAGTCCATTAATAAAGAGACAAAAGTTTGATGACTAAGAAGTCATAACTTCTGAGGTTTAAGTCTAGCCAATTGCAAATAGAATTAGGACTTTTATCCCTTGTGGCATTATCATTTCAGCTTTTATCGTTGAGTATAGTCTCAGAGTTATTATCATTTGGTTAACTAGACCAAAATAGAGGAAGAAATGAAAGCAGAACAAAAAATCCTGCCGGATGCAGTTAGTTTGATTGAAGCAGCCACTGAAGAATTTGTTACTAAAGCACGATCAGCGATTGCTAAACGAGGAATATTTCATGTGGCATTAGCTGGTGGCTCAACTCCAAAAGGTTTGTATCAGAAATTAGCTACATCTCCCTATGTGGAACAAGTTGACTGGTCACGAGTGCATTTGTTCTTTGGAGATGAACGCTGTGTATTGCCTACTCATGATGATAGCAATTTCAAAATGGCACGTGAAGCAATGATTGACCATATTCCTATTCCTCAAGAGAATGTTCATCGCATGCCAACTGAGGATGGTGCTGCATCTGATGTGGCAGTTAGCTACGCACGAACAATGAAAGAAATATTGCTAGGGCAGCCGCTTGATTTGGTTCTATTAGGTTTGGGACCAGATGGCCATATTGCCTCATTATTTCCGGGTACAGATGCTTTGGATGCCACTGAGACCTTAACTACCAGTGTGTATGTTGAGAAGTTTGAATCATGGCGGGTAACGATGACTTATCCGGTGATTAATGCTGCTAGACAGGTGATAGTGTTTATTGCTGGCGAAGCAAAGGCAGCGATTGTCAAAGATATTACTACTGATGCAGTACAGGGCTTGCCAGTACAGCGTCTGGCTCCTCAAGCTGAATATTACTGGTACATGGATGCAGCTGCTGCAGGACAATAACGATGCGTCATTTGCTAGCAGTTGATATTGGCGGCACCAAAACATTATTCCAGTTAAGTTCTGAACAGGGCAATGTGATTTTGGAGCAAAGCTATGTCAGTCAAGATTTTTCCAGTTTTGACTTGGTCTTGTGTGAGTTCTTAAATCAACAACAGATTAAGGATTACAGAATCGACAGTGCCTGCTTTGCAGTTGCTGGCCCGGTCTTTGGACGTGATGCCAATGTCACCAATTTACCATGGCAACTGAATGCAGATAATCTGGCTGGCAAATTTGATATTGGCCATGTGCATTTATGTAATGACTTTGCAGCTGTTGCATATGGAATAAGCAGTCTTGCTGATGATGAAGTGATTACCTTGCAACAAGGTGAGGTTGATGAGAATGCACCTAGAGCAGTGATTGGCGCAGGAACAGGTTTAGGACAGGCACTGTTATTTCCTGAAGCTGATGGTTGGCGGGTAGTTGCAACTGAAGGCGGGCATGCTGATTTTGCTCCGACTGATCCGATGCAGATTTTATTATTGGAACATTTGATAGAGCGCTTTGGCCATGTTTCATATGAACGAATTGTATCAGGCCCTGGTCTGGTTACGATTTATGAGTTTCTACGAGCTTATGAACAGCATGATGAAAATCCAGATCTGCGTCAGGCTATGATTGATGGTGATCCTGCAGCTGTAATTAGTCAATTTGCACTTGAAAATAACGATGCACTTGCTCTGGAATCATTGGATTTATTTATTGAAATATATGGTGCTCAAGCCGGTAATCTTGCACTGACTGTATTACCAATGGCAGGTTTATATATTGCTGGGGGCATTGCTGCAAAAAATTACCAACGCTTTATGCAGGGACCTTTTATTGATGCATTTATTGCCAAAGGAAAAATGACGACATTAGTAGAGAAAATACCAGTACGTTTAATCTTGCAACCGAAGGTCGGATTGATGGGTGCACGCTTATTAGCACAAAAAATAACTGTATAATGAACTCATGAATTTAGGAAAAGATAATAATAATATTTCTGTTGATGTTGAGGCGACATATCTAGAACAAGAGTCAGATCCAATGAAAGCAAGATATTTGTTTGCTTACACCATCACTATAAAAAACTCGGGTTCCAGTCCTGCACGCTTATTGTCACGTTATTGGAAGATAACTGGTGGCGATGGTCATGAGCAGGAGGTTGAAGGTGATGGCGTTGTAGGTAAGCATCCATACTTATCTCCTGAGCAAGAATTTACCTATACTAGCGCTGCTATGCTTGATACACCTGTTGGTATGATGCAAGGGCATTATATGATGATAGATGATGCAGGTGAACGATTTGAAGTTGATATACCTGCATTTACTTTAGCCGTTCCTCAAACTTTGCATTAGTTGCGATGAATCAAGCCGTGGAGCAAAAGTTCTGGTTTTATCTGCTAATAATTAGTCTAATCGTTTCAGGTATTTCGCCAGTAGCAGACTGTTTGACATGGCTATTAGAAACCATACCAGTAATGATTGGTTTATTGGTATTGTGGGGTTCATACAAAGCCTTTCCTTTGACGCTATTAAGTTATCGTTTATTAGGACTGTTTGCTCTTATTCTAATCATAGGTGGTTATTACACTTATGCAGAAAATCCATTGTTTAACTGGATTCAAATAGAATTTAATTTAGCGCGGAATCACTATGATCGGCTAGGTCACTTTATGCAAGGTATAGTGCCAGCAATTGTAGGGCGTGAATTGTTACTTAGAACATCACCATTACAGCGAGGAAAATGGCTTTTTGCCATTGTCTGTGCCATTAGTTTGGCAATTAGTGCAT
>Ga0164311_10000310_pt1 | contig 20589 bp, 20 predicted proteins | sample GuaBasSedimGuay2_FD_121796 | JGI IMG/M metagenome (GOLD analysis project Ga0164311, IMG submission 121796) | Subseafloor sediment microbial communities from Guaymas Basin, Gulf of California, Mexico - Guay2, Core 4569-9, 9-12 cm | ecosystem: Environmental > Aquatic > Marine > Hydrothermal vents... | reverse complement strand
CCTCCTGAGCCTAGTGTTAAGGTTTGTGTTGATGTTATTGAGTTTTGTAGCCGGTTTTTGCCTAGGTGGAATCCTATTAGCATTAGTGGCTACCATATTAGGGAGGCTGGCGCCAACGCTGTTCAGGAGCTAGCATTCACCATAGCAGATGGCATAGAGTACGTTAGGAAAACCCTTGAGAGAGGCCTAAAGGTAGACGAGTTCGCAGGCAGGCTAAGCTTCTTCTTCGCATCACACATAAACTTCTTCGAAGAAATAGCAAAGTTCAGAGCAGCAAGAAGAATGTGGGCAAAAATAATGAAAGAATGGTTCAAAGCAAAAAAGCCAAGAAGCATGTGGCTAAGATTCCACGTACAAACATCAGGAGCAACACTAACAGCACAACAACCACAAAACAACATAATAAGAGTAACACTACAAGCACTAGCAGCAGCACTAGGAGGAGCACAATCAATACACACAAACAGCCTAGACGAGGCGCTGTGTCTGCCGAGTGAGGAGGCTGTTAGGGTTGCTTTGAGGACTCAGCAGGTTATTGCTTTTGAGAGTGGTGTTTGTGATGTTGTTGACCCTTTGGGTGGTAGCTATTTTTTGGAGTGGCTTACTGATGAGGTTGAGGAGCGTGCTTGGAAGCTGATTTATAGGGTTGAGGAGCTTGGTGGCATGACCAGAGCTGTTGAGCTGGGGTTTCCTCAGCGTGCTATAGCTGAAGCAGCCTACGAAGAGCAAAAGAGGATTGAGAGTGGTGAGCAAGTAGTTGTTGGAGTGAACATGTTCACTGAGGAAGAGGAGGTAGAAGTCCCAGTCTTCAGAGTAGACCCGAGGGTAGAGGAGAAGCAGCTAAAGAGGCTGAGGGAGGTGAAGGAGAAGAGAGACAAGAAAGCAGTACAGAAAGCACTACAGCAGCTAAAAAAGGCAGCAGAGAAGGGTGAGAACATTGTTCCAGCTGTCATAGATGCAGTCAAAGTATACTGCACTATAGGTGAGATATCTGATGTCCTCAGGGAGGTTTACGGGGAGTACTCTCCTCCACCTCTCCTCTGACCCCAGGTATCCTTATGACCACTTCACCAAACTCCCTGTCAAACCCCTTTAAGCTGGATAGGAAGGCTACTATAACCTCTCTGAGGACCCTCCTCACAAAGGGGTTCAGCGGTATCTCCCTCTCATCTACTTCAACTATAAGCCTGTCCCTGAGCTCTGCTGACAGCACCCTCTCCAGTACGTAGCCCACATCAGCTCCCTTCTCCCACTCAGCTATGACCTCGCCCTTAACCTCCCTGGAGTAGGGCTTCACAACGACCTTAGGGTAAGGCTCCTCACCACACCCCTCTATGAGGACTACATCAACTGGAGGAAGCCTCTTCAAGACTTCTCTAGCCCTCATCTTCGGCAGCATTATCAGGGTTTCTTCTCTGCCTATGCCTACTGTGGCAGCTGCCCCCATGCTCCTGTGCCTGAAGGTATCTCTACCCTCTATGTCAAACCTCTCAAGGTGCGTGCACTTCACTGTAGCTACTCTGAGCCCTCTCTGCACCATCCTCCTGATGAGCTCCTCTATCAGCTGAGTCTTCCCACTGCCCTTATCCCCCACCACTGATACAACTCTCAAGACGACACCGAGGCTAGTCTTTAGTGCATATCAGGGTACAGGAGTCCATTACCTCCTTCATCCTTCTTATAGCCTTAACTGTGTTGTCTATTGCCTCCAAATCCGGTCCCTGGACCTTAGCTATGATATCGTAGTCACCATATGTGATGTAGGCCTCCTTAACCCTCTTCATCCTCCTAATTGCATTGAGGGCTTCAAGCTCCTGACCTGTGTGCGTTGATATCAAAACGAAGGCTGTCACATCCCCACTCATACGAATCCCAACCCACAGCCTCTACGGAATTTAAAAGCATAACCTGAGACCACAGCCTTGCAGCCAGCTAGCAGCTACAGGGCTAAAGGGCTCTAAGCTGCTAAAATGCACTAGGAATATAAAGCCACACTAGATGGTAGCTTAAGGCCACCGGCAGGGGGGTGGATTGCTGAGCAAATTCAAGGCTTCCCTAGCCCAGGGAGACAGCATAATAGTCGAGGGGCCAGCTCGGGTGAAGGTTCTAAAGGGCATCGTAGAGGTCTTTGCATGCCCCGTGGGAGAGGGGCTTGAGCTCACTGTCCCCCTAGGAAAGCAGGCTCCAGTAGCTAGCGTGGAGGGCTCCGAGCTAGAGGTCTATAGCTGCTCTCCCCCTGAGCACACGAAGAGCAACCCGATCCCAGAGTCGTGGAGGTCACTTGCAGAGGAGCTAGCTGCTCAGCAGAAAGCCACCTGCATGGTGGTCGGTGCTCCAGACTCTGGGAAGAGTAGCCTGACATTATTCCTGTCAAACACACTGGCCAGAGAGGGGAAGACTGTTGGCATAGTAGACTCTGACATAGGCCAATCTGACATAGGTCCTCCAGGTGTGATAGGAGCTGCGGTCCTAAGGGCTCCTGCTCCATCATACAGCTCCATAAGCTTACTGGACGGGTGCTTCATAGGAGATAAGGCTCCAGCAGGCCACTTGCTTCAGGTTGTAGTAGGAACCTACAGGATGCTGGACAAGTGCAGGCAAGCCGGTGCAACTCACGTAATAGTCAACACATCAGGTATGGTGTATGGTGGAGCAGCTAGAGCTCTTAAGGAAGCCAAGATAGAGCTGATAGCCCCAACACACCTAGCTGCCCTAGAGGCTCAAGGCGAGCTCAGCCACATACTAAAGCCCATACCCAAGTCAGTAGAGTGCATACGCCTCAAGGTGTCCGAGTACGCTAGGGAAACAGGGAGATCTGAGAGGATATTCCTAAGAGAAAGCTCCATGAGGAAGTTCCTGAAGGACGCCAGGCGTACCACGCTTAACATGGACGAAGTCACCTTAAAGCAGACCATACTAGGGACTGGAAGGCAGCTTACCGAAGAGGACCTCTCTGAACTCAGAGCTCAAACCCGCTTGAGCATACAGTACGCTGAGGAGTCAGCAGACTACGTGCTAGCTGTAACCGACAGTGGCAGAGCACATGAGAGGACGATGGGAGGCAAACCCGTCAAAGTCGTGCCCAGATCTGCCTTCTCAAGCCTGTACATAGGGCTGATAGGAGAAAGCACCCTGCTAGGCGTAGGCATACTAGAGCACCTGGACTTAGCCAGGAGAACTCTAGCTGCTAAGGCAGCGCTGTTCAAGCAGGGCAGCATATCCTCAGTAGCCCTAGGGTACCTATACCTCACTGAGGATGGAAGAGAGCTAGGTAGGAGAAAGCCTGGAGACTTCTGAAAGCAACCTTTAAAAGGCGCTCTATACCCCTGCCGCTAGCATGTCATCTAAGTTCCACGTGGTAATCCTAGTACTAGCTATAGTAGCTCAGCTAGCACCAACCCCAGTGTGCAGAGCTGAAGGGCTAGCTGCTATAGTAGTCAGCGATAACATCGCTGATAGAGCTGCAGCTGATGTCCTCTCAGCTTTCGTAGAGAGGTTCTACTTCAACGTGGATGTGATCACCATAGAGTGGGGGAAGATCCCATCAGACGCCCTAGCACTACTGACCTCATACAGCCTCATATATGTCGTCGGAGGGCCGCTAGCTGTCCCACCTGAAGTCGAGCTCACAGTAGGAAACAAGAGCGTAATAAGGCTGTATGGCGAGGACAGAGTGGAAACCTCGCTTGCAGTCCTAAAGGAGATATTAAGGATAGCACCTCTGCCAGTGTCGTCTGTGGTGCTTGCAGACGGGTACAGTGAGCCTTCAGTTGAGGCAGGAAGAGCTCTCTCAAAGACCACCTTATTGCCTCTCGTGCTCGCATCTAGTGTAAAGCTGCAGAAGGTGGTGAGTGAGCTCAGAGAGATGAACATAACAGCAGTCATTGTGGCAAACAGCACCAAGCTAGCTAGGAGCATGAGCAGCCTCCAGCTCAAGCTCCTAGAGCCAGAGGCTCTGCCAGGCATCATTGAGAAGAAGCTTGCTAGCATGGAGAACATGACGCTGGCAAACCAGAGCCTGCTTGAAAGAGAGCTGAGGAAGTGCTACCTTCTCAGAGGAGAGGCATACCTTGAGGCCGGCATGCTAGGTGAAGCCATGCTCAGCGCGCTAGCAGCTGAGCTCTCTGCTCCAGCTCTACCTGTGATAAACTCCTGCCAGCTTGCTCCAAGGTACTGGAGCCTACTTCGCGAGGACAGCCTCCTCGCCCAAGTTGTAGGGGTCAAGTCAAACCTGTACCTGGCTAGCACGCTATCGAAGTATGCTGGTGCCCCTGTATCTGAGGCCGCTGCCCTAGCTAGCTCTCTCCTATCCACTGCTCTGGAGTTCTTGGGCTCTGGCAGGAAAGCCGAGGCGGCACAGCTGGTTTCCTCAGCTAGAGAGCTGTCTGAGTACATTCTGGCTGAGGCTGTGGAGGGAATAGAGGGAAATGCCAACGTAACCAAAGCTCTGAGAGCCAGGCTAGCATACGTGAAAGCTCAGGCTCTAATAGCTAAGGGAGAGGAGCTACATCCCAGCCTAGCTCTACCAGCTGTACTCGTGGGCAAGGCTGAGGCAGCTCTCCTCAGCGGAGACATCATAGCGTCGATACTCCTGGCAGAAGAGGCTGAGAGGCTGCTAGAGTACCAGTCAACATGGGTGACAAGAGGGTAGGCATGAAGCCGAGCAGAGCTCCAGCTAAGCTAGTTCTAGAGGCAGCTAGGAGGATAGATGAGAGAGGGCTTACTCCACCAGGCACAGGGAACGTGAGCATGCTGGCTGCTGGCTTAGTCTACATAACCCCAGCTAAGGGAGGGCTAAAGAGGCTTGGAGGCATCGAGGAGAGCGACATCTCCATAGTCTCCCTGGAAGGTGAGGCCTTAGAGGGGCCTCAGCCTTCAACAGAGCTCCCAGCCCACCTGATGATATACAGGAGATGCAGGAACAAGATCTCTGCAATAGTCCATGCTCACCCCCCGTATGCTACAGCATACGCTCATGTGGGCATTGCGCCCACACATCTAGCTGAAGCCATGGCTCTAAAGATCGAGGTCATACCGTACCACCCCCCAGGCTCTAGAGACTTAGCTGAGGCATGCTCTGAGGCAGTCTCCAGCGGAGCTGACACCTTAATGCTAGCCAAGCATGGTGTGCTCACCGTAGGAGGGGATCTCAGCGAAGCCTGTACTAGACTAGAGCTCATAGAGTACCTCTGCAAGCTGGACTTCATCTCCAGGGCAGCTAGGAGGCTACTTGTGGACTCTGACTAAGAAGACCCTCCTAGGGCTCTCAGCTGTCTCCCCAAGGTAGACTATCGAGGCTATAGACTGGTAGTCAGCGCTGTTAGCGACCTTAGCATAGGAGAGCTGCCCCCTGACCTTTGCAGCAGTCTTCCTCCAGTCCTCTTGAGGGAACATGTAGCCTCTGCACTCGATCATGACCACGCTGCTTATCTCCTCAAACTTCTCCTCGAGCAGCGAGCCTCTCACGTCAGCTAGGAAGTCTGCGTTAGCAGGCCTCCAGACGCTTCCTGAACCAGGTAGCCTGATAAGGCAGCTTACACCAAGCTTTGAGAGGACAGCTGCTGTAATGGCCTCACTGAGGCTCTTGCATATACTGTTGGTGTGGTACCTGTAGTATGGTGGTGGTCTAGGGAACACTGACCTAGCTAGGATCAAAGCCTTCCTCACCTGAGGCTCCCACCCAGCTTCCCATCCACAGTAGCTCATCATCTGAAGGCTAGCTCCCTCAACGTAGTCTTGTGAGTAGCACCAGGAGTAGTACTCCGCCTCAAAGCCTCTAAGCTCGATGTCCACATAACCCAGGTCTGTTGGAGGCCTACCTGGGCTAGTATAGTCCATGAGCGCTACTCTAAAGCTGTAAGGCGAGTGCATCCCCAGGCTTATCACGAGCTCTCACCTCTCCTAGCCTCCTCAAGTATCTTCTTGTAGATGTCCTCGGTGGAGGAGGCTACTGTGAAAACTGGCCTGGGCTTCTTCCTCACCTCAAGTAGCTCTTCCTTCCTCCACCTCCTCCTAAGCGATACAAAGAGTACCATGAGAGATGTCATTAAGATTATAGACACGGCTAAGACGATCGCCAGGACATGACTTCTAACAAGCTTAGTCTCAGTCGTGTTCTCAAGCTGCTCCCCACGAGTACTCTCCTCGGTGAAGACTATAACCGTGTGAGGGCCTTCTCCGCTCTCCCTTGGCTCAACCGTGATGCTCCTGCTTGCCTTAGCTAAGACAGACCCTGAGTAGTAAACTCTAGCCTCCAGCTCCCCTTCACCGCTCTTCGTGAACGTTATGTTGAACGCGACCTCAACCGAAGCTCCTTCCTTGATGAACAGCCTCCTTTTAGCTGCCTTAAAGAGCTCTCCAGCAACCTCAACCTCAAACTCCCCCCTCTTAACACCTGCGTTAAGCACCTTAACTATCACAGTGGCGTTCTCGCCTTCAACAGCATGCTCAGGAGCCTCCACGATCCACACTTTTGCTCCAAGCGAGGAGGCCCTCCCTCTTATGCTCTTTTCGCTCAAAGTCATCCCGTAAGCTGATATCCTGACTGTTATCTTTCCTTCCCCCTCCTTAGCTGGGGTGAACGTGAGGTTAACCCGTGTGACAGCACTGGGCTCTAGCCTAATCATGTCAGCGTGCATGAAGGAGAAGCCCTCAACTGAGAGCGTCACGTTCATCTCATACTGGTTCCTGTTGTAGATCTCAACTAGCATAGGGTAGCTCTCGTTGACCAGCATCTCCATGCATCTCTCGACCTCTACCTTGGAGACTTCTATGCCATGGAAGTCCCATATGTAGAGGTGGTAGTCCTCTGAGCCAACCACCACAGTCCTCCCGTCTTCTGATATCGCTATTGCCGTGGGCTCACCCATCAGCCCGCTATAAGTCCAGAGGAGCCTTCCTGTGATGCCAATGCTAGCTACAGCCAGGTTGGACAGCCCAGCTACGACGTAGCCACCGGACTTTGCTGCTACAACCACCTTAGCAGCTCCACCGATGACCTTGTATTCAGCTAGCTCAGCTCCAGACGAGTCCAGTATGAACACCTTCCCATCAGAAGTTGATGCTATTATCCTACCGATCTCAGCCACGTCGACAGAGAGGACCATGCCTCCAAGCTGGATCTTATTCACATACTTACCAGACTTGATCACAAGGCTTCCGCTAAGCGTTCCAGCTGCAACTATCATGGCTCTTTCAGAGCAGCTCATGCAGGTCAGTGTATCGTTCAGCACAAGCTTCCAGCTAACTTCTCCATCGAGATCTAGAGCGTAGACCGCCATCCCTCCACCAGCTATGACTGCAGGCTTACGCTTGAGCGCAACCACGCTTTTGACAGCGAACTCGAGCTTAGCTATAGCCTTCAAGGTGTAGCCAGCTCTCCCCTCACCTCTCTCTAGTATGAGAACTCTGCCATCTAATGTACCTGCTGCTGCAATCTCTCCGCTAGAGGAGAGCGAGACCGCAGTAATATAGCTTCCAGCTCTAATCCTATTAAGGACCTCCCCGCTCTCTGTGCTCACTATGGCAAGGATTCCGTCAGCTGTTCCGCATAAGGCGAGGTCTCCAGCTGAGTCCAGGCATGTAACAGCTTTCCCAAGGCGTACCCTCCACTTCACCACTCCGTCAGCTACGCCATAGACATAGCCCAGCCTGGTTCCCGCGACTATAACCTCCCCACCTGGGGAGACTGAGCAGCATGAGACCCCAGAGCCAAGCTCAATAGTCCACACTGGAGGAAGCTCCTCTTGCATGAATGCCAGCAGCGCCAGCAGAATAAGCAGCCTAGCCATGTGCTCCCCAGTCAATGAGCTGGAGCTAGTATATAGGTGTTAGCCTACTCGACGTGCTCTCTAAACAGGTCTATGTCTAGCTCCCTCTTCTCGAACTCCATCAGAAACTCCCTAACAGCTCTCTCGACATCCCTAGACTGGGTGATGTACCTCCCAACTATCACTATGTCAGCTCCAAGCCTGAGAGCTTCTCTAACATTCTCAGGCACTATCCCACCAGCTACAGCTATCAACAGCTTTCTGCCGTATGCCTCCCGGATCTTCTTGACTAGGTGCCACCTTATGTCCCGTCCTGCTTCATCTACTCCCCTGTGCACTATAACCCCAGATGGGAGCTTCTCAAGCTTCTCGAGCACGGAAAGCGGGTCACTTACTCCGAGCATGTCTATAAACGAGTAGATACCCAGCCTATCAGCCTCGTAAACGAACTTGTTGAGAGTCTCAACTGGAGCCAACCCTGATGCCACAACGCCGTCAGCTGTCTCCTCAAACGCTATGTCCACCTCAACCTTACCTACATCAAGGGTCTTCAGGTCTGCCACTATGAACACGTCTGGAGCAACCTCTCTGAGCTGTCTTATGACAGAGGCACCATACCTCTTGATCAGAGGGGTCCCAGCCTCGAGTATTATCGTGTCGCTCTTGGGTATCTGCTTCACGACTTCTATGATCCTGCTTAAGCTCGGTATGTCCAAGGCTATCTGGAGGTATGGCGGGTTCCACAGCCTAGGCACCCTGTAGCCGAGGACTGGGTGTATAGCTCTATCCTTGTCATACATTATCTTCTCTAAGCTTGGGTAAGCTTGCATAGCCCTCTTTAAAGCCAGCTTCGTAGCCGAGTAGTTGTAGTGGTATATCCTCCTGTAGTCCTTAGCCTGAGGATGTATGAAAACGCTGCAGATTATAACCCAGTCATCAACCTTATCCCTGGGGATTATCCCCTCCTCCACAGCGTCGGCTATAGCCTTAGCTACAGCAGCCTGAGCAGGCCCAAATATCTTCTCAGCATCCCTCATATTCCTGACAGTGACCTTCGGTATTATCAGAGTGAACGGCTTACAGGGGAGGTTCGGCCTTATAACAGCTAGCAGTGGGGTGTGCCCAGCTGAGCAGTGAGCTAGCCCTGCTGCAAAAGCCTGGCCAACAGGCCCGTCTTTGCTGCCAATTACCAGGTCTATGTGGGCTATCTCAGGCTCCTTGCCTACCAGAGCCTCACCGATCAGCATCATCCAGCAGCCCTAAGCCCCACTGCAGCTAGGCTATTAAAGTGGTCAGCTCAGGTCGGTTTCCTCACGGCAAGCGCTCAGTGCCGTCACTTCTCTTCATCCCAGTTAAAGCTCCTGTAGGCAGTTAAAAGCTTACCTGACCACCTCAACTACCCTCCTAGCCATGGTCTCAAGCCTGACTACTAGAGCATTACTGACAGGCCCCTTGACCAGGATCCTGCCGTCTCTCTCCTCCCCCTCTAGCCCAAGCTCCCTCAGGGCTTCATTCACATTATCTGGCAGCTTGCTCAAGCAAGCATTCCCACAGCTACTACACCTTCCCCTAGCCCAGCACAGCCCAGCGCAAGGCACCCCATATGACCTAGCTGAGGCGCAGCATGCCTGCCCAAGTGCTGTAAGCCCAGCTCTCCGAGCTTCCTCCATGATTCTCCTCTTCAAGTCCAGCTCTCTTATGTACCTTTGCCTGCTATCAAGCTTGGGGGCTCTCCTCAGCACCTCAGTGCAGTCGACCCCACTCCTCTTTAGCCTCTCCACTATCCTCTTGGTCACCCTGAGAGAGCCTACCACAACCCCTAGAGCACCGCTATCCCTAGCGACTCTAAGTATCTCAGCTGCCTCAGCTTCTGTTACCCCTGGTATGATAGGGCGCAGGAACAGGTATGGGTATGCTCCAGCCTTCCTAAGCTGCTTTATGAGCTCCATCCTCTCCTCAGGTGGGGGAGCACCTGGCTCAAGTGCTTCAGCATGCCTGATGGTGCACACTGAGACCAGGACGTTGACCTCTCTTAGGGGAGAGGGGTCCTCTAGGGCTCTCCACTTGGTAGCAACCTGTATCGGGTTGCCTAGAGCCTTGAGGGCTTCAATGAACTCAACTGTCTTCTCGAAGACCATGGGGTGGAGAGGCTCGCAGACGCTTCCAATAGCCAGAAACGTCCCCATCCTTCCCTCAACGAAGTAGGGGTTTGCCCTGATCTCCCTGACAAGCTCTTCTCCACTGAGCTCGCTTACCCTAACCCCCCTTATCCCCATCTCTGGAACGTAGCAGTACACGCAGCCTAAGCTACAGCCTAGCGCAGGGTGTACTGTAAGCCCACATGGCCTAGGCTTCCTGTACGCATGCCTGCTAGGATCCTTCCTGCCCAACCCAGCTAAAGCTGCCCAACACCTATTAAAGCCTGCTGTCATCACTGGTGCATGCAGGTGAGGGTTCTCAGGAACCAGGATGTCAGGAGAGTTCTCATAGGAGTGCCGAGGGGACACAGGCACATCAGGGTTCTCCTGGACATAGGGGATGTAGTGCTTGTCCTCCAGGAGGCTACAGTCTCAAACATCACGAGAGCCTTCTTGAGCATCCTGCTTCACCCGCAGAAGGCTGCTGTAGAGCTGAGATGCGTCAAGCTTGAGGACAGGAAGAGCGGTTATGCTGAGTACCAGCTCATAGAGTCGGATAGAAGCGAGGAAGAGGTTTTAGCTGAGATGGACAGCATACTAGCTGGTGAGTAGCATGCTGGTCTTCGAGATAATCACAGTCGGAAACGAGCTCCTAGACGGGACAGTAGTCAACACGAATGCAGCTTGGCTTGCTAAGAGGATAAGCGAGCTAGGGTTCGTGGTCAGGAGGTACACTGCTGTAGGCGATGACATAGGGGAGATAGCCTCAGCTATAAGAGAGGCGATCAAGCGGGGAGCAGACTGGATAGTGCTCTCAGGAGGCTTAGGCCCCACATTCGACGACAAAACGCTGGAGGCAGTGGCATACGCCTTAGGCAGGAAGCTCGAGCTCAACAGCGAAGCCCTAGACATGGTCAGGAGGAAGTATGAGAGCTACTCTAGGGAAACTGGCAGGGAGATAAAGCTGACTAGGGAGCGAGTGAAAATGGCTACGCTACCAGAGGGAGCGAGGCCTCTCCCAAACCCAGCTGGGACAGCGCCAGGTGTCATCGTAGAGGCTGGTGAGGTGACTATAGTCGCTCTCCCAGGGGTTCCGAGGGAGATGAAGGCAATATTCGAGGAAAGCATAGCTCCAGTCCTCAAGTCCAAGGGCGGGCTGAAGACTGCTAGGGTGGTGCTGAAGGTAGCTGGTGTAATGGAGTCCACTGCAGCTCCTCACATAGAGCGTGTTGTGAGAGAGCACAGGAGAGTATACGTGAAGTCGCACCCCAAGGGAGAGGAGAGGAAGCCGGTCCTGGAGATACACCTGATATCCAGATCCGAGTCCCTAAAGGAGGCTGCTGAGGAAGCTGAGAGGGCAGCTGAAAAGCTGAGGAAGCTCCTTGAGGAGGAGGGTGGAAGAGTAGAGGTAGTACACCACCATGCGGCTGATAAGCAGGCTAGCTAAGGCCCTTGGGCTGAGAGGCCACCTAGAGCCGATGGAGTACATGGCTACTCACGTGAAGTACAGCATCAAGGCAATGGAGGCGCTCATAGAGATGCTAGATCACGCTGCAGCAGGCAGGGAGAAGGAGGCCTATGAGAGGCTCCAGCTCCTGCACCTCATAGAGAGTGAAGCAGATACACTCAGGAGAGAAACCATGGAGCAGCTTACAGTCAGGGGTGTGCCTCCACCACTAAGCAGGCAGGACATGATAAGGCTCATGAGGATACTGGACATGATAACCGACGGGATACACGACGCAGGAAGGCTGCTGTCTGTTCTGAAGATGGGAGAAGTCTGCAGAAGGCTGTATCCTAAGATAAGAAGGCTCATGGAGCTCACACTGAGCTGCATAAGGGAGCTGGAGAAGAGCGTGGAGCTCCTGGAGGAAGATGTACGCAGAAGCCTGGAGGGGATAAGGAGGGTTGAGGAGCTTGAGAGAGTATGTGATATAGAGTACATGTCCCTCCTAGAGTCATTCTCAGAAATGGACCTGAAGCCAGTTAAGGCAGTGCTCCTCAGAGAGCTGCTAGAAAACGTGGAGAAGATATCAGACTTCTGCGAGGACTCAGCTGACGTCCTCAAGCTCATCGCAGTCAGAGTCGGGTGAGAGCGACAGCGTAAGAGCATGTCGCAGCCAGCGGGACAGACGCAACCCAAGCTGAAAGCATCTTCACAGTAATCTCGACGTTAGTCCTTATGCCAGACGCTCTGGCTGCACCTAGCATAGCTGGAAGCAGTAGCTGAGAAGTTGAGACGGGGATTCCAGCTGCAGTCATCACATGGAGGAGCACAAGCGGAGGAAGCATGAAAGCCAAGCTTACACTGGGAGGAAAGCTCATGACATCAAGCCCAAGCGAAGTAGCCACCCTACTCGAGACCAGCGCTACGCCTAATGCCATGCTAGCAGCGCACAAGGCTCTACCAGCCCCTCCAACTTCCCTTATGGCGAGAAAGCTACCAAGCCCTATGGTGTTCCCCCCTCTAGCAAATGCCAGGAGCAGCGAGGCAAGGTATGAAGCTATGAGAGCTCCTCGCTCAGCTGCAGTCCTCCTAGCTAAGCTCCCACGCGAGTACGCTCTCACAGCCTTGAGTACTTTAGCTCCAGCTAGGTAAGCCAGCGTGTAGCTGGCAGCTGGGAGCATACACCAGGCTAAAGCCAGCTTAGCTACCTCAGGGAGGCTTATGCTCCTGAGCCCAGCTCCTATAGCTGCTCCAGTAACCACCTGAGCTGTAGAGAGGGGTACTCCAAGCAGCGCGAACAGGACTATGAGGGCAGATGAGACAAGCCCCACTGTCTCAAGCTCCACTCTGCCAAGCGGCCTAGTGTAGAGCTTAGCTCCGAGCATGCGCTCAACAGCCTCGCCTGAAGCCATGGCGCCAGCTGCAGCCATGAGGGCTCCAACAAGAACAGCTGCCTTTCTGCGAGTAAAGCCGACGGGGACAGCCATGCTCTCATCTGAGGAGCCTACTGCAAATGATATCAGCAGGGCAGTAGCTAAGATCAGCATGCTAGCACCTCAGCTGCAGCATACCTCCCATCCACGTAGATGAGGCTGCCTGTAGCAGCCCTAACCCTATCGGGTTGGCTCCAGAGCTTGACAAGCCTCCTGTAGTGCCTACTCATGTCCAAGGGGGTCCCTGAGAGCTCAGTCCCCTGTAGAACCTTCTCTCCAAGCGACTCGCTGAGCTCTACTTCTCTACCAAGCCTCCTAGATGTGAAGTAGACCTCAACCATCGTAAGCCTCCTACAGGCGTCTATAAGCCCTCCTGTACAGCAGTCCTGGGTGGTATGCAGCTGCAGCAGCCCAGTCTTGCATGTGGCGAAGGAAGCACCCTTTCTCCTGCACGTCTCTGCTACAGCTGAGAACACCTCAGCTAGCCTCTTTCTGCTAGCTACGAGAGCTCCAGCACCGGAGCTCGTGAAGACGCTGGGGACGTCAGCTCCAACAGCTCTATAAACCCTCCTAAGCTCCGCTTCAGTTGGTGCTCTAAGCCCATCTGCTATAACATGCCTGACTCCAGCATCAAGCATCATGCTAACCAGCTCAGTGAGCCAGCTGTCGCTCACACCAGGGACATATGGCTGGAGCCTAAGAGCACACGGCACACCAGCTCTACTGAGCTCTCTAACTGCATGCACTCTGTCAGCCACCCCAGGTGCACCCGGCTCAAGCTTAGCTGCTGCATCAGGGGGCAGGCTCGCTGTCACCTGGACTACAGCAAGCCTCTCGTCAGCCATCTCAGCCAACAAGCTTAAGTAAGGCTCTTCAGCCACTAGGCTGCTCTTTGTGCTCACTATCACTGGAGCTCTAAGCTTCCTCAGAGCTGCGAGCGCTCTCAGCGTTCTTCTCCGCCTAGCTTCAGCAGGCTGAAGCGGGTCAGCTAGAGTTGAGAGCCTAACTGGGACAGGAACCTCACCAAGCCTCTCAGCAACCTTCCTCAAGGCTCTCTCAGCTAGCTCAGGAGAGACAGCTGGGACACGCTTAACCCAGCTCCTATAGCAGTACACACACGAGTGGCTGCACCCAGAGTACAGCTCTAGCCTAGTTGGGTAAGGGCACAGCAGCGTGACATGTAGGGTCGCTCTGACCGTGAACACGCTCCTCATCATATTACCTTGAAGAGCTCTTCCACAGGCTTCTTCGGGACCTGAGGCGGGTGCTCCGCTGGCTTGCCCACTGCTATCATCGCCACAACGTCTTCTTCAGGCGGTATATCCAGTATGCTCTTTATGAGGTCTCTGCTGAATGCTGTAAGCCAGCAGCTGCCAAGCCCAAGCTCAACAGCTTGAAGAACTATGTGCTCTCCTGCTATCGCCGCATCGATCTTGTACCAAGGTGAGTCTCTAGGCCTACCGACTATTACGAAGATTGCTGACGCATCTCTTATGAAGGAGGCCTCCCAAGCTGCCTCAGAGAGCCTCTTCTTCACCCTATCGCTCACAGCTACAATGAAGTAGTATGGCTGGATGTTCTTGACTGAGGGGGCTAGCTGAGCTGCTCTCATGAGAGCCTTAAGTTCCTCATCAGAGAGCTTGTAGCCTGCCACATAAGACCTCACGCTTCTCCTAGCCTCTATTGCAGCCTTGACATCCATCCTGAGCCCCAAGACAGATGCTCAAGCTTTTATAACTCTTGCCAGAGGCATCCACACCAGACTGAGAGCCATGAGGGTAGTAGCTAGGGTGCTGGCTAGCCCACGCAGCCTCTTCGAGGAGATGAGGAGCAGAGATATGCTCAGGGAGTGCATCCGAGTGCTCATATTGGCCTCAGCTCTGGCAGCAGCCTCGACAGCAGTATCCTACACCCTGGTGTCTGTGGAGTTCACCCCATCAGTCCCAAGCACAGTTGTAGCTGAAGTCAGCAGAGCTCGAGCTAGAGAGGCTATAGCCTCGACTCTAGCTCTCCCTGTGGGCTGGCTTCTCGCCACAGCTCTAGCACACACTGTAGCTGTAGTCCTCGGAGGGTACGGAAGCTTGAGAGATACAGCTTCGATAACCCTAGCCTCACTGAGCGCCCTGATACCATACTACCTGCTCTCAATAGCCTACTCAGCTATATCTGGGGGCGTCACCGTGGTGGTTGAGAGCACAACCACACAGCTCGCCTTAGAAGAGATCAGAGCTAAGATAGCTGCCAGGATACTGGAAGAACCCCTCCTCAGAGCTGCAGCGATGCTCTCATTCTTCTTCACAGGCTGGATGGGGTTCACAGCAGGCTTTGGAGGTAGAGTGGTACACAGGCTCCCGCTGTCCAAGGCAGTAGCCTTTGCTCTAGCCTCTCTGCTCGGCTACACCCTCGGGAGGCTAGCTGCCATAGTGGCCCTCAGTCTATGACCATGGTGCTTCTAGCAAGCTCCTCTGCAGCCTCTCTCGTCAGCCCTGTCTCACCCAGTATGGTGTACCTGTTCCTGATCCTGTGAGCCATAGTCAGGGCCTCTACAACGAGATCAGAGGGTATCCCAGCTTCCCTAGCAGTGACAGGGAGCCCTATGGCCTTAGCTAGCCTCCTGACCTCCATCCAGTCGAGCTCATGCAGGTAGGCCATCATTATAGTACCGAGCGCTACCTGTATCCCGTGTGGCGCCGGGCTATAGCCTTCCCTCATTGAAAGTAGGTCTAATGCATGTGAGAACATGTGCTCTGAGCCACTAGCAGGCCTAGAGGACCCTGCTATGCCTATGGCGACCCCTGAGCCTATCAGTGTCTTGACCAGGAGCCTGCTGCTCTTCTCCTCACCAGGCTTAAGCTCATGTGCATGCTGTTTGATTAAGTCGAAGCTGAGCCTTGATATGGCAGCAGCATACTCACTATACCTCTCGCCCTTCAGCTTGTGAGCTAGCTTCCAGTCTCTGATAGCAGTCACCTTGGCTAAGATGTCTCCACACCCTGACCTGAACGTTATGGGAGGTGCACTGGATATGACCTTGGTGTCAGCTATTATCCCAAGAGGAGGTGTAAGCCTGCTGACATCGATCCCGGCCTTCATGGCGCTCCTCTTAAGCAGGAACGACACTGAGGGAGAGGCTATCCCATCGTGGCTAGCTGAGGTCGGGACGCTCACGTAGGGCTGCCCTAGGTTTGCTGCCACAAGCTTCCCGACATCTATTATCCTACCTCCGCCAACAGCTAAGACGAACCTCGTCTTCTCTCTCTCAGCAACCCTACTTGCCTCAAGGACCTCAGCTACATCAGCTATCCTGCTCTCAACAGTGAACCTGGAGGCTTCAACCCTGCTGTCCTCGAGTATGCTACAGAACCTGTCTGCTATCTTAGCTGTAGCGCCTCCTCCAGATATCACGAGAGCCTTGCCCCTAAGCCCTATCTTAGTAAGAGCCTGCGGAGCTTGCTCTAGAGCCTCAGGCCCAAACAGGATATACCTTGGAATCTGGAAGTGCTCTAGCGCCAAGCTACCACTACTCAGGCTGCTGCCTCTGAGTACTTAAACCTAAGGTATTTTAACCAGCTAGCAGCAGGGGAGCAGGTGCCAGGATGGAGAAGCTCAGAGAGGACAGGAAGCTAGCTGCATCTGTCGCAATTGCTGCAGCAGTGTGCATAGTACTGCTGGTAGCGCCCCTACTGCTAGCTGAGAAGCCTCGCGCTGAGGTGGAGGTCTTAGCTGAAGGATGTAGGCCGAACATAGTCAGGCTAACCCAAAGCTACAGGGTCAAGATAAGGCTGCTAGAGCCACCGACATCAGACATAAGAGTCGAGGTATACGAGTACGTGTCGAACAGGACACTGGAGTCCACAACCCTCCCAGGAGGCCTAGGCCCCTATGAACTCGAGTTCAAGGCTGAGGAGGGAAAGTACTCGATAGGCCTGCACAGCATCCGAGTAGAGTGGAACTCTGGTGGAAGAAGGTACCTAGAGGAGTCCTTCTTCACCGTGATCTGGGCTGAGCTCGACGCCACCATGGAGCTCTCCCAAACCGAGCTAGAGGCTGAGGTCGAAGCGAACACGACAGCAAACTTCACGGTCACAATCCAGGTGAAAGTCGTCAACAAGCTCACAGGGTCCCCACTAAAGGGCGTGAACGTGAGGATAGTAGCAGACGAGGGGGAGGTGCACAACGAGACTGGGGTCACAGATGAGAATGGGGTCTACACTGCGCTGTGGAACGCGAGCTTCACACCGAACGCAACCAAGACCATCAGCATAAGGGCTACAGCCTTCAAGAGAGGCTATAGCATAGACACGTGCTCAGCTGAAATCAAGGTTTCAGTCACCCAGAAGCCTAGTGGAGAAGAGAAGGGAGGTTAGCCTTCAGCTTGCCAACCATAACATTCTACGGTGGAGTAGGTGAGGTAGGAGGGAACAAGATACTAGTATGCGATGGCGACACGAAGCTGATGCTAGACTTCGGCGTCTCATTCACATCGAGAAAGAGGTTCTATGCTGACCCATACCTCACTCCGAGGAGCATAGACAGCCTAATCGAGCTGGGAGTTCTACCCAGGATCCAAGGGCTCTACAGAGTGGGTGAAGCTGAGAGCCCCATTGACGCAGTAGTCCTGAGCCACCCGCACCTAGACCACTCGGGGTACATATCACTCCTCAACAGGAGCATACCAGTCTACTGTGGTGAAGCCACGCTCAGAGTGCTGTCAGCTTTCGGAGAGACCTCTCCAAGGAGGCTTGAGCTCGACTTCACTGGGATAGAGTTCAAGACGTTCAGGACAGGAGACAGGCTGAAGATAGGCTCAGTTGAGGTAGAGCCCTGGCACGTAGACCACTCTACACCAGGCTCCTATGGGCTAATAGTCCACACCTCAGCTGGGAGCATAGTCTACACAGGAGACTTCAGAGCGCATGGCACGAAGCCTCAGCTAACCCAAGACTTCACCGAGGCAGCAGCGCGAGCTGACCCAACTGCGGTGATAACTGAGGCAACGAACACAGCTGGAGCTGAGGTCTCGTCAGAGGAGAAGGTCAAGGAGAGCCTCATGGAGGTGGTCTCAAGGGCTGAGGGGCTTGTCCTAGCTAGCTTCAGCATAGCAGACATAGATAGGCTGAGGTCCTTCATAGAGGCTGCTAGGGAGTGCGGTAGAGCTGTAGCGGTCTCGATGAGGCAAGCCTACCTCCTAGCTAAGCTCGAGCAGGACCCCAAGCTAGGTGTGCCAGAGCTCCTCAAGGACATAGTAGTCTACAGGAGGGTGAAGAAGGTCTATAGGAGCTGGGAGCAGGCTGTCCTCAAGAGATTCGAGTCCGTCTCAGCTGAAGAAGCCTCAGCTCGCCAGAGAGACCTCATAGTAGCTGCCTCGCTCTACGACTTCGAGGACATGGTGAAGATGAAGCCCAAGCCAGGAAGCTGCTACATACTCTCGTCATCAGAGCCGATAGACGAGGAGTCTGAGGTAAGCTTCACAAAGCTCCTAAACTGGCTAGACCACTTTGGGCTACCCCTTTACCACATACACGCATCAGGCCACATCCTACCACACCAGCTCAGGGAGAAGATAGCTGAGATAAAGCCGAGAGACATATATCCAATACACACACCTCAGCCCAAGCTAGCTGAGAAGTACCTGAGCAACCTAGGTTCTAGGGTAGTGAGTGTAGCCGCTGAAGTAAGCTATGAGGTCACTTAAACCTGCTCTTGCACTCAGCTCTCCTAGCACACCTGGAGCAAGGCCCACACTTAACGCAGAGCACCCATCTCCCCTTCCTCTCCCTGACGGAGATCACCTTAAGCCCACAGTTAGGGCACTCGTAGTCAAGCACCTTAAGCCTCCCCCTCCTGGGGAGAGGGTAGTACGTGCAGTCTCTGGTAGTGCACCAGATAAACCTCTTCCCATCTCTCCTCCTGATCAGCTTAAGCCTCTTCCCGCACCTGCTACATACCCCAATGTACTCTCCAGTGGACTCCCTAACTCCCTCAGCTAAGCTCCTACCTATGGCCTTTATCCTGCTGTTAAACTCGTAAACAAGCTCCTCAACCCTGGAGGCAGCCTCCTTCAGGACCTCACTCCTACTGAGCTCCCCAGATTGGATCCCCAGAAGCTTCCCTTCAAGCTCTCTAGTCATCTCTACGCTAGCCAAGGGAGGGCAGTAGCTTTCAATGACCTCAGCGACCTTCACCCCAAGCTGAGTTGGCACAAGCTGGCTTCCCTTCTTGACAACGTATCCCCTATCAAGCAGCTTCTTCACCATCTCTCCTCTGGTGGCCTTCGTCCCTATGCCGTTTTCTTCAGCCCAGAGGACAAGCTTCATTGGAGTATACCTTGGAGGAGGCTTAGTCTCCTTCTCCTCAAGCTTCACCTCACCGACTCTAAGCCTCTCACCAGCCTTGAGGCTAGGCAGCTCAACCTCAGCAAACCCAGCATAAGGCCTATAGTACCTAAGCCACCCTTCATAGACAGTCCTAGAGCCTGTAGCCCTGAACTCGACTCCCCCGACATCAAGCCTTATGGAGACGGTTTCTCTGATCGCGTCGTCAGCTAGAGTAGCCATGTACCTCCTCACTATCAGGTCGTATATCCTCATCTGAGTCTTGGTAAGCCCCTCAGGCTTCACTCCAGTAGGGTATATCGCTGGATGCGCGCTCTCCTCTCCACCTTTCCTCCCCTCAACAGGCTTAAGCTCCCTCTTCTCAAGCAGTCTTCGAGCAAGCTCTCCGTAGCCAGCTGAAGCAAGCCCCTTAAGCACCTTCCTGTGATCCAAGCCGGGAGGATACCTCTGGCTATCAGTCCTAGGGTAGGATATAGCTCCAGCCAGGTAGATGGCCTCAGCCTCCTCAATAACCCTATCAGGAGGAAGCCCGAAGTGCCTAAAGCACTCCCTCTGGAGCTCAGTAGTGTCAAATGGCGGAGGAGGCCTCCTCCTAACCCTCCTCCTGTCAACGCCAGCTACAACGGCATACCCTGCTGAAGAAGCCCTCCTACAAGCCTCCTCTGCCTCATCCCTGCTCCAAAACGGGTTAAGCCTGCAAGCAGCCTCCAGCACACCCCCTGGAACCTGGATGGTAGCGTAGACCTCCCAGTAGGGCTTAGGCTTAAACCTCTGCCTCTCAAGCTCCCTCCGGACAACCTCAATCAGCATCGGAGTCTGAACCCTACCTGCACTAAGGCTCTTACTCCAGCCCTCAGCCAGCTTCAAAGCGGTCATCAAAGCCCTAGAGAAGGAGATGCCCCAGAGGTAGTCAACTTCATGCCTGGCTCTACCAGCATCAAGCATGTTCAAGTCCAGCTTGCTGAGCTTCCTCCAAGCTCTCTGGATCTCATCCTTAGTCAGGCTAGAAAACTTCATCCTGTCAACAGACCCAAGATCCCTGACTCCAATAGCGTACTCCAGCAGGTTTCCTCCGATAAGCTCACCCTCAATATCGTAGTCAGTGCACACGACAACACGCCTACTCCTCCTATAGAGCTCCACAATAGCTCTAATATACCTGGGGGCGTCCTTCACCCCAGCAACAGGCCTCCACTCCATTCTAAGCACAGGATACCCACGGTCAGGAGAGTAAACCTCATACAAGTGCCCCCTAGCGGGTACAGCAACGCACCTAAGCCCATCAACCTCAAACTCAAACACGCTAACACCATAAACCCCCCTCCTAGAGACTCCTCCATCAGCTAAAGCCCTAGCTATCCTCTCAGCCTGCTTACCCTTCTCAGCAAGAAACATCACATCATACTGCAGCCCAGATGCCAACACTTAAAAGCCACCCACCCAACAAACTAATGGCGATGATGTAGG
>Ga0164311_10000308_pt1 | contig 20600 bp, 30 predicted proteins | sample GuaBasSedimGuay2_FD_121796 | JGI IMG/M metagenome (GOLD analysis project Ga0164311, IMG submission 121796) | Subseafloor sediment microbial communities from Guaymas Basin, Gulf of California, Mexico - Guay2, Core 4569-9, 9-12 cm | ecosystem: Environmental > Aquatic > Marine > Hydrothermal vents... | reverse complement strand
TGCAGACAGGCAAGATAAAGGGTGTATCACGGGGGTAAAAAAAGACGCACGCACGCAGTTTCAGCAACGGTTTAGGGTATGTATCACATTTTGCAGATATGTATCAGGTCTATGTATCAGGGAGAGAATAACCTATTGAGGTTGAGAAAGATTTTTATGTATAAGTTGTATGTATTGTCTTTTTATGGTTTTATGTATCATAAAACTTATAACTTACTGATATTAAATAAGATTTATATGTATAACTTTAAAAACGTGCTTTAAGGGGGTTTCAGGGGGATACTTCCCCCTCACTTTTAAGAGCGGTTTTTTAATATACGCGTATAATATAAGCGTATAATATAAGCGTATAATATAGGGTAGCGGAAACTGTTGATTTTTTATATACCGGAGGTGTATAGCGTGACCAATTTTATCAGATAGCGTGACCAATTTTATCAGATAGCGTGACCAATTTTATCAGATAGCGTGACCAATTTTATCAGATAAACCCTCTTGACAAAAAATTATCTCAGTTTATAATGTATCAAATAAAAAAGAAAGGTTCGAGGGTATTGAAGGTTGTAATAAAGTAAAACTGTATAATTAAAACATAAAAAGGAGGTCTAGGATGAGACCGGGAGAATTAGAACTCTTCAGTCTAAATAAGCAAAGGAAAATTGAAAATTCAACCTACACTGTTATTAACCCCCCTACTTTTTTTGATAAGAAGTTAATGTACCTTTTCATGAGTTTGCAGGAGAAAGGGGAGGCTTTTTGCTCTTTGAAGCAAGTTAGGGAGGCCCTAGGCTACTGGAACCCTAAGGAGCTTATTATTTCTCTGAATAGATTAATTAAAGCAAGAATTGTTGTAACAAAGACTTTTATGCTCTCTGAGTACTTTAAACTTGAAGCAAAAGGTTATAACTTTATTGAGGAGTTTCAGTTTGTGTATTCACATAGAGAAAAGATTATACATGTTGTATTAGGTGAGTTGTTCAGATACGTTCCTGAAATCGAAAAGTCAGCATTCAAAATCAAAAATCCTACTGCTTTCAGGCTCTATGAATTGATTAAACTTTTTAACACAAAGACAAACGTATTTAAACTTGACTATCTAACATACTACATTCCCTCTAACTATTCTGAAAAAAGGTATTTTAAACGAAACCTAAAAAAAGCAGCAGAAGAATTGAAGAAAAAGGGGTTTATTGAAGGATATAAAATTTCAGACAACTCATTAGTTATTTTTAATAATTCTCAGGAGAAGGAATCATCAAAGGAATACCAAGACAGACAGGATATTATTGAGATGATTACTGAAAAATTAGGGGTAGATGACAAAGGACTGAGAGGATTTATCTATAACTGCTTAAAACGGGGTATATCTTCTGATTATCTCTTTGAAATAGCCTCTGAGGTTGCATATAAAAGCAGAACAGACAGGGCAGAGAACCCTGCAAAACTTTTCATTCACATTGTGAAGGAAGAAACTAAGGAGGAAACGCATGAGTAAAACGATGAATATCTATCTACCTGATGATTTATACGAGGAGCTGAAAAAGACTGCAAGGACAGAAAGCACATCAATGTCAGAGTTAATACGCAGATCTCTACAGCAGTATATATCAAAAAAACGGGCTGAAGATGTAAAGAATGAAATTGAAATTGCAAAAGAGCAGATTCAAAACGAAATACGATCCGCTACTGACAGGATAATTGCACTTCTGTTCCGGGTAGGGAAACTTGCAGGTGCTACAAGGTATGAACAGAAATACGAAATATTGCAAACAATTCTCAGGGAAAGAACTGAGGAGGCAAAGGAACTTTCAGACATGGCAGAGAAGTGGGCAATTGAGCAGATGAAAGGAGGGTTTAACAGATGATTGTAAAAGCTAAATACATACAGAACCCTAAAGGAGGGAGATCAGCAACCTCTTATCATCAAGCGAAAGCAATTACTACTTTCAATACTGAGAACTTCACAATTGCAGGGAGAACTTATCACATTGTATTCAGCTGCTCTGAGAATGAAACTAGTAAAATACACCCTGAAGAAATGCTAAAGGTTGTTAAAAATACCTTAGATGACTACCGCATAAAAACAAAAAATTACTTTCAATATTCTGTGTCAATTCACAAGGACAACGGCCTTTTACATGCACATGTCACGACTTCAGGGTTATGGCAAATACCTAAATCCGATCTCAACTTCCTTAGGCAGATGAGTCAGCAGTATTTAAACAGCTACATGAAAAGCTTTAAACCTCTTAACTTTCAGAATTACCTGAACAGCATATCATCATTGCTTTCTTATAGAGCGCCCAGGGTTGCTATGAATGTCAGTCAGATGAATGTTGAACGCATACAGAGTCCTAAAATCAAGGGGAAGCCCTGATGATGAACGAAAAGTTAGAAAAGCTAAGCACAGATTTAAGATTTTTGCAGAAGCACTTTGCTTTTTTAACAAAACTTACGATAGGTTTGTTTATATGCTTTATTATAATTGAGAATACTATATACTACCTGTTATCAACAAAATTTCAGAAGACCTTTGTTTTTGCTATTCAATACTACATACAACGGATGAAAAGAGTACCTTTGCCTGATTATTCAACAATGCTCAAAAACTACTTTTTACCTCTTGAAATTAAGTTTACTGTCCTTGCAGCAGTGTTGACAATCTTTGCTATCATTGTCCTTGTCAGAAGATCTTACATAGCAAAGAAGCAAATTGTGAGAGGTGCAAGGCTTGCATCTAAAAAAGATATAAAGCAACTGAAACAAGGAAGACTGCCTGTAGGTGAGTATAAAATACCTGAAAACTTTGAGAATAGAGGGCTTATCATCCTAGGAACAGCAGGAACAGGAAAATCTGTCCTTATGCGGAAGATGATTGACAGTATTGCAGGAGAAACAGCGATTATCTATGATAGGAAAGGCGAATTTTTAGAAAAATTCTGGAGTGAAGGCGACTTGATTCTGAATTTCCTTGACGAAAGGCATTTGCCCTGGAATTTATATTCAGAGATACACGGGGAAGATGATATTGATAGTATATGTGCAAGCATAGTTCCTCATACGGATGACCCCCGGGAGCGATTCTGGAGAAACTCAGCGAGAGATATTCTTAAAGCAGTCATCACAAAAGTATATAGAGACACTGTATCACCTGATTTTTATTCCCTTGCAGAATTCATCTACTCAGCAAACACGAAAGAGAAACTATTTGAGGAGATCTCAAAGCATAAGGACCTGAAAAGTATCATTGAGGGGTACATCTCAGGAACAGGCGAAACATCAACTTCTGTCTTTGCAAGCTATACTGAATATGCAAACTATTTCAAAAACACAGCACTTTTACAGAAAAAAGGCGGAGATTTCTCAATACGTGAGTTCATCAAGTCAGGAGAGAAAAAGAAAATCTTTATACTTAATCCTGCAAATGTTGAAAGTTTCAGGGGGTTAAATACTCTATTCCTTGACCTTGCATTTAAGGAGATTTTATCTTTACCTGATGACATAAACAGGAGGATATTCCTATTCATTGATGAGTTCCCTAGTCTATACAAACTGGACAGCCTTGAGCGTTTACTTGCTGAAGGTAGATCAAAAGGCAGTTGTCCTATCATTGCAGCACAGGACTTCACACAGATAGAACGGATATATGAGAAGGGAGCAACAAGTATATTCAACAATGCAAATACAAAAGTGATATTCAGGATATCCGAGGCAAGGTCCGCAAAATATATATCCGATTGGTTAGGTGAACAGGAGAAAACAGACTTACGCAACAGCCTCAGCTTAGGTACTGAGGAAAGCAGGGACGGATACTATTTCAACGAAGAACACAGGATTGATAGAATTGTCCTACCTTCTGAGATTGCAAATTTACCTGACCTGAATTTTTACCTGAAGATAGGAAACTTTCCCCTTGTCAAGGGAACTGTAAAATACGAAAGCTATGAATCAAGAACACAGCAATATATACCTATCAGGAAGGAACAGAAGGAACAGAAGGAGGTTGAGAATGTTGATATTACTGCTTATCTCTGAATTAGGATATGTTTACAAAGCAGGCGACTGGTATGTTGCTGCAACCCTGGATATTCCTATTCAGGATAGGACTATGCCTCTTGTTGATACAGTCTTTATCACAGATACCGTTTATAAAAATATCGAAGATATTAAAATCTTTTACTTTGAACCGGGAGATACCGTCTTACATCCTCTTATTTTTTCTGAGGATGCGTTTATTTCAGCGGACCCTACAGGGAACAGGCAGAGCAACGAGAAACTTTTACAGGAGAGATCAGAAAGTGTCAGGAAGAAGTTTAGCGTCCAGGAAGTGCTGACGGACTCTATGTTTATAGGGCGAATAGCAATTATCAAAGTCAAAAAAGGAGGCGGGAATGCTTCAGAAAATCGCTAATTTCCTTGTTACTCACAAACACCTTTTTATTGTTGCGTACATCGTTCTTGTAGGCGTGTTTGTTCCTCAGATTCTGTTCGGAGCAAGCGACAACCTTGATGACATGTGGACAAATGTTCTGAACCTTCTTGCAGGTCCCTTAGGAAAGACTATTGCAGTGATAGGTATAATTGTGGGTGCTATCATGATATTCCTAGGAAATATGACTGTGGGTATAGCTTCAATAGCAGGGGGTTTTATCATAGCCTTTGCACCTGCAATTATCAATGCAATCTTTGCCTGAGGGGGTATAATGGTCAGCCGCTTCCTGGACGCTAAACTCAAAATCTTGGGTTTTGAACCTGACGAATTCATGTTCCTTATAGGCCCTTTCCTGATCTTTTACCTGTTAGATCTTACATTCTTAGGGGTTGTAATAGGGATAGTTGCATCCTACACAATAAAAAAAATTAAATCAGGAAAACCTGAGGGGTACTTGATACACTTGCTGTACAGAGCAGGAGTCCCTTTTCAGGGGCTATTACCTCCTTATATAACACACTACGAGGAGTAAAGATGAAGATAGAAAAATTCTGGGAGGTTTGGGATAACTTAGGATACACGGTCAAAATTCTGAAACAGCTTCTTATCCTTACCCTTATCGTGCTGTTTTTCTCTGTAATTCTCAATCTGAGACTTGCTACACGAAAAGAAAAAATACTCATAGTCCCGGGAGCAACAGGAAGAATGGAGTTGACACCGGGCGAGATTCCTTCTCAGGTTGTCAGGGACTTTGCTGTTTATGTAGTTTCTCTATACGCTTCATATCATCCTGAGGACTTTGAAAAAAGGATGAATACTCTTATTGAGCATGTGAGCCCGGCTTTATATCCAGACCTGAAAAAAGAGGTTTTAGAAAACAAAGAGAAAATCTTAAAAACCTCATATTCTCAGATCTTCACGGTTGACAGTGTTTCAGTCAAAACTGAAGGGAAAATTTATCAGGTCTATGTATCAGGGATACTTGAAAAACTTGTAGGTGATTCACGTATAGGAAAAGAAAGGAGGATATATGCTGTCACTTTTAAGAAGGGGGTTCCTACTCCTACTGATCCTATCCCCCTTGTTATCACAAGCCTACACGCAGAAAAATAGTTACACAATCAAAGTCAATAAAGGGGAGATAACGGAGATTGAATTTTTAGATAAGGTACTCTCTGTTATTGCGGAAGAAAATGTTGATGTAAAAAGTTTAGGCAGGTTCGTATTCATTAAGGCTTCAAAATCTACAAATGTTTTTGTGATACTTGACGGGTATTCTGTTTCCCTCAAAGTTGAAATACAGAAGGGATCACCTATACACTACACACTTACACCTGCTGAGATTGAGAAAGAGGAAACAACAGAGATTCCTGTATATTCTGAAATTGCAAGGTTGCTTGCAGCACTATACAACAACACATCACTGCCTGACTATAAACCTTTCACTCCTAAAATGAAATACAAAGACAATAAAGTAGATAAAGCACTGGTGGGAAGAAGATACACAGGACTGAGGATATCCCTTAAGAAGTTCTGTCAGCCTGAAGACCTATACACGCCGGGTGTTCTTGCAGCAGCGACTGATTCAGCTACAAGTACAGGCTATGTAATACTTGTTTATATCCCTAAAGAGATATACAAGGAGATGAGTCATGATTGAGAAAATAAAAAAGTTCCTGGAAGATAAAAGAAACGAAATTGTATCAACAGAGGAAGCAAAGAAGAAACTTATCACGAAGGGAGTTATAGCACTAATAGTAATCTTTTTCATTATCTTCCTTTCAATGTCCCTAATACAACCGAAGCACCCTAAAACTACAGGCGAAGCAAGGAAAGAAGGAATAGAAAGCCCTTTCAAGGAGACAGAAATCAGTCAGCAGCAATGGATACTTCAAGCAGGAGGAAGGCTTGACGGACTTGAAAAGACTACATCAGAATTACAGGAGCAGATAAACAAACTTGCTGACGAAAATAAAAAGCTGAGTGAAGAAATCAAGACACTTAAAAAGGATATTAAAAAGCAGTTGATTCAGATTGAGAAGGCCGTCAATTCCCCTATTCCCTCATTGCCTCACACAAATACAGGTTCAGGAACAGGCGAAACAGACAAAGATATATATATCCCTAAGAGCAAGAGAGAGGATATAAAAATCATTAAACCTGAAGTAAAGCACGATAGTAATGATTCTCTACCTATAACTCTTACAACAGAAAAGACACTTATACCTGCAGGGAGTATTGCAAGAGGTGTATTGCTTACAGGTGTATATGCGACAAAGGGAAATGAGTATCCAGTCCTGATTGAAATTCTTACGCCCTTTTATGAAACAAACCTAAATATTTATCCTAAGGTCATACACTCATTTACTGTTGCAAAGGCTACAGGTGATGTATCAAGCGGCAGAGTATATATCAGGCTTGAGAAAATTGCCTTAGAACTTGAGGACACAATTATTACTTTGCCAGCACGGGGCTGGATAACAGGTATTGACGGATCATACGGTATTCAAGGCAAAGTTGAAAGGCACGAAGGAAAATTCGTTGCCCTTGCTCTTGCATCCTCATTTTCTGAAGGAGTATCAGAAGGAATAAGGGAAAGTGGTATAGAACGCACTACTACACCTTACGGCGGAATACAGGAAACAGTTGAGAAAGAGGAGATAGCAAAAGTCGCAACAGCAACAGGAGCTTCAAAAACAGCAGGAACCCTATCAGGATACTTCCTGAAACGAGCAAACGAGATTCAGCCTGTTGTTTATGTCCCCCCTGGACAGATTGTTGATATTATTCTGTACTCAGACCTTAAAGAAGGAGGTGAAGGTTGAAAAGAATAGGCTTTTTTATAGTCCTTGCTCTCACGATAGGATGTGCAAGGCAGCAAACAAAGGCAGCATATGATTTACACTTGCAGACTATTGCACAGGACAGAAAGGTTGAGATTGTCAATGTCAACCCCCCTTATACACCAGATTTTTACCCTGTAAGACTACATGACAAAGTCCTGAAGGTCTGGGTTCCGGGATACACCGTGAACGACAGCATCACGGTAGGTCCTCACTATATTTTTGTGCTTGTCAAAAAGGGAACATGGGTCAATAGCAATGTTAGATAGCGGTATCACTATCAAGCAGTATAAAAATCTTTTTGATAAGGGAGTCCCCCTCACGAAGTTTCTACCTTATATTGCGTATGATGAAAAAAGAAAAATTTACATCCTTTCAGGGAGCGCACTAAACAAGAAACGAGAAAACTTCTCAATAGGTGCAATTTTTGAAATCAATACACTTCCCGGGGAGCTTGTTGATTCTAATGCTGAAAAACACCTGTCTAATATCCTTGAAACAATTTACACTTCAGGATCATTTGAAGAAGGAACAGCAGTACAATTTATTATCTTCAGTAGTAAAAACTTTCAGGAAAGGGTTACGTCCTGGAGAAAAAGGAAAAAGCCTAAAACTAAGTTATTACGTCAGTTTGTTGATGAAAAAGAGGGGTTCTTATTACAAGGAAATTATAAAAAAATAAGAGGCTTTATCACTGTGAGGCATTTCACTTCTGATTTATCCGAGCATAAACTTGATGAGTTCAGGGTAAATTTACAGGCTATGAAAGCAACATTAGAAACGATTGAGTGGGGTAAAACATTCTTAAACCCTGTTTTTGTTGACCCCGAAAACCTGATTAAGCTTGTATCAGAGATACTAACTCAGGAAAAACAAGACCTACCCTATAACCCGAATTTACCTATCCGTGATCAGATTCAATACAGATACATTCATGTTTATCCCCGCTTTATTGACGTTTCAGGTTATATTACTCATGTTGTCAGTGTAAAATCATTGCCTACTGAGCCTCACGTGACAAACGCAGTGAAAATGTTAGGTGATCTATACTCTGAGTCTTTGCAGTTAAACACCCCCTTTATGATAACTTTTAACACAACAATACTTGATCAATTCAAAATGAAGGCACAGGTTGAAAGAAGACACACAATAGCACAAATGCAGTCAAACTCATTCCTAGGAACTATCATGCCTCACACAAACCTTATTGCTGATGACCTGAATATTGCCTTGCAAGCCGCCGAAATGGGAAAACAATTTATCAGGTATTCACTTCACTATTCAGTTTTTGCAAAGGATGAGAAAGAAGCAAAGCAGGAAACACAGAAAGTTTTGAACATTCTCAGGCTGACAGGATTCACACCCTTTGAGGAAGGGACAATAGGACCCAGTGTGTTTGTTTCAAGCCTTCCTATGAATTATGACCCGGGGATTGACAGGTTCATGGTCCGGCAGAAAACAATTATGTCACACAATATTGCAAGTATAACCCCTTTGTTTGCCGACTGGAAAGGTAGTAAGACCCCTGTCTTGATCTTCAACACACGTAGAAACGAAATACTCACGCTTGATCTTTTTGACAGCCCTGGAAACTATAACACAGTTGTTGCAGCAGCAAGCGGAAGCGGAAAATCTTTTCTAGTGAATGATATAGTCTGTCAGTACCTGTCAGAAGAAGCTATTGCATTTATCCTTGATGTAGGAAAGTCTTATCAAAAGCTATGCGAATTTATAGGAGGAGACTTTGTTGAGTTTGACGAAAGAGCTGAAATAAACCTGAATCCTTTTATAGACGCAAGAATTGAAAACGGGACAATAAGCAGCGAGGATTTATCTTTCCTGTTGCCTCTGTTGTGCAAAATGGCAAATGTGACAGATACAGTACAGATAGGTATGCTTGAAGAAGCGATTATTGAGGTCTTTTCAAAGAAACTTAATGATACTACTATCACGGATATATACAAATTCTTAAAAAAGAAGAAAAGTACTGAGGATCTGTCAAAAATGCTTTTCTCATACACTATCAAAGGAAGGTTCGGGAGATTCTTTCACAAAGGAAAACCCCTCACTTTCAAGAATGTTCTAACAGTCCTGGAGCTTGAGGCATTGAGAAGCAAAAAGGAACTGCAAGCAATTGTATTACTTTTCAGCATCTTTCACATAAATAAGGCTATTATGTCAAAGAAAAGAGGACTTAGGAAACTTTTAGTAATTGACGAGGCGTGGGACTTACTTCAGGATGAGTTTTCAGCTAAATTCATTGAGAACGCATACAGGATATATAGAAAATACGGAGCAGCAGCAATCAGTATCACTCAATCTATTCACGACCTGTATGTAAACAACGCAGGGAGGGCAATAGTTGAAAACGCTGACTTCTTTTTCCTGTTGCGACAGAAACCTGAGGCACTGCAAACCCTTTTGCAGTCAGGAAGACTGTTGCTTTCAGAGGAAAATTTCAACCTCTTACGAACTGTTAAGACAATCCCGGGAGAATACTCAGAAATCTTCATATATTCTCCTCTGGGTTCCGGAATAGCAAGGTTTTCCCCTGATCCTTTTTCTTATTGGCTTTATACAACACGGCCTGCTGATCTTCAGAAAATAGCAGAAATGGAGGCAGAAGGTAAAGACAAAACTGAAATCCTGAAGGAACTTGCGAAGAAATATCCGAAGGGGGCACAATGATATTCTTACTATTGCTTTTTTCAACAACAGAGATTGATAAAATGAAAGGCGGAGATCTAAATGAATGGAGAAAAATATCAGTGTCAGACTTCAACTGGTCATCCTGTAAAAAACTTGATATTGATTTTAAGTTTTTCTACGATACATGGATGGACTGGTGGCACCTTAAATACTGGATGACTATTGCATATTCTAGTTTCTACCTGCCTCAGGTTCTCCTTGAAGGAACAGCAAGATACGGATATGTATTCTCCTTTGATATTCAAATCAGGGAGGGAGACCCTAACCCTACAAAGACTTTCAGAATAGGTGATATGTATGTAAAAATTGAAAAACCCCCAGGAACAAAAATTGATCTTATGGAAAGTACCTGTAAAGCCTCTGTTGATCAGGAATCAAAAGGAGGTAGAACAGCCCTGATGTCACACGTGATAAATCTTTACACAGATACATTACTGGTCAGGATACTTAGTCAGATTGACGCTCAAGTTTCCGAGGTTGTCAACGAAGCATGGGATGACATAATCTCAGCAATTCCTTATGTAGGTGAAGGTATAGCCTACATAACAGACTGGGAGGTTAAAACCGAGGTTGTATATGCCCCCTTCCCCTCAGGACTTTTACCTACATACTTTTCAGAATATGATCCGATCTGGACAGGTAAAGAAACTTTCTCCTTTCCTGATATACTTACAATGCCTATCCCTGACGCAGTCCTGGACTACTATCAGTCAGCACCTTTTGCCTTGCCCCTATATATCATCAGCAGTATTGCCCTGCCCGCTGCAACAAATCAACCTATCACCCTTTCAAGTGTTGATTGTATGAGGATTGAAGGTTCAACAATGTATGAGTGGATAAAAGAGCATGTGGATATATCAGAGTGGCTTGATTACTTCTCAGATGCTATACCCGAGGAGTGGTCAAGTTATGTTCAGCATTACCTTTTAGGCACTATTGACAACCTCTTAGATGAATATTGCATAGGGTGTTGGGGAAATGTTTTTCCCAGGACAGCAACAACTATGCTTTCAAGTGACTATCAGGCTTATGCTCTTGCGTCCTGGAGGGGACTATCAAAATACTTTGATTATTGCTTTCATGATGACAGGGAGAACATACCCTATCCGCACCTAACAGGCTGGAAAAGATTACAACACTTGAGAAATGAAATATACTATCAAATGTGGTTTCCTAAGAAAACAGGGTGTTTCAAACCGGGTGCTGCAGTGTTTCATTGGGAAGGTAGGTCTCCACAGCCGAAGACTACTCCTGACGGAGCAGGATTTATAGTCTGGAGCAAGTATGTCGTGAAAACGAGTATTGCCTTTAAATTGAGTTTCAGCGATTCAAGTGTGATACCTGATAGTATCCTGAACGACTCAACATGGAGTGGAGAATGATACTACTCATATTTTTTACTTTGAATGACTTTATATGGTATGGAGAGAGTGACTCAGCTAAAAAAGACACTACTACTATCTATCAAACGGGTATTCCCCTCTGGGATTCCTTGCCTATTGAGGAGAACACCCCTGAAGTGATCAAGAATTTACTCACAAATCCCTCACATGAGAACGCAGAAAAATTTTTGACTTGGCAGGCATCAATGATGGAGAGAGCATATAGAGTCTCTGAGCTTTTGAAAGAAACTGCTATCAACCTAGGGCTTGAGCCGAAAACCTCAAATATACGATACGCAGAGAAAAAAATGAAGGAACAAAAACTTAATAAATTAAAGGATCACAGCTTCCTTGTTGTTGTCCTGTCAAACAATTTACCCAGTCAGTTCCTTGCAAAAGACTTACCTATTTATTACAACAAAGGCTTTTTTATATATGCCTTTGTGAAAGATACTATCTATCATTTCCCCTTTCCTACAAGACCGTATAGAGGGGAATTACAAGCATTGACAAAAAGGTATCCCTCTATGTTTTTGTTTGACACAAATAAAAGAAAGTTTCATGTTGTTGCAAAAGCATATAGAACACCTTACTCGGTAATGAAAAGATTGACTGAAATTGCAGCAAAGGAGGAAAAATGAGAAAATTCTATCCTTGTATCCTGATAATCCCCTTAATTGCTTCAGCTGACACCTGGTGGGAGGAAGCTGAAACTCTATATAAGGCATACAAAAGGGCTATATACGAGTCTGCTCACGGACGCATTTGGGCCTGGAATAAGATAGAAACAACAACAACTGATAACTTTTATAAGTTCTCCTGGAAGGTAGGTGCGGGTTTCATACCCCCTTATACTAAAAAATACAATGTTGCTGCCTTAAATGCTCCTATAGACTTTAGGGCAGACTGCAACGGAATCTGGTTACACTCAAACGTGGAGGCATTCTTTGACAGTGATCAACTCAAAAACTGGCTTATCAGCTTTGCAACCAACACGGTTTACTACTACTTATTATCTCTCTTGTACTCAAACAACACAGTAGCTCAACTACTGACCTTCATGGAGAATTTAGGAAGTTCACAACTCAGCCTTACAGCTGCACGCTGTAACAATGCAACCCTTGTCAAAATGTCAAATGACGAAAGGTTTAAAGCCTTATCTTGGAGTCAGAAATTGTGCGTTTCAGCAGTAATGACTGCTGACCCTAATAAACCTTACTATGAGGCTATTGAGGAATGTTCAAACAACGCCGCGGCTGCCGCAGCAGGATCAATGTTTGATAGTAAAGCAGAAGTCAAGTCCTGTTATTCGATTCTTCAATTCAACAATGATGAAAACCTTACAAAAGCTCTCTTGGGATATTACACAAAGGAAATATCAGGAGACAAATTCAACTGGATTTATCATGCTCCTACTTTAGATATACCTACCTTAGTTGATTCCTTCATAACATTACATTCTGCATATTTTGACAGTATTGAGATGATATATAAAGGAACTTTCCCGGGAGACGAAACGTATCTGTATCAGAAACTTCAACAGTTTGTTTCAAAACTTTCCCCCCCGAATGCACCTGTTGATCCTGCTATCATACATCAAGCAATCAACAGCGATGAATATGAAAAACAGGCTTTCAAACTTAAAATAGTATCAACCAGTTCATATTTTGCAGCTGTTTATATCATTTCAAGGCTCAATAACTTTATAACTTCATGTGCGACACAAAAAGACGCGAGGGTGAACGAAGAAGAAATAAAGAAATATAGAGAAAGACTTAAAGTCCTCACTCAGCAGTTACAGAACATGCATAGCCTTACAATGTTAGGTTCTGAGTTTGCAAGGGATATTGCAGAAGCAGAAGATTATCTTGCACGTAAATCTTCAGGGGTGTTTCTCCAGACAGTGCTTCAGAATGCGAATAGAATATCTACATCGACACTGCACAACAATATCAAAACGATAAAAAAAACATCTACACGATGACAAGGAGGAGTATGTATGATAGTGCTTTTCTTTTCACTCTCAGGTTATTTTTCCTTAGGATCGCCCCCCTCAGAGCCCCCTAATGTTGACCCTACTGTTCCTAGTATTTATGTAAACTCACCCCTTGAAATCACAACAACCCTTACAGCAATAAAAACATATAAAAATATAGTATCAAGTAGATCTTTCAGGATTTTAGTCACTGCTGCCGCGACAATAGGTCTCGTTGTTGCTGCCTTTCCTATCTTCAGAGGCGACTTTATGCCTGCAATTTTACATATACTTGCATGTTTCCTGCTGTACTGGGGATTTATAGTGCCTTCAGGAAAAACCCTGCAAGTCAAAAGTTATTCTCCCACGCACAACTGGGATTATTACATGTCTGACCTGTATTACGAACCTCTTACTGTTCCAGGAGTGCCTGTTTTTATGTACTTAGGATTAGAAACAGTAGGGTATCTTACAGAAGTATTTACACATGCTATCGACAGGTTTTGTCATTACGCAACAGGAGTATATTATAAGGCCTATCCTTACCTTATAGGTGACGCGATTACAGCCTTACTTGAATCACAATTAGGGAATACTGATTATGTGCGAGTCTTTGAACGATACACGAAGGAATGTATATCTCCTGCAATTTCAAAACTGTATTCAAAGAACGAAGCTATCCCCCCTGATATTAACGACCTCATGGATGTCCTTGATACCTTGAGAATATCAGACCCTGTGACAAAAAAAGTTACGACTTGCAACGCCTACTGGAATACTTGGAAAACCTTGTTGCACATGGATATTACAAGGATGTATCAATCTTTAGAATCCGAGGCAGACTCACGGGGAAGAGGTGAAAAAAGAGAGGAAATATTGAAATACTTAGGGGCTACTGAATTTATTGTCGGACCGGCAGCTGATGTCACTGATATGCTAACAGGGGTTACAGCTTCAAAACTTATTGCTAATGCTTTATCAACCTATACAAACTTTGCTGAACACACAAACCCTGACAGGAACATATTTTATAGAGGCTTTTCAAAATCAATAGGATCTCTTGCGGAATGGTCAACCTCAGTGTTTGGGAACACAATAGGAGACACGATCTGGAGGCTGTTTCCTTATTTTGCTGCAATTTCAATTGCTCTTGCTTATATATCCTTCCCTATCATTTTAGTCTTTGCCTTTATCCCGGGATTCAGGAATATACTGATTGACTACTTCAGAGTCTTGATATGGGTACATTCCTTTTTACCCTTTTCAGTTTTGGTAACGCAGATCACAAATAGTTTTGTACACCTTAATTATGTATCAAATATCATTGCAAATCTGACAAAAGGAGTCCTTGACTTAGGAACAATACAGAGGCTTGGAGTTACAGGTGCAGTTGCAACAGGTGTAGGAGGATTACTTATTATTACAGTTCCTATCTTCTCATACATCCTGATTGCGAGAGGAAGTTTCAGCGGGATCGTAAGCGGAATTGCAAATGCAGGAGGGTTTGTTGCTACTCAGGCCTATTCAGCTTTTAGAACCGTATCACGGGCAAGTTCAACAGCAACACACACAATCACAAGGAGGGGTAAATGAGGGCTGTTTTTATCCTGTACTTTTTTTTCGATCCTGAATGTTCACATTGTGTTACTATGAGACCTGTTATTGACAGCCTGCTTGCAGATTCACTACAAATTGTAGGTGTTGTGCAAAATCCATACTGGATAGAACACGAAAATATATACTCTGATCTTCCCCTTATCATGGATGACGGATCTTGGGAAATTATTGCTATTCCTACACTAGTCCTGTACGCAAAAGTAACTAAAAACATCTACATCGTTGCACAAGGGGAGACTTCACTGAAAGAAACTCAGGAAAATATAGGAAGATCACTATATATAGACATCATAAACAACCTTGAGAAATACAAGGAATATGCACGGAGGAATGAATGATTTTTCTCATATTCACGCTTTTTGAAAATCCCTTTGGAATTGACACCCTTTTACTCAAGGCTTTGATTCTTACAGAAAACCCGCAGATGATTGTGAATGCAAAGCACAGAAACAAAAACGGCACAACGGATTATGGATTAGGTCAAATCAACACGGTATGGGTTAAAGGGTTAAGTCTTGATACCCTGAAGCTACTTTATAACCCTCATTATAATATCTACTATACTGCATATATCCTGTACACAAAAATTCAGCGATATGGAAACACATGGCTGGCGGTAGGAAGGTATCACTCTGCAAATCCTTTATATGCTTTACCCTATTCATTGAAGGTCCGGAGGATATATGAAAAACTATTGAAACAAGGGAGGAATAATGATAAGAAAAAAGACAATATTCTCATTCATACCCCTGTTAGTTTTGATTACACTGATTAATTCCTGTTCTACACCTAACCCTGAAGAAGAATATCCCTATGGGAATTTTTCACGAGAGTATTATCTACTACTTGAAACTGATAGAGAAGACTCAATCTATTTTACTTTACCTGATTCAATCCTTGTAATTGATAGTATTAAAGCAATAGTCCCCCCTCTTATAGGAAGCCCTGACACCCTCATACTGCAACCTGAAACTCACACTATTCTTAAAAAATTCCTAGGCAGAATTGACACAGATGTAAACCCTGACGACATTATTGAGAAACCTTTGCCTTATCTTATCATTAACTATCCTGATGACTTAGACCCTGAAACAGGGGGGTATGATATTTTTATTTATTACACCTGTATTGACCCTTACTTTTCAGAAGATAGCTGCATAAAAACTTCCTGGAGTCCCTTTTTTGCTAATGATACATCAGCAGGACACGGTAATAGGATTGCCATATACAAACGTGACTCTCTTTATGAGGTATGTCCAATCTCCGGGGATTATATGATCTACTGATAATTTTTCACGTGTGAACCCTTTTTATCTTAATTCATTCCCTGGACTCACACATAGTGAGCATACGACTTTTTTTAAGTTGCATTACAATGAATTAACCCCCCCATAGGGGGGGGCAGGTCTAGGATGAAACCGACAAAATATGTCAGCCTCACACAATTATAGTATTCAATTTTTTTTACGCAAGTATAAGCCTATGGATTCTTAAAAATTTTTCCTCTTGACAAGATGTATATTTTTGTGTATCTTTGTATATAACTGTATAAAAAGGAGGTCTAGGATGAAACCGACAATTGTAGGAGAGAAGGGTTCTAAAAGAAAATGGTACAAAGGTTATGCACGAATCTACAAAACAAGAATTGAAGTTCAACGCTGGTCCTTTTGGGTAAAAAAGTACGGCATCAAAAAAGCAGGATGTATGCTGAAGAAAAAGAAAATCGTATATGTAGGAGGAATCTACACGGACCCTGAAAAGTCTTACAATGTTAAAAAACTTTTAAGGGAGGTGTTATGCAAAAGAAAACGAAAAAAGATGTAGTAGTTCATGTTAGAATCCCTAAGGACTTGCTTGACGAAATAAAAAAATATGTTCCTGGTGCTAATAACCCTACAATCATTAGGATGTCTTTACACTACTACTTAGAAAAACTCAAAAAGGAGGAATCATGAGGAGAATTGCAGTTATAAATCAAAAAGGCGGAGTAGGAAAAACAACCTCTGTTATGAATATAGGATATGGACTTACTCAGGCAGGAAAAAAAGTCTTACTTGTTGATCTTGACCCTCAGGCACATCTTACTTACTCAACGGGTATTGCTGCACATGAGCTCGAAAAGACTATTTATGAAGTTCTGAAAGGTGAAAATAAAATGAAGGACATTATTATCAAAAAAGACATAATTGATATAGCACCCTCAAACCTTTCATTGTCAGGTGCTGATGTTGAGCTTTCCGGAGTTCCGGGGAGAGAGTTTTTACTTAAAGAAGCATTAGAGGGGTTAGACTATGACTTTATCCTTTTTGACTGTCCCCCTTCCCTAGGAATTCTAACTGTAAACGCCTTAGTAGCAGCAAGTGAAGTATTCATCCCTTTACAGACTGAATATCTTGCCTTGCAGGGTATCAGCACACTGCTGAAGACTATTGATATTGTCAAAAAAAGGCTGAACAGTAGCCTTGAAATTACAGGAGTTATAGCAACCCGGTTCAGCAGAAATAAAAGGCTCAACCGAGAAGTTATTGAGGTGATAAAACAACACTTCAACGACAAACTTTTCAATACATACATACGTGAGAATATCAGCCTTGCTGAAGCCCCCAGTTTTGGTAAATCAATCTTTGAATACAAGCCTAAAAGTTACGGAGCTATTGACTACTCAAACTTATGCAAAGAAATACTCACAAGGGGGAATCATGAATAGGTTAGGGAAAGACCCCCTTTCATGGATAGGTGACAGCAAAACGGCAAAACAGCCTGACAGAAAACCAGCAAGCCGTCAAGACGGCAAGACAGCAAAACGTCATGACGTCAAGACGTCAAAACGTCAAAAAGTCACTTTTTATACTGATCCTGATCTTGTCAAACGCATAAAAATAAAGGCAATTGAGGAAAATATGAAACTTTCAGACCTTATCACAAAAGCATTAAAAACATATCTGGAGGGATAATCATGAGAGTTTTAAGGGTGTTCCTGGACATAGCAGGGATCTTCTTTGATGCTTTGAGTATAGCGGTTAAGATAGCGATGTTTCCCTTGATGCTTTTGCCTTATGTGTTTTTGTTCTTTGACCGGTGACGCACGGGACTAATGAAAAAATAGAGTAAAGCAACAACGGGACAGTAAGTCAGGAATAATTGTTATAGGGTATGCTCTATTATTTCATTGCCTATCGGCCGTCCCGTGCTTTGCGGACAGACCCTGCACACAAAAAAACAGCAGTCTCTTGAGAGACCAAGCCCAGGAAGCCCCAGCGAGGCTTCCTTTGGGTGCTGTTTATTTGTGTCTGTCCGCAACATCATCTGCATGTTGAGTGAGGTTAATTTGTCTTTCATTTTAACCTCCTTGGTTTGTGGTTAGTTTTGCCCGACAGGTTCCCTCAAAAAACCTATCTCTTTACAATTAGGAGGGGTGAAAGTTGTCTCTGGATAACAGGGGTTGTCTGGCTAACTCTTTGGATATCCTCATATATCTTTACGATATACTTTCTATGATGCATGTACCAGTTTTAGATCTTTTTGGTGGCCAACAAAATATTTTTTTATTTCTTATTCATTTTCAATAAGTTATTTTTTTTATTTTTTTAATTTTTCCCCTTGACAAATGATATATTTTTGATATATTATATATAGAAACAAAAAACAAAAGGAGGTGAGTATGGTAAAGTTTTTAAAAAGAGGTGTTAAGTTTGAGGTTGAAGTCAGGCAGAAAGAGTTGGATTGGGAAGAAGGTCCTTGTTATCCCTATTTTGAGATGGTTATCAAGGTAAATGGTCAGACTACCACGGGGACATATTCTCCTGTTGATGGTGCTATCAGGTTTATGCAGGAAATGGAAATTTCCGGTATTGGAAAAGTTGGTGGGGTAAGAGTTCCTGAAGATGTTAGAGGAGTAATCGAGGAAGAAATATTGAGGGTGAAAGAGGAAGCAGAAAAATATGTTGAAAAAGTTAGGTATGAAGCAAAAAGGTCTGACTGGCTGCCTGAGAAGATTACATTTGCGTGGGGCGGTGATACGTGGAAACTGCATGTTTTTTGTGACGATGAGCTCGATACAGACGTGAAAAAGGCAAGGTGGCAACTTCTGAGGGAAGTGTTTTTGGAAGCACCTGAAGATTTTATTTATGATCATGCGAAAAAAGAGAAAGTAAAAAGTGGTCTGTACACACGTGATGGGTATGTCTATCATGTGAAGGGAGATACTATCAAGAGGCTGTATGATATGCTGATACAGAAGCAGGTCGAGCAGGATAGGAAAAGGAAGGTGGAGAGAGAGGCAAAGCAAAAAGAATGGGAAGAAAAGAAGGAGAAGGCACTCAAAGAGGCAAACGAAACAGGGCAAGAAGTAGTAGTAGGTTTAATAGGTGTATATGACGGAGATAACTGGGATGAAGTTAAGGAGTTTGGAACGCCTGAGATCAGAAGGAACTTCGGTGAACTTGGTATTGTCAAGGTGTATCTTGTGGCGACACCTGAAGGGAAACTGATTGAGAAACATGTTCCCTCTTATTGAAGCAAAGGAGCAAAGGAGGAATAGTGATATATGAAAGACTTTATAACGAACTCCAAGCCCTTGTTGTTGACTGGGGTTTTTCATACCTAAAGTTTGAAGCAGGGGAAGGGTTTATGCCTCTTGTAATTGAAAAGCTGACAGAAGACGATGAGCAGATTGTAATTTCAATGACTCATTATTTCAGGCAGAATGGTGATCTTATTCCCGATCCTGACATGGAGATCAGGGTTAAAGTCAAGGATAAGGTAGCAGAAGCATTGAGTTTTCGAGATCAGTATTCATATAGACAGGTGTATCATGGTAAAATGGTTGATCTTCAGACAAAAAGGGAATTGAATTGGTTTTTACAGTGTTGGTTGAAAAACATCAAAGCACAAGGGTATCAACTCAGAGTAAAAGAATCTTAACCCCCTCCTACCACAGGGAGGGGAAATTAAGGAGGTTACTATGTGTTATAGACTGATAAAAAATGATGTTACCGTTGCAGAAGGAAAGAACAATGTTCTGAGATTCCTAATAAAAGAGATGACACCCCGGGAGATATACGAGGCTTTGCGATCTACATTTTACATCGAGAAAGAGGAGATCGAGAAGGACGAACAGGTGCAGTATTTACTCAGGCTGCCTTCCTGGTTGAAAGAGAGAGCTGAATTACAGGCCTTGCTGAAGGGGTTATCTCTTGCAGGGTATATCCGGAACCTGATTATAAAAGACCTTGAGAAAAAAGTCAGAGGTGTAAGATGAAGATAAAGAGAATAATAATTGACTGTGAAAGATGTTCTGTGACGATTGAAGGAAAACATATTACAGAGTGGAAATATTACCCCTGTAATGAAGAAGGACTCATATATCAGCTTCAGCAGTTGAGCGATCTTATCCGGTGTGGTACAGCCCCCTGTCCTGAAAGAGAGAGAGCGGAGGAGACCCGGGAAACACAGGAATAGACCTTTACTGCAGTTTGTTCTTATTTGTTCTTTTTGATCAGATAGAAAATTACGCGGATAAAAAACTGTAGTAACATACTGATGTGGGATTTAAAGAGGTAGTTCAACAGGAGATCTATTATTGTAATAATTATAAATTCATAGAATTTCATATTTTACCTCCTTTTGTTTTAAGTTATTTT
>Ga0164311_10000307_pt1 | contig 20657 bp, 12 predicted proteins | sample GuaBasSedimGuay2_FD_121796 | JGI IMG/M metagenome (GOLD analysis project Ga0164311, IMG submission 121796) | Subseafloor sediment microbial communities from Guaymas Basin, Gulf of California, Mexico - Guay2, Core 4569-9, 9-12 cm | ecosystem: Environmental > Aquatic > Marine > Hydrothermal vents... | reverse complement strand
TCTCCGGTTCTTACCATCACCCTGATCCCCAGATCTCTTCCAGATAACTCTGTCAATTCCCTCAGGGGTTCGTTGAGGTTTTTCTCTATGTCATTATTCAGTGCCTTTAAGGGAGAGATATAAACACAGTAGATCTTATCCTCGAGGGAATTCTTCTCAGATAATTTTATCAATTCATTAAGGATTGAGAGAAATGCAGTAAGGGTTTTTCCACTCCCCGTTGGTGCAGAAACCAAGGTATTCTCTCTATTCTTGATATTTATGATGGCATATCTCTGAGGAATTGAAAACCTCTCAAACCTGCTATGAAACCATTTCCTTACCAATGGACAGAGTTCTCGATATATTTCCTCGTCTGTATAGGGCTTTTTCTGGAATGTTATCATTTCTTAGAATATAAGCACACCGCCATAGCCAACAACCTCTCTATAGTCTTTAGTTGTGTCTCCGGAGGTCATATACTTCACCAGTCTCGTATTCTTTGCTCCAAGTTCTCTGCAGGCAAATAGCATTATTGCAACAGGAGCAAATCCGCACATGCTTATCCTTAATTCCCGAACTACCCCGAATAATTTCTCTGGATTTAGCTCTAAGATCGCATCTAATGCTGCCCTGTCCTTTCTCTTCGCTTCATTCTGCGGCTCATAATGTGTCAGATCAGAGCTCGCAATTATAGTTACCTCCTCTCTCAAATTTTTTATTGCCTTAGCAATTGCATTTCCGATATCCTCGCAGATCCTAAGGAAATTCTCATCTGGAGGATAGTGCATTATCGTGATCGGAACGATCTGAAAATCTTTCCCAAAGTACTGCAGGAATGGGATCTGGACCTCTATCGAGTGTTCGCTCTCATGGGCAAGTATGTCATCATCCAGAAATTTTGAATTCTTAAAGATCTCATTTGCGAGATTCGAATCTATTCTCACATCGCCGAGTGGCATTCTCCACAGCCCATCCCTGCAGATCGCAAATCTACTACCTAAACCAGTATGATTCGGTCCTAGGATTACAAAGGAATCTGTCATCTCTATACATGAAAAGACAGAACCAGCAACCTTTCCGGAGTACATATAGCCGGCGTGGGGTGACAGAACCCCAGAAGCTCTTAGTTTCTTGGCGTCTTTATCTATGCACCCCTCTATCTGTTCGATAAGCAGTTTAGGATCATAATAGTAAAACTGACCGGCCACCGCGGGGTTTCGGATCATCTTCTTAATTTATAGGTAATTTGTGCCTATAAGCAAGATCTGTCTCATTGATCAGTATTTTACCTGCTCTAACCTCTGCCCATGATAATTTTATAGAATTGCGAAAACATAGAAAACACCAATCATTTAAACTGCCCGGGTATTACAAAATAGCCAATCTCCCCGCCGTGGTGATCCTCAATCCATCTCTGTCCTCTATGAAACCGCCCTCTTTAAGCTCCCGTATGTGGTGATATGCCATCGCCCTTGAAATTCCAACCCTCTTGGCTATATTCCTGACAGACCCCTCGCCAGCTTTTATCTCCTCCAGCATCCTCTTCTTGGTCTTGCTCAGATCAAAAGAAAGCAGGGGTAACTCTATAACCTCATTATCCTCTTCGGTAATATAGATCACCTTCTCGACCAACTCTCTCCTCGCATATGCCCCATACAATGCCCCCAAACTCTGCGTCTTTCGGGCTCCCGTTATATTAACTATGATATCCCTTCCACGAGCCTTTTCCTCCTCCACGACATCGACGGTATCCCTCGCTATCTCTACCACATCATAGATACTGGTGAGCTTTGTATCCACCTCCACAACCTTCCCTATGGTCTCTCTTATCATCCGCTCCGCCCTCAACTTCTCGGGAGGGGCATCATCCTCTCTCAACAAAATAATCTTTTCCGGGGAAAACTTTGTCGCGGCAGCCATCACCGGCTCTACACTATATATCGTCGTAATCAGCGTAATTTCTGTCATAAATTATTATTTGTCATTCGACCATATATGTGATTTTTATACTTGTAGATATGATTATATAACTGTAAATAATCTTTATTAACTATTAAATAAAGATTGTTAACAAACAGCAAGTTAAATAATGCACAAGGTTATTTATAACATGACCATACATATTCCATCAAAGTGCCACGCCCTGGGCAGGCAGGTGCCCATAGTTCCAGGGATAATGCCTGTTTCTATCATCATCCTCATACCAGAACCTGCCTCTTTACCATCATAGCTCTCTATCCTGCTCTCCGCCACGGCGGGTGCCTTGTATACCTCCCGATGTATTTTATCATCCCTTTCCCGTTGTTGATGGTGTCCTTACCCCCACATAGAATCCCTCTGGATGTTCTTGAAAGAGAGTATCGATAAGCTTTCTGTTTTCCGGAGTGTCCGCGATTTTCCTCTTCAGGTTGGCAAGCAGCTGACTCCCTCAGTTAGCCCACCACAGTCAGGGCAGACATATGTGCGACATCCTCTCTCTTCGCAGGACGGCATCTTCTCCACCTCTTCTATCTCAACCTCCCGGGAGAAGATGTAGTTTATGGCGATTGTCCGGGGTTTAGGGTTAATAGAGATTTGACCTGATGTGAGTGTTTGGTTCACATATAACACTCAGGTTGTATCTATATTTATATGCGGGTGCAACCTCAATTCAAAGAAGTCTATACTTTATGATTGAAACTGAAAAGAAAACGCTGTTCATATCCCCATTTCTATTCTGATATTCCCTTCAGGTTCTCCTGGACCCTTTTATCTATCTCCTCATACAGGCTATTTCCCTTCGCATCAATAGAAACGATCAAGGGACCGAATTTCTCAACTCTGAGAACCCAAATAGCTTCGGGGATTCCAAGATCCAGCCAGTAAACCCCCCTGACCTCCTTGACCATCTCAGCTATAGAGGCGGCGCAACCACCGGTCATTGACAGGTAAACTGACCTGTTCTCTCTCATCGATTTCATAACACCCTCATTCATCCCTCCCTTCCCGATTACTGCCCTGATATTGAATCTCTCTATAAATTCTGGCTCGAGGGAATTCATTCTTGAGCTCGTGGTGGGGCCTATCGCTATTATCACCCATTCATCTTTTTCCTTTTTCACGATGGGGCCGGAGTGAAATATGACTCCATTTTTCAGATCAATGGGGAATTTTCCCAGTCTCAGAGCCCTTTCATGAGCCTTGTCCCTAACGGTAGAGATGATGCCGGTCAGATAGACAATTTCACCTGCCTCGAGTTTCTCTACGCATTCATCCGTTAAGGGAGTTGTTAAGAGCATATTGAATATATTCAATTAATGCCTAATATATTATTATCCCGATCAAAATGAAAGGAAGTTCCTCTGACTTCATAATAATTGGTGGCGGTATCGTGGGTTGTGCAGTCGCGAGGGAGCTCTCCAGGTATGAGGCGAAGACGATCCTCCTCGAGAGGGAATCCGATGTGGCAATGGGGATCAGTGGCAGAAACAGTGGCGTTGTACATGCTGGTTTCTACGTGGAGCCGGGTTCATTAAAGGCAGAGACCAATGTTCTCGGACACAGAATGATGCCAAAAATTTGCCACGATCTGGGTGTCCCATATCGGGAGGTGGGGAAGATAGTCGTGGCTAAGAATGAAGGGGAGATAAAAGACCTTTATAAGCTTAAAGACAATGGCGATAAGAATGGGGTGAATGAGCTGAGGATAATAGACAGGGAGGAGATAAAGAAAATAGAACCCGAGGTGGAGGGGATTAAGGCCCTGTATTCACCCACCAGCGCCATCTTGGATCCATTTTTATTAAACATTGCACTGGCCGAGAATGCCCTGCAGAATGGGGTTAGAATTTTACTCAATACGGAGGTTACGGATATTAAAGGGAAAGGCCCCTTTATAGTAAAAACAAACAGGGGAGAATTCAGATCGGAGTTTGTAATTAATAGCGCTGGTTTGTTCTCCGACAAAATCGCCGAGATGGTTGGAATTGATAGGTATAAGATATGTCCCTGTCGTGGAGAATATCACATCCTGGATAAGAACAGAAGGCACCTAATTCATGGGATGGTCTATCCCGTCCCTCCCAGGGAACCGGGGGGTCTGGGGATTCATCTAACACCAACAACTGATGATAATATATTCATAGGTCCATCGGCAGAATACATTGAAGAGAGAGAGGATACCGCAAATACGAAGGAGATAATGGAAAAACTGTACTCAGAGGCCAAAGAGCTATTACCAAAGATCTCCAAGAAGGATTTTATCCGTAGTTTTGCGGGAATAAGACCCAAGTTGATCAAACCCGATGCCAAGAAGTCAAGAGATTTTGTTATAGAGGAATCCATTGATAACTTTATCAATCTCATAGGAATAGAATCCCCGGGACTGACCTCCGCCCCCGCGATTGCGAGAAAGGTAGTGGAGATAATAAAAAGGAAAAAGAGATTGAAAAAGAACCGGAAATTCAATCCGAAGAGAAAGGCCCCCGTTCGTTTTAGTAAATTATCGGACGAGGAGAAATCGAAATTGATCCAGAAAAACCCCAACTATGGCCGCATAGTATGTAGGTGCGAAACCGTCACCAGACAGGAGATAATAGATGCCCTGAAAAATCCCCTGGGGGCAAGAAATATCTACGGTGTGAGGAAGAGGAGTAAGGCCACCTGCGGTAGGTGCCAGGGAGGGTTCTGCATACCCAAGATAGTGGAGATAATGGAGGAGTTCTATAACCCTTCCATTGATGACCTGACCCTGAAGGGAAATAACTCAAGGCTCTTTATCGGAAGGACAAAGGATTTAAGGAAAAATGATTGAGAGAGATGTGGACATAGCGATAATAGGAGGGGGTCCAGCGGGTTTATCCGCGGCAATAGCAGCCAAAAAATCGGGTATTGATAATATCCTGTTAATTGAGAGAAACGAATCCCTTGGGGGAATCCTAAACCAATGCATTCACGAGGGCTTCGGGATCGAGATATTTGGAGAGGCATTAACTGGCCCGGAGTATATGCAACGCTTTATCGATAAGGTTGAGCAGCTAAGGATCCCCTATATGCTAAATAGCACGGTCCTTGATATTAACAGGAAAAAACATATCACGGTCTGCAGTCCAGAGGATCTGATAAAGATAAAGGCAAAGGCAATAGTTCTTGCCATGGGGTGTAGAGAGAGAACCAGGGGTCAGATATGTATCCCTGGAACGAGACCTTCGGGAATTTATACCGCCGGTTGCGCTCAAAATCTCATCAATTTAAAGAATTACATGGTTGGGAAGAGGGTTGTTATCCTTGGATCGGGAGATATCGGCCTGATAATGGCGAGGAGATTCAAATTGGAAGGGGCGGAGGTTTTGGCGGTAGTCGAGATCCTGCCCTATAGCAGTGGTCTTCCCAGAAATGTTGTTCAATGCCTCGAGGATTACGACATTCCCCTGTATCTGAGTCATACGGTGGTGGATATTCGTGGAATAAAAAGGGTGGAAGAGGTCGTAATAGCGGAGGTAGACGAGAAAAGGAGGCCCATAAAGGGCACGGAGAAGAGGATAGAGTGCGACACCCTTCTATTGTCTGTGGGTCTCATTCCCGAAAATGAACTGTCTAAAATGGCCGGGGTTTCCCTGGATCCCATAACCAATGGTTCCATAGTAAATGAAAATCTCGAGACAAACGTAGAGGGTATCTTCGCGTGTGGTAACGTTTTGCATGTTCACGATTTAGTCGACCATGTAACCCTGGAGGCAGAGTTAGCTGGAGAGTCTGCCGCCGCTTTCGTAAAGGGGGAGCTACGAAATGAGAGTAATATAAAAGTAACCGCTGGAAAAGGTATAAGGTACGCCTTGCCCCATTTAATAAGTGGAAAGAGAGATGTGAAATTTTCTCTGAGGGTCACGTATCCGGACAGGGATAGGAAGATAGTGGTGAGGGATGGGGAGAGGATTCTTAAAAAGATTCCAAGGGTGAGAATAAATCCGTCGGAGATGATTCAATTTAATATAGAAAAGGAATATTTGAAGGGTGTAAATGGGTTGACGATAGAGTTAGAATGAAAAAGAAGTTCATATGCATCGTATGCCCCAATGGCTGCGAGATAGAGGTTAGGTATTCGGAGAAGAGAATTGAAAAGGTTTCTGGAAATCTCTGCGGGAGGGGCATGGATTATGTCAAAAGGGAGTTGTTCTCCCCGGAGAGGAGTGTAACCTCTTCCGTGGAGGTGAGGAACGGTTCACTACCCCTTGTGAGTGTGAAGACGTCCAAGCCCATACCCAAAGAGAAGATCTTTGCGGTAATGGATGAAATAGCGAGCATAGAGGTAGAGGCCCCGATAAGAATCGGCGATGTAATAGTCAGAGATATTCTGGGGACGGGGGCAGATATAATAGCTACCAAGAATGTTGATAAACGAATTCAAAGCTAAAGAAATTTAACCCCATCGTCATAGATCCTTACCGTGGCTCTTCTTGTGGCCCAGCACCCGATATTTACGGCCACTGGAAGACTTCCCGTATGGCAATACGAGGTTTCTATATTAACACCCAGACAGGTTACCACTCCACCCAGGCCCATGGGGCCGATCCCCAGTCTGTTGATATCTCTCTCAAGTTCCCTTTCCAGTTCTGCAATCTCTTTATCCTCATTTCCTTCTCCGATTTTTCTCAGCAGGGCCCTCTTTGCCAGCCTTGTCGCCAAGTCCGATGATCCGCCTATTCCTATTCCGATAATCACGGGGGGGCATGGATTGCCCTTTGCCTCCGCAACGGATTCCAGGACAAATTTTTTTATTCCCTCCATTCCGTCCGATGGTTTCAGCATCTTCAGTTTACACATGTTCTCGGAGCCGGCACCCTTTGGAAGGGCCGTAATCTCTATATAATCTCTATCCCTTAGAATCTTTAGCTCAATATTGGGGATTCCAATCCCAGTATTGTCGTTGGAATTCTTCCTCGTTAACGGATCTACTGCATTGGGTCTTAGAGGTATTTTTTCGGTTGCGAGTTTTGTGGCATTTACCAGTATGTCCTCAATGTTATCATTAATAACCCCGGTACCGAGTCCAACGTAAAAATTTATGATTCCTGTATCCTGGCATATGGGTACGGACTTTTTTCTCGCGAGCTTTATGTTCTTTAAGATTTCTCTTAGCTGTATCTTTCCAGGCTCGCTCTTCTCCTTTGTGTATGCCCTTTTAAGGGCCACTTCCACATCTCTCGGTAGGTCCGTCTCTGCCCTTCTTAGAAGTTCAACTATTGCCTCGGTAATAGTCTTTTCGGATATCATCCCATTAATATATTCGAATCGAATATTTAACAGAGGATGAACACATTCGGCAGAATCTTCAGGGTGACGACATACGGGGAATCTCACGGCCCCGGGCTTGGCAGCATCGTGGATGGCTGCCCATCCGGTCTAGAGCTAACCAGGGAAGAGATACAGAGTGAGCTGAACAGAAGGAGACCCGGAAAAACCTGTGTAGAAACGGAGAGAAAAGAACCGGATCGGGTGGAGATCCTCTCTGGAATCTTTGAAGGAAGGACCCTGGGAACCCCGATTTCCATGTTAATACGGAATGCTGACGTGGATTCAAGCAAATACGAGGCCCTCAGAGACATCCCAAGACCCGGTCACGGGGACCTTACGTGGAGGGAAAAATTTCATTGGGTTGATTGGAGAGGTGGCGGAAGGGCATCGGGAAGAGAAACCGTAGCGAGGGTTGCCGCCGGCGCGGTTGCAAAGAAATTGCTCAGGAGATTCGGGATAGAGGTCATTGCATATTCGAAGGAGATAGCTGGGATAAAAACGGCTGAAATTGAGATCGAAGAGGTGAGAAGATTCAGAAAGATCATTGATTCAAGCCCCGTAAAGACCATAGATCCAAGGAGAGGGAGGGAGATGGAAAAAGCGATCCTGGATGCAAAGAATGAGAAGGACTCCGTCGGCGGTGTAATCGAGGCCATAGCCCTTGGCGCTCCTCCGGGTCTCGGAGAGCCAGTATTTGATAAACTGGATGCCGATCTGGCGAAGGCCCTGATGTCGATTCCGGCCGTAAAGGGTATCGAAATTGGTAGGGGGTTTGAGCTGGCTAAAATGAAGGGCTCCGAGGCAAATGATCCCTTCGTTATGAAGAATGAAAGAATCCGGACCAGGACAAACAATTGTGGCGGGATTCTCGGTGGTATATCCAATGGGATGCCCATTATCCTGAGAGTTGTAATAAAACCAACATCCTCCATAGGAAGAAAGCAGGGTTCTGTTGATCTGAAGAGGATGGAGGAAACGAGTATAGAAATTGAGGGTAGACATGACCCCTGTATCGTTCCACGAGCCGTTCCAGTGGTTGAGGCTATGATTTCATTAGTGCTGGCCGATCATTCATTGATCTCTGGCTTTATTCCGAGAAAACTCTGAGATTATCGCATTCTAAGCTCTATTACGGTCAACATCAGGGGAGCGATAAAGAAGAGGGCGCCGAATATGGTTTCTATGGCGGGATCCAGATAGATATTAAGAACATAAATGCCACAGAATATACCTATTATTATACCCACGATTGCCCCACCTATAACATCCACATCAGAATGCACCCCGATCTTTATCCTCGAATACATATATAGTAAACCCAAAGGGATCAATAGTAATGTGAATATTGGATCTACGAAGTAGATAAAGGCGATTCCCCCAATTGATGCCAGAGTGTGTATGGAGGGAAATCCGTATTTTGCGATCGTTCCACCATACCTGGGGATCTTTCTCTCCGTCTTAAAGATTACCTTCAGTAGAATTCCTACAACTACGGCCATAAAAAGGAATATAAATGCGGAGGAGAACACATGAATTACATACTCTAATTTATCCAGATTTAGAAGCAGATACCCCAGACCGATTACTAAGTAGGGGATTGCCGGAAATCTATCTATTAAGCTGTAGATTCCGCGATACATTGCTGGCTTGGGAACAAACGGTTTGAATTTTGGGGCGATGAGTCTCTCGAATCTCGTTACTCCTGTATCGCTTACATACTTACACCTATAATATGGGAGGTATATCATACCCAGAAAGGACACTTCATTTCCCCCATAGACCCTTTTTAATATATTGAGCACATCCTCCGGGGAATAGTTTATGGGATCTGGCGTAAAACTCGGATCAACCTCTGCAGATTCTATGAAATGCCCCAGGTCAAATGATGTATCTATGGTGGGTTTCTCTATAGTCGTTCTAACCTGTTTGGTCTTTACTACCGCCCTTTCCCCCGGCGTCGGTGCTTTATGAGTGGTAGAGGTGAGCTCGCTCGTTGCGATACTTACGGTACTTGTTATCTCGTCCGTCAATATATCCAGGATACCCTCGCCCCTGTCCCCTTCATGAATCCCGATCAACCCCTTTTTCTCCAGTATATTCAGTGGCTTGCCCTTTAGATGTTCATAGTCCAGTTCTCCATGTTCCATGAGATCTAACAGATGCGCTCTCGACTCCTCCGGAAGATCGAGTATCTTTTTAATAAAGTTATTTTCTTCTATCCTGTTTTCTTCCATATAAAGGACGTTTCCACTATTCAGATCCACGTACAGGTTCGCAACTGTTTCTACACCCCCCCTGATCTTCTTCATGGAAAAGTGACCCAGCGGGATATATCTTTTATCTATCTCCTCAATTTTTCCGGTGGGAGAAATCCAAAAGAATTTCCTCTTTCCCCTGCTCCTGAAATATCTCACCACCTCTCCATCGCTAAGTCTTGAGAGAAATGCAAACTCCGCCTTTGGCTTTTCGTATTCCGACAGGAGTTTCCCCAATTCAACCCCATCCACCAGTCTGATGGGAACGTGTTTTGCAAACTTCTTTGCCCCCTTTGTAAAATGCGAGCTCGTTATGAAAATGGCACTTGTAGCCTCCTTCATTAACATGTCCTCATAGAGATCCTCAACATCTTCCTCATCCAATCCAATTGTATAGGATCTTACTCTAACCAGCGATTTTGTTTCCTCTCCAAGTTTGTTGGTGGCAATAGCTAGCATATCATCATTCTCGATCCTTTTCAATTCTCGAAAATCCAGATTGAATTCAGAGAGAAGTCTTGAAACTATAGCTTCAAGTTGCTCCGATTTTATCTCCAATGGCTTCCATTCTTCCCCTCTGAATATTCTGGGAAATTTGGGGAATCCATCCATCATTAAACAATAGGATTCACATTAAAAAGTTTAGAAAAAAAAATTCAGCCCTTTCCGAAGGTCGTTACCAGCAAACTATTAAAGCTGTATGCTATCCTCAGCAGTTCTTCTTTGCTTTTTCTACCCTCCTTGGGTATGAATTTAACTATTATCTCCACCTCCGGATCGCCATTAACGATAACATCTATCTTGTTCTTTTCCTTATGTAGGATGTCATCTGCCGCCCTCATGATAATGTGCTTCTTGTACAGCTTGGGATTTACGCGGATGGAGACAAACATCCCCTCCTCATTCACATAGATGTTGTCGGTATCTATCTTATCTCCGGTCATTTTCTTTATTCTATCCCCAATCTCTCTTTAATCTTTTTAATCCTTCTTTTATATTTTTCCTTCTCTTCTTCATCAAAGGTTTTCTTCTTTTCGGGTACCTCTCTTTCATAACTCTCTATCTTCTCTATCTCTTTATGCTTTTTTTCGCCCATATTCAACCTGTTTTCTATGCTCCTAATTCTATTCTCATAGTTATCGATAGCCTCTTTATATTGTTCAATCAATCTGGGGGGTATCTGAATCTGAGGTATCTCGCCAACAGAGGCACCAGTCCTCTTCGTTATTGTCTCCGCGATCTTAGAGATCTCCAGCGGCAATATTATCTTTGTCGCCCTTCCCCTCGCGACCTTATCCAATGCCTCTAGATACATATAGGTAATTGCGGGGTCCGTAAGCTTGGCTCCCGCCTCCCGGATCGCATCTATCTCTATCTTCGTTGCCTCCGCCTTCTCATGAGCCGCTAGCTTTAATTGTTCAGATGCGACCTTCTCATGCATGGCGTCCTGTACCTTATCTGGAAATCTGACCAGGGTTAATTTAATCCTTGGTACGACAACGCCCCACCTCCTCTCCGGCCGGTTTGCTATGTGATGTATCGAATCCTCCAGTCTATGGCTTATTTCATCCATATGCGATACGATGTAATCTGAGGAGGAGTTTCCACAGATATGCGTTAATGCAGAGTTTACATACTTAAGAACTGCACCCTTATAGTCCTCTACGTTTATGACAGCTGCCTTTGGGTCTGAGACGTACATAAAAATCTCTGGAGAGACCAGGAACCTCACCTTATCTCTGGTAACAACCTCCTGTGGGTCTATGGTATAAACCTGGAGCCTCAAGTCAACTCGTACATATTCCTCCACTATGGGGAATATAATCACCCAACCGGGTCCAGCAATCCTGTTAAACTTACCGAATCTGAAGACAACGGCTCTCTCGTACTCCAGAAGAGCTACCAGGGCCTTTGGCACTATCAGAGCAGCTAAAACAAGTATAAATAATAGGACGAGGGTACCGATCCTAACGCTAATTCCATAGACATGGATCGTTGTTCCGGGAAAGAGCAATAATAGTGATATAAGAACTATGAAGATCGGAATAATAATTGCGGCCTGCCAGCGCGGGATTACCCCTTCCCTTTTCTTTTTCCCAGTAACCTTCCCCCCTTTGGTTTCCTCCGGAATTTCTTCATCGAGCGGAATTAATGCCATCAATAGATATTCTTTTTTATAAATAAAAAAACTAAATGGGGATAAAGCTTATTAACGTTGTGACTATAGCAATCCCAGCGATAATACTCGTAATCCCCGGATCGGGCGATACCCCCTCGTTGCCATGTCCAGGAGAATAAGCATCAATGCTATCGTGATTATTCGAAACAAACTCGATATCGGCGTGAAGTGTCCCTTTTTATCGCATACGAAGGTATACGAATTAAAATTCCCTCTGGAAATTTTTTTATTTAGCATAGTAGATACATCGTCGTTAGGTATATAAATGGGATAACCTAAAAAATATTAGGTATAAAGAAATAACCTAAATTGGAAGGAGACTTACTATCAGGGCAATTATGGTCACTACCGCAAAGAGGGTTACTATGCCCGAGTCCACACACGCCCCGGCATTGGCCTGCTCCAGGAGCAGGATCATAAGTATAATCGCAATTATATCGGATACCTTACATAGAGCCATCAATATAAAATATTCTTTTGTAAATAAATAAGCTACTTCCCTCTACCCTCCACGTTCTTCTTTATCTCCTTTAGTGTTTTTCTGTATGGATCGTGAATCTCTCCAGTAATCACTTCCTTGAGCATCTCCATCCCACCATCAAAGTACGCGGTCGGTTTCTTTTCCCTCATCCGCCAACGAATTATAGAGCTAAGGACTCTTTCCTCAAATTCATCTAATTCTACCCCCTCCCGTAGCTTCTCTATATCCTTCTTTGGCATATACTCTCTGTTCCCCCCCGTTTCCCTGGCCTCTATCAATCCCTTTCGTTCTAATGCCCGAAGGGCATTTATGATCTTAATGGCATCTCCACCAATTTCATTATGAATACTGACCCATGTAAGTCTATCCCCTCTGATCGCTCCTGGCTTTTCCTCCTCTGTCCTTTCTAACGGTTCCGGCATTTTGGGTAGTTTTGCCGTTTCTTCGGTTTCTTTCTTCCCAGTTTCTCCCGCTGGTGGCATTGCTCTTTCCTCTTCAATGGAAACACCCCTCTTCAATAAACCGTGTTTCTCCAAAACCTCTAAAACCTTCTTGCCTCTACTATCTGTCCTGAATTTACTAAATAATCTGCTTGTTAACTCATCGCGACCCTTGGCCCACTCTTTTAATTCTGAACAGAATTCTTCTACATTACTGACTCCAACTTCCTTAAGGTCCCGCTTTAGATTATCACTACCAAGTGTTTCCTCATCGGGAGAGAGTTGCAGCATCTCTTGAGGCTCTAATGCTAATCTTTCTATACCCCATATTTCACTGAAGGGATTCCTATATCTCTTATCTTCTGGAATATTAGTACTGCTCTGAATCAGCATATCAAAATCTACCGGAGAACCCTCCTTTTCTTTTATGAATATTTCATAGTTATTTACCTTCTCCCTTGCATACGCATCACTGGTGCTAAGATCGATATTTTCAATACGTTGCTCTGGAACGGCAAGGCAACTCTGGGGCCCAAAAAATACAGTCTCTAAACCATAACGCCTACCGATTAAATGCAGATAAGAAAAGTTAGGGTTCGATGTTATATCAACATCACCAGGCTCAAGGTAAGGATTAAACCTCGCCGGAATCTTGTATCTATAGCTCCCGCTTCTAATTGCCTCTCTTTCCTCGATCTCACTTCCCGGAATAACAGACTGCGCATTTCCACCATAGTCTATGGTAATAACATATCCCACACTTCCCTTTCGATTCAAAATCTCTGCTACAGAACGGATATAATTACCGGAATCCGTATTCACGGGCATGACAATGGACCGACCTTTATTAGAGACGATCTTTTCAACTATAAATGGCCGCATCATCTCGATGTATTCGAAAAGCTCCGGGAATAATTCACCGTTGACAAATATCTCTTTAAAGTACAATCCCAGATCAAAGATGTCCTTAATACCTTTATCTTTCAAACCAGCGAGATGGTCTTCCAGGTCTATGAAATCCTTTTTGGACAGGTATATTGATCCCTTAAGTTCGGGCAGGCCGAATGTCTCAATATACCTCTGGCTTGATGCCATCAGCTTATTCACTTTTCTTGTTGATAGCTTGAGTCTGTGGAGAGTATCTTTTTCTAAGGTGGGAACTGGTAGACAAACCTCAAAGGTGCCTTTCTCTATAAAGGCCTTACCTAGACGAACCCTCTCAAAACCAAAGGTATCCATCAACTCATTGGATAGAATGACACCTTTAAAGGGTCTCCTGGTAAACTCCGAAAGATCTCTGGCGTCCGCATATTTTATGCGAATATGCCGGCCAAATTTAGCATTGAGCTGCTTCTGCTTCTTTCTCAAGGTTGGAGAAATTTCCCCGATCGTGTATACAAGGTTTTCCCAGAGCATACCCCAGTGCCCCCCCTCTTTACCTTTCCTTGATAGATAGGAGAGTATATCGTGGGCTAGAATTCCACTACCTGCTCCAAGCTCCAATATCTCAAATGCCTCTCCCTTCCTGATTAAACCCGCCTCCTTCATGCTCCACCACATGGCAAATATCTGCTTGGCGACCATTTCACCAAACAGCGGAGATAGAATTTCGGGAAAGGTATCGAAATCTCTCTTCTCTATTGCCCGTCCACCAATCTTGACTTTTCCAGAACCGTAATAGCCCCATTTGGGATTAAATAATACCGTGTTCATATACTCTTTGAAGGTGAAGAATGTCTCTTTCAGTTTTCTTACATCAATTCTGCTTTCATCTACAGAAATTTCCTCTACAGAATAATCGTGATCTTTCTTCATCAGGAGGAGAATCTCATTTCTGGTATCGGTATCCAGATCGAGAATATGTCTTCTAAGGCTTTTTTTAACCTCTCTTCTGATACCCTCATCCTCAATTTTCAGGATGCCGTTGTTCCACAGATCGTGAATCTTCGAATGCCGTTCGATTGGATTACAACCCTTCAAGATTCTCTTAAATTCCATCCAGATCTCATTTAATCTCTCTTCTCTTTCCCTACCCCTGAGTTTAATTGCTCCCTGCAGTGATTCTATTATCGAGACGATAGGTGGTTTTTCAATCTCTGGCAGCCTCGCTTTTTCTACCTCCCCCATCTCAAAGGGCCCGAGATAGATACATTCGACAACATCACTTAGCCTTCTACCCCTTCCGAATGTTCTCTCGCTTAATTCCCGTTCCGCCTCCCCATATGATATACCCTTTTCCTTAGAGAGATTACTTATTGCCCTCCGCCAGTAGATCCGGGAATACCTGTATAGCTCGGGTTTTACATAGATCTTTTCAACATATTTCAGAGGCAGTTCTATGGGATTCCATTCCCTGTCGTGGATTACCAGATTAGTTTTTCCATCCCCGATATTGTCCATAATATCAAGATTCCTGTGGTCGTTAATCAGCTCTTTGGTATTTATGATAGCCAACGCTCCTCCCTCCTCAGCAAACTTTAATGGATTTTCCAGATTTCTGCCGATATAAATCCCCTCACCAAATCTCTGAGCAATTGAAACCTCTGTCTCATATCTCTCCCTTACCATGGAGCCGGATTTCAGAGCTTTATCCTCCAGGATACCCAATAAATTAATGATTATCGGCAGGTTCTCTCCCGCCGAGATCTCGATAGTTTCGGCCTTCGTCAGAGAGATACCATGCAGGGCAATATCATCCGGAACCTCACCATTTTCCAGGAAATTTTTTAATATTTCTCTGCCGTAGTTCTTATCCCGTAGGAAGTTATAGATTTTATTTATTGTAAAGATCTCCTCAACGTTTGGGTATTTTTTGCATATTGGAGGTAAATCATCTAAATTCTTATCAATTATTGCTCTTAATTTCTCCCGCAGATTGGACAGATTCATATAGGGTGCTATGGTCCTGACGAGTTTTATCGTATCCTCTATACTCCACTTTCCTTTTTCCGCAACATCTGTGGCAAGTTTATCCAGATTCGTGTTTAATTTTCTGAAGATACTATCCCTCAGGAATTCGGGTAACTCCAAACCCGTGCCAAAGCTTTGCCTTAATGCCCTTGAATAGATGAGTGAATCCTCATCATCTAATTTCAGATCACCCAATGCCTTAGCTCTTACGAAACGGACGGCATCCGCCAGAACTATCTCTGCAACAGAATACTCGATAGCCGATACGGGACGGGGTCTTTCAGGGTCAAATATAGAATCTATACCGGAATATATCTTAACTATACCCTTCTTCGCATCAACTATTGAGTTATCCGGATCATAGACCTCGAATCTTTTATCGATTGAATTGTAGAATATCTGGATTGCGTTTATCCCGAGATCGCTCCTGCTTATTGCGGATGTCTCACCCCTGACATCGCCAATCTTTCTAGAATTTGAAATTTCTGTGATAACCTTTTCTATTTCCCCGAGATTCCTCTCAATAATGTCCGACGGTAGATATTTACCGAGATATTCCTTTATCCTCTCCCTTCTTCTTTTATGTAGCTCTTCCAGTGCCTCTGGCTCAAATCTCCTTATCTTGTCTTCAAGGTCATCGAGGATCGATGGAATTGTTACCCTCTCCTCCTTTATCTTCAGCAACGCATTTTTAAGCTCTTCATCTTCAAATCTATCAGCGAATTCTTTCAGAAGAATACTAATTTTCCTTACAATGTTATCGAAGTCATGATCCTCATATCTATCGAGTTTGCCAAGAAATACTAAAAGCATATTTCTCGCCGTTCCAGATGTAATTCCTATCTCGCACCCATCTTCACTCATCTCCCTGATCTTTCTCAGAACCTCACTCACCTCTTCCGGAACTCTATCTGAATTCAACCACTCCTCGAATTCTGCCTTAATTGCGTTATTCTCCTCTTCCACCCTTTTTCTCTCTCTTAAGACATCATCTATGCTCTTCTCCCGCTTAGCTATCTCAACTAAGGTCTCGCCCCCGATTCCCATCTCTAAGGCCTTTTCTATTATCTCCCTATTCCCTATCCCAAGGGCCTCTCTTATCCTATCAACCCTGTATGGGGTTAGTTGTCCGTGCATATAACCGAGATTCGTTGCTTCTTCACCATATTCAAGATAATCCATCAGGTAGATTGGAAACTCTACTCTGTTCAGGCCCCATATGGATTCGTTATTTATCGGTTTTATCTCCCCTCTTATTAATTTATCCAAGACCTCTGATTCTCTCTCCCTTTTGGAATCCTTCAAATGCCTCGCCACCGGAACTGCCCAGGAAAATTTATCTATGTTCTCCCTTATTATCTCAAGTGTCTTATCGTCTGCAGTGTATCTATCCCAGATGTCCCCGTATTTTATAATGCTTATCACGACCCTGTCTATGTCTGCCCCTTTAGAAATTAACCTCCTTATCGCTCTTACGAATAGATACTCTCCGGTTTTTTTATCCCTCTCGAGGGCATAGTTCACAAGATCCCTGTTCGATTCTATGAGGGTTAACACCCTTATGAGTTGCACTATAGCATTATTTCTTCTCTTCCTTGTCTCCTCGTCCATTAGACTCAAATCGGCATTAAATTTCTCTATCTCCGGGATGACTATATCTTTATACAGCTCTCTCGTTGGGACGCCCTTCGATATATCCTTGAATAACAAACCCGTATTTCTCAGAAATTCGTCATCCAATTCCCACAGCAGGATGTGTTTCATATCTGTCAGTGATATGGTGCTCATATCAATGTTTTTGTATTTATCCACGATTTTACTGAAGCTTGATGTATCAAAGAATTCTGCCTTTATCCTGAGGTCTTCAAAACACCCACTTACATTAAATAAACCAAATATCTTGACGAAATTGATGAAATCTGGGCTTCTTCCAATGATCTGTGTCGTTGATACGAAACCAGTAAATGTTCTGGAAATTGCAGAATTTACCTCCTCATCACTAAATTCCTTTATGTATTTGATGCCATCAACGAAGCCCTTTGGATCTTTCCTGAGATCTTCTATCGCCCTGTCGAAATCAAACCTATTTCGCATTCGTAGTTCTCCTAACCTCGTTAAACCAATAAATTCAGCGATCTTTCCAATCCATGGAATACCCTTGACAGAATTTATCGTTTCTACAAAATTCCTTGGAGAGATATGAAATGCAAACCCTACATCTTCCTTGCCGACTTCTCTCAGTATAGAATCTAAGGTTTCAACGAAGTCCTTTTCCTGTATAATATCCTGAGCAATTTCTGTTATATACCTCGTGTCACTATACTGCAGTGTATGACTTATCGTTTCTATCCCCAATTTTTTACTGAATTCCACTAAATCGGGATACCTCCCAAATACCCGTATTGCTCTTACAAATCCGCGTGAATATTTTAAGGAGTTATCTATATCTTTATCATCAAATTCCCTCAGGTATTTGATACCGTCAAGGAAACTTTTTAAATCCTCTTTAATCTCCTCTATTGGCCATCTGAATATTATATGTAGTTTGTACACTCTTGTTAATTTTATTCCATTAACGATATCCACAAAGCCGGGAAGTTTCTTAACAGAGTTTATTACCTCCGATAAATACCATAAATTATAGTCGCTGTCGCTGAATGCTGTCCTTACATCCTCTGGATTATTCTCAACAATATTTATGAATTCCGGAGTGATATCCTGGACGGCAGATATAATTCTATGAAACTCTGATCCCTGCTTCTCAAGAATATCCCAGATAATATCCTCACCCAATCTCAGCAAGGCATCAAAGGCATCAAGTAATTCCATAGATTTTTCAGTATATTTTAACTTTGACTCGAGGTCATAAATTGCCTGTGTGAATTCTACGTTCTTTGATTCAAGTGCCTTTCTCACTCTCTCAACACCAAATCTATTGGCAAATATTAACACAACCAGACGCTCGCTTATTTCGAGAAGTTTATTAACCTCTTCTTCGCCATACTTTTCGATATGTCTTTCTTTAAATCTTTCTCTGGCATTTTTCTCAATCCTATCTCTATCTTCTCTTTCTATAACACCTCCAAATCTGAGAAATAACTCTATTGCCTTTTCCTGATAACTCTTTTTATTGCTGTTCACCCCAAGGATTATCAATCTATAAATCAGCTCTTTAACTCTGTCAGTAAAACCTATGGGGGAGTAAAATTCCAGTCTACGGTCATCTACAAAACCACCTATTTTTAAGATAGGAATTAGTAATTCAAGATGTCGCTTTACAAAATTTACCGACTCTCTATCTGCAAAGATGCCGGGGGTTTCCCTGATCAGGTCACTTAAAAGGTTTCTCAGTGTTTCATCCTCAATTCTATCTTCTATCCTCTCCACAAGTGCATCCGTGAGTATGGAATCAACTACTGTATTAAATGTTACTTCCTTTCCACTTTCCCTCAATTCCCTAATCTTCTCTATTATCTCATCATCGCTTACCTCGAGTCTCTCCTTTAAGACTCGCTTTTCCTTTAGTCTCTCCCTTACCGCCCTGATGAGCGATGCTTCTTCTTTGATTTTGGGCAGACTCGCTTTTTCCCTTTCCTTGGGTTTCTCCTCCAGTCCAAGAAGCTCAAGCCTTTTCAGGGATTCATCAAGCTCAGAATCGGAGATCCCAATAGACTCCCTGATTTTCACTCTACTGGCTCCACCGAGAACCATATCCAATACTCTATAATCCAGAATCGCCATTTGTTTAGCTTCCTCTGTAACTATACCGGTCAGGATCTTCTTGGAGCGATCTGTGTAGATACCACTAATATCCGTAGTTAATGTAGAGATCTCAACATCTCTTAGATATGCCCTGTATGCACTGGCAATCTTTTCTAATCTATCATCTGATATTGGAAGGAGTAAACGGATAATTCTTCCCTCGGCCTTAGTGGAGAGGATAGAATCTAAGAGGTATATATAGGCAGGAAAACCCTCGGTTATCGTCTCTATGTCGTGAACTATGGTAACATCAAATTCCTTTACCGGAAGATGCATTAACTCCCCCTGAATGAAGTGGAGATTCTCTGGTTTGTCTTTTATCTTTCTCGCGATTAGGTCATCCATATATCTTTTTATATCCGGGATATATTTTGCCGATTTCCACAACATCCTGAGTGTATTTGGGTCTACACCCGACGCTCGCAGGAGAGATATCCTAATTGACTCATCACTTCCATCCACTGCGAATACCCTTCCTGCCCTTTTCGCAAGTTCTCCCGCAAATCCTCCCGTTCCACAGGGATAGAACAAGACATCATCGCTCTTTTTAATATTTAGAGCATCGGCAACCCTCTTCAATGGAAACTGGCGCTCCCAGTCATGTTCATAACCCCAGTGGGGGAAGAGTTCGTGCTTAACCTTATCCAGTCGTTTCCGCTTAGTTTCCTCTACATTTTTTAGTCCGGATGGATCAAATCTTTCAACCTCCGGGAGTTTCGCTTTTTCTTTCTCCTCTTCCTTTATTATCTCCCTTATCTCGGACAGAAATTCCTCGTATGATCTATTGTCTATTCTCCCCTCTTTATAAGCATCGAAGATCTTTTTTCTGAGAGATTCATTATCCATTATCCATGCGGCCCTAGTTAATAGCTTGTATGCTTTCTTAAGATCGCCCCGTGTTGCTTTCTCCTCAGCATCCTTCACAAGAATAGTGGCCGCATCTGCTTGTATATCCGGAATCTCCGCCAGCTTTTCATCCAGAATCTTCAGTCTATCTGAAGACCCGATGTATATATCCTTGCAGGGATAAGAGAAGCTTAGTATCTCCGGTTTGAAATACTCATCCAATCTATATGGTGGAGGGAAAAGTATCTCTAAGTTGAGATCACCGATAATTAGAGAGGGATACTCTATCCTTGGATGTAACCCATTTTCTTTGAGACGATGCTCTAATTTCTTAAATAATTTCCTCCATAACAAATATTTCTGCTCTTCAGTAAGATCCTTTAAGCTGATTGTGTGTATATCCAAATCGCCGATGATGCTCCAGTCTATCTTATCTGTACATTCATAGAAGTATGTATGACTGCCATACAGCACAAGAATAAGCTCGGAACCCTCCTCTTTATTCACAGATTCAACAACATCATATAATA
>Ga0164311_10000305_pt1 | contig 20721 bp, 19 predicted proteins | sample GuaBasSedimGuay2_FD_121796 | JGI IMG/M metagenome (GOLD analysis project Ga0164311, IMG submission 121796) | Subseafloor sediment microbial communities from Guaymas Basin, Gulf of California, Mexico - Guay2, Core 4569-9, 9-12 cm | ecosystem: Environmental > Aquatic > Marine > Hydrothermal vents... | reverse complement strand
TGGATTTGAAAGCCACTCGCCTATGGTTTCCTCGATGAACACTCCTCCTTTAGTTTCTTCAATCATTTCTTCTGGGCTTACATCCCCCGCCTCTAGCATTAAAGTTGTAGGTGAAGGTTGCGGAGGCATCCAGTATCGACCTCTAAATGCGTTTCCAGTCGATTTTACATCGTCTTTTAGAGCCGTATAGGAGTCGTATAGGTAATTTTTGAGAATTCCATTTTCGATTATGGCTGTTCGCTGGGTCGGATGCCCTTCATCATCAAACGGTCTGGTTCTCCATCCGCCTTGAAGAGTCCCGTCATCAACTATGCTTATTTTTTGAGCCGCCACCTGCATTTCCAACTTGTTTGACAGCGGAGACCTTCCCTTCTGTACCCAATCGGCAGTTATTGGCCCGCTCAAGACAACTCCAAGAATACTTGCAAAAACTTGATTTCTGACAATGACAGGTATTTTTTGGCTCTTGATAGGCTTAGCCTTTAAGAATTTCACGGATTTTTCCGCGGCGCTAACAGCCATTTCTTCAAGGTTTAATTCATTCCAAAATCTGGTTTCGCGGTGCTCCGTTCCAGTGCTTTTTTCTCCAAGCTCTTCAGCTTTCGCCCTCACCCAAGCCGAAACATGAGTTTCCTTTCTCTCATTTCCCTCGCCATAACTATTCAAAATCGTGGTGTTCGAAATTGAAGCCATAAGCATTCCTCTAGTCGGTCTCACTCTGCTGTCATATTCCCTCATCCTGTCAATCGCCGCAGTTAACTCCCCAATTATCTGATTGTATTCTATAGCTTCCAATTTATCATCGAAGTATCTCTGCACAGGAGATTTACCAAACTCTTTGTTTAGATGTTGCCAATAGGAGTCTTCAGGCGCTACTCTAGCTATTTTTACAGCTTTTTCCGCGGCTTCTTCAACTTCCCTCTCGGATAAAATCGATGTTGAATGTACAGCCAACTTTCTATTTATGGCGACTCGCAGACCCATTCCAATAGACTCAATAACCTTAAAACTCTCAATTTTATCCGCAAACTCAATCCATATTCGCCTTACTTTCTGCACATAGGCTTCGGCTTCTGTAGCTCCAAGAGTAAGGGCTTTTTTAATTGCCAGTTCAGCCAATTCCATTTTATCTTCCTCCCACAGTCATTTCGCGGACGCGAACATGGGGTCCACCGAAACCAACTCTAACGGTTTGCCCCATTTTTCCGCATCCCCCGAAGATGCTTGTTCTGATCGTTAAGTCTTCGCCTACAGCGTCTATTGTCTTAAGTGTTTCAAGAATGAAGCCGCTTACAACTACCCCTCTAACAGTTTCAGCCAGCTCGCCATTCCTTATAATTTTTGACGGGCCAACGCCGAAGGTGAACGTTCCCATACCAACTTCTACTTGTCCACCAGTCGCACCTTTTCCCCGGACATATATACCGAAGTCTATATCTTCAATTAACTCCTCAAACTTGTAATCTCTTGGTTCCATGTAGTAGTTTGTCTGCCTAACTATCGGCAGATTTTCAAAATCTTGAGCCCTACCGTTCCCGGTAGAATCCACATTGAATTGGTGAGCAGAAGATCTGTGATGAAGATAACTTTTTAAAATGCCGTTTTCAACAACAACTGTTTTCTTCTTTTTAACTCCTTCATCATCAAATGGACAGAAATATCCGCCTTCAACTACTCCCTCATCGATTATAGTTACATGCTCGCTTGCCACTTGGGAGCCAATTTTTCCATAAAGCACAGATTCTCTAGTCGAAACTAGGTCTCCTTCAGAAGCATGTCCAAAGGCTTCATGAAGAAGCAAGCCAATAACATTTGGGTCTACAACCGCCGTGTAAGTACCGGCAGGCGGAGTTTTGCTTTTAACAGCTTCAACTGCCAGCTTAGATATGTCCGCTGTAAACTTGTTTAAGTCCATAGATTCCACGAATTCATATCCGGCACATTTAGACTCTTGATAGGGAACTCTCTCCATAATTCCATTCGATTTAGCTATGCTTTCATGCATTAGCCCTATCATAGTCGTTTCAGTGGCGACTCTCGAACCTTCTGATGACATGAAGATTCTATGGTCTTTAGATAAGCCCAACCTTGTTATTGCACTTTTAATTTTCTCATCGATCCATGCTGCTTTGTTTGCATCTAAAGCCGCTGAAACTTTTTCTTCTGGAGATACGCTTAAAGGGTCAATTTTGTAGGGAGAGTTCATTTCAACTCGATTAACTTCAGCCTTAAATGGCTGCTTTTCTTCTTTTCTAATTGATTTCGCCGCTTTGACGGCGTTCTCTAGAGTCCTTTTTAGCGCCGCATAAGTTAAATCGCAGGTAGAGGCGTAGCCTACAGCGCCATTTATTGCCACTCTTATTCCCATTCCGCTTAATTTCCTAGAAGAATAGCTCTTCAAAGCCCTATTTTCAACCGTTATAAGCTCATAGTCGTACTGTTGATAGCGAACATCAACATAGGAAACACCTAAATTGACAGCTTCCCTAATGATTTTCTCCATCTCTTCTTCTATTTCCATAAAGTTTCCTCCAATTTGGAAAATTATAATGTTAAAATTTTCATTTTTAACAGTTATGTTTGACTAAACGGCGAGAAAAGCCTTAATATTTCCTTTCTGGTTCAGTAACGAATAGCCAGAAGAGAATTGTCGTGAAAACTCCTAGAGTGGCTGTTATCCAGAAAGGGAGAGCTATTCCCTTGACGGATAATCCGAAAATATTGAAGTTTATTGTTGAAACGGCGGCGCAAAGATATCCTCCGGCTAAGGCTCCAGCGGCGGTTCCTGAATTGAAGAATGTCTGTTGAAACCCAAATATTGTTCCTCTAATTTCTGTCGGAGTCAAGTCTGCTTGTAGAACGCGCATTAGAGGCATTCCAATTCCAAATGAGAGAGTTGCAAGTGAATAAAGTCCTATCAGCAACCACAAGTTTTTAACGAAAGGTATAATGAAAAAGACAGGTCTTGAAATGAGATAACCAGCAATTATAAGCTGTTTTCTCTTTCCAATTCTGTCGCTTAGATGACCAGCCAAAAGAGATGAGGCTATAGTCACAACTCCGCTTATGCTATAGAGTAACCCAAGTCCAGCCGGATCCTTTACAACTTCTTGGATTATGTATACTATCGCGGACGTATTCACTATGCCCATTCCAAATCCGTTCACTATGCCGTTTATGTAAATGACGTAGATGCTCTGCTTAGCATCTGCAGACAGCTTCTTTAGGGAATCAATCATTCCACGAAGGCTAAAACTTGACTTTTTAATTATAGAGTTACCCTTCTTCTTTGGAAGAGAAAGTGACGAAAATAGCGCGGCTAAACTTACGATAGCTAGAAAGATGAAGGGTGTCCTAAGAGCTGTGAAGAGATCGGGATTGGCTGTTGAAACAATGTACAGTTTATAGATGGCCACTCCTATTGATGGGCCAAAAATGCCCGCAAAGTTCATTAATGAAACATAAATTGACATGGCTTTTCCTCTATGGAGTTTGTCGACAATTTCGGTTAGTAGGGTTTCTGCGACAGGCCAGACCATTGCTGATGAGATTCCTTGCAATATTCTGGCGATGATTAATGACGGAATATCCGGGCTTATAATGAAGCCTACAGCTGTCAAGAAGTAGAGGGTAAGCCCTAAGGCGATTATTCGTTTTCTTCCCATTCTATCGCTTAAGTAGCCTACAAATGCTGCCATTGGCGCTCTTGAAATCATGAAGGCTGCCATTAAAGCGCCTAACTCAATTGAGGCTTGATAGGCTTCAATTGTGCCTACGAGCTCTTCAGGTATTTCTTTAAGGATTCCCTTTAGGGCAAGCACATAATATGGGAAAACTGGAGAAATGCATGAAAATCCTAAGTTTACAAAGAATGATATCGAAAAGATTATTGCAACATGCCTTGTAAGGAACTTTGGCAGATGCATGGCGGTTCTTCTCGTTTGAAGAGGAATAGAAGAATAGCAGAGAGTATAAAAGCTTTAATTTAGTTTATGGCTAGTTAAACGAGGTAGGCGGAGATATGCGTTGGCTTCGAGGCGAACCCGAAGGTTAGCTTTGATTGAAGGGATAACTGCTGGAATACTTTTTGGAACCGCATCCATATTTATACGATTTTTAGGCGAAGTTGACACTTTTTCAATTGCGTTTTGGCGGCTCATAATTGCATCCGCAATGCTAACCATAATTCTCATAACCTTAAGAAAACCATACAAAATTGGCGCTGCATTAAAGAATTTTAAAGAATTGATAGTTCTAAGCGTTTTTCTAGGCCTTCATTTTATATTCTTTGTGTCGGCGGTAAAGGACACAACAATTCTTAATGCAACAGTGTTTGTTAATACTACCCCGATTTTTTCATTGTTAATTTCTAGTTTTATTTTTAAGGTTGGACCTTCGCGTTTGGCTGTTCTAGGTCTAACCGTATCCTTTATCGGCGCATGCATCATAGCCTACGCGGAAACTTCTTCCGCTGGTTTTTCCTTGTACTTGAAAGGAGATTTGGAGGCGGTTCTAGCCGCATTGGTTGAAGCTTTCTATTTGAATTTTGGAAGAAAGACACGGAGCAAAATGCCTCTTCTTTCCGCCATGCTTCCAATCTCATTGTTGGCCGCGATGATTGTTGGTTTCATAAGCATTCCGACAGGCCACACATTGATGGTTCCTTTAGAAATTGAGGTTATAGTTCCATTGCTATGTTTGGGTTTGTTGCCTACAGCTATGGCGCATACGCTTTATTTTTCTTCTCTTTCGAATTTGAAGTCTTTTGAAACGGCGACTATGGCTTTACTTGAACCTATAGGCGCAACTATTCTTGCAGCATTTATCTTTCAAGAAGTTCCAGTTGGAATTTTTGTTTTTGGAGCTTCTTTAGTTTTGCTTGGAATTTTGTTCGTTGCAATACAAGAAGGTTAGAAAAGAATGGGGTTTTAGTAGGCTGATACGCCTACAAATCTTAGTTTGTTTAATTTCATTGGAGGAACAGTTGTTTCTTCAACTATTTCCAAGTTCTTGCCGATTAGGGAAATATTCCTCAAGGCTGAAAGCATGCTGTCGGTGAATCGCATGTTGACTATAGGTTTGGTGATTTCGCCGTTTTCTATTAGGAAGGTTCCGTCTCTTGTGAGTCCGGTTAATATAGCCTTAGTAGGCTCAACAGGATTAACATAATGAAGGTAGGTTACGAAAATTCCGTGTTTAGTTTCTGAAATCATCTCTTCAATTGTTGAGTCTCCGGGCTCTACAATTATATTGAATGGAACTGGCACATCGTAGAACCATCTTGTGATTGGCGGAACAGAATGCCCAGTGCTTTTTTTGCCTTCTTTTCCAGCTCTTAAAGAGTCATAACATATGCTTTCTTCAGATACTACGCCGTTGTTTATTAAAGTCAACATTTTTTTGGGTACGCCTTCGCCGTCGATGGGAGTCATATACAATGTTCTAGAGTCTTTCGCATCATCCTTTACGTTTAATTTTGAATCGAAAATTTGCTGGTTTTTAAAGTAGTTTACGAATGAGCTGCCGTTTTGGTAGGGAACTGCTGAAAAGCCTATATAGCCTAGATACGAAAAAATTGTTCCTACGGCTAACGGTGATAGAACAACCTCGTATTCTCCTGGCTGAATCTTAATTGGTTTAACGCTTTTAACGGATTTTTCGGCTGCATCCTCAGCGAGACTGACAGGATTTATGTCTTTCACATGTCTAGAGTATTTTTCGGCAGTTCCAAAGCCTTCTGACCCGTTTTCTTCGGAGATAACTGTTGTTTTCATGCTCGCTGTCGTAAGGCTTGCATGGGCGGAGATTCCTAATGAGTTGGCAACGGCGAAGTGCATAGATGATGTTGAAAAGTAGCCAGCAACCGCACGCACAATTGAAGATTTATTATGCGCAGTTTCGATGGCTTCTTTCACTTTTTCCGCACGGTAGTCAGGCGTGCATGAAGCAGTTTCACTGTCGAAGGCTCCTTGAATTGGATTCCAAGGTTCCGGTTCCGGCAGACTTTTGAAGTCTTTATTCGGATGGGCAGACTTTGCCATTTTTATGGCTGTCTCCGCTATCTTCTCTATTTCAGCTTCCTCAAGCGTGTTTGCTCTTAGGGTTCCAATTCTTTTGTCTGGAAGAACAGCCTTAACAATTATTCCTCCGTTTTTTGAAGCAACATTTTGATGTATTTGGGAGTTTGCAAATCTAGTTAGAGCATTGTCTATAAGAAATGCAGAGGCTTGAGCCTGACTCGCACCTAAATTAACAACGGTCTTAACGGTTTTTTCAGCTATTTCAACAAGTCTTTCCACACTCATGTTTTTCACCTCTTAGATCAAACCTACTCTAACATTCCGGAACCTCGCTGTCCCACATCCATGTCCAACATACATGACTTGGCCCGGCACGCCCTTGCCGCAGTTTGGTGTGCCCCACATTTTCCAGTCGTCTCTGCTTACGGCGTCGCATGAACCCCAGAATTGAGGCGTGACGCCCATGTAGGTCGGATTCTTAACCATCTCTTCCTTGCTTCCGTCTTTTATTAGCCATCCTATCTCGGTTCCAAACTGGAAGTTTATTCTTTTGTCGTCTATGCTCCATGAACGGTTAGTCATCATTAGGACACCGTTCTTTGTGTCTTCAATTATTTCTTCTGATTTCCAGTCGCCCGGAAGCAAGTTAATGTTGGTCATACGTATTAGCGGAAGGGACAACGGCGAATCAGCCCGCATTCCGCCGCTGCTTTCTCCAAGATTCAGCTCAACAGCGGTTTCACGCGAGCTTTGGTAACCAACGAATAAGCCTTCCTTAACCAGGTAGACTTTTTTGGCTGGCGTCCCCTCATCGTCATAGCCAAACGTGCCCAATCCGCCTGGAACGGTCGCGTCAGCCACAATGTTTACATGTTTAGAACCGTACATGAATTTTCCGAGTTTTTCAGGTGTCAAGAAGCTTGTTCCAGCATAGTCGGCTTCTGTTCCTAGGACTCTGTCAAGCTCGGTTGGGTGGCCGCAGCTTTCATGTATTTGAAGGGCGAGCTGATCTCCGGTCAAAATTAGGTCGGTTACACCTGAAGGACATTTTTTCGCTTCAAAAAGCTTCAATAATTCCTGTCCAACGTTCTTTGCGTTTTCAACTAGAGCCAACGACTCGAAGAATTCATAGCCGGATGTTGAGAAGTCTCCGCGGAAGGATGCTGGATAGGATCGTACTTGCATTTCTCCATTTTTGACCGCTATTGCCATTAGGCCTCCGCCGCACCATGTTATGGTCTGCGAGATTCGGTGGCCTTCGCTGCTCATGAAGAACTTCTTTTCTCTGAAGCCTCGATAGTAGCTGTAGGAAGCCTTAATCAGCGGGGATTGTTCGGCTAGAAGTCTTTCAGCTTCAAAGAGAATTTTAAGCTTCTCCTCTAATGGAACTTCAAATGGGTCCTTTTTGTAGGGAGTTTCATATCTGTCTTGTCTAACTGTTTCTTGGCTTAATTTAATGTCTTTTCTTTTAAGTTTGGCGCTTGCCTTTGCGATGCTAACGGCTCTGTTGACGACTTTTGAAATTTCATCTTTATTTATGTCCACTGAAGCGGCGAAGCCCCACGCACCATCAACTATGACTCTTACGCCGAATCCTTTCGTCTGAAGAAATTTGACCTCCTCCGGCGCACCGTTTTTGATTGTTAGAACTTCATCGAGTATTTCTCCGATTCTTATGTCAGCATAGCTTGCACCTAGCTTTTTTGCTTCTTCTATAGCTTTTTCTCCATACTCAGAAAGCATTTTCTTCACCTTTTAGATGACAACTTAAACAAATAGGGCATTTAAGACTTTAGACTGGCTGACGATAAAGCAAGCGTGACATTTAGGAAATTAAGTTTGGAGTTTATCCTAATTTATAAATGTTAGGAGCGTACTCTAAGACATAAGTTAGAAATTGATAGGAGGAAAATTGTAAGATGAACCCTCCTAGGGAAAAGCTTGTTGAAATGTATCGTAAAATGCTTGAGATTCGTCAGTTTGAGGAGAAAGTGTACGAGCTTTACGGTCAAAATCTTGTTCCCGGAACAATTCACCTTTATGCTGGACAAGAGGCAGTCGCAGTAGGCGTTTGTGCCAATTTACGCAGAGAGGACTACATTGTCAGTACTCATAGGGGGCATGGCCACTGCATAGCAAAGGGTGCGGACCTAAAGCGTGTTATGGCCGAAATACTCGGTAAAAAGACCGGCTATTGCAAGGGAAAAGGAGGCTCGATGCACATTGCAGACTTTAGCATAGGCATATTGGGCGCAACAGGCGTTGTAGGCGCCGGAATTCCGATAGCTGTTGGTGCGGGACTATCAATAAAGCTTAGGGGGACAGACCAGGTTGTCGCATGCTTTTTCGGAGACGGCGCGTCGAATCAGGGAACATTCCATGAAGGAATAAATATGGCAGCCATTTGGAGACTCCCCGTTCTGTTTGTTTGTGAAAATAACCTCTACGCCATGGGAACTCGACAATCAAGGGTTATGTTAATAGAGAATATTGCTGAGAGAGCCTCAGCTTATGGAATTCCAGGAGTAACAGTTGACGGAAACGACGTCTTGGCGGTCTATGAAGCCGCAGAAAAAGCAGTTGAAAGAGCCAAGAGAGGAGAAGGCCCAACTCTAATAGAATGTAAGACTTACCGTCATAAAGGCCACTCACGCATGGACCCAGCCACATATAGGCCAAAGGAGGAAGTAGAATTTTGGCTAAAGAAGGACCCTATACCGCGATTTAGGAACAAACTTTCAGAAATGAACGTTTTAAGCGAAGAAGAGCTTAGGGAAATCGAGACTGAAGTTTCGCGGAAAATTGAGGAAGCTGTAAAATTTGCTTTAGAAAGTCCCTATCCTGAGCCTGAAGAGGCATTAAAGGATGTTTATGCCTAAAGGAGAGGGGAAAATGAGGGAAATAAGTTATAGAGATGCCCTGCGTGAAGCCTTACGCGAGGAGATGCTTAGAGACCCAACAGTCTTTCTTTTAGGCGAGGACATTGGGAGATATTGGGGAGGCGCCTTTAAGGTTACTAAGGGATTGGCTGAAGAGTTTGGAGACGAGAGGGTTAGGGACACTCCAATCTCGGAATCAGCCATTGTAGGGGCTGCTGTAGGCGCGGCGATAACTGGGATGAGACCTGTGGCGGAAATAATGTTTGGAGACTTAACTACGCTTGCAATGGATCAGATTGCAAATCAGGCGGCGAAGATTCGCTATATGTTCGGTGGACAAACAAAGGTTCCATTGGTTATTAGAACTCCCTTCGGAGGCGGCGTAAATATTGCGGCGCATCACTCCCAGTGCCTAGAAGCATGGTTCATGCATGTTCCGGGCTTGCAGGTTGCGGTGCCTTCTACGCCCTATGACGCAAAAGGATTGTTGAAAACAGCAATTAGAAACGATAATCCAGTAATCTTCTGCGAACATAAGCTTCTCTATCCAATTACTGGACCAGTTCCAGAGGAAGAGTACACCTTACCCTTTGGCGAGGCGGATATCAAACGTGAAGGTTCAGATGTGACTATTGTCGCTACGCTTTATATGGTTCATAAGGCTCTTAATGCGACTGAAAAGCTTGAAGAAGAGGGAATAAGCGCTGAAGTTGTTGACCCGCGAACGCTTGTTCCCTTAGACAAGGAGACAATAATTAATTCGGTCAAAAAGACTGGAAGGGTAGTAATAGTTAGCGAAGACTGCAAGACTGCTGGTGTAAGCGCCGAAATAGCCGCAGTAATAGCTGAGGAGGCACTGGATTATTTGGATGCTCCAATAAAGAGGGTTGCCAATCCTGATGTGCCAATACCGTTTAGTCCGCCTCTTGAAAACTTTGTGATTCCCGATGAAAACCGCATCATCGAGGCAGTTAAGCAAGTTGTTTATTGAGGAGATTTAGATGGCTGTAAAAATAGTCATGCCGAGACTTAGCCTCACGATGAAGACAGGCTCGGTTGTCCGATGGTATAAAGGAGAAGGAGACAAAGTCGAAAAGGGAGAACCAATAGTAGAAGTCCTAACAGAGAAGGTTACCTACGACATTGAAGCTCCGGAATCGGGCATACTTAGAAAGATTTACGCAAAAGAAGGCGACGAAGTTCCAGTTAACGGTTTGCTGGCAATAATAACCAAGCCTGATGAACCATTACCCGAAATAGAAGTTGAAAAGGAAAAGCCGAAGGTTGGAGTCAAAAAGAGAGTTTTAGCTTCTCCAGCGGCTAAAAGATTGGCAAGAGAACATGGAATAGACCTCACTCAAATAGTTGGAACAGGACCAGAAGGAAGGATAATCGAGGCTGACGTTAGACGATACATTGAAGAGAAGCTGAAATATAAGCCTAAAGTTCGCGAAGTTATTCCTTTAACTGGAATTAAGAAGGTTTCGGCTGAAAGAGTAGCGAGAAGCACGAGAGAAGCGCCTCACTGCACATTATGCATGGAGGTGGACATGACCCAAACTGCAAGATTGAAGGAGACGCTTGACGTATCCTATACAGATATTATTGTTAAGGCCGTTGCTCATGCCTTAAAGGAGCATAGGATTCTAAATTCGACGCTAGAAGGGGATAAAATTAAGGTTTTCGAGGAAATAAACATTGGGGTTGCAACTGCTACTCCGCAGGGACTTGTAGTTCCAGTGGTCAAAAATGCGGATAAGAAGTCGCTTTCAGAAATTTCAGCCGAAATAAAGGCTTTGGCAAAAAAGGCTAGGGAAGGGAAACTTGAACAGAATGATGTTTTGGGCGGAACCTTCACGGTGACAAATCTTGGAATGTATGGAGTTGAATTTTTCACTCCGATAATTAATCCGCCGGAAGCAGCCATACTTGGAGTTGGAAAGATAGTTCAAAAACCAGTGGTTGAAGAAAATGAAGTTAAAGTTAAGCCTATGATGATGCTTAGTCTCTCCTTTGACCACAGAATCGTTGACGGTGCTCCAGCCGCACAGTTTCTAGCCAGAATAAAAGAAATATTAGAAAATCCTTCAGTTCTAAGCGGCTAGAACTTCTCCTTCTTCTTTAGTTCTTCTGGAATCTCGCTTGTTTCTTTTGTACATAAAAACTGTAATGGCTCTTCGCCAGCATTCTCTATTTTGTGTTTCTCAAATGAAGAGATGAATATGGCTGTTCCGGGTTTGGCGGTAAACGTTTCGTTTTCTCCGTAAATTCTGGCTTTTCCCTTCAATATGAAAACTTCATGCTCATGTTCATGACTCTCAAATGGAGTGTAACCGCCAACATCAATTGTGAATAGCCTAAGTTGAATTCGCTTGGCTCCAATTCCGGCGTGGAGCAAATATTTCACTTTGACCCCCTTTGCACCTTCCCTCTTTAATTCAAACTCCTCAACTGAATCAACATCAGTTATGTACATGTTCTCTCATCCCTCAGTTTCATAATAAAGAAGGGGTATTTATGATGTAACGCTACGGCCTTTTCTCATTCTCGTTACCAGAGTGAAAACCAGCCAAGCGATAACTCCGTAGATAACTCCGTTGATTATGGCTTTGACCAGCAGGGATGCGGAGACTCCGAGGACTGGATATTCGGTTTCAGGTACTCCTAGGAGCCGGTATAAAGCTTTTCCTGGCGGAATGAGCGGGTAGCCAATGGTTGCTATTAGGAATATTATAAACACTACCAGAAAGACTAATGCTCCTTTCATTTATAGTCCTCGGCTTTCCTCGTTGTTTAGGCTATATAAGGGTTTTCTTAATCCAAATTTTCATCTTCTAACTCCTGTAGCAATTACAACTTTTGTTCCGCCATACTGTTTGGATATGTGCATGGCAAGCAGGACAGCGGGGTCAAATTTTGGATATTCTTCGCATAGTTTCAGCACCTCATCAAGCTTTAAAGTGGATTCAACCTTGGTGAATGAGAATTCTAGGAATTCTTTCCGTAAATTTTTCCCCTTTCCGCCGAAAGTGTAGATTGAATTGAAAATCTTTTTGTATTTCTCTTCTATGTCGCTTGTTAATTTAACGAAGGGGTGATTCGGTAAAACACATGATATAACAGTTGGAGCTTTTTCAATTAACCCCCTATCTTTTATTTTTTGGAAACCGTAGGCTATTCCTAGGGCCAGCGTATGGTTTGCAGAGGGAACAAAGACATAGTCTGGCTTCAAATAGGCTAGTTCATGGCTTATGGAAATGTCTCCCCGCCATCTATCAACAAAACCCGGTGAAATGTTAATTAAACCCTCCTTCTTAGCTATTTCTTCAACAAGCATATAGGATTCGTAGTAGTATTTCCCTTTAACAATCACCTTTGCTCCAAAACTTCGAATAAGCTCGATTTTCTCTTTAGGAGTTATTTCAGGCAGAAGAACTGCGGCGTTTTCACGCATCCAATAGGCCAGGGAAATTCCTGCGTTGCCACTTGAGATTATTATGTATTTCTTGTCCCAACCAAATTTGTCTATCAGGTATAGGGTTTCTCTATCCTTGTGGCTTCCGGAAGGATTCTTACATTCAAGTTTCAAGAAGCAGCCAGAAGCTCTGTCATAAATCAGCGGAGTTTTTCCAGCCTTCCTCTCCAACACGTCCACCCGCGAAACGTAACATTCAGATATTCTCAGAAAACTATAAACACGTTGTGGGAACAGCTTGAAGCTTAGAGCGCGAAAGGGGCGATTAGTTATTGAAAGAAGAAGTAGTGGTGAGAGAGGCAAAGCCTGAAGATAAAGAGGCAGTTCTGGAATTCTGTCAAAAAACATGGGAATGGGGCGATTATATACCTGAAGTTTGGGACAAGTGGATTAAGGACCCTAATGGAAAAACTTTTGTCGGACTTATAGACGGAAAACCCGTGGGCATTACAAATGTAACCATAATTAAAGAAGGGGAAGCATGGCTGAGAGGAGCTAGAACTCATCCAGAATACAGGCGAAGAGGCGTAAACAAGGCGATAACCATTAAATGCTTAGAATTTGCAGCAGAAAAAGGCGCAAAAATAGCCAGACTAGTCACAGACTCAACTAATCTTCCAGCACAAAAAGCTCTAGAAAAACTAGAATTTAAGCCAGTCGCCAAATTTATTGAATGGGAAAACGAAAGAATCGAAGCCAAGCCATATAAGTTCTCAAAATTAGCAAAAAAAGAAGATTTAGACAGAATATGGAGCTATCTTGGGAATTCTGAATGCTTTAGGCGATGCCATGGCCTATACATCAAACTTTACACGTGGATATCTTTAGACAGGAAAACGCTTGAAGAATTTATAGTAAGCGATAGATGTATTAAGTCTGAAGTTGGCGGCGAAATTTTAGGACTGACATTATTTGATGATGAAGTTAGCCGCGAGTGGCGAGAAAACAGCATACAAATCTGTTACATTGACGGAAACTTTGAAAGCGCAGTTGATATGCTAAAGTTTCTGATTACAATCTGTAAGGAAAGAGGAATCAAGAAGATTTATGCCTTCTCTTGCGATTACACGCCTATAGTACGGGCATTTGAACGCTTAGGCTTTAAGCGAGAGGAACATGAAGAGATTGTTTATGAGAAAAATCTAGGCTAGAGATTCGGCTAATTCCCTGACAATTTTGATGACGTGCTTAGAAGAAGCCTCTGTTTTAAATCCTGTGCTTCTAAAATGAGTTAACGTTGCAAAAAATCCCTCCTCGCGGAGACGCTTAACAACATTTCTCGGAGAAGGCGTTAAGAACCCAAATTTGTCGGATATTTCTCCCACCTCAAAATAGGTTGGAGAAGCATCAAACTCTTCAATTATTAAATCTAAAATCTTTCTCATTCTCTTTCCATTCTTGAATTTTCTCTCCTCAACCTCCTTCGCCAATGCCTTGCAATAATCTTTTTCTACAAGCCTTCCTATCCAAAGCGGACCCGCCGTGCTCATTTTATGGCCGCAGAAGGGACAAGTCTTTTCCTTCAAATTGAAGAGTCCAGTTTCGACTTCTCTGTTGAGGCAGTGGTAGCAGTGGTAAACGTAGCCTAGTTGCTTGAGGGATTGATCTGCCTTTCTGGCTCCGTGAAGCATCAATGCGTAAGCTCTGATGTAATGGTCTGCATAATAGCTGAAGACTGGCCGCATTCCAATTTCATGTTTTGCGGCTTCTCTGGCTAGATATCCCAATAAAATTCGTAGGGCAAGTTCATGGCAATATTCTGTTCTGAGAGGTTTGGCGCCATACTTTCTAATACAAGCCTGAGGGTGAACGCCGCAGAGAGGAGCCAAATCGGTTGAAGTCAATGCGAGGAGCCCGCCGCTTTTTAGAGCCCTAATTGAAGAGTCTACGTATGGAACGGGAGAACCGAAAGGGTCTATGTCAATATAGTCAAATCTTTTATTTGGAGCCGCGTGGAGATTAAGCAGAAAGTTTGCATCAACATTTTGAACCTTAACTCTATCCGCAAGATTGTTTTCTTTCACATTAAAACTCATTAGTCTAAATGCCTTGGGGTTAATGTCATTCAAAACAACTTTCTTTACATTTTCAACTTCAACTGCGAAACGTATGCCTCTAACTCCGCATCCGGCAAGCGGCTCACAAACAGTGAGTTCTCTATCAATTCTACGTTGAAAAACCTGCAAAACGGCAACTGCAAAGTCGCGATTCATTTCCATGACGGGATTATAAAAGACTGGAGCCTTGGAGGGAGCATAATCTCCGGGCCTCTCTACGAAAGCTTCAAGTTTTGGAACTAAAACTTTCACTTTCCCCTCTCTAACCCAAATTGTCGGAAAATCAAAATTTCCTTTAGTGCCATCAATCAACTTTCTCAACTATTTTAAAGGATAGAAGAGTACTTAAAATGTTAGATGAACTGGTGAAACCTATTGAAGAGAATGTGGTTTGTAACTGGCCGACCGGGAGTAGGGAAAACAACCGTTCTTTTAAAGGTCATTGAAGGGATGAAAGTTAAGGGATTTAATGTTGGAGGAATGATAAGCAGAGAAGTCCGTAGCAAAGGCTCAAGAATAGGATTCGAAGTTGTAGATATAGCTTCAGGCAAGAAGGGATGGCTTGCTCACATAAAGCAGCCTGTTGGCCCCAAAATCGGAAAGTATAGAGTTAACCTTAACGATTTGAATTCTGTAGGCGTTAGAGCCATACTAAATGCGTTAGAGCAGGCAGATGTCACAGTTATAGATGAGATAGGGCCAATGGAACTTTACTCTAAAGAGTTTATAGAGGCTGTGGAGAGGGCGCTGAAAAGCCCTAAGCCAATAATAGGCACTGTTCACTTTAGAGTTAGACATCCACTCATAGACCATTTAAAGAAAAGGGATGACTCAGAAATTTTAGAAGTAACCCCAAATAATAGGGAGAGGCTACACAAACTTATAATTGGAAATCTGCTTTTAATCCTTGGAGAAAAGTCTGAAGGATGAAAATGCTTATTGCAGGAGTGGATGATGCAGGGAGAGGCGCGGTTCTTGGCCCCCTTGTGATAGCTGGAATACTGGTGAAAGAAGAAGATTTACAAAAACTTGTTGATTTGGGAGTTAAGGACTCCAAGCTTCTTTCACCGAAGAGACGAAGAGAGCTTGCTGAAAAAATCAAGGAAATTGCAATAAAGCATTATGTTTTGAAGCTTTCTCCAGCTGAAATTGATAAAGTAGTTAATTCCGGCAGGAAACTCCATAAGCTTAATAGGCTTGAGGCAAAAGCCATGGCGAAGGTTATTGAAGAGTTAAAACCTGACATAGCCTACGTGGACGCTTCAGATACACTTGCTGAAAGATTCAAACAGCATATTCAGGAGTGCCTCCCATTCAAGGTCCAGATAATCTCTGAGCATAAAGCAGACATGAGATACCCGGTGGTTTCGGCAGCCTCAATAATAGCTAAGGTTGAGAGAGACAAGGCAATTGAAGAGTTAAAGAGAGAACACGGTGAAGTTGGATGCGGCTACGCTACGGATCCAAAGACCATAGAGTTCCTAGAAAAATGTCTTAAAAAATACGGGAAATACCCAGATTTTGTTAGGAAAAGTTGGAAGCCAGCTAAAAGGTTAAAAAGCGAAGCCAAATCAAAACAGAAGAAACTCTTTTAACCTTTATAATACTGTTAGGATGTCTTTAGGCCCTCTCATTCTCTCAAGTTCCCTAGGGTTAAAGTGAGGAACTTCATCGTTTATGAATTTGGCATCCTTAGTTATGAATATTGGCTGAGACCCTGTAACTTTACAGATGCTAACTACTTCCTCAACTCTCTTTTCAATGTTATTTTCTTTCTCAGTTGAAACTGCACCTAAGATTTTCAAGTCTTCTTCTGGAGCTTTGGCAATAAAATCGAACGGCGCCCTGTTTGTCCGCGTAATTTTAAAGTTAAACTGCCTAAATTTCTTGAATACCTTATATAGGAAGCAATGTTCAACCAGCATTCTTCCAGCTGAGGCGAAAAATCCCTTTCTTTTTCGTTTTCTAGAGGACTTGAAAATGTTTATTGGCTTAACTAATGGGGCGCCGAGTATCCATTCTAACGTGTAAGCTGTTTGAACAGATGCTTTGGCCAGTCCCCGCTCATATCCATAAAGGGTTCGCCTTGAAATTCCTATCATTTCAGCGAGCTCACCTATTGAGAGGCCGAGCTCCTGCCTTTTCTTTCTAATTAATTCTCCGTCAATCTGCACGTAATATCCGCCAGGACCGGCCTCAACAAGCGGATGCATGCCCTTTAAAACAATTTCGCGTAGGGTTTCCGTATTTATCGCATAAATGTTGTAGCGCGAATATACTGTATCAACTTCAAGTTCTTGATCGCGGTTTTTCTCTCCTATCAATAAGGGGGCTGCTTTGAAGTTTTCAGTTATCGTAATAAGTTCGGAGGCATCCTTCAGCGAGGCGCTTCCAATGTTAGTGTGAACTTTGATGAAGGCTAATATTTTATCCTTTTTTGCAGCAAAGTCGAAGCAGCTTGGCCTTGAACAGCATCTATTAGAAAGATTAAAACCAGCCTTCTCCAAAATTGATTCTGTTTCTTCTATAATTTCCGCTCTGTTCAAAGCGCCCTCTCCCAAACAAAGAAGTTTTCGTTAGCGTTTCATATAAACTTAGCTTTTTTCTAGAAGATTATTTCAGTACCTAAATGAACATATTCAGATAGCTTAGCCCTCAAATTCAGCCACAATCATCGCATGCGCCTTATCATATGGCTCTAAATGGATTATTTCCTTTATTTTGAACCCTCTAGACTTTAAGGTTTCAATTTCACGCTTATACACTTCTGAGGGTTCTTTTGTAACGTCTATGCTTTGCGCCTTAATTGCCAACATTATCCATCCGCCCTTTTTGAGGTAGAGGTCGGCGTTGTCAGCCAGTATTTTTGCTTGCTCTGGCTGAGCTATATCACAGTATATATTGTCTACCTTCTCAATTAATGCTGCGTATCTCTCCGGAAGCCTGGCATCTTCAAGGATTGGAGACATGTTAGGACGATAGGCGCAAACGTTGTTTACAAGTTCTCGTATGGCTCTTGCTGAAAATTCAACGCAGTAGACGTGACCTTTTTCGCCTACAATGTCTGAAACGTGGCTCGCGGTTGTGCCTGAAGCTGCACCCAAATACAAAACCTTGCTTCCAGGCTTGATGGGGACAATTTTTAGGCCTTTCAGTATTGCGGCAGCTAATTTGCTTCGGTAGGGGTCCCAGATTCTGTATTCTACACCTTTAAAGTTTATTAGGCGTTCTCCATAGACTGCTTTTCCAGGCGCCAAGTTTTTTGTTGCAAGTCTTTTTGTTCCGTCTTCTAGAATTGCCCAATAGATTTCTGGGAAGTTTGGGTGGGGTTTAACTTCTACCATGCTTCTTTCTCCGTTTCTTCTTTTTCTGCCGTTTAGTTGGTCGATAAACCTTTTGTGGAGGTTCACTGTATTTTTCTTTGATTTCCTCAACTCTTTTTTCTAGGTCTGCTTTTAGTTCTTCACCTATATACTTGCCGCTGTAGGCATCTGTTCTCGCCGCTATTGCAAGTTTTCCGGCTAGGGCTCTGGCTATTTTTCCTCTCTGCCATTTTCTGGCTTCGCGTATGTATGTGTGTTGGAAGATTATTCCGTGCTTTGGCGGTTTTGAGCCTGTTCTTAGGGCTCTGAATAGAGCCTTTTCTGCTCCCAGAACTTGTATGGTGCTTGCCGGCATTTTAGCTAAGTTTTCTAGGCTTCCAGCAAGGGCGATTAGTCTTGCTCCTAAAAGCGCGCCTACAAGCACCTTTATGTTAGGGGCAACTTCATCCATGGCTTCTTCAAGGTAGTTTTCGAGCTCTCTCCTTCTTTCATAGAGCTCTAGAGTTGTTTTGCATATTGCCCTCAAATGCTCCATATCTTCCTTTCTAAAGGCTGCACCCATCGAAGCCTTGGCGGCTTCAATTATTTTCTCCGCCCTTTTTTCAGGGATACCTAGCTTCATGAGCTTTTCTATGGAAAAGTTCTCTCTTTCGCCAAGCTCCAAAATTATTCTTGCGTAGGTTTCATGCTTTTCTATTAGTCTATTGAGTTCTGGAAAGTGTAGGCCGTACCATTCGCGTATTCTTCCCATGAAGAGATTTGTTGTTTTGTCTATGTCATCTATTGTCTGTATGGCTTGGATTACAAGCATGTCTCTTTTTTCAACTGCCTCTTTTACTCTAAGCTTTGTAAGTTCAACTGTAAGATTGTGAATCCACGTTTTTAGTTGTTCAGGTTTTTTAATGAAGCCTAAAGTTAGGGCTATTTCCTCCATTTTTCCGCGTAAGTATTCTCCAGCCGATGCTGGTTTTAGAATTTCAGCTTCAACGCCAAGCTTTTCCTTTAGGATGCTGGCGATGCTCTCACTTTCCACAACAAAGCTTTTGTATCCCTTCTTTTTCAAATCCCCAACAAGAACTTCTAACTCTTTTATCGGCTTTCCCCTTTTTAGGTCTTGAAGCTTTTTTGCGGTTTCTTCGGGTTTTTTAGGAAACATAACCTTGCCGACTATTTCATTTTTCTCATTAAATGCCAGAATTGCAAATGGACATTCTATTATTGTTGCTTTCAATATTCTATCTCCATCATCGTTTTCTCAGCTTCATTCCTAAGCTTTATCTGAGGAACCGAATAACTTTTACTGAAAATATGCGGTTGTGAATTTGTATTGAGCAGTCTAGAAGTTGAGGTGGCTGGCCTAAAGTTCAGAAATCCTGTTCTACTTGCAGCGGGAATTCTGGGCATGACCGCTGAAAGCCTCATAAGGGTTGCTGAGGCTGGAGCCGGAGGCCTAGTAACAAAATCAGTTGGATTGAAGCCTAGAAAGGGATACCCGAACCCAACAGTCGTGCAGGTTAGTTGCGGATTGATAAATGCTATGGGACTCCCGAATCCAGGCATAGAATATTTCAGCGAGGAAATAAGGGAAGTAAAACGTAGAGTGGAGATTCCCCTAATAGTGAGTGTTTACGGCTATACAGCCGAAGAATTCGCTGAAACGGCTAGGTTGGCGGTTGAGGCTGGAGCAGACGCCATAGAACTTAACGTTTCATGCCCTCACGTTGAAAGAACTGGCGGGGAAATCGGACAGAATCCGAAACTATTGAGAGAAGTCATCAGCAAAGTTAAGAGTAGAGTTTCTAAGCCTGTTTTCATCAAGCTTTCTCCAAATGTTTCTGACATAGCCTATTTGGCTGAAGTAGCCGTTAAGGCTGGAGCAGACGCCATAACTGCAATAAATACGGTTAGAGCCATGAAAATAGATATTAAAACTGGCCGTCCAATTCTGGCAAATAGAATCGGCGGACTCTCAGGACCAGCAATTAAACCTATAGCAGTAAGATGCGTATACGAAATTTATGAGAGAGTGGATACTCCGATTTTTGGATGCGGAGGAATATCGAATTGGCGGGACGCCATAGAATTTACTTTAGCTGGGGCCTCCGCCGTGCAGATTGGAACTGCAATAGCCCTAAAGGGTTTAGAGGCCTTCAGGACTATTTCAGAAGGAATAGAAGCTTATATTAAGAAACGAGGGTTTAGGAGGGTTGGAGAAATTGTCGGTCTATCCCATCGCCTATAACTGGACAAGAACCGTTAAAATTGAAAAGGTTGTGGATGAAAATCCTAAGGTTAAAACCTTTTATTTTAGGGATAAGCTCTGCTTAGAGGCGAAGCCTGGACAATTCTTGATGGTGTGGATTCCGGGAGTAGATGAAATTCCACTCAGCGTTTCGGGAGTGTATTCTGACGGACTGGCTTCTGTTACTGTCGCCAAGGTTGGGGAAGCGACCGAAGCCATGCATAAGCTAGGACAAAACGACCTAATTGGAGTTAGGGGGCCTTTCGGCAATTCTTTCAAAATTTCTGGGAAAAGAGCCCTTCTAATTGGCGGCGGAACAGGCATGGCTCCATTAGCCTTTTTAGCCGAAAAACTGGCTGAAAACCCATGTGAAATCACATTTATAATTGGGGCTAAGTCAGCTCAGGAACTTCTCTTTCTAGAAAGAATTAAGAAGACACTTTCTGAGTTGAAATCTAGGATCATAGTTATGACTGAAGATGGAAGCTTTGGCCAAAGAGGAGTAGCCACAGACTCACTTGAGGATTTGCTAAGAGAAGAGAAATATGACATGATTTATGCTTGCGGCCCTGAATCCATGATAAAGAAGGTGTTTCTGGCGGCTGAAGAAGCGAATATTCCGTTTCAGGCGAGCTTGGAGAGAATTATGCGATGTGGAATAGGCATATGTGGAAGCTGCATGCTAGGAAGCTACCGAGTGTGCAGAGACGGCCCGGTTTTTACTT
>Ga0164311_10000302_pt1 | contig 20783 bp, 20 predicted proteins | sample GuaBasSedimGuay2_FD_121796 | JGI IMG/M metagenome (GOLD analysis project Ga0164311, IMG submission 121796) | Subseafloor sediment microbial communities from Guaymas Basin, Gulf of California, Mexico - Guay2, Core 4569-9, 9-12 cm | ecosystem: Environmental > Aquatic > Marine > Hydrothermal vents... | reverse complement strand
TTAAAATATCTAAAAATATCCTATGCGTGATTCAGCTAAAAGTTGCCCTAACCCAATCCCCAACGCAGTGCGCTATAGTTACAACTACCAATGTGATGATCAAGTGCTCAATGATCACTATCCAAGGTTTAACCTCTTGTTCCTTAGCCATGTAGAAGCTGAAGACGCCTAATAAGAATAAGCCCCAGATAACGCTAGCTATTATCGCAGTTGTAAGTGGAAGCAGAAGCACAGGAATAGTAAAAGTCATTGCGAAAAGGAACTTAGCCATGAGCGTAAAGGCCGTAGCCTCCCATATTTCCCTTGTAGTATGCTTGCCCTCAGATTCCTCAGAGATGTGTATGCCAAGTGCATCTGAAAGTGCATCTGCTATCGCTATTGTCAATATCCCGCCTATGACTGCGAGCTTTGAGTGAGTACCAGAGTGTAAGCCTACTATCAGACCAAGGGTTGTTATGACTCCGGAGGTTAGTCCAAAGCTGAATCCAATCTTAAATGAATGCTTCATAGCGACTCTTAGAAGGAAGACTCCTCTTAATAACTTTAACTCATGCCAATACTCTTCATTAGCCTTTCTGCATATGAATTAAGTAGTGAGCCTAAAACTGAGAATTAGATTTTGCATAAGACTACAAGTATTCAAGAATCTTGCTAACATACTCTGTTGTCACTACAAAATTTAAATTAAAGTCTTTCGATCTGTGCCACGGGGATCGTTGTGAAGGCATGGCATATCCTAGTACTAATCACTCTATTTGTTATTTCTCTCGTAATGGTTGTTATGAAACTCGGCCAGACTCATTCTGCTGATAGTACTAGTAGCCGTGGATTTAGCACTACTATGAACTCTAGGAGCAGAGGTACTGATTATTTCATTGAGAAAGCTTTGCGCAAATTAGTGCAGGTGGTCAAGGAGAAGTATCCGGGATGTGAGCCAATAGTGAGACAGTCATTTTTAGTAGTCCGAGAGGGGGGGCTTTACGCATTTCTACATGCAAGCTATCATAAGGCGCTATCAAAGCACACTAAGGAGTTCATTACAAAGCACTTAAGAAACTCAGATAGAGAGTACTGTTTCAACGAGCCCATGCTAGTCTCAGTATCCATAGAGGCCTTCGTAGACAGAAATCTAAACGTTCACCTGAGGGAGATAGGAAGGGTGTACCTCTTGGGCCTAAGGAGGACTCACGATGGTTCGACTACTGCTTTCAAATGGATCACGACCCCAGGCGTGAAGCTGAAGTTCACGTACAAGCCCTTAGTAGAGAGATTAGAAGAGCTAAGAGGGAGTAAGCCCGTACATAGCTATCACGAGAATAAGTCTAGCTACAGGAGCATACCTTCTCTAGACAGATTACGTACATAGGAGATGAGGAAACTTTGAAGCACTTCAAGAGTACAATAATGAATTCCTAAGGGAAGGCGTTATCAGAATGTTAGAACTACTTAGCGATACGCTCCTTACTATCCTGTAATCATAGCCTTTAATTCCCACTTTTTATGTTGAGAGTAATAGAGCAAGGCACATATCCCCTTTTCTTCACGACAATGGTGTAGACCTTTCCGGGCTTGAATATGTAACTTAACTGTCCATCACTATTGGTATAGCCTACAAGTTTGCCGTTTATGTAAACTTCAGCCTCTTCAACAGGACGATGATTAGAAGTAACGTAAATAATCGCGAGCCACTTATTAACGTCGTTTTTCTCAAGGTCTGCATACGGAAATTTAATACTAATGCTCAAGTACCCCTTAGGTCTTACATAAATAAGTATTTGTTGGGGAGAATACTCTTCTTTCTCAACGTAAACTCCATACCATCCTCTTCCTTCAAAGATATGGACGAGCTCTCCCTTTGAATTTGTTTCACCTATATACGTTCTCTTTGCTGACGCATTATAGTAATCCTCTATAACATAAACCCTAGCTCCTTTAACAGGATTGTTTTTAAGGTCTCTAACAATTATCTTGACGCGCTCACCAATGACAACGTCCTCTGGTATGATGTCCACTTTTAGTTTATTAACCTCTTTTATAGTTTCGGCTAGCTCTGTTTTTATTTTAACCCTAATCATCAAATTGTTTAATGCTAAGGCACTTATTGCCAACATAGTTAAGGTTATAATGACTAAAAATGCATTAGCTCTCTTCATATATCACCCCTTTATACGCCTCTTCTTTCACTCTGAACATGGTATCAGTATTAATAAATTTTAAGGAGTAACAGCCTATTGCTACGCTTCTCCTCTTTCGCTCTATTTATTAATGAGTTTATCATATTGTAGTAACAGACCTCCTACGATACCATGGGCTCATCGATGAGCCCTCACTAGAAGTAGTGATGAAGGATTCGGGTGCTGAATTGATGATGTGTAGTCCTAGGCTGAACTTCTTGAGTATAAGCTTTAAATATGAGAAGCCTCTTCTAACTATGAAACCCTGTAACTATAGGTCTAGGTGATAGTTTGGTTTATGACACGAAGGTTCACGGACTTGCACTATTCTTAGTAAATAAAGATTTGAAGGTGACTTTTCTAGATCTCAAGCTGGCCGGTATTAGAGTTACTGACGAATGGTTAGACAGGTATCTAAAATGGTCAGACGTTTTCACGGATGTAGAGTTACATCACAGAAAGCTACTAGAGGGTTGCAGGTCTACTATAAGAATATGTAGGTCCACCATAAGGATGTACAGGAATAGAGTGCTTCTCTGCAAGTTTTACATTAGCAGAGAGAGATCAGTGAAGATGGTTAGGGCTATTGCAATTGCTTCTTTCACTCCAGGTCTATTAAGGGTCATAGTTAACAAACTTGAAGGGATGGGTTGGAAGAGAGCCTTTTTAGTGGAAGTTAGTAGATGGCGGACTAAGAGGAGTGTTAGGAGCTGGTAATTGCACTACCATGCTGTTTTAAATATACTTAAACATTATCTAGAGAATACGTGATTATACCCTTCTATTTGGTAATCATTTGGACTTTATAATTCAGGCTAAAGTCTAACTCGGTGGACAAGAATGAAGGGAAGAGCTATTACTATCATCATTACGACTTTAGTAGTTACCTATTTAATACTGAGTGCTTCATTGATGCGTCAAGTATACGCAGAGCAGAATGAGAATTCATACAAGGTCAGAGTGGATTATATACTAGCCACACTCACTACTAAGCAGCTATTACTAAAGGCAGGAGAGTCTAAAGAAATTAAAGCTCCACCTCCACCTTCTGGATATGACTTCGAACACATGGAGGTAAGCTGTGCACCTCACTTCCCTCCAGATGTAGTTCCATTAATCTACGACAAGGAGGTCGAAGACCTAGATAAGCTCAGCTCTATTATATCTTACAATGGAACTGTGAAACTATCTAATGCAGGATCTAAGAACATAACTATGAACTTGTCCATATATGTCGTATACAGTAAGAGAGTATGGATGGATGTGAAAAACTCAACTATTAAGGTAGTAGTTAGTAAGCCAGAAGCACCATTTACACTTGATAATTTAGCAATCAAAGTAACTATAGAAAACTTCTTACCATTAAGGGTAAAGGACGTTAAGGATCCTGCTGGCAGATCTCTATTAAGCGCGCAATTCCAAGAAGAAGCAGATCCTGATACAATATCGATAGATCCAAAGCATATACAGATAAAATTCTCAGAGAACATGGAAGAAGGAACCTATACCATAGAATTCGAAGAAGATCCTAGCTACTCTATGCCATGCTCCTTTATAGTAGCTGAGGGAGGATTCGAGAATGACACTGTTGGTGTAGGCGCTACTAAATTACTCTCTCTATCACCAGTTGAAGGTTGGGAACTACTAGGCTACGTAGTATTAGTTTACTCAGTAGCTCCTGACTCTAGTGTTGAGCCCTCCGAAGTCTATTTAGAGGCTCCTCTCTTTGACTACGTGTACTTTGGAGAGGATCTGATAGAGGTAAAGGCAATAAGTTATTTAGTACCGCCTATCAGGATAAACTTCTGGGTTAAGGGTTACATAGTCTTCGGCAAATGGTTCAAGGTCATAAACACGTCTCACAAGTACGTTAACGTGATATATGCGCCTATAATGATCAAGGAAGCAGGAACGTGGAGCGAAGAGGGAGTTAAGATCCGTGTTGATAGAAGTGACTTAGAATTTGCAACATATGCCTACCTAGTTGTTCAAACACCTGCATATGGAACTATAGCTGATGTTAAGACTCCATCGGGAACTTCACTTGGAGCTTACGTTAATACTAAGCATGCTTGGGGGACTTCTGTGAGATCTGTTAGCACATTGAAAGATGAAGCCTATGTCCAAGTGAAGTCTAGTAAGAGCGGTGAATATGGTCTTTATGTGATCAAGGTCGAGTGGGAACCTATAAAGTTTAAAGTTATAGACTCAAAGGGTAGGGCCATTCCAGGTGCTGAAGTCAAGCTTGAAGGTCCAATCAGTTTAAGTGGAATAACTAATAATACGGGATATGTCGAAATGACTGTATACCATCCAGGAATCTATAACATAACTGTGCTTTTCAAAGGTTACGTGGTTCATGAGAGTGCAATTATCCCATACGAAGGCGAACTCAAAACACTGCCTTGTGCAGTTTATGATTTAAACGTGGCTGTAAAGGGATTCTGGGGCCAGCCTCTCTCAAAGAGTCAGGTGATTGTTAAAACAGCTGATGGAAGCTTCATGGATTCAAATAATACCAATTCAGTTGGCTCTGTAGCGTTTGTGCAACTGCCTAAAGGAGAGTATGAAGTAGTAGTGTCGTATAAGCGAATGGAGAAGAGATACAATGTAATACTCGACGATAATAAGCAGATAGAGGTCAAGTTAGATGTAGTAGTTGAAATACCCTATATAGGAATTCCATTATCGTTAGCCGAAACAGTGGGAATAGCGATGGTTACAGTGGGATTCCTAGCTCTAGTGAAGTTCCTTAGCAGAAGATACGAGGAAGAAGTCCTAGAGGAGTGAAAATCTCTTTCTGCTAAATTTCAGGTATATCTTTTTATTTGTCGAGACTCTAAAGATACCTTGAAGACTTTACTGTCTAATTAAGTGGGCGTTCATAATGAAGCAAGTAACTAGAGCGATTAAGGTCTACCTATCCCAGCAGGAGCTAAGCGAATATCTCTCCTTTGTCAGGAGAGTGATAGAGGAAAATTATAAAGGCAAAGTGAAGTATTCACTTGATGCGTTCTATGGAGATAAGCCATGTATAGTAGTTGGACTAGTAATTCATGAAGTCCCGATAGAAATTCAGGTGGTAGCCGACTCAACGCCCTGGTACTCTATAACATACGACCCTTACTTAACTCCAAAGAGTTTAGTGAATTTAATTGAGCACTTGATCGAAAACGCTACCTACTTATTTACTGAGACTAAGGGTAAGGGAGTCCTCTACTATGTGATAGTTCCGGGACTAGATGTAGTCCCACTGAGAAGTGGATCAGTACGCTACAAACTAATCCATAAACTCCTCACCGGGAACTTAGTCTTCATGTTTGCTATATCCCTAGCTCTTTATTGCATAGCTTGGCTCCTCTTCAAGTACTATGCACCATTAGTGCTGATAGCTGCTCAGTTTGTGATACTACTATTCTCCAGTAGAATAGTAGCGTTAATGGGAGACTGGGAATTAAAGGAGACAAGTCCCTATGTTTACTTAATCGGATTGCGTATCCCACTCGAGATTTACGGGCAACTGCTTAAGAAAGTGCTGTATCCTAGACGTTATGAGATAAAGCGTAAAATATACCAGGAACTCATGAGTAAGAATCTCTTGATAGCACCCGAAGATGTATCAAGTTTGCTCCTAGAGTATGGCGTTCACGTAGATACATCAGATATAGTCATAAAAAGAGTAAATCTGTTCTCAGCAGTCAAAGAAGTGTTTGAAAAATACAATTTACCACTACCTAAAGTAGTCCTGAGCAACATAGTGCTACCGAACGCTGCTGCTAGTGGCATCTTCTTACGTGATACAACGTTATTGGTAACCTCGGGACTCCTGACTAAGTTAAATGAAGACGAAGTAAAAGCGGTTATTGCGCATGAAGCTAGTCACGCAAAGAACAGAGACACTTTAATACTCAATTTGTTGATAACGATAGAGTATATGCTCAGGGTCTACATATTCATGACGTTCATAAGGTATTTTAATGTGTTCACTGAAATACTTTACCTATATGCATCCCTTACGGCATTATTTTTCTTTGCTAAATTTATAGAAGCAAGAGCTGACATAGAGGCTGCTGTCACATTGGGTACCCCTCATCCATTAATCTCTGCCTTGAAAAAGATTGGAACAAGAAAGCTCATGACAGAGCTTACACCCATTGACCGGTTATCTAGTTGGCTTAGGTGGAATCCCCACCCTCCAATAACGTTCAGGATAGAGAAGCTCCATAGCCTGGTAGGGAGAAAGGTAGAGAATCCATGGGTAGAGGCCATATCTAGTTGTATTTCAGACTTCTTGAAAACTTTAGCATCGGCGTTTAAGCCACGAGCTAAGTAATGCGCTATATTGTAATAAGATTGCAGTAACACGAAGGGGATTGTGTTCTTTAATCGAGCGATAATTACTACTTACTCACTTATAACCATGTTACGGTGGCTAAATGCTACATTACAAAATAAGAAGGTGTATAGAGTTGATAGATGAATTGCTGCTATCAGATGCTATATCCACGACAGATAAGGAAAAATTGGTTAAGTTAAAAGAGGAGATATTTTCAATAAACGATGATATAATTAAGTTGAAGGTAGAAGTATGGGAAGTTAGGGAGTGTCTTGAAAGAGTAGCAAAGGTGCTTGAGCTAGACTTGAGTCAATACATTAAAAGAGCGATGCCGAGAACTGTACAAGCTGTAGTTGAGCATCATTAGGCTCTAACAACTTCAAGCTTCAACTCTTGTAACAAGGGGAGCAACCATTCCTTATGCCTCTTCTTAAGTCCCTTCCAATCCAAGACTGCCCACTTAACTTCCTCTAAAGTTCGCTCAATAGCCATCTTGACTTCGTCACGACCTATAGAGTCAAATACGTAAAGGGGTATTATATGTCCTATAGGGATCTCGCTCCTTTTAACGAACTCATTAAAGCGAGGCGCGTAATGAGGACCACCTAAGCCAATTCCAGCTGTCTCGGATTTAAGGTCTCCTTCTAATGCTCTGATTATTACCTCGGCTATGAAGTCCCCGGCAGTAGGGTCACGCCATTTCTTCTCTTCACCACCGATCTCCACAAATACTACTGGAGTCCTCTCAATGTAAGGACCATGATGAGTCACTTCGAAACCACATCTCCATTCCTCTAGCTCTTTCTCTTTTAATAACTCCATTTCTAGCTTAACTATCTTCCTTAAGAGGAAAGCTGGAGCTATGCATACTGATTTAGGCTTTCCACCGTATTCTGTACTAGTAGTCCAGTTTCCAGGAACGTGAGCTGAGAACATGGGAACTCCGCTCTTAGAAGAATGTCTGCTAGCGAATATCATGAACTCTCCATTTACTAACTCCTCTACATAATCAGCATATATCAGATCTTTCGACACTGTCACCAAAAGCACATTTTTTCCTTCATACTCACCATAGAGGACTCGCTCTCCATCTATCTCCAGTCGGCTCTCCTTGAACTCTAATTTTTCTAACAAATGCTTCTTTATGTTCATGCTAGCCACGTCTAGTTTTGAGGTTACGATCACAACATCTACGTCTCTCAATGAGAGCACCCTTACACCTTATGGCACTAGAACTTATAACATTGTCTAGAGGCTTAAGGACTTCGAGTTTCTCTCAGACACTTCGAGAACTTTCTATTGAGCTTTTAACATGTCCTACCGTTATAAATGGGCAGGGATAATGTTCAGTTGTCCTAACATTTCTTTGTTTAACCTTTACCCAACTGACAATTCTGAATTAAGATTCCAAATTTCTTAGTTCAGAATTCAATCTCTTCCACAAATTGACTACCAAATATAGTTTATGTATTGTTAAGTCCATAAATTCTCAGCTTCAAGTGCAAAGGAGAGCACACTTAACCTAGCATCCTTACTTAAACTATTGACGTTAGCCACGTATATCCTCTTCGAAACTACTATTATCAGCTGACATCCCTGAACCACTATAGCATTCAATGGTACGATTTCTCTCCTTACAACTCTTTCCTCGTCCTCAAGAATCACTAGAGCAGTACGTCTTAGGAGCGGTTCCATGCGTATCAGTCTTCGAACATTTACTATATGGTATTCGTCTCTAAGATAGTTGAGAATGGCTTCTTTACTCTCTTTGTCTAACTCCTCATAATTTCTTATAATGCAGAGCTCCTCACCATCAGAGCCATAAAGAATTACCATTCTAGGACAGGAGAGAGGGAAGGGCAGCTTAGCTTTAATACCAGTTAGAGTCAGTCCTTCTTTTGTTATTATTCTTAATGACCTACCGTCATACCTTATTGTTAGCTCACTTGGATCAATAAAATTGAGTCTACTCTCTTCTTTAGGTCTTTCTTCAAGGAAGCCTTTAAATTCACCTACAACCATGCCATTCTCTATCTTAATTATCCTGTTTACATAGTTTATCAAACCAGGTCTATGTGAAACTATTATTATTGTGGAATTAGGAAGGAAACTAAGCACTCTCTTTATTATTTTACTCTCAAGATCTACAGCAATACTTGACATGGCTTCATCTAGTATTAGTATGTTAGGCCTTCTAACAAGAGCTCTAGCAATACAAACCATTTGCTTCTGTCCTCCAGAAAGTCGTCTTCCTGCTTCACCAACATCTGTGTCATATGCTAGTGGCAAATTCATTATGAAATCATGTGCACAACTTATTTTGGAAGCAAGTAATACATCCTCGGGAGATACACGACTTGAGCCATAAGCTATATTGAAAGCTATTGATCCTGGGAGTAATAGCGGCTCTTGTGTGAGCATAACTAACTGTCTTCGAAGGGAGTCCAATTTTATCTTTTTCAAATTTATACCATCAAGTAAAATCTTGCCTCTCTTAGGATCATACAATCTTGTTAATAGCTTCATTAGAGTCGTCTTCCCAGAACCATTAGGTCCTACTATGCCTATCACTTCACCTGGTAACACCTCAAAGGATATTCCTTTTAATACGGGTTCCTCAGCATAACTGAAGTAAACCTTGTCAACTCTTATGGAGCCCTTTAATTCAATATCGATAGCTTCTGGATCCTCCTTTACGGATGGTTTTAGGCTTAATACTTCTAGTAACTTCTCGTAAGCAGTCTCAGCTTGAGTATACATGTATATTAGATTATTTAGAGACCGAATTGGATTATAAACATGCCACAAGTAGCCTAAAAACGCCATAAGAGTGCCTATGGTAGTCTCACCTTGCAGTACCATCAGTCCTCCAAAGAACATGACTAGTGTTGAGGCTAGACTCAATGAAAGACTCATGAAAGGGAAATACTTGATATTTAGTTTTGTTAAGTTTATTTCTGCATCATATATACTCTTTGCATACTTACGGAATCTTTGAATTTCCAATTCCTCTCTACCTAATACTTTAACGAGGACTACTGAGGATATGACAGAAGTCACATAAGATGTGAAGCTAGAAACTACCTTCCACAACCTAAGGAAGGCAAATCTAGCTCTTTTTTGGTAAGCTCGAGTCCCTAATATTATCACAGGGATGGGCACTAGTGAAATTAAGGCAAGCTTTAAGTTTAATGTGAAGATTATTACTATAGTACCACTCAATATTAGAGAGTTGATTATTAGAGATTGAAGCCCATGAATGAGGAAGCCGTGAATTCGCCTTACATAGCTAAAGACTCTAGCTACAATGTCTCCAGTTCGAACTCGGTCGTAGAAATCTAAACCCAAGGCTAAGATGTGCCTGTATAAACGTTCTCGAAGATCCAAGATTACTCTATTATTGAGAATTGACATAATGTAATCTCTCGTAGCAGAGATTGCAACGTTCACTAGGTGAAGCACTACGAGCATACTCACCAAAGAGATTAGAAGTTCAAAGTTCTTCCTAGGGACTAAGACCTTATCCGTTATTTCTTTACTTATATACGGTGGCAATAAACCTATGGCAGTTGATATTAGAGAAAGCACAAATGCCACTATGAAGTACCTCAAGTGTGGTTTTAAGAGCGTCATTAACTTGAAGAGGCGTAGTTTACCTCTAATTCCTTCTCTCCTAGCTATAACCGGGAAAGGAGGTGGAGGAGGCTCTGGTCTCATTTTTAGTCCCGTCTCTTAAGTTTAATTGTTCCATAGATCTCGATGATAAATAAAGGTTCTCCGTATAAAGAAATAAAGCTAGCAATCCTTACTTGAACAACACTTTTCCCATCTACAAATTTCGCTGAAACCACAGTGTTAGCTTTTATATGAATCTCCCATCATCTCTAGTCACACGTACCCTACCTATTACCCTCTCAAGCCAACCTATCCGTTCTACTTTCCTGATATCAAAAGCAGGAACATAGGGTTTTATATCTAAGAGGGGGGTACCATCAACTATATCCACATCCTGTACATGAAGTACATTTCCTTCAATATTGATCAATTTAATTACAGAGATTCCTATAGGATTAGGCCTACAAGGAGCACGAGTGGCAAAGATTCCTCGTAATTCATTATCCATATATGGCTTTACTGTTAAAGAAAAGCCCTTTACTAAGTGAAAGTGGTATATTAGGAATATATGAGAGAAACCCTCTAGGTCCTTGAGGCCTCTAGCGTACTCAGGAAACACCTCGACGTGGCCTCTTACTCCTTCAGCACTAATTGGTTGGATAGGAGTTCCTCTAGGTTGCTTGAATGGAGTACGTATTACGCCTATGGGCTTGTACACTATTTGTTCCATATTTAATAATATGGTGAACAACATTATAGAACTTCTAGTAGCAACCCATTAATCAAAACATTTGTACTAACAATACGTTTTACATCAAGTGAATCCTATGAGTAGGATCTGAGTGTAGGTTGAGGACGTAGAGTCAGGTATTAGTGAAGTATGTTCATAATTTACTTCATGAGCTTCAATAGGGATACTTCTGCCTCAGTTACAGAGACTGTCTGGTTAACAGTTTCTGACTTTATAAAAATCTCAATCAGAGGTTCTCTAAACTTCAAGTTAAGATGTGAGAGGTTCGTAGAAGACAAAGACCGGTGAACTGAACAGCTCTATCTTATCAACAATAAGGAAGGTTCTAGAGGCTGAGATCATAATAGTGAGCTGATTATGAGGTGATAAGAGGTCTTCATGTACTCTTATTATCAAAGACTTTATTAAAAGTTTATAACTACTTATGAACTCTTCTTACGTTTTAAATACTTAGTAGCCTTTAACATCAAGAAGAATAACCACATAACCCAGACCACGACCCAGAACGCATCCATAAACAGTAGAGCTAAATGCTGAGGCCTAGTCATGAGGTCGCATACTAAACGGTAAAGTGACCAAACACCAAACAAGGTATTAATTTTTATAAGCATGTGTATAATAGCAATAATGAACTTTTCTCTTTTAAGTTCAAGAACTCCTGTGCCAAGATTCTCAAATTTCATATCTTCTACAACTTTAATTTCTTTTACTTTAAATGTCTTCTTGTATAATTCGATTATAACTTCTTTTCTTGAATAATCACGTTCTTGGAGCTTAGATATCTCCCTCTCAACCCATACTCCAGGCATAGTATAAAATCTCGTATAATACTCAACAAGCTCCTCATACAAATCACCCAAACTCTTCATCAAGATAAGTATTCACAGAGTAATTTTTAAGCCTATTGAGATGAGCGGGGACCTAGGGAGGCAGAACTAGTCTTCAGGAAGTCAGCTTGAAGCTGCTCTTCAAGCTCTTCCGCCTCTCAATTGGCACTTTCCACGCTTCTCAGGCTTCTCCTTAGCTTTCTCGTAGAACCCGCGCGTACGCTAGTCATTAGAATTCCTTAACCATCTCCAAATGGTGTTAGGCCTTAGAGCGCGAAATCGACTCGCCAGTTCTCGGGAGAATGGCCTAATAGCTTGGGTTACAGAGTTCATACTAGGGAGTACCATGGAGGCGAAGCTAGGGAAGCAGAGGAGCATCATAGCACTCCTAGCAATCATTGTCACTGCTATGGCGATAGGCTGATACGGCTACTATAAGGCTTATGAAGAAGAGATTAAGGAAAGGGTTCACGGGATAAGGAAACCCGAGGTCTACAAAGCCGTCCCAGTTGCTGTGCGAGAGCGTTCAATACTCCAAGGGGTCGAGATCAAAGGAGGGAAGATACACTGTAAGGGAAAGAAGTCCTTCGTATACGTTTTATTAGACAAGCTGTTCAACTCTACCAAGGCTAAGATAGTGCTGTACGTAGAGAACAGGGGCGACAGCGTAGCGCACATCACGATAACCCCACACTACGACAGGATGGGGAAGCTCACGAGCTGGTGCCGCTCCTCCATAAGGCTAGAGCCAAAGACGGAGTACGGGATAGTGCTTGAGTACCCGTGCGACTACGAAGTGAAGCTGGAGACACTAGCAGGCGCGCTAAAAACGGAGGAGTTCAGCCCGGAGTTCTCGATGCTGCGCCTCTCGGGCGGCAACATGCTGGGGACCTGTGACATAGTGGTCTATAACATCACGGTAGTAATTGAAGAGTAAGGCTCGTGAGCAGAGATCTTTAAAACCCAAATTTCGGATGCATTCGCCATCCAGCTCTTTCTTCGCTTTATTTATTAGTCCCTTAATCGTATTCATGTCGTGGTAGCGTACCCCCATAGGGTGCTGGGGTACTACATACGGGTATCCATCACTAGCAGTGATGATGGGCCCAAGCTCTGATTAATGATGAGTTATAAAACTACTGAAGATTTTATATTAAGAGATAGTTGTAAATGGAGAGTGATTAGATGTCAGAAGTCGAAGAGATCTCTGAACTCTTAGAGGATCTAAAAGCGATTATTTCGAAAGCTCTTGAAGTCTCGAGTGAGAAAGAGGTTAAAAAGCTACTTAAGGAAGCCATGAAGATAATCGAGGACGCGATTTACATCATCGAATCTTAAACAATAGGACAACCCCAATAGTTAAGAAGGTTTAGCTCCAATGAAGAATACTGGTGATGATGATGAACTCTGACGATAGAAGAGGGATTAGGAACATAATAGCTCTCGGTCTAGTGAGCTTATTCACAGACATGTCTACTGAGATGATACTAGGTCTTTATCCGGCGTTCATTGTAAGTGTGTTGAAAGCTTCTAAGACCGTTTTAGGACTAACTGAAGGTTTAGCTGTACTACTCAGCTACGCTTTTAGGTTAGTCTCGGGTCTTATATCCGACGTTATTGGGAGAAGGAAGGTATTAGTTCTGATCGGTTATTGTCTCTCAAATTTAACGAAACCAGTGCTATCACTTGCGAGAACGTGGGTTGAAGCTGTTGCTGTGAGATTAGTTGATAGAGTAGGGAAGGGAGTAAGAACAGCGCCCAGAGACGCACTGTTAAGCGAATCTGTTGAAGAAGTGAGAGCTGGAATAGCTTTTGGAATTCATAGAACCCTAGATCAAACAGGCGCTATAATAGGTCCTCTGTTAGCCTTCGCATTAATGCCTACCCTCGGATTTAGAGGAATATTCCTCCTTTCCCTACTTCCAGGCTTAGCAGCAATTGTGACACTAGCTGTTTTAGTTGAGGAGAAGAGAACTCCTAAGATCAAGTCTAAGAATTATCGAATAGATTTTAAGGTACTATTAAACAGGGATTTCCTAATTTTACTCGGGATACTAACTATGTTTTCAATTGGGGCCTTCAACTTTTCCTTCGTATTATTAAGAGTTGGGGCTATGGGTGTCAGTGAAGTTCTCTTTCCACTCTTCTATGTTCTTATAAATGTATCTCACACCATCGTTGGCATACCTACAGGTTACTTAGCTGATAAACTCGGGAGAGAAGTCGCTATATTACTCGGTTACGTCACATTCCTTGTAACGTGCGTGCTTTGTTTGAGTAATGTGGCTAATATGGCTTTTGCAGTTATAGTAGCCCTTATTTATGGAGTTTATGTAGGTATAATAGAAACTTCGCAGAGAGCTGTTATTCCGGAGTACGTTCCTGAAGACCTTAGAGCATCAGGTTACGGAGTCTATTATTTGCTCATAGGGATATCATCATTAGTAGCTAATTCCATTGTCGGTTTCCTATGGGATACTGTAGGTCTTGAAGCAGCTTTCGAGTATAGTCTAATAACAGCGTCGATATCGACAATAGCTCTTCTAGCTTTTGTTGTCAAGAAAAAGAGAGTAAAGAAGTACTGAGTTCAATTCTTTTAACTTAGCTCTTCATAGATTTGAATAATATCATATCTCAGTGAAACTTTTCACAGTGGTCTCATCTAGTCTTCTAATTACTTCAACTAGTAATCTAACGGTATTCTCAATATCGCTTATGCAAGTCACACTGACGTGGGAGTGTATGTGCCTAGTTGGGACTCCTATTACAATGCTAGGTCTTCCAGTAAGGTATAAGTGGAACCGTCCAGCGTCGGTACCTCCTCTCGGAACTAATGATAATTGATAGGGTATCTTAGCTTCTTCAGCTACACTTATTATGAACTCTTTGAGCTTCTGATTGGGGATCATTGAAGCGTCATAAGTGATTATTGAAGGTCCCTTACCTAGAGATGAGGGAGCCTCATAAGGCGATATTCCTGGTACATCTCCAGCTATATCCACTTCTGTCACTAAGGCTACGTCAGGGTTAACTACGTATGATGTAGTAGAAGCTCCTCTGAGCCCGACTTCCTCCTGGACTGTTGCAGCTACATATAACGTGTTCGGGTGTTCGATATTATTCTCTTTAATATATTTCATAGCCTCAATGGCCACAAAAGCTCCTAATCTATCATCAAATGCCTTACCCATTACAGTTTTACCAGTTGCAGACTTCATGAAAGGAGACCAGGGAGCTATTGGATCTCCTACTCTGACTCCTAATTTTTCAACTTCCTCTTTACTAGTAGCTCCAACGTCGATGAACATGTTCTCTCTCTTGACAACCTTATTTCTCTCCTCCTCTTTAAGCAAATGAGGAGGCTTACTTGCTATAACTCCGTGAACTAACCCTTTTCTGGTTTTTATGACGACTCTCTGAGATAAGAGAACTTGATCCCACCAGCCACCCAACGTGTGGAACTTAATATATCCCTCCTTGGTTATCCCAGTCACTATAAAGCCCACTTCATCTACATGCCCTGCTATTACAACTCTGGGCTTTTCTGAAGACCCCTTCTTTACTAGTATCAATGAGCCTAAGTTGTCTCTCATGATATCATCAGCAAACTGAGCTCCGTATTCTTTAATATTTTTCAATACTTCATACTCAAACCCTGAAGGACCGAACCCTTCACTGAGTTTCTTGAAGAATTCCAAGGAACTCTCGCTTAACTTATAAGGCTCCATAGTCTCGCCACCTGAACCTACATCTCGAATACAACTTATAACCTTTATTTTAGAAACGCACAATCCCTAGCCCTTTAAGCTTATTAGAAGCTACTGTGAATTCTATTAACGATGAAGTTATGCCCGGTAAGCTGATTAGTGATGAGTACTCCCGGCACTGATGACATTTTATGACGAGCACTACTATTTAACCCCCTACGCACGTGAGGATCGATATTCCGAAGGTATTAAACTTGTATTTAATTTTTGCTGCAGTTCAAAGCTTTGTATTATCGAGCTTTTAACTTAAGATTTTTTCTCATTTGCAGTCATGATTGAGTCTACTGGGAGCTATGTTAGCGTGTTCAAGAAACCTAGATCAGAAAAAGCTAGGAGATGACAAAGGTATAGGCCAGATCTCTAGACAATTTATGGATATACTTAAGGCTCATATGATAGGAATTTTGTTAAAGCAATTTCTGTCATGAGTCTTATATCCCTTGACGACGACCCTACCCTTATTTCATACCTTCCTGCTTCCACTACCCACTTTCCACAACTATAGCTTGCTAAAAGTCTCAAAGGTATCCTTATCTCTATTTCTTCTATTTCTCTTGGTTTAAGCACTTTCGTTTTGTGGAAACCTTTAAGTTCTTGTAGAGGCTTAGGTATCTTCCCTCGTGGTGGACCTACGTAGACTTGGGCAACTTCCCTTCCAGGATAGTTACCTACATTCTTTATTTTAAACTTCACCTTGAGGAAGTCTTCGGCGACTTCTACTTTTAAGTCACTATACTCGAACTCTGTATAGCTGAGGCCATGGCCGAATGGATAGGCAGGCTCTACGCCGAAGGTGTCGTAGTACCTGTATCCTACGTAAATGTCTTCATAATAAACCACTCTCTTAGGGTCGTTAGGTGGCTCTCCTGGGAAGCTCCATGAGGGCACATCTCTATAGTCTTTTGGAAATGTTATTGGAAGTTTTCCTGAAGGATTTATTACTCCTATTAGCGTATCCGCTGTAACTCGCCCTACTTCTTGTCCGGGTTGCCATATTAAGAGGATAGCGTCAGCCAAATCCCTCCAGCTAAATACTTCTATCGGTAAGCCTATGTTGAGAATTACTACGACTCTTTTCCCATATTTATGAAAGGCTTTTGAAACCTTTTCTAGTAGGCCTCTTTCATCATCACTTAAATAGAAGCCTCCTTTTTCAGGTTTTAAGTCCCATCCCTCGCCAGATAACCTCGTTATGATGACTACTGCTACATCATTTCGCTTAGCGTATTTCTCTATCTCCTCTTTGCTTAGAAAGTCTTGAGGTAGAGGCGGCAGGGGTACGCCTGGTCTCCTAGGCTTGTGCTCCTCTCTTTCTCTCATTTCTCTAACATATTTCTCATATCTCTTGGCAAGCTCACTATCTATATGTAACTTCCTCTCTTCCAAGCCCTCAAGTATGCTCACAACGTACTTAGGATGAGTCCAGCCACTTCCCAGCCCACCTCTGAGGGTTTCTATTTGTCCAGTTCCAAATACCGCTATCTTAGCTTCCCTACTCAAGGGAAGAGTATTATCACTATTTTTAAGGAGTACTATTCCTTCAGCTGCTGCCTCGTAAGCTATTTTTGCATGCCTCCCTAAATTTGGCTTATTAGAGTACTTATAGCCTCTAAAAGCAGGAGTCTTAATAATTACCCTCAATATGTTCTCAACATTTCTATCCAAGACTTTTTCGCTTAGCTCACCTCTTTTAACAGCCTCAATTATTGCTTTAACTTGGTCATCGTTTCCTGGCATTAATAAGTCGTTCCCAGCCTTCATTTGCTCTACGGGATTTTCCCCTGCACCCCAGTCAGTCATGACTAATCCTTCAAATCCCCATTCTTCTCTTAACACCTTCACTAAAAGCCACTCATTCTCTGAGCAGTACTTCTCATTAAGCTTATTATAGGCACTCATCACGGCCCAAGGTTTAGCCTTCTTAATAGCTATCTCAAATCCCCGTAGGTATACCTCCCTAAGCGCTCTTTCCGATACTATAGTGTCTATTACGAACCTATTCGTCTCCTGATTATTTGCGACAAAGTGTTTTAAACAGGCTCCTACACCCTGAGACTGAACCCCTTTAACAAAAGCTGAGGCTATTTCTCCCGTTAACACAGGGTCTTCAGAGTAATATTCAAAAATTCTCCCACAGAGGGGATTTCTATGAATGTTCATGCCAGGAGCCAGGAGAATATCTACGCCATACTCCTTAGCTTCCTCTCCCATAGCTCTACCTACTTTCTCAACCACTTCAGGATCCCATGTAGACGCAAGTACGATAGCTGAGGGAAAGGCTGTTGCAGGATACGGCTTTCCGTCACCTTCTATTCTAACTCCCTGAGGTCCATCAGCTGTAACTATAGAAGGAATACCTAAGCGTTTGATACTACGTGTTTCTCCAGCAGCTCCAGGTACGCGAAGTGATCTACCTGCACCTACGACAAGACTAGCCTTTTCTTCTAGCGTCATCTTAGAAATCAGTTCTTCAATAGAGATGGTCATGTTGTATATGATGCAAGGGAATGCTTATAAAAATAACTAAACCGATTGATCTATGAGGTTGAAGACGAGAATATCATGAGTGTCTTTTCATTAGTTCCTAGAGAAGAAGTATGCCTCAGGCAGAGCTCAACCTATTAATATCTATGCGATAATCGACAAGAAGAGATCACGTTCTGACCTATTCGGTATTCGTAGAACTTACGTCCGACTACGAAAATTCCAATGTTAAAAAGGTTACTGTGTAACTTTTGATGAAATTATCAGATTGAGTCTACCAATGGAATTCCAGGGTTTTTGATAACTAATTCACCTGCCTTAAAGGCTAACTTCTCTGTCAAGAATATTACCTTAGCACCAGAGTCTATCCAAGACCTCAACCTTATATTAGCTCCTTCCTTTTCTATTCTCTTACCAACAATCTTAATGTATTCTATTATAACTATACTTGGAATTAACAGTTTTTCGACGAATTTTCGCAACGAACTCTCTCATCTTCTCTTCATCTCTCTTCTCTCGTATTTATACTGAATTAGCAGAAGAAGTATGTCATCATATTCGAAGCCTAATATTTGTGTATCCTGTATCTACCAAGGGGAGATTGAACGATTAGAGTAAGAAGTAAACTTGTAGCCTAGTCTTTCTATGCGCACTAGTCTTTTTCTATATATTTGTGACTCTGTATGTTACTTCATAACTACTAAATCCTTTCAATTCATCATCATACATTAGTTGAGGCGATAAAGCTTTGAGGACGTATTGCATGTTTCTTGATGTCATGCTTAGGTTTCATCATCTGCATATCGCTACTTATTGGGTTCTATAAGTCTAGGAGTGGAGGTAATAAATCAAACAATAGCTCGTTAAGGAGTTAATACGCCTATAATATTTAGAAGCTTCTGGTGCTACACTTTGAGCGAAGTAGTCTTTATTACTTCAAAATACTCTTTGTAATAAAACTGAATTAACTACTTGAAGTATTCTATATTCAATAGAAATGAAGGAGAACTTGAAACTTCGTTGTCTCATTAAGAATACTTCCTTGAACGTCATTACTCTTAAGTTCCTTGCCTTTATATGGTCAAGAATTTCTTCAAATTTATCAAGTGTTATCCAATTAAATAGCTGGTTTTCTATTGGGAGGTCGTGCTCACTTTCGACTACTCCATGTACTACTATGATTAACCATCCTCCTTCGCTAGAGACTAAGTCTATCATGTATTTAACGTAGTCAACATTATCCTGCCATAACGAACAAGCTCCTAGTGTTGGAGAGATTTCACCTACTTCGTTTATCTTACACTCTCCAGTTCTTCCGTACACATAATATTTAGCTACAACTCTAGCTACTTTCTCGTTAAACATTCCATAAGGGTAAGCGAAAGCTACTGGCTCATACTTCAACTTCTCCTCAATCCATCGTTTGCTATATAAAAGCTCTGCCTCCAATGCCTCTGGTGCTAACGTAGTTAGCTTGGAATGAGATACAGTATGTGACCCTATGTCCCATCCTTCCTTTAAAAGTTCTTGTAGCTCTTTTAGCCCCATAAGCTTACGACCTTCAAAGAGCTCGCCGATTAATCCAGTTATCACAAATAATGTACCCTTAAACCCTCTCTTCTTCATAGCTTTGAAGGCTAGCTTATACTGATTTAAGTATCCATCATCAAACGTTATGGTGACTATACCCTCAGAATGTGTTAAGGGTTGCTCATTATATCTACTCTTAATAATGCCTTGGAGCAATGCAAGTATAACTATTACAACTATAGAGGAGATTACGAGTAAATATAACGGCTTATCTCTCATGGTATGATATTCTGTTCGTAGTAATCTTAAATCTACCGATTACCTTTAACTTTTTGTAGAATTTAAAGACTCTAGTCAAATTTGGGTAATTCTCTGTCATGAGTTAATTTTACTTGTAATCCCTTGATGATACCCCCTACTATGCCTCTTGCGCAGTAGAGAAATATTCTAATACTCTTCCTGCGTAATGCCCATACAAGTCCCCATATCATCAAGTAAACCAGATGGAAAAAGACATATATACCTATGATATCTCTATGCTTCACAACTGCATACGTTCCCATCGAACAGTAACTTTCGTACTCTCTTAGCTTGAGATTACCATGTTTGTAATAATAAGTTTCCAAATGATAGACCCTACAAGAATTGTTAAGTAGCCCCGTAAAGCCACATTTGTATACTCTGACGGCTAAGTCAAAGTCCTCACCAAGCATTATTTCACTCATGCTTTCATCAAAGAGTCCTGCTTTAAATAGGGCTTCACGTTTAAACAGAGCTTTAGTTCCTCCAAAATATATTCCTTCAACTAACATTGCATTAATGGGTCTGCTTCTCTTAAGTAGAAAGTTCTTAACATTCAGTGCTCCAAAGAGCTTTGCAAGGATGCATGATAGGCCTTTATATTCTGTTTTCTTTAGATATTTAAAGGGACAGGTAACGTGTCCTACTCTCGCGGGAGCTATCTCAATAGTCTTTAGAAGAGTTCTTAAAAACTCTCTATCTAAGTAGAGGTCATCATCTAATATAACTACGTACTTCCCCTTGCTAGCGCGTATTCCTAGATTAGCAGTTTTACACCTATTCCAAAACCCAGTTGAAATCACAGTAGCGTTAACTCCTAAGCTTTCCACAAGATTCTTAATGATATCAGCATTTGACTCTGTAGCTATTATAAGCTCGAAATCTTTCCAAGTTTGTCTTGATAAAGATTCTAAAGTTTTTCTAAGCAACTTTAGCTTATTTAAGGTCCCAGTAGTTCTAATAACCACTGAAACTAAGACGTCTTTTGGCATCTAATTC
>Ga0164311_10000301_pt1 | contig 20828 bp, 23 predicted proteins | sample GuaBasSedimGuay2_FD_121796 | JGI IMG/M metagenome (GOLD analysis project Ga0164311, IMG submission 121796) | Subseafloor sediment microbial communities from Guaymas Basin, Gulf of California, Mexico - Guay2, Core 4569-9, 9-12 cm | ecosystem: Environmental > Aquatic > Marine > Hydrothermal vents... | reverse complement strand
CGCCTCCACGAGCATTATCTCTTCAAACCAGAACTTCTTCTTACTCTTAACCTTAATAGTAAAGCCCATTGAGGACAGTTTAGATAACACTTGGTCGAACCTTGAAAGCGAGGACAGAACTAGATATAGCTTACCTCTCTCCGATATTAAGTGGTTTAAGTCTTTGAGAAGCTTCTCTACGACTGATATCCCATTGGGACCGCCATTCCAAGAAGGATCGTTACCGATGCCCGAAGATGGAAGGTAAGGAGGATTCATCAACACCACGTCGAAGGTCGAGTCCAGCCTTAACGGTGACGCTACATCACCCAACACGTAGTATACTCTATCCTCAACTCCGTTTACTTTAGCGTTGTACTTAGCGTTCTTCAAGGCTCTTAAGCTTACGTCTACAGCTACGACGATGCAGCCCCTAAGAGCTGCCGAGACTGCGAGTATACCAGTCCCAGTACCCACGTCAAGGACTAGCTCTCCCCCCTCGAGGTCCATGTGGTCTAGCAGTAAGAAAGTGTCTTCAGAGGGCGGGTAGACTCCCTCCCACACGTATATGGTCATCCTATTTATGGTCAGCTTCACCTAGGTCGCCTCCATGTACCTCTTAAGCACGTTGGATATCAAGGCCACGTCTTCAGGCCTTAGCTCTCTAACTCTCAACTTCATCAGGTGTTTGATGGCGTCGTCTTCATAGAACGAGGGGTTAATTTTTATCTTAAGCACCCCCTTAATGGATAGGGGTAACGCCTTCCTCAATAGTTTATTACGCTGCGTAAAAAGGGCACGGGCCAAGTCGAGGTAGAGGTTTAAGTCTTCGATTTTAAAGGCAGGAGCCTGCCTGACGAGCTTAATTACAGCTGAGTCAACTTCAGGTATTGGGTAGAAGTTCTCCTTCCCGATGAACATGAGGAATTGAGGTTCACAGAAAGCTCTTATGGACACCGTTAACCTGCCGTAATCGCGGGAGCCGGGCTCAGCCATGATTCTTAGGGCAAGCTCCTTCTGCAAAGTCAGTAATGCTCTTTTAAAAGAGCATTCGCGGAGGAGCTTAAACAGAATTGGTGTAGCTACGCTGTACGGCATGTTCGAGACTACTACGTCCACCTGGGGAGGGCTAAGCTCAAGGAAGTCGGCTCCTATCAGTACGAGGTTGCTGCAATCAGGTAGGATGTGGCTCCTCAAGATGTTGAGGAGCTTAGGGTCAACCTCTACTGCGTAGACCATCCGGGCCTCTTCGACTAAGAACCTTGTCAAGGCGCCTAGGCCAGCCCCTATCTCCAAAACCTTAGCCCTCTTGACCTTTGCTAGTCTCACTATTTTCTTAGCTATTGACTCATTTATGAGGAAAGTCTGTCCAAGGTCCTGCCTCGGCCTTATCCCATACCTCATCAGCAACTCTATGGTCTCTCTGCGAAGCGACATGGTCACCCTTCTTTTGGTGCTGGTGGCACCGTGAATAAGTAGTACTTCTCGCTGCCTCTGAGCTCCATTAGAACCCTCTCAACGAGTATGCCCACTATGTTGCTGACGCCAGTCCTCTGCTCGAAGTCCTGGTAGCTCTTGAAGGGCTCTTTCTCTCTCTCCTTTATTATCAACCACATGGTCTTCTTGCCTATTCGAGGCAGTAGCTCCAGCGAGTGCATTTTTGTCGTGAGGGGAGGGGCCTTATTTATGATGTCTATAAAGCGGTTCTCGCGCTCCCTCACAATTTTCTCAATTATCTTTGGAAGCTCATCCTTAGCGAAAGCCGTTAGATCCTCGTAGACAAGCCTCCTAACTATCCTGTCTATCTTCTCCCTAAACCCCTTACCTATGAAGACCCTTTCACCAGGTGTTAGGGTCACGGATGGCTTAGGCGTGAGCTCCAACAACATGAAGAAGTCCTCTCCAATAGCTTGAGCTATGGGCTTACGCATGAAGTATGGCCTAGTCTCCCTTAGGTATCCTCGAGGCAAGAAGTCTAGTATATAAGCGTATTCTTCAAACTTCCTCTTACCACCTAACAACAACTCAGCCACCTATATCTCAAAGTAGAGTTAAGTCGAGTAGCTAGCGATGATGTTTAACATCTTCTCTAAGTCCTCCGTTAAAAACACCTTTGTCTCCCTAGCCAATATGGTTCTCAGCTCTGGTATGGAAGACGGCATAGTATTCGCTATTTGGATAGCTGTCGCCCTAGACATCTTGAAGCTCTCCACAAGCTCCTTGACTAGGCTCTCAGCCTTATCTGGAGGCAACTTCGCAAATCTAGAAGCGTGATGTAAAGCTGACGACTGGTAAGGCTCAAGTGGTGCACGCTGCTGCCTCTCCTCCAGCAACTCCTTCACTGTGGGTAGCGTTACCTCTTTGAGCTTAAGGATCTTCATAGCTTAGAAACCCTCTCCACCTTGTACACTAAATATGAGTAATTCCTTATAGGCTAATATATTTATATCTAAGAGTACCGCTTTAAGCGTAAGGTTTAAGGACGAGCTGACCGCACGTCTAATGCAAAGCTGGTGTTGGCGTATGAGGAGGTCTAAGGGACTTAGAAGTAGAGGTAGGAGTTTGCTTTCAAAGCATCCTAGGAAGAGGGGGTTGAAGGGGCTCAGCTACCTAATGATAGAGTACAAAGTTGGTGATAGAGTATGCTTCGACATAGACTCCACTTTCATAGAGACCGCTCCTCATAGGCGCTATCAAGGTCTCACAGGCGTGATAATAGGTAGAAGAGGGCAAGCTTACATCATTGAGACGTACTTAGGAGACAAGCGCAAGATCATCATAACCACGCCCGAGCACATCAAGCCCATTCAGCTCACTCCTGCACGTCAATAACGTCCAGCTCCAACACTTGAAGATCAACCCCTAAATACTCCTGGAAGCTCGGCGTAGTCCTGCCGTTATCTCCATTAACAAGCTCCTTGATGTAGAGGCCTCCCTGACATCGAATTAACGCCTTAAATTTATCACTGTCAAGAGGCTCCACCTTCACCTCATAGACTTTCTTCAACCTAAGCTTGTCAGCTCGCCTATGCAGAACCCTAATTGGTGTTCTCTGCCTTATTGTTGTGCCACTAAAGAAAGCCTCAAGCTCTTTAAGCTTGTCTAGTGGCACTGGACTGCTTGCTTTGACCACTGCGTAGTACGTCTTTTCCTTGACCTTCGCTGAAAGCTTTAATAAGCCTATCATGGATCTATCCGTGTAGGTTAATCCCTCAACTTCAACAAGCCCTCTACTCCTGTCATTCATCACTTCTTGAAGTTCCTCTAGGTCCACGCTCCTAACCCTAGGCTCTACAACCTCTACAACGAAGGGCCTGCCAGGACCTAAAACCCTGACATCTATGTCTTCTCGCCCCGCCCCATGAAACTTCGCTTTAACCCCTCTAAATGCTTGGAGTATAGGCTCCGTCACGAGCTCTTCAACAGATGTCGGGTACTTCTTCCCCGACCCACCGCACTCTTCACATCCCAACCCTCTACATTTAGGACATATCCACTTTGATTGCGGTATCCCTCTTACAAGCTTCCTATATCGGCCGTAGATGAATATGGGCGACGACTTCACGTCGACGCTCATGTCGTGAAAGTTTAGGACAACGAGCAGGTCTGGGTTTTGGAAGCTGGCATTCTTGCCCGTCTTGGAGGCTATGATCGTGCCAGCCTCCCTATTTATCTCCCTCTTTATGGACTCGCTCCACTCGACGCCCACAAGGGACCTCAGCGAGTCCTCTTTCTCCACAATAGCTCCTGGAACTTTACATCCCACTAAGAAAGTCGTGTACTCATAACTTGATAGCATCTCTAAGGCCTTGTCTACTAGCACTCTCAACTCGTTGTCCAATATGCCTCTACACACCTCACAAGGCGTTATGGTTGGAGGCTCTATGCCGAGCTTAGCTAGGTGTTCTACCGCTGGCTTAAAGCCAGTCCTAGCAAGTAGAGAGAGGATCCTCAAGCCCTCCTCTTCAGCCCCTCTCTCTATGAGGATCGAGGACTTCATACAGAGTAATGTCTTCAGCGATTCCCCCCTCACCTTATTTGTGAGGGAGAAGCCCAACCTAGCGAAGAACCTACCTAGACACCTATCGCAAAGAGAAGCTTTCTCGAGGAGCTCGATAGATTTGGCAAGTATGATGCCGCTGAGGTTCTCCATGGCTTCTGCATTCTCCCCCACTTCAAAGTTTTAGAGGGAAGGGGAGGCGCCCCTTCTTGTGTTTCCTCATGAGCGTCTTCATCATCTTCTTCATGGCCTCGTAGGAGTCAAGGAGCTCCTTCACGTCTCTAGGTTTGACGCCGCTTCCCTTAGCTATCCTCCTAATTCTGGACCTAGTTATGATTTCAGGTCTCTCAAGTTCCTCCTCAGTCATGGACTTAACTATGACCGTCCATTTCTCCAGCTTCTCCTGCGCCACGTCAGCTATTTCCTCAGGTAGATTTAAGCCTAGGCCTGGAATCATGTCGAGAATCTTTCTTAGGGGACCTAGCTTCTTCAATCCTTCTATCTGTGACACCATGTCCTTAAGTGTAAGCCTTCCGGCTAGAGCGCTCTTGATAGCTTCCTCTCTCAATGAGGCCTCTTTGACCTTTTCTGCAAGCAACTTTAAGTCGCCCATGCCTAAAAGGCGGCTCACGAAGCTAGGTGGATTAAACACCTCGAACTCATCCACTTTTTCGCCTACACCTATGAACTTTATTTGAGCTCCTGTTGCAGCAACAGCTGATAGGGCTCCACCGCCTTTAGCTGCTCCATCAAGCTTAGTCACTATTATCGAACCTATCTTAGTGGTGTTGTTGAAGGCCTCTGCCTGAACTTTGGCTTGCTGTCCTATCGTGGCGTCTATGACGAGCATTATCTCATTAGGCCTTATCTTCTCCGCTATCAGCTTCATCTCCTCCATGAGCGACGACTCGCTCTTATGTCTACCCGCAGTGTCTATTATGATGACGTTACAGCCGGAGCTCTTCAGCTCCTTGATACCCCTCTCAGCTATGTCCACGGGGCTTCCATCAACGCCACCGAATATAGGCACCCCTATCTTGAGGGAGAGCTGTTTTAGCTGGTCGTAAGCTCCAGGCCTAAATGTGTCAGCGCACACAAGGCCGGGGCGAAAGCCCTTCTTCTTGTAGAATAGCGCTAGCTTAGCAGCAGTCGTAGTCTTCCCTGAGCCTTGAATTCCAACGAGCATAATTACGATGGGCTTATTGGTTGGGTATAATATTCTTGGAGGCCTCTCCCCACCTAGAACCTCCACTAGAACCTCGTAGAGAACCTTTAGAGTTACATCCCTCCTAGTCAGACCTGAAGGCACCTTCTCCTTGAGTGCTCTCTCCTCGATTTTCTCTGATATGTCGAGGACCAATCCCACATTGACGTCGGCTAGCAAGAGAGCCCTCTGGACATCCTTAATGAGCTCCTTGACCGCCAGCTCATCCGCTACAGGTCTCCCAAGAAATTTCTTTATGGCCTCTCTTAGAGATACACCCAGTTTGCCCAGCATTTAGCTCACTTTCCCATAGCCTCAGCGACGTTTAAACTTATTTGAGGGCTGAGCTATAACCCCTTGTGGAGCTATACGACTTTAGGATTGGAGAGGTTGTAGGCTTCATCAAGAGAAGGAGGGCTAAGAGGGTTCTAATGCAGTTTGCAGATGGCTTAAAGCAATACTCGAAGCAGGTGACTGATGAAGTAAGCAGCAAGCTTAGAGAGGTAGAGCTCGTAGTTTCAGGTGACAGCTGCTATGGCGCTTGTGACGTAGCGTTTGACGAGGCTTTAAGCATTGGAGCTGACTGCTTAATTCACTTCGGTCATGCACCCTTCCCAGAGGCTTACAGTTACGCTGAGAGAGTGGGGGTAAACATCCTCTTCGTAGAGGGCTTCAGCAATCTCGACGTAATTAACCCCCTCGAAAAGGCTATCAGCCTATTATCGGAGCTTAACGCGAAAGCTGTGGGGTTAACAGCAACAGTTCAACACGTCCATAGCTTGCCTAGAGCTGTTAGCTACTTGAGGAGTAGGGGTTATGAGGCTTATGTTGGAAGAGCTTGTGGGAGAGCCTTCTACGATGGACAAGTCCTAGGCTGCGATTACTCAACAGCTACAGCCATATCGGATAGGGTTGACGCCTTCATTCACTTGGGGGGAGGGTTGTTCCACGCCTTAGGGTTAAGGCTTATGGTGGATAAACCAGTCATAGCCTGTGACCCCTACAGGGGTGGTGCCTACATAATAGATGAAGAAGCTAGAAAGGTTAAGGCCTCAAGGTTGTATACTGTAGCCAAGTGTATGGATCTTAAGAGCTTCGGTGTAGTTGTCGGGTGCAAGTGGCGGCAGAGACATATGTCCTCAGCCAAGATGATCAGGGACTCGCTTAAAGCCAAGGGCTACGAGGCCCTATTACTCACGGTACGCGAAGTGACACCTGAAACCTTAGAGAACTTCGTAGATCTCGATGCCTTTGTGATAACCGCATGTCCTCGCATACCGATAGATGACTACGAGAGGTTTAGGAAGCCCCTGCTCACCGTGAGAGAAGTCATGATACTTACTGGACACTTGAAGCTTGAGGAGTGGGCTCTCTGTGATTGGGAGTTTAACGAGAAAGCACCTCGCTATACTGCTGTCTAAGGTTGAGGAGCACCCGACGCCTAACGTTAGGCTGGAGCAGTACACACTGTCTAGTGAAGAGGTAAGCGACCTACTCTGGATTATAGAAACATCGTTTAGCGATGTTAGTGGCAAAGTCGTGGTTGACTTGGGTTGTGGAACTGGAAGGCTCACCATAGGCTCAGCGCTTCTAGGTGCAAGCCTAGCTGTGGGAGTGGATGTAGATGAAGTAGCTTTGAGAGTGGCGTCTCGATGCGCCAAGGAGTTAAAGGTTGAACACCGAACCGCTTGGATAAGAGGCTTCGTGCCCCATGTCAACCTTAAGGCTGATGTAGTGATTCAAAACCCTCCCTACGGCGTTAGGAGAGCTAAGGCTGATAGACCATTCATAGAGGCAGCCCTTGAGATAGCCCCTGTTGTATATAGCTTACATAAGTATAGCGAGAAAAGCCGTAAGTTTATACGTGAGTATGTTAAGAGTTTGGGAGGAGAAATAGATAAGGTAATCCCCCTTGAGATAACGATAAGGCCTACCTACGGGTTTCACATCAAGAGGGCGTACAAGGTGAAAGTGGATCTATATCGAATCGTAAGAGCTAGGTGGGGGACGTGAACGAAAAATTGCTTAAGGACGTCGTGGTGCCAGGAGAGGTCATAGGAGTCATAGAGGAGTTCTTAGCAGGAGAGGGAACCTACGTAGATGGGGACAAGATAAGGTCTCTTAGAATAGGGAGAGCTATATTAGACGTCGATGAAAGGAAGGTTTACGTCAAGCCCATGATAAGGGAGGAGCTAATTCCAGGGAGAGGCGATGTAGTTATAGGAGATGTTCACAGCTTAAAGAAGGACGTGGCCTTAGTGCTAATAAGGAAAATGGAGAATAAGGGTGTAATCTTCAATGTGCCCTTTCACGGCATCCTCCATGTAAGCCAGGTGAGCAATAGGTTTACGGAGTCTATTTTGAGCGCTGTGAGAGTCATGGACATAATAAGGGCTAGGATAATAAATAACAAACCTCCATTTCAACTATCCATCAAAGAGAAGGACTTAGGGGTCTTATTGGCGTTTTGTCCTCAATGTCACAACGCCATGGTGATTAAGGATAGAAAGCTTTATTGTCCAGCATGTAAGATTCGAGAGGAAAGAAAGATATCGACTAAGTACTCCGTCAACTTCAAGTTGTAGTAGGATGATAGCTATGAAGATAAGGGTGTTGGAGAAGGATGATAGAAGCATGAGGTTTGAAATTATAGGTGAAGGACATACCTTCTGCAACCTGTTAAGGGAGACTCTGTTAGAAGATGAAGATGTGGAGTTCGCGGCTTATAAGGTCGACCACCCCTTGGTCTCAAACCCCGTGTTCTACGTTAGAACCACTGGGGTTAAACCTGAAGAAGCCCTGAAGAGAGCTACAAAGGCGATGATAAGCAAGCTCGAGGAGTTTAAGAGGACGTTTAGCGAAGCCTTCAAGAGCTGAGGTTCTAATCGTGAGCTCTAAAAGAGAAAGGAGGGTCATGGGGCTTACAGGTGGTAAGAATATCTTGGTTAAGGTTATCTACAGAGGAGCTCTATGGTTTGAAGGCCTAGAGGTCGATGTAAGTACGAACTCCAAGTTAGACCCCGTGAAGTCAATACTTGACAGCAAATACCTAGGTCAAGCAAGGGTGCTCGTAGTCGACTATGATCTTTGGCAGGGCACGAGCAGCCTGGAGAACTTACGTGAAAGGTTAAGTGTGCCGTTGGTGGTGATGCGCGACGAAGAGGTTGATGAGGCTCTAAGCGATAAGGTCAACCTTAAAGGTTTGTGTTCATGTAGCAATATTCCAGAAGCTTTAAGAGTAGCAAGGCTCATCTTAAATGAGATAATTGAGTCATCCCTAGTCAAAGGGCTCCAAGGGTGATGGCATCTTGTTGCCGCTATGCCCCAAGTGTGGTAGCATGATGGTTGTCCAGAGAAGCGGCGGCAAGAGGGTGTGGGTCTGCAAGCGCTGTGGATACATGGAAGAAGGTAGAAGCCTCGTAAAAAGCGAGGCCATACCTCACAGTCAGAAGGAGAAAGTCGTAGTGGTCGAGGAGGGTAGCGCTTACAAGTCTCTACCTAAGGTGGCGGCAACCTGCCCGGAGTGTGGTTACAACGAGGCCTACTACTGGATGGTTCAGACGAGGAGGGCTGACGAGGGCATGACGAGGTTCTACCGATGCGTTAGGTGCGGTAAGACTTGGAGAGAATATCATTAACGAGTTCGCTCAGCAAGTACCGTTAGTGTTAAAGCTTATCTCAGCCTCTATAATTCTGAGCTGGGGAGGAATATTCATGTTTAAGGCGGTGTTTAGAGACGCTAGGCTTTGGTATAGGATTGTAGATGCGCTGTCCTCTCTCATCGATGAGGGTACCATTAAGGCGGGGGAGGATGGGCTGAGGCTTAGGGCTATGGATCCGTCGAAGATAGCGATGATAGACTTCGAGATGCCTAGAGACGCCTTCGAGGAGTACGCTTGTGAGGGTGAGGTCACCATAGGCGTTAACTTCGACGAGCTCAAGAAGGTCGTAAAGAGGGGCTCAGCAAAAGAGAAGATAGAGCTCGAAGTGCCGCCTAGCTCAGCTAGGCTCAAGATAACCTTTAAAGGCAAGGCGACGAGGAGCTTCGCCCTCCCATTAATAGACGTGGAGTACGAGGAGTTACCCGCGCCATCCTTATCGTTCAACGCAAAAGCTACTGTTATAGCAGACCTGCTTGAGGACGCTTTAAAAGATGTAGAGCTTGTAAGCGACTACGTGAGGCTAGAGGCTAGGAGCGATGCCCTCATAGTTAGGGGGCAAAGCGATAAGGGCGAGGCTGAGGCTACACTAACGACGGAGACGGGGGCTCTCATAGAGCTTGAGGTTAAAGAGAACTCTGCAGCCTCTTACACGATAGAGTACTTAATGGACATGCTGAAAGCCAACAAAGCAGCTGAAGTGGCAACCTTAGAGTTCTCGACAGCGATGCCTCTAAGTTTGACGTTCCCCATACCGGGAGGAGGTACCATAAAGTACTTCTTAGCGCCAAGAATAGAGGAGTAACGCCTGAACCATGATGTTCTCTAAAGTCGATGCAGCCAAATACCCTTTTATTAAATTGGCCTCTAAGTTAGTGGAGGATTTTGATCAACGACTTGGACTTGAAGTCATAGCCTCACCCGGCTCTGACGTCTTAAAGAGAAGCGTTGAGCGTATAAGGGAAGCAGTCTACGTCAAGTCCACCTCCTTCTTTAGAGAGGATTTGGATGTCGAGGTGTTATCATATCCTCTAGCGCTACTCATAGTAAAAGCTGTAGGAGACTCAAGACTCTTCAACCTCTACGCTGAAGCAGAGAAGAACAGAGTTTTCCTAAACATGCTTTCCGAGAGTTCGTCGAAGGTCGTGGCCTTGGCTAGAGATGGGTTTGATTGGGAGGTTCTAGAGGACGGCGGGAAGTTGAAGCTTAAGTTTAACAATTACCTTGAGGTTGCCCCGGCACTCCTCGATCCCCACTGGAAGCTTGTCAATAGGTCACTGAGATATGGCTACGTTGAGGTCAGCAAGAGGGAGCTTGCGAGGCTTATAGCTGAAGCTTTTAGGTCAAAGATATTAAAGAGGATAGAGGAGCTTGACCTCTCAACCGTACCGGGATTCCTAAAACCCACAGTGGACATGGTTCGAAACGAAGTTTTAAGCGCACTGCCTAAGGCTGACATCAACTATGAGGTAAGCGAGTTCAGGCCATCAGCACTTCCCCCCTGTATAGCTCAACTTCTCAAGGACGCTGAAGAGGGGAAGAACATACCTCACATGGCTAGGTTCACGCTAGCCACATTCCTCATATCGATAGGCAAGAGGCCTGAAGAAGTTCTGGAGGTATTTAGGAGGCTGCCCGATTTCGACGAAGCTAAGACCCTATACCACTTAAGGCATGTGGCTGGCGAAATAGGTTCTAGGACTAAGTATGTACCACCTAGCTGCGCAACGCTAAGAACCTTTGGTCTATGCGTCTCACCTGACGACGTGTGCTCAAAGGTTAGGCATCCCTTAGCGTACTACAAGCTGAAGCTCAGGAGGATTCAGCATGGTGGCAAGGGCAAAAACGCTGTCAGCTGATGAGGCCTTTCTGAAGAGGCTATTCAGAAGTTACTACGAGAAGTGGAATGAGAAGCCGCCTAAGGACTTTGAGAAGAGGGAGTTCGCCTTCATGATGACGAAGGAGGGAGAGATGGTACGCCATAAGTCTTTTAGTGAGTGGAGTGAGGTAAAGGAGTTCTTGAGGAGAAACGCGCCTCTTCACGTATTCTACTCATCAGCTTACTACCTAAACCCTGATGCACCCGACATGGACTCTAAGGAGTGGCTTGGAGCTGATCTGATATTCGACATAGACGTCGATCACATACCAACCCCCTGTAAGGAGAAGCACGATACATGGACTTGCCTAAACTGCGGATTTGCGGGGAGGGGTATGCCCCCCGAGGAGTGCCCTAATTGTTCAAGCAAGAGAATAGAGGTGAAGACTTGGTTTTGCGATGAGTGCCTACTGGTAGCGAAGGAGGAGGCTATGAAGCTTATTGAGGACTTCCTCATAGCGGACTTCGGTTTCTCGACATCTGAAATCACAGTAGCCTTCTCAGGGAGGCGCGGGTTCCACGTCCATGTTGAAAGCGACGTTGTTAAAGAACTTGACCAGCGAGCGAGAAGAGAAATAGTGGACTACGTTAAGGGCGTAGGGTTAGCCATAGCCGAAGGAAGGGGAAGAGTTTTGATACCTCCCCTTACAGCACCTGGGTGGTTTGGAAGGGTGTCACGAGGAGTTTACGAAATTCTATCGGGCAGAAGTATTGATGAGTTGGCCTCAAGCCTAGGGCTTAAAGCAACCAAAAAGTTCAGAGAGGGGGTAGAGCTCCTAACGTCAAGCCTTGAGAGAGCTGAAGATTTCCAAGCATTACCCTCGGGGCTTCGTAAGATGTGGAAGGTCCTCGTTGACAAAGCCGTACAGGAGAAGCGATGTGAAGTTGATGAGAGGGTTACAACTGACATCAAGAGGCTTATAAGAATGCCCGGCTCGTTGCATGGAGGTAGCGGGCTAATAGTGACTAAGCTGAGTGTTAAAGAGCTGGAAACCTTCGATCCACTACGTCAGGCAGTAGCCTTCAAGAAGGGCTACGTCAAGGTTAGAGTGCATGAGATGCCCGAAATTCGCTTCTTAGATGACGTCTGGGGGCCTTTCAGAAACGAGGTCGTCGAGATACCAGCTGGTCTAGCTGTATACCTCATTTGCTCCGGCAATGCCACCATAGTTAAGGGAGGTGTAAGAGCATGCTAAGGCGCCTCGTGAAAACGTGGATTAGAGAGGTTTCATCAAGCAAGCTTCAGGAGGTACCTAAAGACCTCTACGACTCGGCGATGAGCTACATAAACTCCCTCAGATTGAGAGCTCTCCACGAGGGCAATGACGTTCAACGTGAAGTGTGGGAGAAGGAGGCCGAGCTCATAGAGTCAATGCTTAAAGCCATCAAGGACCTAAGAATGGAGAAAGTCGCTAAGAGCCTAATTAAGAGAGAAAACTCAATAATTAATGCGCTACCGCCTGAAGAAGCAGTTTTAGCAGCTAAACTTAGGGAATCCTTTGAATTGGCATTTGAAGGATTCCTTGAAGCTGAGAGAGGGGAGGAAATAGAGGATGAAGAGGGTAAAGTGGCTCTATTAGTTACGCGTAGACCTCCTGACGAGCTGCTGAAGAAGGTTAAGGTGGACAACTTGGAGCAGGAAGATGTAATGTTTATAAATAAGAGAGCGGGGAAACTGCTCATCAGCCTAGGCTTCGCAGAGGAGGTTAAGGTTAGAAGGTGAGAGTCATGAAGGTGCCGAAGGTCGTGAACACGTATTGCCCCAAGTGCAAAGCACACACGCCACACACCGTAACGCTCTATAAAGCTGGCAAGAGGCGTACACTAGCACAAGGCGAGAGGAGGTACGCTAGGAAGAAGAAGGGTTATGGCAGTAAGAGGAAGCCTGAGCAGAAGAGATTTGCCAAGGAGACCAAGAAGCAGACTTTGAAGCTTACATGCAGGAAGTGTGGATACACCATGCACAGAAAGGGTATTAGGCTTAAGAAGCTGGAGCTTGTCGAAGTCGTTAAAGGATAGTGGTGGTCGTCGTGAAGAAGAGAAAAGAGCTTGTCCCCATGCCCAAATCCAAGTTCTACACCGTTAGGTGCCCCGACTGCGGCAATACTCAGATCATCTTTAGCCACGCCTCAACGTATGTTCACTGCCTCGTATGCGGTAGACTTCTAGCAACACCCACTGGCGGAAAAGCTAAGATAGATGCTAAGAAGGTAAGTGAGTTTGGATAGGTCCAAGCCGCTAGGAGCATGGTGAGTCATGGTTAAGAAGAGAAGAGAGTGGCCTTCTTATGGTGAAATAGTTATAGGAACTGTAGTCCAAGTATTCGATAAAGGTGCCTATATAACCCTTGACGAGTATGGAGGTAAGAAGGCCTACGTCCCCCTCAACGAAATATCCTCCTCTTGGTTTCACAATATAAGGGACTTCTTGCGTGAAGGTCAGAAGGCAGCTTTTAAGGTCATAAGGGTTAATCCGGCTAGGGGACACATAGACCTGTCCTTGAAGAGAGTTGCTAACGTGGAGAAAGAACGGAAAATTCTGGAATGGAAAAGAGCGAAGAAGGCTGAGGTCTTGCTGGACTTTGCAGCCAAGAAGCTTGGTAAGACTTTAGATGACGCCTACAATGAAGTGGGGTGGAAGCTCGAGGACTACTATGGAGAGATATATGCGGGGTTTGAGGAGGCTGCTCGAAGAGGAGTTAAAGCACTCTCAACTGCTGGGGTTAAAGAGCCTTGGCTGACAGTGATTATGGATCTCGTCAGAGAGCACATAGAGATACCTCTCGTCAAGCTATCAACAGTACTGGAGCTGAGGTGCTTTAAGCCCAATGGCGTTGATGCCATTAAAAGAGCTCTTGTGGAGGCATTAAACTACGCTAAGGAGAAGGGATATCAAGTTAAGATATATGCTGATGGGTCGCCCAAGTACCGCATTGACGCTGTGGCGGAGGACTACAAGAAGTTAAAGGGCATTTTAAGGGAGGTAGCTGATGTCGCGCTAAGCGTCATAGCTAAGGAGGGAGGACAAGGCAAGATACTGGAAGAAGCTAAGAAGTGAGGTCATTCTCGTGAAAGGGTTGTTAATGCGATGCATAAAGTGTGGTAAGTACACTCTTAAACATGACAGGTGCCCTTACTGTGGAGGGGCCCTTAAAAGTCCTCATCCACCTCGCTACTCACCTCAAGATCGCTATGCCCTCTATAGGCTTAAAACGAGGAGATCCATGGAGGCTTAGTCCTCGTAGAGCACCTCATATATCATGACGTATTGGTTGGGCTCGCTCGCGTAAACCAGTTTGAAGTGCTCGGGTGGAGGTATGTTGAGCAACTCGTACCCCATAATCCTTAAGTATCCCTCCTCAGTCACAGTCACATTGAGTTCTTTGAGGAAGAGGAACCTGTTGCCCACAGGGTTATAGATGAGCCTATAGAGCGTAGTTTCAGCCGCTTTAGGTCCTCTTGGCACTGGAACCCACTGTGATAGCAAGCCGAAGTTGTCTAGCTCTATGTAGTCATCAACGTTGAAGCCGGCTATGCTGGCCATAGCGGAGTAGCTTATCGCCACATAGTCGTGACCCCAAGAAATCCACATGGGGATGCCCAGAATCCTCGAGCCTAAGTCGTAGAATATTCCGTGGACGACCACATGAGTCACACCGAGCTGCTTGAATATCTTGAGAGCCTCGGTTTCATTCGACAAGAAGGCTCGCGCTATGAGCCTTATCTGTGTACCATTAAATGTCGAATTGTCGCAGACAGAGGTTCTGTTGCCGACTATTGCTATCCAGTAGCCGTGGTCCCACCATGATGCTACGACAGCATCTTCAGGCAAGTTTTCTCTCATCCATTCTAAAGCTGAGAGCCAGTCTCGCGACATTAGTATAGGGCTATCCGCATAGGCTAAGTTCGTCGGCAACCCCGTTCTGGGGTCTATGGTCGAAAAACCCGTTACCGCCGGAGTTAGTACTATGAGGACTGCGAACAAGCCTAGCACGACGTGCGACCTCGGTATCTTAAGGGCCCTCTTCCTCCCTTCTTGCTTAGAGAGGGAGAAGTGCTTCAAGAGCTGCCCCGTAACTCTTGAACAAGCAACCCCTGCTAAGAGCGAGAACACCGGTGCTAAGAGCAGGTTGAGCCTAACCATGTTGGTCGCTACATAGGCTGTGAGGAGGCCGAGAAGTACGAAGAGCACGTCTACGTCATTAAGCCTCTGAACTAAGAAGTATAGCCCTGCCACTCCCAGCACAAGTATGAAGCCAAACTGTAAGAAGAAGTGAGACCAAGTAGTCATGGAGTGCTCCGCCACGGACACAACAAGAGGGTCTGTTGACCTGATCCACGGAAAAGCCGCTGACAGGTACCTCAAACTTATCCCAACCCCCTTTAGTGAGAGGTAAGCTACCGCCCCGGCTATAATGGCCACTACATAGGCTATAGACGCTGGAGTCCTTACGCGATGCGGCATGAGTTTTCGGGCTTCGCAAAACACCAAGGTTACTAAAGCTAGTAGTGGAAGTAGCCCTGTAGGCGACACTATGTACTTCAATCCCTTTTCTGGGGTTATGGCTGCTACTAGCATGCTTACTAAGATGGTTGTGAATGAGGCGTAGAGCAGGTTTCTAGAGTACCTCTTCATTATTATGAGGATGAGCGTGAATATCGCGAGGAGGTTTAATGGGTATACGTAGGCACCCCAAGACAGCCCCATGTAGCCTAGCGCTAAGCCAGCTATGACCCCACTAACGAGGGAGCCCTTCTTTAAGGCCCTTACGTAGAAGAGCAACGCTATGATCAACATCAATATTCCTACGCTCTCGTCATCGAAGAAGCCGAAGCCAGTCCTAGATATGTAAGCTGCATTGATCGCGAGGAAAATACTTGAGTAGAGACCTGCAGCCGTATCCTCAACTTCTCTCCCCAAGAAGAATATTACGATGGAAGCTATAGCCCCGAAAATCGGCGGCAGGAAACAACAGAAGGTCATGAGGTCCACGTCAAGCCCAAAGGGCTTCGCCAGTAAGTAGAGAAACGCTCCCGCGAAGGCTACTCCTGGAAACGACGTCGTGGATACATTCCGACCCCAAGGATTCCAGAACCTGTGGTCTGTACCCCACGAAAACCAATCTACGAAGCCTTGCCACCCCCTTTCAACTACGAAGTTAGCCATGTAGTACTGGTAGTAGGGGTCATGCTCATTGAGCATGTAGACACCGTAGCTCACTGGAAGAATCCTAATCGAGAGAGCCACCACAAATATTATTGCTAGAGCTGAAGCTATGAGCACCTTGCTCTTCAATTGCGGCATCCCAGTTACCTCACAGCTTAGCTGAATTCAACTAGTTGTCCTGCTGGAGGCTTAAATGAATTATCTGGGTCTTAAAGTTTAAGCTTCTCAAGGTTTTCAAGTGACCAAGTGATGGGATAAGGCTTTCAGGTGCTTGCTTGATGACGTAACTCTTATTTAAAGGGAGGAGATGTAAGAGGAAATAACGCCTGAGATGAGAGTGGTTAGCCTTGAAGCTTAAGCAGTACAATCCTAAACTTATAGAGGACGAGGTTAGGAGGTATTGGGCTGAACACAAAATCATCGAAAAGAGCTTTAATGCTAGGAGAGGGTCAAAGATATTTAGCTTCTTAGAGGGTCCCCCTACATGTAATGGCTTCATGCACGTAGGTCACGCTAGGGGCAGAACCCTGAAGGACGTGGTCATAAAGTTCAAGTTGATGCAGGGATTCGACGTTTGGAATAGAGCTGGATGGGATACTCAAGGATTACCGGTTGAGCTTGAGGCTGAGAAGACCTTAGGGTTGAGCTCGAAGAAGGACATAGAGAGAGTTGGCTACGAGAGGTTTGTTGAGGAGTGCAATAGGCTTGTCGACTACTACATGAAGCATTGGAGAGAGGCTTCAGAGAGGCTGGGTTTATGGTTAGATTATGACAACGCCTACGAAACAAGGAGGAGAGAGTACATAGAGTTCGTGTGGTGGGCTCTAAAGCAAGCTTACGATAGGGGGTGGCTCGTAGAGGACTTAAAGGTTATAGCCTTCTGTCCAAGGTGTGAAACACCCCTATCTGACCAAGAGGTGGCTTTAGGTTACGCTACTGTTGAGGACCCCTCGATATACGTGAAGATGCCTCTAGCTGATGAGCCAGGTACGTACATAGTCATATGGACCACTACACCTTGGACCCTTCCAGCTAACGAAGCCATATGCGTTCATCCTTACGAGAGGTACGTTAAGATCGAAGTTGCAGACGAGAAATGGATAGTAGCAGAGAAGTTGTTGGAGAAGGTCATGAAGGAGGTGGGCGTCAAGGAGTACAGGGTACTCGAGACCTTTGACGGCTTAAGCCTCGAACGCCTACGGTACATACATCCATTATTAGACGAAGTCCCCGTACACAAGCTTCACGAGGGAGCTCACATGGTGGTTTGCGACGAAATGGTGAGCATGGAGGAGGGAACTGGATGTGTACACATGGCTCCTGCCCATGGACCTGAAGACTTCGAAGTAGGCAGACGCTACGGACTCCCAGTATTCTGTCCTGTAGATGCGACAGGTAGGTATACAGAGGATGCAGCTAAGTATAAGGGGCTCTACGTCAAGGACGCTGACAAGGTCATAGTAGAGGACTTAAAGCGTAAGGGATTGCTGATATACGAAGGCAGAGTTCTCCACGAGTACCCCCACTGTTGGCGTTGCAATACACCTCTCATATATAAAGCTGATAGACAATGGTTCCTACGCATAGAGCCCATAAAATCACTAATACTAGAGGAGAATGGCAAGGTGAAGTGGGCTCCACCGTGGGCTGGAGAGGCTAGATTCCACAACTGGATAGCCAACGCTAGGGACTGGTGTATTTCACGATTGAGGGTTTGGGGTTCCCCTCTCAATATATGGACTTGCACGAACTGTGGGCAACGAGTGTGTGTGGGATCTTATGAGGAGCTAAGGAGGATGTCTATCAAGCCTGTGGAGGACGTTGAGCCCCATAGACCTTGGATAGATGAAATTAAGCTCAAGTGTCCACGGTGCGGTGGTGAGATGATTCGTGAACCCCACGTGCTCGACTGCTGGCTTGACTCCGGCGTGGCTCATGCAGCTAGCGTTGGGTACTTGAGGGATAAGAGGTTATTCGAAAAGTTATTCCCCTACGACTTTGTTACAGAGGCTGTAGATCAGACTAGGGGCTGGTTCTTCTCCTTGATATTCACGAGCGTCATGGTCTTCGGGAGAGCTCCTTACAAAAGCGTGTTATGTCAAGGTCACGTGCTGGATAAAGTAGGACAGAAGATGTCGAAGAGTAAGGGCAATGTGGTGTGGGCTCTCGACGCCATGGAGAGGGAGGGGGTGGATCCCTTACGCCTCTACTTGACCTTTAAGTCCGCGCCGTGGGATTCGCTGAACTTCGACTTTGACGAGCTCAAGAACACAAGGCGGACTTTAAACACCATATTCAACGTTTACAAATTCGCTTACACCTACATGAAGCTAGACAAGTTTAAGGCCCATGAGGCCATGCTAAGTAGCTTGATGGACAAGCTCAGCATCGAGGATAAGTGGTTACTTTCAAGATGCCAAAGCGTTGTTAGAGAAGTTACAGAGAAAATAGAGGCGCTGAACATACATGAAGCCGCTAGAGCCGTTATAGACTTCCTAATAGACGACATCAGTCGAGGTTACATAAGGTTCATTAGGAGAAGAGTCTGGCTGGAGGAGGAGGCCATAGAGAAGGTGACGGCTTACGCCACGCTGTACTACGTGCTTGAGAGGGCTGTAAGGCTGCTTGCACCCTTTGTGCCTTACTTCGCTGAGTGGCTCTTTCTAAACTTCACTAGGGAGTTTTCTGAGAGTAGTCCTGCAAGCGTGTTTATGTGCGAGTGGCCCCGTGCAGATAAGCAATTAGAGGCCGAAGAGCTGGAGGAGGGGGCCAAGCACCTAATGGATGTTCTAACGCTCGTGGCTAATGCAAGGCAGAAAGCCAAGCTGAAGAGCAGATGGCCCGTCTCAAAGGTTATAGTAGTTGCGTTGAGAGAAGGTGCTTCTCAGAAGTTAAAGATGTTCCACAAAGTGCTCTTAGAGCAAGCTAACGCCCGTGAAGTGTTCATCTTGGATTCCATGCCTCATGACGTAGAGTTAAAGCTAAGAGTTAAGGAAGATGTCTTAAAGGAGCTCTACGGTGACAAGCACCATTTGATAGTTGAGGAGCTCTCTAAAATTCCGGTGGTAAAGGCTGTTGAGGAACTCATAGCTTATGGCAAGATAAGATTAAACGTTAAGGAAGAACCTCTAGAGGTTAGCTCCGATGCCATTGAGGTTGTTGAGGAGCTTAGGGGCAACGTAGTCTCAGCCTATGGGAAAGGGTTCGCAGTTTACCTTGACACCACAAGAGATAGAGAACTTGAGGCAGAGGCGTTAACCAGAGACTTAGTTAGGAGGATACAGTACATGCGCAAGGAGATGGACTTAGCCATAGAGGACTACATAGATGTGGTGATAGAGGCCCCTGAGAGCGTAAAGAACACCTTGACCCACAAGAACGTAGAGTACTTGAAGGGTGAGGTTAGAGCGAAGTTACTTACAATAACGAGCAGCAAAGCTGAGGTGTCTGAAGACTGGTATCACAAAAGCTGGGACATAGATGGGGTAAGGTTCTCAGTTTACCTGAAGAAAGCCACTTAAAGAAATAAAAGTTTTTAGCTGGCAGCTAGGCTTGAAAGAGTGAGCCGGGATGGCCGAGTGGACCAAGGCGCCAGCCTTGAGAGCTGGTGTCCCCATGGGACGCGCGGGTTCAAATCCCGCTCCCGGCGCCACAATTTAATTTTAGGTGAAGCCTGTGGGGGTCATAAGGTTTCTTGATCATCCATCCGACGTGTACATAGAGGTTGAGGCTGATAGCCTAGAAGAAGCTTATGCTCTCTCCGGCGTAGCGTTATACCAGGTTATGACCGATGTTGAGACTATAGAGAAAAGGGAGAGCATAAACGTGGAGGTAAGTGGCTACGACTTGTACTCGTTACTCTACAATTGGCTTGAAGAACTCCTTTACTTGTTCGACGCTAAGGGCTTTTTAGGGTCTGAGGTAAAGGTCGACAACATAGGGAAAGCGGGAGACGAATTTAAGCTTAAAGCCGTCGTCGTAGGCGAGAAGTATGATCCATCTAAGCATCCATCCAAAACTGGCGTTAAGGCTGTCACGTACCACTTGATGGAGATAGAGCAACTCGATGGTAGATGTAGAGTAAGGTTTGTACTCGACATCTGATCTAGACCATAAAAGGTTATTGACGCAGGTACTCCCCTCTTTTCTCGAGAATCTCTGCCGTGGTGGCGTAAGGCTTTGCAGGAATGCCCTTTACTGCTACTCCACTAGGCACGCTTTTTGTGACTACGCTACCCGCAGCTACAAAGGCCCCTTCCCCCACTTCTACTCCAGCTATTATAATGGCATTGGCCGCTACAATGACGTTATCGCGTATAACCGTTGTGACAAGCTTTCCACTAGGTGGATACTTGTCGTTCGTTATCACGACGTTGGGCCCTAGGAAGACGCCATTACCTACCTCGGTTCTCCGCGGTATGAAGACGTTTGACTGTATACTGACATTTCTCCCTATGTTGCACTCACCCTCTATTACAGAGAAAGAGCCCACAACACTTCCACACCCTATCCTCGAGAGCTCTCTTATCATGACGTAGTGGCCGAGCTGAACGTCATCTTCCAACCAAACCCTCTCATAAATTACACAGCCGCTTCTCACGGTGCATCGTCTGCCCACGAAGCATCCAGAACTCACGGCATCTAATGCTTCGTCAAAGCGACTCTCGAAGTTCCTCCTTACAGCCTCGAGGTTGCTTTTAGTGGGATACCCCAGTATTACCATGTTGTCGATTATGGAGTCTTCCTCGACGACCGTAGGGCCATATATCTTAACCATAGGAGCCACTATGGCATGCTTCAGCATGGCTTTAGGTGACAAGTAGCTCATAGACAACACCTCATTGAGGCCTCAGTTCATGAATGGTCTTTCATCGCTTTCAACACTCGGCAAGTTCTTCATCGGCCAGTAGAGATACTGTAGCGGTAGAATTTATCTTTAAT
>Ga0164311_10000300_pt1 | contig 20837 bp, 28 predicted proteins | sample GuaBasSedimGuay2_FD_121796 | JGI IMG/M metagenome (GOLD analysis project Ga0164311, IMG submission 121796) | Subseafloor sediment microbial communities from Guaymas Basin, Gulf of California, Mexico - Guay2, Core 4569-9, 9-12 cm | ecosystem: Environmental > Aquatic > Marine > Hydrothermal vents... | reverse complement strand
TTCCTGAGCATTTGAGGAAGGTAACATGAAAGTCGTTTTAATTTCTGAAGTTAAAGAGATGTTGTCAAAACTGAGTAAGAAGCAGGAGCTAAATAGAGAGCAGAAAATAGCTCTTGAACATAGTGAAAAAGTGGCAAAATTGCCTGCTAAAAAAGCCAGAGAACTGGCGAAAAAATTAATGGAAATTGGAAAAATAGATGAAAAGAAGGCATGCAAAATAGCAGATTTGTTGCCAAAAGATAGGGAAGAAGTGGTTGCAATATTTGTTAAGGAAACTTATATTCCCTCTGACGAAGAAATAGAACAGATATTAGAATTGGTGAGGCAATATATTTAGGAGGGATAAATGGAGGATTATGTTTATATCTTGGATTATTTACCAACAGGGAGACCCGGGCATAGGAGAGGAGCTATAGCATATGGAATAGGGGAAAACCAATTTACATTGCTAGAACTAATCCCTAAACCCAATGTCACGCTCTCGATAGGAGAAAGAGTATACGTTGGCAAAGAGCTGGATAAAAGAGAAAAAATCGCAAAAGTTAAAGGTAGAGTTAATTACGAGGATTTGACACCGACTGCTCATGGAGAGATTTTTTACGTATTGCTTGATATAATAAAGAATAATGAAGAGAGATTCGTGAAATTTTTTAATGAATCTCCCCCAATCACGACTCGTTTTCATTCTCTGGAATTACTTCCTGGCTTGGGTAAAAAAACAATGCTTGAAATTCTTGAAGAAAGGAAGAAGGAGCCATTCAAAAGTTTTGAGGATATTAAGAAAAGAGTTAAAACAATTCACAGTCCGGAAAAGATAATCGCAAAAAGAATATTAGAAGAATTGGAAAATCCAAATGAAAAATATCGTCTCTTTACTAGACCGCCTTTAATCAAGAGATGAAATTAAGCCAGCATTTTTTGGTTGATGAAAAAGTGGCAGAAAGGCAAATTGAATATGCAAATTTATGCGAAGATGATATAGTTTTGGAAATAGGTGCCGGAAATGGCATTTTAACTAAAAAAATTGCTAGAATTGCAAAAGTGATTGCAATTGAAATTGACAGGAAATTTATAGAACGACTTAAAAAAATAAGGAATGTTGAAGTTATTCACGACGATGCATTAAAAGTGGATTTTAATAAATTAGAGTTCAACAAGGTTATTTCCAATATTCCATATCATATTTCCTCTCCACTCACCTTTAAACTTCTGGAGAAAAATTTTGATCTTGGCATTCTAATGTATCAAAAGGAGTTTGCTGAAAGAATGGTTGCAAAACCAGGTAGCAAGGAATACTCCAGACTTTCAGTAATGGTTTATTATAGAGCAGATTGTGAAATTCTGGAATATGTGCCAAAGGAAGCATTTTGTCCAAAACCAAAGGTTGATTCGTGTATTGTTAAGATTGTACCAATAGGAAAAAGATTTGATGTTGATGAAGTGCTTTTTGAAAGAGTAACTAGAGCATTATTTTCTCACAGAAGAAAAAAAATAAAAAACGCTCTTGTTATGGAAGAGATAATTGAAAAAGAAGAAATGGATAAGCTCCCGTTTATGGATAAGAGAGTTGAGCAACTTTCACCAGAGGAAATAGCAGAGTTGTGTGATAAAATAAAGGCGATAAAATGAGAGATATAAAAGATATATTTGAGAAAGTAGATGCAATACTGATAAAAAGCCCTGATGAAAACTTTTTTTATTTTACTCGCTACCACGGAATGTGGGAGAATAGCTTTGCGATCGTTTTTCCTGATAAAATAGAAGTAATAGCTCCTCCTCTGGAGGAAGGAAAAGCACATTTTTATAAGAATAAAGAAGAAATGGAAAAATTGCTTAAAAAAATCTTAAATGTCGAAAAAATTGGGTTTAATGGAGCGATTCTGCCGCATAACGATTTTTTGTATTTGAAAAGGTTATTAAAAGTAAAATTTGTGGATGTAAGCAAGGAATTGAAGTATCTCAGATTGATAAAAAGAAGTGATGAAATAGCAGCTATAAAAAGGGCGTGCAGACTCTCCTTAAAAATTCTGGATGAAACAGAAGTGGAAGAGAAAAGCGAAAAGGAAGTGGTTTACTTTATTGAATGCGAGATGAGAAAAAGAGATGCGCTGCCTGCATTTCCAACAATTGTTGCCTTCGGAAAAAACACTGCATCTCCCCATCATATTCCAGAAAACAAAAAATTTGTTACACCTGCGTTGATTGACATGGGTGCAAAATATAGAGGTTACTGCTCAGACATAACGAGAAGTTTTGTTGAGGGGAGAGGAAGGAAATTATATGAAATTGTTGAAAGCGGTCTGTATCTTGCAATAGATGAAATGAGAAAAGGTGCAAAAGCAAAAGAAGTTTATAAAAAGGTTGAAAATTTCTTTGCGAAATATGGCTATAAAATGCGCCATGCTCTGGGTCATTCAATAGGTATAAATGTTCATGATGGATATTCCATAAATGAAAAGGCGGATTTTGTGCTGAAGGAAAATATGGTTTTTGCTGTCGAGCCAGCTATATATCTAAAAAATTATGGAATAAGGATAGAAGAGGATGTTGTAATAAGAAAAAATAAGGCGGAAATAATCAGATAATCTTATAACTATGCTTGCATTCAAATTTTATGAAAAATCTCGAAGAGGTGGCAAGTAAGATTGAAGCAGAGCTTAACGAGAAAGATGACTTGAGGGAAAAAACGCTCAAAAAATGCAGGGATATAATAAGAATGAGCAGAAAAGCAATAAAGAGCGCCCATGCTGATAATATAGAAGAAGCGAAGAAGAATGTAAAAGAGGCAAAAAAAATTTTGAAGGAAATCAAGAAAGAAATTGAAAATCATCCAGACATACTCACAGCCGGCTATATGGAAAATGCTATGCAGGAGGTGGCAGAGGCAGAGATTTTTATTGCAATAATAGAGGATAAAGATCTACCTTTTCCTGAGGATATAGGGGTGAGTTATACAGCTTACTTAATGGGCTTGGCTGACGTTGTTGGAGAGTTAAGGAGGATGGGCGTTTATTTAATGAAGGAGGGAAATGTTGAGGAAGTGGAAAAAATACTGGAAATGATGGAGGAGATTTGCGACAAATTGATGGAATTTGATTATCCTTCTGGTTTGCTGCCAATTAAAAGAAAACAAGATATCATCAAGAAAGTGCTGGAGAAAATGAGAGGAGAAGTTGCCATTTACAGAAAAAGCAAGGAACTGGAGAGTAAAATCGAGGCAATAATTCAGAGATTAAAGAAGAAAAAAGGTGAGGATGAGGCAATGGACATTGATTCATTGCTGTGAGTAAATCACTTTTCCATTTTTTATTACTTTTTCAACAAGATTCACTCCTATTTTATAAGGAATGAAGAGATGAGATGGCACATTCATTATTAAAATGTCTGCATTTTTTCCTACTTCAATACTTCCCACTTTCTTTTCCATTTTTAAGGCTTTTGCAGCATTTATTGTAGCTGCTTTTAATGCCTCAATTGGCTTCATCCTCATTTTATAGCATGCGAGCTGAACAATAAACTGCATATTTGTAACATAACAATTTGGATTCAAATCGGTGGCTAAAGCAACATCTATGCCATAGCGAAGCATTTTATTTGCATCTGGATATTCCTCATTCAAAATAAAAGGTGTTGCAGGCAGCAAAGTTGCTACTACGCCAGCATCTGCAAGCAACTCCATTTCTTTCTCGCTAGTCATCAACAAATGATCAGCAGAAGCAGCTTCTAGCTCTGCCGCAAGTTTGCTGCACCCCATGCAGGAAAATTCATCAGCGTGAATCTTTGGCAACATACCATACTTTTTTGCCTCCATCAGTATTTTCCTTGATTGCTCCACGTTAAAGTAGCCAACTTCGCAAAAAACATCACAGAATTTTGCCAGCTTTCTTTCTCCAATTTCAGGCAGCATCTCTTCCACAATAACATCAACAAAATCATCCGCTTTCATGTCTTTAGGAACTGCATGCGCAAGAAAAGTTGGAACAATGTCGATGGAAGCGTTATTTTTAATTTCATTTATTACTTCAAGCATTTTTATTTCATTTTCTGTATCCAGTCCATAACCGCTTTTTATCTCCGCCGTAGTTGTTCCATGCTTAATCATTTCTTTTACTCTTTCCATTGTTTCTTTTTTCAATTTTTCCTTGCTTGCTTTTCTTGTTTGTTCGACTGTATAGGCTATTCCCCCGCCTCTTTCAGCAATTTCTTTATAGCTAAGCCCCTCAATTTTCCATTCTATTTCAAAGGCGCGATAGCCAGAAAAAATGGCATGGGTATGGCAATCAACAAAGCCCGGCATGACAAATTTGTTGGAAGCATCAATAATCTCATCCGCCTTTTCCTCCCTTCCTATACTTTTTATTTTCCCGTTTTCGATATAAATGCTTGTATTTTTGATGATTTTATATCCATCAAAAAGCTCTCCTATGTTTTTAATGAGCAAGCTCATGAATGTATATGGTGTAGCGTTAATAAAGAATGTGATTATTCAGGCGAAGCTATGCTTTGAAAATAATAGGAAAAAGCTGAATTTGTTACAGCAGCGCATGCACTGCAAATAATGCCACCAAAAAAATGAGGCCAATTTTTGTTATTAGTATGCTTTCATTTCGTTTTTTTGGATCCCATCCATAGTCATCGAGGCGGTAGAACAAAAGCCATCCGTACTGGCTGAAGAAAGCAAATAATGAAAGCAATATAACTTCAAGCCATTCCTTGCCAAGCTTGAAAGTTTCCTCCACACCATAAAAATATCCCATCTGAACGTAGAAAGAACCGATAACCAAGAACATTGCTCCTATTGCCATCTGGCTTTCATGATGGAAAAGTCCTTCAGCATATAGGGAAACGATTGCTCCTATTATAGCGAACACAATTACAGGCCATCCACTTTGCCATGCAAGATATATGGCAATGAAAAGCAGAATTGCCAAACTTGCTACAAGCAAAATTTTCAGTGCTTTTTTGCTTAAAGTATATCTGGCCTCAATTTCGTAATGATACAAGTCATGAATTGTATGAGCTAGAACATAATGGGTGAGAAATCCTCCAAAGCTTGTTAATATAAGGCCAGTCCAGTAAATTTTTTCTAAAAACAAAGCGGCAAAAAACGAACCAAGTAAAGGAAAAAATCCTCCTGTTATTATAGAGGTAAAAATGGTAAAGGGAGATAGCATACCCTTTTCCTCTATTGCCATCAAATCACCATATTGATGTTCTTTATCATTGCATTAACAATATAACGTGGTGCCTCCCTCAATAAATTTTTATAAATAGTATCTGGAATCAAAGGTGAAGAGGCAATTTCCACTGCTCTTTCAACATGCTTTTTAATTTCTTCTCTATAAATCTCCCTCAAATCAAGCCCATTTCTCTTCAAAGCTTCCTCTATAATCTCTGTTCCATTTTGTTTTAGTTTTTTCACAATCTCAGGGTTTAAATTGTTACCATAAGCCCTTATTATTGGCATTATTATGCCTTCCTCCAGTTTTCCATTTACTATGTCAACCAAGTCGTCAGCAAGCTGATAAGCCATTCCCACCTCCCTTCCATATTCTCTCATTAGTTCAATCAGTTCTCTTGGTGCCTTTGCTTCAATGGCTCCAGCCCTGCATGCAGTGGCAAATAGAGAGGCTGTTTTCATTTCTATTATTTTGAAATATTCTCTTACAAGTTCATCGGGTTTTTCACCATTCAATATATTTTCTAGATGGGCATTAAAATCAATGTCTTTAAGTTGCCCGACAAGTGTTTCATCCCATGTATCTAAAAATATTTTTGCATTCTCTATCCCGTGAGATAATGAAATGCGGAAAGCCATGCTAATCATTTTATGCCCAATGAGTATAGCTGCTCCTATGCCACGTATAACATGCAATGCTGGTTTGCCCCTTCTTTCAATATCTCCATCCATTATATCATCATGTATTAAAGAAGCAGAGTGAGCCAGCTCAACACCCATTGCACTTTCCAGCGCATTTTTATAGTATTCGTCTTTGCCATCACATGCCCTGAATGCAAGCAGAAGCATGGCTGGGCGTAGCATCTTTCCTCCTTCTAAAGCATATCTCATGTCCTCATCATCGATTGTTCTATCAATTTCTCTTCTTACTTCATTCTGGGCATAACTAAAGAACTCTTGGAAAGTTAGAGTCGTAGCTTTTATAGACATGAAAACCAAATAAAATTTTAGTATAAGTATTTAACCGCTCAAAAATAGAAAGAGGGTGGAGAAATAAGGAGATTATCTTGCCCAAATACCGTTTATATGCATTACTACAAATCCTTTTTCATTCATAAATCCATCAACTGTAATTTCTTCGCCTACCAAGCCATTGAGCTCCTCGAACATTGTTTCAAGAGAGCCATCTCCATCAATGTCACTCTTTGAAAGACCATGTTTTATTATTAACTGTGTATCGTTTATGTAATAGCTACCATTAATGTATTCCAGTATGCCATCCATTTCCACCAGTTCTGGCAAGGCTCTGGGCATTCTGAACCATATGCCATTTATATGGCTGACATAAAGGGTGCCATCTCTCAGCACGCCATTAACAACAACTTCTGTTCCTACAAGTCCTTCTAGCTCCTGCCATACGTATTCATATTCTCCGTCTCTGTCAAAATCACTTCTGGCAATGCTATTCAGGAACACTTCATTTCCGACATAAAGCTCAACGTCGTTTACAACGTAGACACCATCCTGGTATTCCAGCACTCCTTCTATTCTGGTATAGTTGAGCATGTTTCGCCATGCATGCTGCCACATATTTTTGCTTTCATTTGAGCCTTCGCATCTGTGATGCCATCTATGTCGGAGTAGCTTTCCTATTTTGTCCTTAACTCCTATTCCGTTTTCACCAGCCTCAGCTAATACAGCAAATGCTATTATTCCGGCCAGTGCCAGTGCTATATACAACCTCTTCATTTTTATCACCGAATAAACAGCCCTGCATTATTTATATTAATTTACCAGATTTATTCCATAATCGTTCCCAAATCTTTCCCAACTCATTCCAGACTTAATACAAGCAATATAACCAATGCCAGAGTTTCAAAAAATGGAGGGAAAAATAAAAAGGAATGAAGGAATAAGCCAATGAAAAAGAGTATCTTCTGAATTAACAACACTCCTATAAAGAAAACAAGGCCAAGGGTAAACGAAGATTTTGTCTTGACGAAGCTGTTTAAATATAAAATTAAGAGAGCCAGCAGGAGAAAAATATTTATTATCACGAATATGAAAAAGAGAGTGTTGAGAATTGGTAAATTCAGCCTTTCCTCTATTCTTTCCTTCCATTTTCCCCCAGGTCCATAAGCTGCTTCAACAAAGGAAGATATGATCAGGATGCTTAATAGCAGAGCCAGTCCAGCTTTTTTCATATTACCTCATCCTCCTTCCCTTTATTTTATTTTTCCCAATTTTTTCCCAAATCTCATAAAAATATTTCATATTTTGTTCCAGTAGTTCAGAAATAAAATACATTTTCGCATATCCTTCTCCCATTGACGTAACAAGGCTATTTTTTTCGAGAATTTTTAAATGATGGCGTATCGTTTTGTAGTCCATTTCCAATTCTTTTGCCAGCTCATTTGCATTCATTGGCTTTTCTGCCAGCTTCTCTATAATTTTGCCTCTGCTTAATCCTCCTGCTGTTGCCGCCAAAAGCCACCACAGTATCTTTTTTACAGGGTTCAATAAAAAGAAATGGAGGAGGAGCTTATAATATTTAGGAATTTATCTCAACAACCATTTTCTGGCGGAATTGTTTGACTTCATCCAAGCTCGGCAATTCAATTTTGAATTGTTTCTTCTTTTTCCTGTTGTATTCTTCTTTTCCAATTTCCTTCAATATTTGTCTTCCCTTTTCTCTGACTTCGTCAAGTTTTGCATTTACGTTGTCCACAGTATTTCTAAGCATAAATGCCATTCCTGTGAGTAGATTCCTGAAAAATACAGGGAATCCTTCGAATACTATATCTCTCTCCGGTAATCTAACTCTCCATGTTGGCTCCTCCCCAAACTCAGCTACTGGCAGCCCCATTCCTGCTTCTAACTCATCTGAGAAAGTTGGATCAAGCTGAATCCATTCCCCATCCACGTATAATTCTGCACATCCGTGCAGGGAATCAAGAAATCCGAGCAGTTCATATGTTTCTCTGAGTATGGGGTCTTCATTTAGCATAACGTCAGCCATTTCACGGGTTGGAACAAAAGCATAAAGTCTATATCTTGCTTTTATACCTCCGGCTCTTGCCAAAGCAATTAGAAGGGACATCTGATCTAAGCAGACACCACCCTTACTTTTGAGTACTCCTACCGCACCAACCATTGGCTTGAATACCAGATATTTTTGATTTTTAACAAAGTAAAATATAGATTTGGCGTATTCGATCGGCTCTTTTTCATAAGCGCCAAGTTTTTTTGCCATCGCCCTTATTTCTGGTGAGTCACAGGGGCAGAGACGGGTTGGGCGAAGATATTTTTCATTGCTGACTGGTGGCAAATCCTTAAAATCTTCCTTGCTCAGCATTTTTGTGCTGTCATATTTGCTCTCATCTTCAATATGTGCCCATGGGGGTTTTGAAAGGCTTAGCCTTTTTTTCCATGCATTTAAATTTCTTGCCACAGCCTTTGGATTCCTGGCTACAACATATGAAAGAGGACCCAGCGTTTTTAAAAAATTCTTCATAAGAGGCATTGGAGGAATATCCCCTAAATCCACTCTCTCTTTCAGCCAGCCCATCTTATCACCTCATTCCTTCAACCATTAGTTCGCGCATTAAGTTTCCACATCCTTTGGCTTCTGCTCCAGCCATCCTGCTTATTTCTCCTTTTATCACAATTCCTTCTCTTCCGCACTCCGGGCATGCTTCCATAAGTTTCACTTTGTCTCCAGTGATTATGAAACCTGGATAGCTATTGGCAGCTGGATCCAGAAAGGCAAATCTTCCCTCTTCGCCATATGAAACAGGTTCATAATTTTCATCAAGCACTATCGGATGAATCCATGGGGGAAAATGTTTGTATCTTGCTTCGCAATCTAATGCCAAGCCATTCATTTCAGACATTCCATAAACATCTCTGTAGTTGTTAGTTTCTATACCGAAAAATTCCTCTATCTTTTTCGCCATTTCTGCTGAAGATATCTTTATGTTTTCGTGTATCTTCCACCCCCCTCCTGTTATTATAACTGAATTGCTTTCCCCAAGATTTAGATAAACACCTTGTTCCTCCATTATTTTCATTAAATCATATAACTGGAATGGAAATGTAATCATGTAAATTTGCTTACCTTTCTTATCCATTTCCTCCAGAAGTTTCAATAGCTTGAGCTGTCCTTTATGCATGGCTTTCTTTATCACCATCAATTTCAATTTATCTCCCATTCCATTAACCTGTCCAGACATTATTCTTATTATGTCGATGCTGAGTGGCCTTTCCGTTAGAAAATGGCGATGATTTTCATCGAATATTCTTGTTCCTTCCGCAACCCATCTTCCCATAGTTAAATGCGTTTTAATAGGCCCTGGATATATTATATGGGCATCATCGGCTGGGGGATATATTGTAAACAGCAAAATTTTATCTGCAGAATAAAACATCCTTTTCCTCGTTATCTCGTCCCTGAACATGAAACTGAATTTTCCTGTTGTGCCAGAAGAATGGGTAACAATGCCATTTAGCTTTTTCTCTGCCCATACCAGAAAGTCCTGGAGTTTCTTTCCGTTGAAATCGTAAGTTCCTATATCAACTGAGGAAATCTTATAGAGCCATTCATATAATTTTCTTGGGTCTTCATCCGGATAATCTTTGAAGAATTTGTCTGGAATCAGAGGAATTTTATTGAAGTCATCAATGCTTTTGATATCATCTGGAGTAACATTATTCTCCTTGCAATATTTGTGATAGAATAGATTGTTTGTATAATGATGCAAAAAAGCTTCCTTTATTGCTTTAAATCTACTTTCTTGGATTTTCTTTGAGTCATAAAGATAGTAATCATCCAGTCCATAAATAAGTTTATCCACTTCCTTCCATTTTTTGGGGGGAAGGTAAAATATTTCCTTTAGTCTATTTAATAAATGATTCATGTTGCCAATATATGTATAAAATATAATATTTCTTTAAAGAATAATTAAGCCAAATTAAAAAAGTTTTTACTAACATCGAAAAATTTCAAAAATATTATATATTCCACTCTGAATGAGTGCTGGAGGGGATTAATGTGGATGTAAGAAAAAAAGTATTGCTAATAGGAATAACAGTGGCAGTGCTATCTGCAGCCGTTGCAACACAGTATGCAAGAATAACAATAGGCTATGAATTCAGTGTTGTTCATCCATCCAATGGATTCATAAGATTTGTTGCAATGGACAATTCTACAGATGGACGAAGACTGTTGAGGATAGAAGATAATGATACGGCGACAATGACCATTAAATTTGGGGACATACCTAAGGGAATGAATAAAACATATACTGCAGCGTTTGCGATAGTGAATGAAGAAGGTTTCCCTGTAAATATTACAGGTGTATCAGTGAGTGGAACAGGAGCAAGTTTCATAAGAATATGGCTCCATGCTGATCCAACTGTCGATGCAGCGAGCGAAGCTGCAACTGCCAAACTCTTGATCTGGGATGGCTCAGCATCACAGGGCTATTGGATTCTTGATACAGGAGACATGGATAATTCAACAATGGAAACAACTTCCACACCTTGGGATACAGACGATAATATCAGATATGCCGCTGGCACACCATCTGCAATAAATGGCTCAACAGATTTTGTCTGGGTGCAGATTTCCATAGATACAAGCGGAGCAACAAAAGGCACAACATATACCGGCTCGATAGAATTCCAGTTTAAGGCAGAAACGTAATGGGGCTTAGAAAAAAGATACTGCTGCTGCTTGCCATTGCAATTATATTGGCAGCTATAGCGGCGCTGCTGACGCTACCATGAAAAAGAAGTTGGCGACCGTTGCCATCCTTTCTCTTATTCTATTATTTTGTAGTAGCTTTTTTTCATCCCGTCTTTTTGCGAATGAAAATGCGGTGTTGGGAACCAATTATATTTTTTCCATTCCAATCACATATGCCGTGCGTTTCAGGGGGGATTTTTCTGCTACAGTTGCAAGGGAAGGAAAAACAAATGAAGTTCATTCTTACTACTTCACAGCACTGAATAGCGAGGTTAGCATAGGAATATATGATGGAGATGGATTCAGAATAAGAGTGTATAATTCAACAGGTGTTATTATCGACTCTTACGCAACATCTTCCGATTCATGGGATTATTTTAACTTTTCAAGCGCTCATGGCAATTACACATTAGAGATAATCGAAGATTCTTGGGGATATGCCAATGGGAATTATTATGGGCTAGAAATAGTTGGAACAGACAGAATTTTTATGAATGAAAGTCAGTCAACTCTTTATCCAGGATATTCTCCTCCTGGCAATTATTATGGGAGTAATGATGCAATGATTCTTGGAAGAGGGGCAGAATTTTCTGCATATGAAACATACGAAATTCCTACAGACGGCAATTTCAGCTTTGCGATATATGATGGAGATTATATTGCAGCATTGGTATATTCTCCTTCTGGCAGTTTTTATGGCACATTTGTTGCATCATCAAACAATACATGGGATGTTTTTGCTGTAAATGGCACGCTACCTGGAAACTGGAAAATAATACTTTTCGATTTAATGGGTATAAATGATTATCCAACTGGAGGCAACTTTTACAGAATAGCAACAGATGAAGCTGGCATATATGTCACCAATGAAAGTCTATCCAATATAATTAGTATATACGACTTTTCCTCAAATGCAGGAGTAGATAAATATGCATATAGATGGCAGGTAAATGCGTTTCCACCTTCCACTAATGATACCCCCTCTGTTGAGTTTACCTCCTTACAATATCAGAATATCTTTTATGATGATGGCACCTTCCAAACTGATATAGCAGCAATAGGTTTCTACGCAGCGCATCGCTTTGTCCTCACTTTGAATGAAAGCTCTGATGAAATTGCACTATTACATATATTATGGAATGGAAGAGGGAGACATTTACTTACGCCAGGCGCAACTATACTTTTGTGGAATTATACCGCAAGCAAATATGATGCATTGGCCATGAACAGTATAGCAAGCGAAGACACACTGGAAGCATATGTAATAAATTCATCAAATTATATTCGTAACGGAAAACTGATTCTGCTTGTGGAGCAGAATTCTTATACAAGGAGAGTATGGAGGTGGACTCTCTATTCCATAATTGATACAGACTATATCATGGTGGAGGTGATAACAAAATGAATATGAAAAAGGTGATTGGAAACATCGCTTTCATTGCAGTATTTCTCATTATAATAACAAGGTTTATCACCATATTTAATGGGGTGCCCTATCCAATGAATATTATTTCCTCTTCCTCAATGAAACCGAGTTTGCATGAAGGAGACATTGTAATCTGGATGCCCTGCAAAATCGAAAATATCAGGGAAGGAGATATAGTTGTCTATAAAAGTGTTTATGGCAATCTTATCATTCACAGAGTCGTGGACATTAAAGATGGAAAACTCATTACAAAAGGAGACGCGAACAATTATACAGACCAGGCGGGCCCGCATATACCCGAGCCCATGGTATCTGAGAAAAATCTTTATGGAAGGGCAATAATGATTGGTGGCCAGCCCTTAAAAATACCTTTCATCGGCTATTTCTGGATTTATTTGCAAAAAGCCATCGACAAAATGGCCACTCCAATTAACTGGGGTAAACCGCAGCCAGCATTACATTATCTGATATTTTTTCCCTTTATATTTTTCCTGACCATTTTGATGGCATATCTTATAATATGGCTTCCAAATGGCAAAAGCTTGAAAGAAAAGCTACACGACTTGATTTTTGGTCCAGAAAAAATAACAGTCAAAAAGATGATGGGATACATTTTCTCCTTTTTTATTCCCTTCCTGCTGCTCACATCATTTTTTGCATATGATAGCATTGCTCTTGAAGAGCATAAAAACAAGGTTGTGGCCGGCATCCCAGTGTACAATCCTTCCTTGCTTCCAGTAAGAGGAATAGTTTTTGTAGAAGGAAATAAAAACATAACAATGGACAGCAATATATTTGCCATTAAAAGCGGAGAAAGAAAAGAAATTGGGGTAACATATGCCAAAGATATTGGAGGAAAAGTTTTTGTTTATTCTTCTCCTTACTGGATGTTGCTCCCAGAAAAAGTTATTGAATACTTCTATAACATAAATCCGAGGGTATGTATTTTATTTTCCTCATTGCTCTCCTCACTTATAATGTCATTGATCACACTCCTGTTACTCATATTTTCCTCTATAATTATAGAGAAATTCCATCTTACAGCAGCGTATATGCCTGCTGTTACAATGAGACATTATCCAAGATTCCTTTTCTTGTATCGTGGTTTTACCGCAATAAAAAACAAAATTAATAAAGTAGAGGAAAAGATTAGAAATATGCTACTATGGGTGAACACGATTAACAAAAAGGCAATTTTTATCCCATTGATTACCATCCTTTTCATTCCTCTTCTTTTTGATGGTATAGGAAACCTCTTCCTAACGGCATTTATTTCCTCCGTAGTTATTTCTATTCTTTTATATCATTTAGGCTGTAGATTTAAAAATGAGTTTGCTTTTGCCTCCTTAATTTCTTCATGTATCTTATCTCTTGTTTTTACAACTAGAATGATGCTCTTTTTAGAGGATGGGGCATTCATCCTTTTCATGCAGTATCTTTCGATATCTTTTATTTTGATTATTATTCTTTTCATAGTAAACTTTATGACGATGATGGCGTTTGTGACGATATTGCATCGCGTGAGGGAAAAAATCGACCCCGCTGCTTTGCTGGAGGTGTGTGACATATGAGTATTTATTGGACAATCCGGAAATTCTTCATATCCATCAAAAGGAAAATAAGATTCTGGATAGATGTATCTAGACGGAAAGAAAAGAGAATTATTGGTTTACCTGTCTATTTTGAGGATACCGGGGAAAGAGTTGGGGTTGTGAAGAAAATAGTGAGAAATAGTTTGGGGGAGGAAATAGGATACGAAATTGAGGATGAGATGGGTAAAACATTTTATTTCCCATCGGATGCGTTTGAAAAAACCAGAAGAGGGTTAATTTTTGCTCCTTTGTGGTATTCAGAAGGATTGAAACTTGTGGCTGAACTGGAGGCAAAAACCAAATTGCCGGATGTGCATGAATTTCTTTTGCACGGGGCAAGCAAAGATGAGGTATATAGGGCGATAGAAGCGAAGTATCCAGAAGTAAGAAAATATGTTGAGGAAGTGTTGTTATTGAAAGAAGCGCTGATTAAAAGAATAAATGATTTGGAAACAAAAATAATCACGTTGAGGAAGGAATTGGTGGAGCTATCTGGGAAGAGATTGCTTAAGGAGATAAGCAGAAAAGAGTTTGCAGAGAAAGTTATCGAGGCTAAAAGAGAAATAAACATTGCAGAAATAGGCATTAAAAGATGCAGAGAATTATTGTTGAAAATAGACAGCATACCATTTTTACCATCCACCCTTATGGAAGAGGAATTATTGCCATTAAGAAAAATCTTGCATAATATACCTATAAATGTTGTTATACTTGATGAAGAGGGGAGAGTTAAAAGTGCAAATGAGCACATAAAAGCAAATTTTGGATATGAGATGGAAGAAATGAAAGGGAAATTATTCACAGATTTTGTTGCTGCGAAAGACAGAGAAAAAATAAAGGAGGCAAATGAAAGAATATTTATGGGGAGCGAGAGTGAGGAAGTGGAGTTTGAATTTGTAGATGGATATGGTGTGCATCATATACTTTATGGGCGATTTACAGGAATGGAGAGAGAAGGCGGAAAGATCAGCATTCTTGCATTCCATTCAAAAGAAGAAGAAAAGGGATTAAGAAAGATTTTTTCAGAAAGAGTTGCACATCTCTTCCTCAATCCTCTCTCCATAGCTCAAGGGTATTTGCATCTACTTGGAGAGGAAAAATATGGCGAATTATCAGAGGAACAGAGGAAACAGCTTCAAGCGATTGAAAAGAGTTTGAGGAGAATAGAGAAGCTTGTAAGAGAAACTATAAAATTAAAGCCCTAAAGCATATACCATCAAATTAAAAATATTTATAAGCAATAGAATATTTCCAACGCATGTATTATCTAGTTAAAATGGAGAACACAATACGAATCCCTCCAGCTTATATTGGCGAAGATTTGGATGAAGTTAGCGAAAAAATAGTAAAGGAAACTTTCGAGGGGACAATGAACAAAGAATATGGTTTAATTGTTCTTACAAGAGATGTTAAGAGGATAGGAGAGGGCTATATTCTGCATGGAGATGGGGCAATATACCAGCAGGTGGAATTTGAAGCGTTGACATTCAAGCCAGAAATGCATGAGGTTGTTGATGCAATTGTTTGTGATATAGTTGATTTTGGCGCTTTCTGCCATATTGGGCCCTTAGATGCTTTACTCCATAAAAGTCAGATTATGGATGATAAGGTTGTTATCGATACAGAAAATAAGAGATTGGAGGGTAAAGAAACAAAAAAATCGCTCAAAGTAGGAGATAAAATAAGAGTGAGGATAGTTACTGTATCATTAAATGAGATGAATCCAAGGGAAAGCAAGATAGGTTTGACAATGCGTCAGCCTGGCTTGGGGAAAGAGGAATGGAAGGAGAAAGATAAGGAAAAGAAGGAGGAGAAGAAATGAAAGCCTGCAGAAAATGTCATGTGCTCACAAACAAGAGTATTTGTCCATATTGTGGAGAGCCGACATCAGAAAGATGGCAGGGATATCTTATAGTTATCGATCCCAAGAATTCACAGATTGCAGAAAAAATGAAAATAAAGATGCCAGGAAAGTATGCATTGAAGGTTAGATGATGTATGTGTTGCCAGATGAGAAAAAAGAAGAGTTAAGAAAGCCGCTTGGCAGGGTTGTTAAAGAAATAGGTAAGGAAGAGATAAAAGGAAAGGTGGTTAGCGTAGGAGATATGGTTACAATGGTTTTGCAGAAAAATGGAATAATTCCAGATATTGCCGTCGTTGATTACAGAATCGAGAGAAAGGAATATAAAGGGGAAAGATTTCATGCTGAAGAGATAATAAAAGTCAGAAATCCTGCTGGGATGATAACAAGAGAGCTATGGAATGCAATAGCCACAGCCTATACAAAGGATAAGTCAATACTAATAGAAGTAGAGGGCGAGGAAGATCTGGCCGCCTTGCCAGCGATATACCTGGCCCCAGACAACACAACAGTAATATATGGCTTACCATCTAAGGGAATGGTAGTGGTTGAAGTAGGAGAAGAGGAAAGAAAGAAGGTGGGAAATTTCCTTAAAGAAATAGAGGGATAAAAATGGAGATAGAAGTCGAAAAGAGGAGAGAAAATAAGTTGCTCGAAAGAGAAGAGATAGAGTGCATAGTCAAATACGAAGGAGCAACACCGCCGAGGAAAAAGATTAAAGAGGAACTGAAAAACGCACTGGGACTTAGTGGTTACATAGTAATACACAAAATAGAGCCATTTTTTGGAATGATGCAGGCAAGAGTTTATGCAAAAGTATATCCTTCAGAAGAGATAGCAAGAAAAATAGAAGAGGATTATATCTTAAAGAGAGAAGCAGGCGGAAAGAAGGCGGAGCAACCTCAGCAACAGCAGCAGGCAGAAGCAGGAGGCGAGGCAAATGAATAAAAGAGAACTTTATGAAATAGTTGATGGAAAATTGGTAAGGAAAAGAAAAGAATGTCCAAAGTGCGGACCCGGCGTTTTCATGGCAGAGCACAAAGACAGGAGAAGCTGTGGCAACTGCGGCTATACAGAATTCAAGAAAGAGGAGTAAAGCTATTTCTCTTATCTTTCATAAATTTTCTTTCCCTCGTATTCTATTTTTATTATTCTGTGATATGGGATATAGCCTCTTTCAGTTTCAATGAAAAGCTTTCCCAGACTTTTTATGTCATTTCCTGTGATAAAAGCAGCATCATTTGTCTCACCTCTGCTAACATAATATATCCTGACTCTGCTGAAGTCATATTTTTCATCCCACTTAAGCTTGTTGAGTAAATCTGCTATTTTCATTTTATTCAAAATCAACCACCATTTTTATATATGATTGTTTATTTTCATCTCATGATTCGACCGCCTGTGATAAAAACATATTGCCCATACTGCCAGCATCATACAGAGCATGCAGTAGAAAGGGTAAAGAAAAAGAAAGCATCAGAGCTAAAATGGGGGCAGCGCCGATTTAGGCGCGTTACAGCTGGCTACGGCGGCTATCCACGACCAAAGCCAGAGGGAAGAGAAAAACCTACAAAAAGAGTTTTCCTCCGTTATAGGTGTAAGGAATGTGGAAAGGCTCACCAGAAGAAGGGTGTAAGAGCTAAAAGATTCGAATTCAAGAGGTGATGAGATGGCATCACCATTCTATAGAGTAAAGTGTAAGGATTGCAATAATGAGCAGATTATTTTTAGCAAGGCAAGCATGCAGGTGAGATGTCATATATGTGGCACTTTGCTGGCTGAACCCACAGGCGGGAAGGCAAAAATAAAGGCGGAAATATTAGAGGAATTGAGACATGCTTAGAGATTTACCAGAAAAAGGGGAGCTTGTTGTATGCACTGTAACTAAAGCAAAGGGGTTTGGAGCTTTTGTGGAGCTTGAAGAATATCCAGGTAAGAGAGGCTTCATTCACATAAAAGAAGTTGCTCCTGGATGGGTTAAGAATATCAGAGATCATGTTAGAGAGGGGCAGCGCATAGTCTGCAAGGTGATGGATATTGATCCATCCAAAGGTTATGTTGATTTATCTTTAAAGAGAGTTAATGAGCATCAGAGAAGAGAAAAGATACAGCAGTGGAAAAATGAGCAGAAGGCAAAGAAGTTGCTGGAAATGGTTGGAAAAAGAGTGGGACTCACTCTGGAAGAATGTTTCGAAAAATTTGGTTACGAATTAATTAAAAAATTCGGAAGCTTATATACTGCTTTTGAAGAGGCAGCCAGAAAAGAAAAAGTTCTGGAGGAAGAAGGCTTTAGCGGTGAATGGATCGATGTTTTTGTGGAAATAGCAAAGGAAAATATTACAGTTCCATATGTTGAAATAAAAGGATATGTTGAGATGACTTGTCCTTTGTCTGATGGAATAAAGCATATCAAAAAAGCACTGGAAATGATAGAAGGCGAGAAGGACGAAATTAAAATAGAAGTCAGATACATATCAGCGCCTTTATACAGAATAGAAGTAAAAGCTCCCGATTATAAGTCAGCAGAAAAAGAATTGAAGGCTCGGGTGGAAAAAAGTATAGAGTATATTAAAAAGTACGGCGGCTCAGCAAAATTCATGAGAGAATTAAAATGAAATACTGTTATAAATGCAAGAGATATACTCTAAAGGATATCTGCCCCGTTTGTGGAGAGAGAGCATATAAAAAGGAACCACCTCGCTTCTCTCCACAGGATAAATATGGAAAATATAGGAGGATGTTAAAAAAGGAGGAAAGAAAATGGAAAAAATAAGAATTAAGGAGGCAACCGTTGTTTATTTCAAAAAGCCGAAGTTGAAAGAGCCTGTGTTGATAGAAGGGCTGCCAGGTGTTGGCAATGTCGGCAAGCTGGCGGCAGAGCATTTGATAGATGAGATTAAAGCAAAAAAATTTGCGGAAATATATTCTACAGATTTTCCCCCACAGGTGTTGGTAAATGCAGACGGTACAATAAGGCTTGTTAAGAATGAGTTATATTACAAAAAGTCAAGGAAAGGAAAGGATTTAATCATACTTACAGGTGATTTCCAGGGAATGAGTCCCAAAGGGCAATATATTCTTGCAGAAGCTGTTTTAGACATAGCAGAAGAATTTGGAGCAAGCATGATATATACGCTGGGAGGCTATGGAATAGGCATGGAAGTTGAGAAACCACGTGTCATTGGAGCTGCAACTCATCTGGAGATAGTTGAAGAGTTAAAGAAATACGGCGTGATTTTCAAGGGAGAAGAAGGGGGAGGAATTATTGGAGCATCCGGCTTATTGCTTGGCCTTGGCATGCTACGTGGCTTGAAAGGAGCATGTTTAATGGGTGAAACATCTGGCTATATAGTTGATCCAAATTCAGCAAGGGAAGTGATAAAGGTATTGACAAAGATGCTAGGCATAAAGATAAGTTTTGCCAGACTGGACGAGAAGGCAGAAGAAGTTAAAAAAATTACAGACAGAATAAGAAATCTTGAGAAAACCTTGGCGGAAAAAGAACGCAAAGAAGATTTGAGATATATAGGATAATGGAGGAAATTGGAGAAATTAAGGAAAGCACTACTTCATCATTTGTTTTCAGGACTGATAAGGATGTCAGAAAGCATGATTATGTGAGAGTAGATGATATTTTAGCTCAAATATGGGAAGTAAAGCAAATGAGCAACGGAACTTTTGCATACGCAAATGTTATAGGCTCCTTAAGCCGGAGATATATGCCGAGAAGCCCCTTCAAAATAGGGAGTAAGGTTTACAGGGCGGATGAAAAGTTTGCGAAAAAAATTCTGGGAATAGGCGAGGATGGCATATATGTTGGTGTCATTAAAGATTCAAGTGTAAGAGTCTATCTTTCTCCTGACATCCTAATACAAAAGCATTTATGCATTCTTGCAAAAAGTGGAAGCGGCAAAAGTTATACAATGGGTGTTATAGCAGAGGAATTTATAAAAAGAGATATTCCTATAGTCATTATAGATCCGCACGGAGAATATGTTTCTTTGAGGAGGCCGAATTTGGATAAAAATGATATGGCGGCAATGAGAAGATTTGGAATAAGGCCAAAAGGTTATACAAAAAAGGTTTACGAATTTGCCCCGGTATGCAGTAAAAATAGGGAGGCAATACCTCTTTATCTTGATGAAACAAATCTTTCATTCCAAGATTTGCTGAATCTGCTGCCAAATGCCACATCACAGCAAAAAGGTGTTTTATATGAAGCATATAAGAAGGCGACAGAGAAGAAAATTTATTTGCTCAAGGACATTCTTGAAGGAATAAGAGATGCAAAAAGCAACGCAAAATGGAATTTGATTCCTCAGATAGAACAAATCATCTCAATGAAATTGTTTTCCGTGAATTATACGCCATTAGGTGAGATTGTTAAAAAGGGAAGATGTTCCATAATAAATTTGAGGGGAGTCCCGCCATATATTCAGGAAATTTTAGTTGCCATATTATTAACAAAAATTTTTGAGGAAAGAAAAAATGGTGCAATTCCTCCTGTTTTGATAGTTATAGAGGAGGCCCACAGATATGCACCAGAAAGAGGACAGGGAAAAAGTTTTGCTGGAGATATAATAAGGACGATCGCCTCAGAAGGAAGAAAATTTGGAATGGGGCTTGCCATATTAAGCCAGAGAGCAGCGCGTGTCGATAAAAATGTTCTTTCTCAATGCAATACTCATATTATACTAAAGACTACAAATCCAAATGATTTGAAAGCGATAGTAGCAAGCGTCGAAGGCTTGGATGCAAAGGCAGCTGAGGAAATTCAAATGTTGCCTGTGGGCATAGCAATTGTGGCTGGCTTACCACTGGCGGCGCCGATTTTTGTCGAAATAAGGCCAAGAGAGACATTACATGGTGGAAAGCTTGTCTAGCAGAAAAAAATATGAGTGGTACCGGCATCATGCATGGGCTGGCTTAGGCTTGCTTTCAGTATTTCTCGCAATAAGATATTTTGTTTTTATTCCTGATGTAATTTCACTGCCTGTTATTTTTATTCTTGTTGCATACATTTTAATTGCTTT
>Ga0164311_10000294_pt1 | contig 20943 bp, 17 predicted proteins | sample GuaBasSedimGuay2_FD_121796 | JGI IMG/M metagenome (GOLD analysis project Ga0164311, IMG submission 121796) | Subseafloor sediment microbial communities from Guaymas Basin, Gulf of California, Mexico - Guay2, Core 4569-9, 9-12 cm | ecosystem: Environmental > Aquatic > Marine > Hydrothermal vents... | reverse complement strand
TTAATAAATCCTTTACAATAAGTAAAAGCAAGTGGATTTCTATAAGCTTAAAACTTATTTTATAAATTTTAGGAAGGAAATAGATATACTGCACAAAATAGATAATTATTAACGATATTATAGTAAGAATAAAAGATGAGAGTACTACCCTTCTTCCATTAAAGTTTCCTTTATCTATTATTGTAGTAACAAAAAGGAAGATAAACATAGGTATTAAGAAATGTATGGCTATTCCTAGATGTGTTAGTGATAGGTATGCAATGAAGAACAAAACGAAAAAGAATTCCAACAATTTCCTGTTGGGCATAATCAGTACAGACTCATTTATATTTACGCTTCTTTGCTTGTTTTTATCGAAGAAAATTAGATATAAAAGGATGAAAAATAAAAATACATTATATGCCGCGTTATGGTGAAATGCCAACATAAGTGAGTCTCTACTCAAGCCTGGGATCCTAAGTATACACTTTTTATCCGATGTTACGATTTCTACTATCGCTACATCTATATTCAGATTTGGATCAAAATTGGATGAAATCCACATTATTAAAGACCAAGGAGTTCCAAGTGAAAACGATAGAAATGTAAAAATAATAGCAATTTTGGGAATACTCTTTCCTCTTATGAGAAATTTAAGTATTTGTAATGTTAATAGATATGAAAAAACGTGATTAAACGCATTAATTATAATTATGAGATAAATGATTTTTGGTCCTAAGCTTGCATTTTGTGCAATTATGCCATAAAAGACGAAGGCATTTGTTCTAATTATGCTATTCAAATCAAAACCGAGAAGTCTTCCACTTAATAGCAAATCTTCAGTAGGCCATGTACCATGTCCAATCGATTGCATAAGTGATATATACATCGCTATATCATTAACTATAAAGATACGATTCGCAAAAGATTTAAAGATATAGTAATAGCCAAACATAATATTTAATGAAAAAAGAAAAATCGAAGTGCATATAATAAGATGATCTTCGTCGTCTTTATTAACTAATTTGAAGAGCACTTTTTTAATATCTAAGAAGAAATGGTTCCTCAGCCAAGTGAGTAGTTTTTTAAAACTAAAATGGCGCGCACCAGCTAACTTACATCGCAAAGTAAGACGATAAAAATACAAAATAATTAAAAATATACTTGTAACTATGCTTAAAAAGTTAATACAGATCTTCTTTAATGGGATAATCACGATATAATATATAGGCGGCCATAAGAGTAGTGAGAAAAAGTAAGTAGAAATTAGATATAAAATTATTTTATCGTTTTTAGTTAAATAAAAATCTAGTTTGTTTTTGACCATTTTACCATCAAGAAGTAATATGGATAATAGGAAACCCGGAAGAAACGAAACTAATACACCCATGAGATGATATAAAGGATTATCTTTTATGTTAAAAACTGTGAATATAAAATAAATAACTACTATAATCAGTAAGTTTATCATTAAAACAAAAAGAGTCTCATTAAGATCTAACGCTGATGTCCTACTTTTATCCATTCTTCATTAAACCCCCTTGGTAACCTCAGCAAAAGTGTTAATTAACACGGTATTCTTCTGGCTAATTTATTTTAGAAGCAATTTTAATCCTTTTTTCACTTTTACCCTTTCTTAGACCGGCTAAAAAACCTATAATTCTGGAAATATCCAAGGATATTCGTACAAAAAAGAGCCAAAAAAGGGATCTTAGCCTTATGTTATTATAACCAGCGTTTTTCACTTTTATAAGATCCTTTAAGAAATAAGCAGCTACCAGGAAGATTAACACCATTTGTAATTCTATGGATTTAAAGTAGATCGACATTAAAAATAAAAGCGTACCCAAAATATACAGAGCTAGAAGCAAAAAATACCTCTTTAAAAATAGTCTTGCCTGCCCATCTCCTACTGCATAAAAATAGTACCTTTTAAAAAAGTCTGATAGATTTGAACTGACTTTCCAATAAACCTTTGCCTCAGGATTAAAAAAGAACTTACAATTATTTTTCTTAAGCATAATAGCAAAATAAGTATCTTCTGCTGATCGAAGCCATTCAGGAAAGCCACCAACTTTCTCCCAACAATGCTTTCTAAAGGCTATAGATCGGCTGGGTGGTATATATTTGTCAGGTTTTTTTAAAACTTTTGCTAGTTGAGGACAAGTAATAGCAGCTATTATTTTTTCAAAATCAGTTTTAGCATCGGCTTCATACCACCCAGCAACCACTTCAACATTTTTATCTTCTAAAAACGGTTGAACTATTTTTTCCAACCATCTTTTATCTAGCCTACATCCTGCATGCGTGCATGCAATTATATCAAATGACGCATTTTCCACAGAAATGTTCAGCCCTCTTGAAATGTTTGCACCCTTTTCAATTATTAACTTTATCGGGTATCCTTTTTCAACGTACGATCTTATTATTGGAACTGTTCTATCTGTAGATCCTGCATCTACAATTATAACTTCATCGGGAAGTCTCGTTTGTGAAAATAAAGTATCAATTAATTCTCTTATTGTCCTTTCCTCATTTTTCACAGTAGATATCACACTTACCTTAATTGATTTTTCATTTAACATTCGATATGCACCATCATTAGTTGTTTACTAGTAAAGTTGCTTATTTGTTCTGATGGAAATATGCTCGTTTTGTTCATTTAAATCTAATTGTATAAAAATCCTAGTCAGCTTTTTAAGTTTTTATATAGGTTCTTCTCTATAGACAATCGCATAAACAAGATGATTTTTAAGAGCAGTGTCCAGTTAAGTTTAAAGAGCATAAATAGACAAAGATAAAATAATGAGTAAAATCGGTATTGAATGACTATTTGGAGCACCTTTGAGTCATATCTTATTGGCTCCTGAGCTACAAGATATTTTTTAAATTTGTGTCTATAGTGTTTGATGCAAAAAGTTTTTTGCTTTGACGATATCCACCGTAACTTGCATGTTTTCTTCGTCGTCTTTACATATATCCCGGTTTTTAGTAACCTTAACCGAAATTTTCTATTTTAATACAAAGGCTTTATGTACGTAAAGCTCTGATGAGATCAAAGAGTGGTGTTAAGTAATTGAGAAAGGCTAATGAGACGGGCATAAATTTTGAAAAATATGAATTTTAGCAGTAGGCGGAGACGATTTCCGTGGAGGAGTTACTTTAGTAACAAACATAATATATTATGGAATGAAAGTACTATCAACGTTAATTTAGGTAATGAGAAATTAGAGAACTAAAAAACATCAAAAATAAAATTTATAGGATAATACCCTCATTGTATGAGGGTTTAAAACGAACTGCAGAACGACATTTAAAAACAGAAAGGAAAAGCTTTGCAGGATAGAACAAGTCATTGAACCAAAAAACTATAAATAAAAGAAGTTTTAACAAATATGAGGTGGTGTGTGGAATGAAAAAAAACGTAGCTATTGTAACAACTACTATAAGGGTACCCACTTTCATGGAAGGTTATTTAGAGCACATACAAAAAAACATTGATAAATACAAAAACATTGAGTTTTCTTTCATAGTTGTAGGTGATCTAAAGACACCGGATTTCAAGGTCTCTAAATATTTAAAAGAATTAGGAAATAAGTACAATATTGGAAGCCTTATGTATGTCTCACCGAAAATTCAAAGAGAATGGATAAAAAAGGATTTCCCACAAATTGAAAGGGAATTGATGAAGTTAATACCATGGAATTCTATAAGAAGACGAAATATAGGCTTTTTGTTAGCATTGGAAAATGATGCAGAAACAATCATTACATTGGATGATGATAACTATATTAGTGACAATTATGATTTAAGTTTTCATTTATTAAAAGAAATAGATGTACCCATTGTTTCTTCAAAAAACAAACTTGTTAATCACATTGAAACTCTAAAACTTAATGAGAATGTAAGAATTTATCCTAGAGGATTTCCTTTATCAGGTTATTTTGAAGACTCATTCGACATAGTAGGTATCAGCAGAGTAAAACCAGTTTTAAATATGGGTTTATGGTACAATAAACTGGATGTTGATGCGCACACCAATCTGGTTTATGGCAATCTTATTAGTTTAGGATTTAAAAGTAAATATAAACACTATGCTCTAGAGAATGATAACTATCTGTCTATAAATACCCAAAATACTTCTTTTGATAGAAAAATAGCTTTTCCCTTTAATTGCATGATAATGGATACTGAGATCTATAAAGTAGTTATCGAGCGATATGACGACATATGGTCAGGGTTATTTACTCAAAAATTAATAAATGCTATGGGAGATAAAATTACGTTTGGAATGCCTCTATCTTCTCATGATAGAAATATACATGATTACGTTAAAGATTTTAAAGGCGAATTTTATGGTATGGTGCTAAATGACAGAATTTGGGACACCGTGCTAAACAAGATAGAAATTGAGTCAAAAGATTATAGGGAGGGTTACTTAGAATTATTAGAAAAATTGGTAAAACATGTTAACGAAACGATAAATGATAAGTATATTTTAAAATACTTTGAAAAGTTATTTAAGTTTGGTAAAATCTGGGTTAAAGCTGTCGACATGCTTATGTAGGATCAAACTGTAGCTGTAATTGGATGATTTTATGGTTATACTGTGCCTCTTACCCTTACACTTGAGCTAATAGAAGTCTTTAGCTGTAATAATTATTCAGGAGGAATTAGCAATTATAAGGTTAGGTATAAGGCTTCTGAATTCCAATAGGTTTCCTTTTTTAGACATCTTTTACTTTGTGGAGGTTTTAAATGGTACTCCAATACCATAATATTCAAACCCCAAGCTCTTAGCTGTATTTGGATCGATTATCCGGCGTAAATCAACAATTATGGGCGTCCGCATAAGACCACGTATTTTCTTGAGGTTTAGTTCTTTAAATTCTGGATGATCTGTGGCAATTACCAATATATCCGAGTTATTAACCGCTTCCTCAACGTTTCTAGCTTTTATGCCTCCAAATGCCTCTTCAGTATAGGGATCAAAAACAATTACCTTGAATCCGTTTTCCAAGAGATATTTTATTATAGTTTTTGATGGACTTTTCCTCGTGTCTCCCACACCCCCTTTATAAGCAGCGCCAAACACAGAAATTCTTGGTTTCTTAATTTTGTGATTTTCAATGGCAAAACTAATTTTATTTAATGAATGTATTGTCATGTAATCATTTATTTCTCTTGCTTTTGTGATGAAACTAATACCAAAAATGTTTTGCCTTTCGTATATGAGAAGATAAGGATCTTTAGTCAAACAGGGCCCGCCTACACCCGGACCGGGCTTAAGTATATTAACACGTGGATGAGTATTCGCAAGTTCTATGGACTTCTTAATATCTACCCCTATATCTTCAGCTATTAAGGCAATAAGGTTAGCAAAAGCTATATTTATATCTCGGTAGGCGTTTTCGATAAGTTTCACAAATTCTGCTGTCGTTGCATCCGTTATAACCAAGTTAGGATTCACCTTGCCGTAAACTTCGAGAGCTTTGCAAGCAGATTTTTGACCAACCCCTCCAATTATTCTAGGTATTGTCTGCAGTTCTCTAATCGAGTTACCAGGTGCAATTCTTTCTGGGACATGGGCTAGATAAACATCTTTCTCAACCTTTAAACCTGATGACTCGATAATGGGTTTAACAATTCTCTCAGTGGTCGTCGGCGGGATTGTTGATTCTACAACAATTAACATATCCTTATGAATACCTTTGTTGACTGTTTTTAAAGCGGCAATCAGATATTTAAAATTAATTTTCCCATTTTCAATCGGCGTCGGAACAGTTATAACGACCACATCACTTTTTTTAACAGCTTCAACGCCATTCAAAGTTGCGCAAAAATTCCCATTTCTAAGAGCATTTTTTAGCATGGCGTCCAATCCAGGTTCTTTTATTGGTGTTATTCCCTGATTTAGTAAATTTACCTTGTTTTCATCTGTGTCAAATCCTATAACATTAAATCCTTTATTTGCAAAAATAATGGCTGTTGGTAAACCCACATATCCCAAACCTATTACAGTGACGTTTACATATACCAATTTTCTATCACCCTATGCGATCAAACTGAGCTAATAATCGTTTACTCTTGTTGATATGTTTTGATTTATAAGCATTTTTGTTGTATACTGTTATCTCTTTAGGTTTCTTGAGTTTAAGCATCGAAAGCGGTAGTACTAAAAGATAACTCAAAAGCAAGGTAACCTCTGAGTGATTAAAGATTAATCTAACTCCTGTTCGCGACACATCAGCTAAACTTTCTCAGTTTTGGTCATAATCGTATCGGTATCACTATTGTGATTCTTGTCGATAATTGCTAAATCGCTTAATCTAATTTTTTCTTTTAAGGCAAATTAACGTGAAAGGAGTAGTAATGAAACAATTTTGGAAGCTTAAAAGAGTCGAAAACGATCCTAGGTAATATTAAAAATTAGATTTAATACCTCTGGAACAAGATTTATAAATATAACGATTGGGTTCTTCATTTGGGTGGAATTATTTGTGGTGCATAACAACAAGTATAATGGCGTTTAAAAAGAATCATTATTCACGTGTTCAGGCAATACTAGAGTATACATTAAAAAGTAAAAACCTAAATCGCCCCGAGTTACTAATTGAGAAACGTCCTGATGTCAAATTGGAAAACTTCGATATACCCAAAGATTTATCAACCTTTTTTTTGGAAAATTTTCCCTTGTGTAGTAAGATTAGCTGTGATTGCTTATTTAAAGTCGTGACAAAAAATTTACCCTTATTTTTAAAAGAATTATGGTTCTTAAAGAAAAAATATCTCTTCAGCTTATCAAGTATGATTCAAGGAGGTTTAATAGGTGTCTTTCTAAAGAAACTAAATAAAATAAAATATCTTATATATGACGATATGGACTATTATCCATTATTCTATTCTGGCTTGATGCGTAGTATTGTAGAAAACTTAGAATCAACAATCTTGAAAAGCGCAGATACCATATTTGTTGTAAGTAGAACTCTCATGAATCTAAGAATGAAAAGAGGGATTAAAAATCTGTTTTGGTTACCAAATGGTGTAGATAATAACCTTTTTAAAGGAGCTTGGGTTCGCAAAAAGTCCTCTTCAATTAGTAAAGACAAAGTAACTCTGATCTATTCAGGTAGCCTAAACCCGAAAATATGGGGGGCTTTTCTTTTATTGTCGGTTGCTAAAAAATTAAAAAAACATAAAAAAACGCGAGTTATCCTGCTTGGTTCCAGTGAATATAAACGAGACATATACGCTTACGCAAAAAAATTGGGAATAAAAGATAACGTACTTTTGTTAGGAGGCATACCTCATAATAACTTACCAAAGTACTTTGCGCAAGCAGACGTTGGCATGGCTTTGGGCGTACCAGGGTCACCTGCACAATACGCAGATCCAATAAAAATAAAGGAATATATGTCAGCAGGATTGCCTGTTGTAGGAACAGACATAGGTGATATAAAAATAATTCTTAAAGAATCAAACTCGGGCTTAGCTGTTAAATATGATGTGGACGAAGTTGCTAACGCGGTTATGTATATCGTTCAATCTCCAAATTTATATAGGGAATTATCATTCAATGCAAGACAATATGCTACAAAATACTTCGATTGGAAATTCATCTTAAATAACTTATTCAAAACCATTCATCAGCAATTACAGGAATTCGAGTTCACATAATTTATGTATTACTTTAACACTCATGTATTCCGCATGCTAATGTGAGAAGACGACAGACATAAGAAGCACATTTCCAGCAATCAGATTAAAAGTTTTCCACATCTATACTACTTAGAATTACCTAGAATTGAGAAGGTCACGGAACCATGCACCTCCACGTTCAATTTAAAAATTAGAGTTAAAACTTTATAAATTCAATGGAGTAAAATCTTCTTTAGTGCTCAGAGTGATAATATTCTGACTGTAGGGGTGATGTAACTTTTGGTTTCGGCAAGCCCAGACATATTTATTGTAGTGTTGAAGTACGGTCTTTTTCTCATATTGTTAAATCTCTGGTTACTTCTATTTCCTCATTTAAAAAGTAAGATCAAAAAACCCTCTAGCAACTCCTCAACTGCACATCCATTTCTCTTTATATTTGCTTATCTAATCGGCTTTCTTAGCCTGTTTTATAGGTATTGGATTCTGCCTATCCCCCAGGGGTTTGATGTCCCATTTTATATTTTCCAAATGAAGGCAGGCAATCTTTCTCCTTTTACATCTCCTTGGCACTTTGGTAGATTTCTCTCATTGCTTATCCTATTGTTTTTCTATTACGTTACTAGAGACTTTTTTTTATTGTTTATTATCATACCAGTTTTCTTTGGTGGGATTTTCATCCTAGGAATTTATATACTCTCCAGCCAATGTTTCGATACAAAAACTGGAATTTACACCAGCATTTTATTTTCATTTTCATTTATCTATTTCCGATTATATTTGGATCTTATTGCAAACCTCATTGCTTGGTCTTTCGTGCCCTACGCTTTTTATGTCTTATCAAAGCTTAAATATACCCAAAAATACGTGTCAAAGTATCATATCACTCTGCTATTATTAATGTTTATAATTTTTTTCAGCCATCTTTGGAGCGCCATCCTTTTCTTGGTAATAGTTCTCCTTGATTCACTATTTGTTCTTTATCACGATTATCGTCAATTTATTCGTTCATATATTTTGATATATGTAACTCTAGCTTGCTTTTCCTCAATTATATACATCCTTTATCCACAAATAATTATCTATTTACTTGGTTTGTTTCAAAGGAACCCCCCGATCGTAAGCCCCTTTATAGGTTTAAACAATCCATTTCAGCTTATTGACCGTGAAAATTTTATGGTATTATTTCTTGCAGTTTTTGGTGCCCATTACTTAGCAAGGAACTTTAACCTAAGAAATTCCATTGTATTTTCTTGGTATGCGCTTATAAGTTTTCTCATACTTATCTCCATCTTTTTTCAGCCCTTTCGCCTCCTAGTACTCTTCCCTATGGGAATACTTGCAGGTCTTGGTCTACGAACCTTAGAATCAAGTCGAGTGTTCACAAGACTTAATATCAGAGGTATAAATCTCGTTTCTACGATTATAATATTTCTTATCGTTTTTACATCGTTATTTCCCTCTCCTATTACCTATAAATACTATAGGGGCTCTTATCTCGCTGATCACGTTTTAACCCCAAGCACGGAGGCTTTAGATCAACTACTTAGAATCAATTCCCTTTTTGGCTGGAACAATTCCTCAATTCTTTTTCTTATCGGCAAAGAAGTTAAGCCAATTAATAATCTCGGCTATTCAAACTACTATTACTGGGCAGCTGCGCTACTAGGAGAAAATTACTTCTCTGGGCTCCTTTTTGATGCAATGCAAGGGCTTCCACGCAAGAAGTTAGGAAGTTGGGACAGCGAAATGTATTATGAAGGTTACGAAAAGGCCCCTCCGCTTAATAATGAAACCATAATTTTTGCATCGGAGTGGTACCCTCTAACACGACTTGAACTATCCGTTTCAAAAGAAATCGCCCCCAACATCTACGTTCTCTTGACGACAAATGTTTCTGAGGTATTCACTATTGCAAAATCCCTTGCTTATGCATATTCTTCTAACTTCTCTAAAGGATTCAACATTATCGCTGACTGGAAAAATTACCTCTGGTCATACAACCTTTACAATGGTTTCTCTTTCGATTTTTCACCACTTAAAACCGAGAAATGGCTCAAGCTTGAGTTTGATCTCTTAAATATCCTCGGTATTTATCAGGGTGCTAAGTACTTTATGTTTAATATTTCTGCTTTTCTTCCCTTTAATACTACTATTATTCTTCAACTTTTATCTACCGACCACGTCTTAGAAGAATTTGACTTATCATACTTAGTTAATTACTCCTTTAAGCCATTAATCCTTCAATTCAATTTACCAAGCAACTCCACCATCCGTTTTGTACGCTTCTGCATTAAAGTATCATCCAACACCGCTACTAATGAGTGGTTTCATATTCAGCTAAACGATTTTCTGCTTCTTTAGCCACTATGTTTGTTTATGGGGACATGATAAAAGCCGTTGAATTACAGTAGAGGTTTGTTTAAAATGTAGAGAGTCAACGCGAATGTTATGATGACTAACAATCCCTACACCAACTAAATTGCTCATTAAATTGCACTAATCAAAATTATAGTAGCCTTCTGATCGATTTTAATACTTAAAAATAATAATTTTCTTATGCCTTTTTACTTCAGTTAGTATGCACGATTTCAATTTCTTTTCTTTTTAATTTTAAGTCTCTATCTAAGTTAACCTCGTATTCTTCTTACATCAAAACCTTATATAAACTTCTGGAAAACTCTGGCAGTTCTGTATTGCATATTTTAGCAAAGTTTACTATTTACATTTTAGTAATCTATTTAATAATCCTGCTTCTTACAGCACCATTGGCCCACATTTTTCCACTTCACCTTCAACTGAGGCGTAGTAAACGTATCTCTAGTTTTGGAAAGTCTAGTTTTGAAATACTGGCATCAAATTCCATTAGCTTAAATTCTTTTAGTATCTTGAATTATACAATTATACATATCAACTCTCTAATTAGATTTTGAACCTATGAATCTCAATCTACCTATTGCTAGTACTTTAAACACTACCCTCTAACAAGATCCTAACTATCCTTGATCCTGCCTTTCCATCCCCAAATGGGTTATCCCAGTCGCATTTTTTGTTTAACATAAATTTAACTTTTTCAACAATCGTATGCGGATCGGTACCAGCGAGAACATTTGCGCCTACCTCTATGGTTTCAGGCCTCTCAGTATTATACCTTAATGTTACACATGGAACTCTAAGGATGCATGCTTCTTCCTGCACTCCGCCAGAATCTGTTAATATTAGCTTAGCTTTGCTTTCTAGCTGTAGAAAGCTTAAATAATCAATAGGATCCACTAGGGTTAATCCCTCCGGCTTTAGGTTAAATTGTTTTATCCTTTTCTTAGCTCTTGGATGTATTGGATAAATTATTGGGAAATCAAATTCCTTATGGACAAGTCTTAACCCTTCCAGTATCTCTCGGAATCGTTTTATATTGTCGACATTTTCTTGCCTGTGAATAGTAACCAAAAAATAGCAACCACTATCTATACCTAAGTCATTCAGTATGCTGGATTGAGTTTTTGATAACTCTAAATTTTGATATACTGCATCAACAATAGTATTGCCAGTAACGAAGATTTTTTCGTTTGATATTCCTTCTCTTAAAAGGTTTTGTCTTGCCTTTTCTGTCGGAGCAAATAAAAAGTCTGATATATGGTCGGTTAAGACTCTATTAATCTCTTCAGGCATTTCCCTGTCATAACTTCGTAACCCGGCCTCAACATGACCAACCAATATTTTAAGCTTAACTGCTGCTAATGCTCCCGCCAAAACGGTGTTCGTATCTCCCTCAACCAGTATAATATCAGGTTTCTCTTTCAACAAAATTTTTTCAATACCAATTAACATCTTACCTGTTTCCTCTGCATGTGTCCCCGATCCAACTTGCAAATTATACTTGGGTCTAGGCAATTTAAGCTGGTCAAAAAATACTTGATCCAAATTATAAGAGTAATGCTGCCCAGTGTGTAAAATAAAATAGTCTGAATTACGTTTTTCAAGTTCTCTTATGATGGGTGACATTTTTATTATTTCTGGCCGCGTTCCAAGTATTATTGCAATCTTCATTTTATCTTCCTCATCTTAAAAATTACTGTTCCACCATCAGTATAGGGCTTCCACGGGTCGACACATTGAATGTAGGCGTTTTCTGGGTCCTCTGGTGTTGTCAATCCTAATTTTATCGGGTCAGCTCCATGTTCAAGAGCAAGCGCATAATGCACTATCGTGGATAATGCGTGAATACAAAGGGCATCGGTTTTGTTGACTAAAATTCTAGGACCATCAATTACTATTTTATCACCAACCTTATGTACAGGACATTTTCCTCTTATTTCACATATCTCAACAATGATCAAGATAAAGACCTCCAATCTTCCCTTAAATTGACCATCGATGCTGAGCCTGATTTTTCAAACATATTTTAGAAACTCTTATAATATTTAACTTTTGATGAAAGTATCCTTAGATGATCAGGGCGCAATAAAAAACGCTCACATATGTCATGTTAGACCTTATTGATTAATATTGATTTAAAAAACAATTCGCTACATTTCTTGTTTTAAAAGATATTTAGCTACGAGAAGAGTATAATACAACATTATGGAATATCCTAAAAAAGTTGATATATAGTGTTGGAAGAGAAAAATTATAAATGCACAAAGCCAGTTATTAATCCTTCTCAAAAAAAGGTAAATAATTGAATTTTCATAAGTAGTTCTGCTAGTGTTTTTGTTCTAACCAGGATCATAACTGTTCTACCTAAAATTCTTTCAAAAGAATATAAAAATAGGCGATCTATACTATTTACTTAATCTTAGAAGTTTTTAACAGACTGGGTCTATAAATTGCAGATTAACGTTCCATAAGTATCCTTTCGTCAACGTAACCTTTTCGTTTATGCGTTTCTATATACCATTTAATCGTTCTTTTTAGACCTTCCTCAAGTGAGAATTTTGGTTTCCATCCAAGTAGTTCATTTGCTCTAGTTATGTCTAAGCCTCTACTTACCACCCCTACAGGTTTAGAAGCGTCATAAATTATCTTTTTCGGTCTCCATCCCATTATTTGAAATACCTTTTCTGCGACGTCTTTTATTTTATACCTTTTGCCTGTGCCTAGGTTTATTGGTGTACCGTCACTTACCTTTTTTGCTGCAAGTAGTGTTCCCTCGACGATGTCTTCGACGTAGGTGAAGTCTCTTTCCTGTTCGCCGTTCCCCCAGATGACATAGGGATCCATTCTCTCGAAAGCCTTATATATTAAGGCTATTATAGCATGTGTCTCGTTTTCCCTAGGACCGTAGGCTGTCACAAATCTAACGCTACAACCTTTCAATCCGTACTGTTTTATAAAAGCTATAAGTTGAATTTCGCCCATTAACTTAGCCCATCCATACTCAATGTCCGCACTCAAATAGTCTTTCAAGTTAAATGGATTACTGTCTTCTTCTTTAAGCAGATAGTTCGAACCTACCTCACTTTGTAGTTTTGGAGGATAAACACATGCACTACTTGCAAAAACCACTTTTTCAACATCTGCCCTATAACTGGCTTCAAAAACGTGGTGATCTATCGCAAAGTTAGAACACACATCTGCTGGATGGGTGTGAATATATCCTCTTCCGCCATGAACTGCTGCAAGGTGGAAAACTATTTCATGCCCCTTGAAAATCTCCATTAATCTATCCAATGTTGCGTATTCTAGGTCTTCTTTTATGAATTTGATTTTGTTCCAGCTATTTTTCAGATTTTCAAGTTTCCCGCTGCTTAAATTATCTACAACGGTGACTTGAGCCCCAAGTCCAACAAGTTTATCAACTAAATGACTACCTATAAAACTCGCTCCTCCAGTCACGAGAACTTTTTTGTCTTCGTAGAAGTCGCCAATCATTTTATCTCGCCTCCAACTTTTTCTTAGCCCATTCATAGGTTTTTTTAAGTCCTTCATCTAAAGGTGTTTTAGGACTCCAACCAAGTACTTTTTTCATCTTGGTTGTGTTGGCACAGTATCTATACGTGCCTTTGGGCCCTGAGAGGTCATATTCGATTTTTATGTTTTTACCGGATAAGGCAATGATTTTTTTGGCGAGTGTGTTTATGGATACGACTTCTTCGCTTCCTAAATTTATGGGGTCAGCGTTTTCAATTTTCTTTAAGGCAAGTAAAAGACCTTCAACGCAATCTTTAACGTAGAGGAATGCTCTTTCCTGTTTCCCATCTCCTAAAATCACAAATCTTTCCTTTGGGTGGAGAATTGCTTTTCTTATGAGGGAAGGGATAACATGGGACCATCTTGGATCTAAATTTTCGTTTTCCCCATAAGCGTTGAAGATCCTTACCACGGAACATTTAATTCCATAGTCGAGATGATAAGAGCGACATAAAACTTCGCCTACTATTTTCGCCCAACCATAAGTTGTGGCCGGGTTAGCGGGATAGGCGTCCTCCTCTCTAAACTCATTTAACATTTTACTTTTTTCTCTATACACGCAGGCTGATGAGGTAAATAGGAATCTCTCAACATCATTTACCCTAGCGGTCTCCAACATGTAAGTATGCATAAGAATGTCCGGTGTAAGGCATCTTACCCTTGCTCTGCCAATGTAGTGAATACCGCCAACAGAGGCAGCGAGATGAAAAACATATTCTATATCCCTTGTAACAGATAAACAATTTTCAAATCTCGTTAAATCCACATGATGAAAACGAATTTTATCTAAGACTTCTCTAAGATTCTCTAAGCTTCCACGGGAAAGATTATCCGCAACATGAACTTCACAGCCCAAATCCAAAAGTGTTTTTACTAGATGTGAACCTATAAAGCCAGCCCCGCCAGTTACTAGAACTCTTCTTCCCTCGTAGTGCTTTACTATATTTTCAATTTTAACTTCCATTTTGTATAAGCCCCCTCTCAAGTTTCTGCCATATTTTTCTTTTACCACAACCTAATGTTAAACAATAATTAAATTACACGCAAAGTCTTCCCTCAACGTGTTTGGCTTTTTGTGCTATAAAATTTTCGTTTCACCTTTATTAATATTTCCTCCGAACCTTTAGACACCTAACTATTTGTGTTCAACAGTAAATGTTAGGAATCATTTTTACCACGATAAAAACCACTGTTCCTTGCTACATATTTTGACGGTACTTCATATAGATGCATCATTCTGATGTGACAGATAATACCAATGGAAGAAGGGCATACATTAATGTTTTTTGAAATTATTACATTCACTAAAATTATTCCTATTATAATAAATTTGGCATGCAAAATATCAAAAAGGGGGTTGCAATCGTAACTACTTTTTATAACCCCTATCCCGGCATCAATTTCGCTTCATGGTGTACCATTAAATGGCTTAGATTAATATAATAAATTATTTTGATTAAAAATCCTGCTAATTCTTTTTCATTCCATTAATATTGAAGGAGGTATAAGTTTCCACCTATTTAACTCTTAATGCTTTGGTTAACACTATCTAAGCGCTATAAGTTTCACTTTGGCACCTTTACATTTAAAGTCTTCTTATTATTCCATATATAATCCTCACTAACTTCCCAGGTAGTTTTTTACGAATTTTTGAAGTCTTTAATCTTAAACCAGTGACCGAAATAAACATTTGGATCGATGTTTTTACCAAATTAATCTTCGTACCTTCCCGATATTTCCATGTAACTGGTACTTCTTTTATACGAAAATTTTTACGTAACAATCTATAGAGCAATTCCACGTCGAATGAAAAATCTGAAACGTACAATTCGTTCAAAATCGTATTAAGGGCGCATTTTCTAAAAAATTTAGCCCCACACTGAGTATCCTTAAACTTCAAACCAAACAATATTTTAGTTAAAATGTTAAAAGCTCGGCTTGCAATTTTTCTCGAAAGAGGTTCGTGTACTATCACATTACTCCCATTTATCCACCTTGAAGCAATAACACCATCCCAGTTACCGTTTAGGTGTTCAATCATCTTATATATACTTTCGGGAGGCACAGATCCATCAGCATCCACAAACCCGACTATTTCACCTTCGGCAATCTTAAACCCCTCAGTAACAGCCCTTCCCTTTCCCAGTCTTTTCGGAAAATTCAAATGTTTAACATGTGGATATTTTTTAGTATATAAACTAGCTATCTTTGGAGTATTATCTTGACATCCATCACTTATAATTATAATTTCAAAACTTTTATCGAAAACATTACTGAAAAAGTTTATATATTGATTTAAGGTCTTATGAAGTCTTTTTTCCTCATTATATGCCGGAATAACTATCGATATGAACTTGTTAGATGACGTCATACATAGCCACCCCGTCTCATCGATCTGAAGGAGCTCAGAGTTTTATACAAGCACTAGCTGTAGTTGTTTATTTTTTCTCGGAGATAAAAGGCTAATATAAATTGAGTTATTAAATTTAAAAGGTATTTATCTTATTAACTCCTATATTGAAGACTAGGTTTACTGACTTGCAAAGAGATTTTAATTGTATAATTAAATTTACTATAAGGTTGCTTTTAATTTTTACCTTGAGAATAGCGTATATGCCTTACATTATTTGCCAATAGATAATCATTAATATGGAGTCTTAATGTAGGTTAATGTAAATCTCTGAAACGTTATATTTTCCCACTCCAAGCCACTATAACTAATAAAACTTTACGTTTACAACTTATATAGTATATAGGATGGTTTCGCGTAAGACCATACGTTTTCCATAAATGTTCCCTATTTCACTTGTTTTGTAGATTTTCCAAGATGTCAAGTCTTTTTGGTTAGGCCGCTCTCAATTTTGATCACTACAGTAGCATATGCAAAATAGTCAGAAGATGTGGTAAGTACAACTTTTTTCATCACCTCGAATCCCCTTTTACAAAAGAGGGAGAGCCCATATTAACAGCAAAGATGAAATTATAGGGAATAGTTCAACAACCGCAGGATCTACACTGAGTCTTACAAACATTGATGCAATATACGGATACAAAATTCTAAAGCCAAGCCTTTTTCTATCCATTATGAATTTAAGAGAGGTTTTCGTAACAGTTATCCTAGTCCACATTATGTAATAACTGGTATCCCAGTCAAGTGGCATCAAGTCTTCTCCGTATCTGAGGTAATAAGAAAGGAGAAAAAAAGGCCAAGAAAATAAATACCATAAGAATTGAAAAGAAGATAAGTAGAAAGTTTTTCTAAGTAATTTTTGATTTTCACAAACGTAAACTTACTAACCCCAAAATAACAGGTTAGAACTACTAGATGTCTTCTCTCCATTTTTAATAACAACAGCTATGCACTGCAACAGAATACCAGCAACCAGGCTGTAGTAAGCGTATTCAGCAAGTTTCTCAGCAAATGTGTCATTATTCATGCACAAAAAAAGAGTAGCTGTTACTAAGAGTCCCACAAATACCAATATGAATGGCGCACCAGGCTCTCTCTCAATATATTCTCCGATTTTTTTGAAATATTTAAAGATTAACTGGAGTATTTTCATCCTATATCACTAATATTTCATTTGATGCTTGCAACAAGAGTATAAATAACTTCAACAGAAATACAAATGCATTATATCATCACGAAACCATACTTAAACGTGATAATACTGCTAATAATGCAATAAAAATCCTGCGGAACTTTCATAACAAGCTGATAAAAAACATCAAGAAAAACTTGGCTCTTAAATCTTTATAATATAAAAATAAGCAGTAAATAATGAAAAACTAACCTCGACAATTTCCATAAACCTCCCTGCAAACTCAGTCTACAACCTCGGATACCATCACAAATCTAGTTGTTAAATCCTCTGGTATGCTGCCTTCAACATGTGTCGTTAACATCACACCAGTGAAGAGTCCTAGCAATAAAATCTAAAAGTGCAAACACAAACATGCAACGCGCACGAAACAATAAGACCAAGTCAGTTTTCAGGGAATAATTCCTCAATTTTACCAGAATTTTATATTTACATAAATAGACATTTATGATGCTCTCCGAAGATATCTAAGCCTAGAAACTCGACTTTCTCATACAACTCGACTCCACGACGGAAACCAAAACCAATGGAACTACTAGAACACAAAGAGCGATAACAAAATCCCAATTCTCATCTTCGCCCATTTAACACCCCCTACCACCTCCCAACTAATTAGCAGTCCGCAATTATATACCTAAAAAGTCACATTTCACCTTTTTGCCTCCTATTCAACACCATAATTTCAAAAAAACAGTTACTAAACTTAATCATTCACACTAATTCAGTAAAATAGCATTGCGTTTTAAGATCTAACAACTTAACGAATCAAACATAAAATCCCTCCTATAAAGCACAAACCATAACCACGGTTAAACCCCTTTCTCTTCACGCATTAAACCTATTTTTTCCCTTTTTCTTTTAACCTTTCCACCAATAGTTTGTTTTCTAACTTTACTTATTAGTAAAGATATCCATCCCTCTAGTGTTTCCTCTAATTCTTGAGCGACCCTAGGATACTTTTCTACAACATTTAAAGCTCCTGCGGATCTCCTTTAAACAGTATAGTTCCTTAACTCCTCCATGAATAAAGCCACAATACCTACACACAACTTCCTTACTAGTCAGCGCATAAATATATTTGAAATCTTCCGTTCTAATTGCACGTTTTCTCTGAGTATGAGCCTCCTCAACATAAACAAACAAACGAATACAATCCCTTTCCCCTCTTATCAAAGGAACCAAACTCTCCCTATCAAAACCATATCTTCCACCAATATTTAAAATGTATAGAATTGTGAGAACCAGATCCACATGCTGAACAAGGCTAGACACCCTTACATGACTTGAAAATATTGAAGGACACCAAATAATCAGGGGTACGTATAGTAACATAATATAAATCATGATGATCGAAAAATATTATGCACTGTAAGGCTTTCGCCATGATCAGAAGTCAATACAACAACACACTCATCCAAAACGCCACGTTTCTCCAAAAATCCATTAAAACACCAATTTTCTCATCAACATAAGCAATAGCACCATCATACCTAGCTATAACCTTACCTGTTGTCTTTGCTCCCTTGGTAACCTTACGAAGATATTCACGCCACTCAGGGTTCCTAATTCTTCTTAAAACATCCTCAATCTTCATATCATCATTGCTTTCTTCGAAAACCTTTTCTTAAAACGCTTCGGAGCATTGTACGGTGTATGCGTATTCCAATAATGAACAAACAGGAAAAAGGGGCTGCGCCTATCTAAATGTTCCTTCATAACTTTAATAGTGTGTTTCGTAATATTTGTAGCGCTGCGAATACGGGATTTAAACAAAATCTTTTTAACCTTATATATAAACTGTTTATCAATCTTTTAGATGCTCCAAGCATCTTCTCGAGCTTCGTCTTTCTCTTTTTCTAATTCCCTTCTTGTGAAAGGATTTTAAGAAAAGTGTTCGAAAAGTTATGGAGCTTAAACTGGAAATCTATGTTAGTGGTCGTAAAGCACCCATTAAGAGAAAGGAGAAGATTTTAAGGGAACTGAAAATATCTTGGAAGTTTGATGAAACTAGGAGGAGGATTTGGAGGCTTTGAAGGAGCTTAAGAGTCTAGATGAACTTTTAAAATTAAATCTTACTTATCTTAGAAAGTTCTATGCTCGCAGTTTCTGGAAAGCTAAAAGATGTTTCTACTTAATTTAAGATGTCGTTGGAAGGGTGGAGGATGAGGGGTGTGTGGCAAAAGGCAATGTTTAGGCTATGTTTTATCAAAAGTGAAAACTTTTCAACTTTTATTTTAGGCTTGAATGCTTGTCATTTTAAATGAAAGTCGCTTAGGGAAACATGTTTATCATGTTGATGTGAAAGGAGGGTTTTTAATTTTGTGGGTTTTAACCGTTTATTAAAGCTATATAAAAGTTTCACTCGTTTCTAAATGTTCACTTATTCTATTAATTAATTTAATAAAAGTTTTTAGATGGTTTCTGAAAATAATGTTTTGTAGGTGTAGGAGAGGTTAGCCTTGGCAGGTTATGTTGCTTTTAAGTTTTTTTGCGTTTTCTACAATAGCCTTTAAAGTTTCAACTCTAACTTTTAAGTGTGGGTTTCTGCGGGAAACTTCTTCCAAGACATCTAATATAGTTTTGTAGATTTCTTCTTTGTATGTGATTTTTGTTTCCAACATGCATGAAAAAAGATCTATGTAGGGTTTTAAGGGCATGTTGTTTTCTTCTAAAACTCTTAGGAACTCGTTGCGGATCTTCATATATGCTTCGTAACTCATACTGTAATACCATGTTCCAAATTTTTCCCATGCTTTTTCAAAGCAATTCTTTTCTCCTCTTTCTTCGCATTTTTTAAGCCAGTTCTCAACTACTTCGAGAGACCAGCTGACAGTCAATTCTAACCCACCAGATATCAATTTAACATTACTTGCAAAAAGTGTTTGTTGCAAATGCGGTAAAACCATAAATATCGTCAACAGCAAAACTAAAGGAACGCCAAATTGATAAACGACGGAAAGAGAGATAATCAAAAGAAACGGAGTACAAACTATAATTATCTTGGCCCGATAGGCGAGCAATAATAGTTGAAGTAAACATTAAACAAATGTTGCAACTACATTTCCGCTAAAAGAAATGAACCGTTTTTAACAGAAACTTTTGCAACTCTACAACCTTGTTTAATGGTCTTTAAAATCATTTACACTTATATTGTTGATCACCACTCAAAATCATACACGTCTATTCAAATATTCCATCAATAACTTATCATATTAATAATATGCAACAAATTACCTCATAAGATAGATCAGATAGATGTTTCCTGTATCAAGAATGCGATTGGGACTAACAAGCAGAGAAGCTTTCTCTAACCTATCAACAGGAGAAATAGCATAGCATAAAAGCGCTAGAATGTTGCTGTTAGATTTTTGTTATGTCTAGGATTTCTATTGCAATTAATTCGTCGCCTTTCCCGTAATGGGAAATTGTAAGTCCATCGCTTGTTGGTTCTCCATCAATAATATCGCTGTGTTTAAATTTTATAAATAGGCTTCCTAACTTTTCATCGTAATCCACCATGACAACCTTCCTCGACAACTTCAAACCGTATCTTTCTTCAACTTTTTCCAAAATAGTTTTTAGATTCAATTTTATAATGGAGTCAACCTTCTGAACCATCTACACCTCCTCTAGCGCGCTCTATAGAATCAACACTCAACAAGATTTCTTTCCCGCAGTTCTTACACAAACATAATAAGTTGCCGTAGCCACAACCTACCCAATTCAACTTAAAAACCACTTCCATTTTCTCCAGCGAAATCACAATTACATCAAGCAAACTGTTATTCACAAGGCA
>Ga0164311_10000292_pt1 | contig 20954 bp, 17 predicted proteins | sample GuaBasSedimGuay2_FD_121796 | JGI IMG/M metagenome (GOLD analysis project Ga0164311, IMG submission 121796) | Subseafloor sediment microbial communities from Guaymas Basin, Gulf of California, Mexico - Guay2, Core 4569-9, 9-12 cm | ecosystem: Environmental > Aquatic > Marine > Hydrothermal vents... | reverse complement strand
TTGCTATACGCCCTTATTTCTCACCAAATCCTACCTATCAGGGGGGTGTGTAGAAATCGTTGCGATTCTTGCGATTCGTGCGAAAATATATGATCAGGTAGGTTTGAGGTTGAGGGGTAGTTATTTAGCTGCCGTGACCAACGCCAAAATAAACGAATCCTGCTTTTTGCACGTCATCTGGATCCCACAGGTTGCGTCCATCGAAGATAATATTGCCATGCATCTTTTGGCGTAATAATTTAAAATCAAGCTGTTTAAATTCATTCCACTGAGTCACCAAGAGTAATGCGTCAGCGTTATTGGCGGCTTCATATGCGCTCTGGCAAAGCTTTACGTTTTCCAGGACAGTGGACGCTGCGTCCATTCCCTGGGGATCATAAGCCTGAATGAGAGCGTCTTCTTGTTGAAGCATCTGGATGATCTCCAAGGCAGGGGCATCACGGACATCGTCCGTATTTGGTTTGAAAGCAAGACCCAGAATCGCAATCACTTTATTATTAAGGCTGCCTAAAGCTTCCCGCAATCGTGAGACTGCACGACTTTTCTGATTGCGATTGATATCCATAACTGTCTGGAGCAGGAGGGGGGTGTTCCCATGGATTGATGCCATATGCATGAGTGATGTAACATCTTTTGGAAGACAGCTTCCTCCCCAACCCAGACCAGCATTCAGATATGATGTGCCGATTCGCTTATCAAGTCCCATGCCATGTGCCACCTGGGTTACATCAGCGCCCAGGGCTTCACAAATGTTTGAAATTTCATTGATGAAAGATATCCTGGTAGCAAGAAAAGCATTAGAAGCATACTTAATCATTTCCGCGGTGTGTAAGTCGGTGATCATAATGGGACAATTCAGATCTTTATATAATTCAGCAACGCGTTGGGCAGCGTCCCGATTCGTGGAGCCGAGTACAACTCTATCCGGATGCATACAATCGTTGATGGCAGAACCCTCTCTTAAAAATTCGGGATTTGAAACCACGCTGAAATTCAGCGGTTTAGCGCCGTGCTTTTTTTGGATGATGTTAGTCAGCATATCTCCTGTGCCAACCGGCACTGTGGATTTATTAACAATGATAACTGGGTGGTTAATTTCATCCGCAATAGACTCTGCGGCAGCCAGGAAAGAACGTAAATCTGTTTCGCCGTTTGGATTGGGAGGTGTACCGACGGATATAAATACGAATTCAGCTTCTGCCAGGGCCTCTTTATAATCTGTTGTGAAGGAGAGGCGTGCTGCTTGAGTATTATGTTCGACAAGCTGCTTTAAACCTGGCTCATAGATTGGCATGACATTACTATGCAAATTTGCAATGCGCGTTTTATCAATATCCAAACATATAACTTGGTTACCTAACTCGGCAAGACATGTTCCCGTGACCAGACCTACATAACCGGTACCGATGACGCAAATATTTGACATAGATATCCTTTTCTCCTGCTGTGATGCGTGAATTATACACGAAAACAGGTACAGGCTTAATTAGTTAGAGTTGATAAAGAAGCTGCTTTAGAATGAAGGGAAGGAGATAGGCTAAAACCCATATTCACAAGGGCTTATGAAAGTAGTGTAGAATCCTGGAAGATTAAATTATCTGAGCCAACGGAGGGATTCGAACCCTCGACCTGGCGCTTACGAAGCGTCTGCTCTACCGACTGAGCTACGTTGGCACGCCAAGGATTATATCAGCATCCGAGTAAATCCTGCAAGGTATTGATTTTAATGAGGTCAAAATGAACATCGCAATGCTTTCATATCATACATGTCCCCTGGCGATACTGGGTGGAAAGAACACAGGCGGCATGAATGTATACGTGCGGGAATTGACCCGACATTTGGGAATGCGCGGTATTCATGTTGATGTGTTTACACGTTCTCAAGACGAGCACATTCCTCAGGTTTTACATGATCTGGGCTATGGCAATCGGGTAGTGCATATCCCGGCGGGACCAGAGTTCAGCATGCCGAAGTCGGAACTGGCGGAATATATTCCGGAATTTGCCCATCAGATACACGGCTTCTCTAAAAAGAAGGGCATTAAGTATGATCTTATTCATAGCCATTATTGGATGTCTGGTGTTGCTGGAAAAGTGCTTCAAGAAAGCTGGGCTGTTCCTATGGTTCAGATGTTTCATACACTTGGGTTGGTGAAACAAAGCATTGCTCGTTCCAGCGATGAGTACGAAGGTCAATATCGGATTGATGGTGAAAATACTGTTATTTGTTCAGCTGATAAAATTATCGCCGCTACTGAGGCAGAAAAGGCGCAATTGGTGACGATGTACGACACAGTTGGGGATCGGATCGCCATCATTCCACCGGGGGTGGATACCTGCCACTTTTATCCAATCCCGCAAGATGAAGCAAAAGAAGCAATTGGCGTTCCGCAGCATGACCGCATGGCTTTATTTGTTGGACGCATTGAGCCATTAAAAGGTATCGATACGTTAATCAAAGCGATGGCGCTGCTTAAATTGGATTGTGGAAAATGTCCGCATTATTTAGTAATCATAGGTGGGGATCCAGACGCTTCACCTGAACAGATTTCGTTAGAAATGGCCAGGCTGAAGAATCTGTGTCATGAGTTGGGACTGGATGATATGGTGATATTTCTTGGGAAACGCGGGCAGGATACGCTGCCTTATTATTATTCCGCTGCGGAGGTATTAGTAATGCCCTCGCATTACGAGTCATTTGGGATGGTCGCACTTGAAGCGATGGCTTGCGGAACGTCAGTCATTGCATCCGAAGTGGGAGGACTGGCACATCTAATAAAAGAAGGGGAAACAGGCTTCTTTGTACCAAGTGGGGATCCAGAAGCACTTGCGGATTGTCTTACAAAACTAATTTTAGATGATGAGCTAAGAAAGTCAATTGGCAAGCAAGCCGCTGAATATGCACGAAATCATGATTGGCTCAACATCACGGATAAGGTAATCCGGTTATATGAAGAAGTTCTAAAATAATATGCTGATGGTGGTTTCATTACTGGTCATTATTTTTCAAATGACTTGCCCGTCTAATGATTTTCTCTCCAAAGCGATCTTTTAATCCATCGACAGCTTTTAAGAGCTTTTTCTCATGAAGATCTCCCTGATCCCACAGACTCAATTGACGTATAGGTGGACCAAGACCACTAATTCCCACACCTAATAGACGGACAGGATGTCCTTTTAACCAATTTTGTTCAAGCAGCGTGTTGACTGTCTTATAGATTTCATTATCTTGATCAGTATATTGGGACAATGTAATTTGACGGGTCAGGGTTATAAAATCAGCATAACGTAGTTTAAGATGGACCGTATTACCAGCGAGGGCACTTTTTCGCAAACGCCTGCCTACTTGATCTGAAAGTGATCGCAAAGTTTGTAACAATTTTGTTTGATCAGCGATATCACGTTCAAAAGTAACTTCATTGCTGATGGATTTTACCTTGTGTTCCGAAACCAGGGGGCTATCATCAATGCCCTTAGCCCTTTGACCTAATTCAGGCCCCGATTCACCAAAGAGCTGTTTAAGTTTTGCATCAGGGATATGAGCCAGATCACCGATTGTGATGATTCCCAATGTTTTAAGACGGGCAGCTGTCTTTGGTCCAATACCCAAGAGAGCCCTGACAGGGAGGGGCGCGAGAAAGGCAGCTTCCCCTCCTGGGAGAATGACCGTGATTGCCTGAGGAGGGGCGGACCCTCGGTTGGAGGCTTTTCCATAATCATTGGCAATCTTCGCAACGAGTTTATTTGTGGCAACACCAATAGAGCAAGGCAAAGATAACGCATCATTAATGCTTCTTTGAAGCTCTTTGGAGATCATCTTGCCAGATTGAGGAAGGTCACTGACATCTATGAATGCTTCGTCAATAGACATTTGTTCCACCAGGGGAGAGAGTTGAGCAATGATCTTCATTACTTTTGCTGAATAATCTGCATAGGCAGGATGATTGCCCGGAACCAGGATCAATTTTGGATATAAACTTAATGCTTTTGCCGTGGGCATTGCGGAGTGGATCCCAAACTGGCGTGCCGCATAGGAACAAGATGAAATTACACCGCGTTTATTCGGGATGCCGCCAACTGCAAAGGCTTTGTGCGTAAGATCGGGATTTAGAAGTTCTTCTACAGCGCAATAAAAGGCATCAAGATCGAGGTGAAGGATTTTGCGTGTCACAGGAATGATTATACAGCAAACATTATTTATGTGTGTACCAGGGATAAATTGTTTGTAGAATAATGGGGAGGCATTGATAATAGAAATAAAAGAAAACACCCCAGTGAGAAAAATACCAGAGATACTTTTATGAAGAATTTTGCCAGACTTACATTTGTCAGTGTAAAGAGCTAAAGGTTCTCCATGGTTTGTTTTATTACTGGGTTATGGGTAGTCTCTTAGGTAGAGTTCACACATCCAAATTCCGAACTTCTTTAGCATGGGTTTGAATGAAACGGCGCCTGGGTGGGACGAGCGAACCCATCAGCATATCGAAAGTGCGATCTGCCTCAGTGGCATCATCAATCGAAACGACTAACAAGGTGCGGTTTTCCGGATTCATGGTTGTTTCCCAAAGTTGCTCTGGGTTCATTTCTCCGAGACCTTTGTAGCGTGAAAGGGTAACTTTATTTGTGTTACCAAGATCTTTTAATATTTTGTCTTTTTCAACTTCCGTGTAGGCATATTGGACCTGTTTCTTAACACTGATCTTGTATAAGGGGGGTTGGGCAATATAAAGATGACCAGCATCGATCAATGGCTGCATGTATCTAAAGAAGAAGGTGAGCAGTAAGGTGCGGATATGAGCACCGTCAACATCAGCATCGGTCATGATAACAATGCGGCCATAGCGAAGACCTTCAAGATTGAAGGATTCACCTATGCCAGTACCCAGGGCAGATATTAAAGACCTGACCTCGCGATTATTCAGGATCTTATCGAGACGTGCACGTTCTGTATTCAATATCTTACCGCGCAAGGGTAATATTGCCTGGAAATGGCGGTCGCGGCCTTGTTTGGCTGAACCACCTGCACTATCGCCCTCAACAATGTATAGTTCTGATTTATTAGGATCGCGTTCTGAGCAATCAGCCAATTTCCCTGGAAGTGTCATGCTTTCCAGGGCAGATTTTCTGATAACGAGGTCACGAGCTTTTTTTGCCGCGTAGCGTGCTCTAGCAGAAGTGAGACATTTTCGGATGATTGCTTTTGAAGCTGAGGGATTCTCTTCAAGGAAGCTGCTAAATGCATCTCCTACGGCTTGTTGAACATAAGTTTGTACTTCCGGATTCATCAGTTTGACTTTTGTCTGGCTTTCGAACTGAGGATCAGGGTGTTTGATACTAACAATTGCTGTTAGACCTTCGCGTGTATCTTCACCGCTGAAATTGCTATCTGAATCCTTGAGTAAGCCATTCTTACGTGCGTAATCGTTAATTGAGCGAGTTATAGCGGCGCGTAAACCGGTGATGTGCGTACCGCCGTCGACTGTATTGATCGTGTTAGCGAAAGCATAAACCGATTCGGTGTATACGTCAGTATATTGGATAGCCGTCTCAATAATGATGTTATCGATTTCTTTTTCGATGAATAAAACCGGGTGCAGTACTTTACGGTTGCGATTTAAGTATTGAACGAAGGAAGAGATTCCTCCCTCAAAGTAGAATGTCATTTCACGTTCATCACGCTCATCGAAGAAATGAATCGTAACTCCACGGGTGACAAAAGCCATTTCACGGAAGCGCTGAGACAGAGTCTCAAAGCGGAAAGAGAGATCGCCTTTAAATAGCCCATGGTCAAACATGAAAGAAGTTTCGGTGCCGGTTTTATCTTGCCGACACTTACCGATGACTTTTACTTTTTCTTTGGGATAACCGCGTTCATAACGTTGAAAATGAACCTCGCCTTCCCGATATACTTTTACTTCACACCATTCGGATAAGGCATTGACGGCGGAGACGCCTACCCCGTGAAGTCCACCTGAGACTTTATAGCTTCCACCGCCAAACTTACCTCCAGCATGCAGAGTTGTCATAACGACTTGCAAAGCAGAGATTTGTCTTTCGGGGTGAATATCAACCGGGATGCCGCGCCCATCATCTATGACTGTGACGCTTTGATCGCTATGAATAATCACATCGATTCTTGTGCAGACCTCTGCCAAAGCCTCATCAATAGAATTATCGACTACTTCATAGATCAGGTGGTGCAGAGCTTTCACATCTGTACCACCAACGTACATGCCTGGTCTGCGGCGAACCGCTTCCAAACCTTCAAGGATTTGAATATCTTTTGCTTTATAGGATACTTGGTTGGTCAAACTTAAACTCCCGTTCGAGATTGAATTATATTTTGCTTGTCAAGGTGTCTTTCTTCAGATTATTTAATACTGATTGTGTAAATTGGGTTGCATTGAGGAAATAATGATAGCTGGACGCTAATACCGCAGTTGAGATGAATGCATGTCCCAAGATACCTACCAGTAACATCCAGGAATCAGTCGGCGGTACCAGCCATAGCATATCCGAACCTTCACTTAAGAAGAAGGCTGACAATAAGAATATTGCGCTACCTGGCAGCGAAAATCTAACGACACTGATACTGGTCATCAAAGAGGTAATCAGGTTCTGACGGTATAAATAGATGCTGTGTGGTGTGAAAAATAGGGGAATCAGCAGCCAAATCATTAGGACAAGTATGATGAAAAGACCTATTTGCCCGATCATAGGGCTTAGAATGTTTAATATAGAGATGATTAGCATGCCAGGGATGCTGATAAAGAAAAGGACTGCTATCAAAATTACCGGTAATAGAATGATCTGTAATGTCGCTTTTGTAAAATCGCCAAGGGACCTTTTCTTAATATCTGTAAGGATACTGCTGGCGGTTTGTTGAAAAAAGAAACTGCCAAAAATGAAACCTAATAATAAAACCGCGATTAGAGAAACTATCACATTTCCTGAGGTTAGCAGGTCTAATTTGACAGGTGTGCCCACAGGATTGTTGTTTGGTGAAATACCAGAGATGAGGCTGGGAACGCCAACTGGAAAAGTGCGAATCAAGATTGATAAATTAAATTGGGCAGTGATCTCAGCTAAGAGTGTTGTGAAATCCCCGATTAGTTCACTGATCTGTGGAGTGTCAAAGCCTGGGAGCTGGGGAATTTTCTCCACAAAAGGCGATAAAAACCTCTCCAGACTAAAACGCGGTCCAAACCACAAAAACAAGTCTACAATGATTGGTAAGATGATAAGGTGGATATTATTTGCCGTTGTATTAAACCCTGAAACAAAGGCAGGCAGGATCTTCGGCTTCTTAAATTTGACTTCAGGATTTGTATTCATGCGACTTTTAATTTTACCACACCTGACTGGTTGACAATTCCCACATGGTAAAATTAATTTATGAGCACGAACCGTATTCTCCCTGACCTGAACAGATTGAGCGTTATTACAGCAACGATCATGCTGGCGTTCAGTTTAACACGAGTAGTACCTTTTAACAATAATTATCTATCGGTTAATCTGTTTGGTTTTGTTCTGGATCTTGGTTTTAATTTTAAAACAGTGATTGCTTTCATCACTGCGATCCTCGCTGCAGCAGGGAGCGACTGGCTTATTAAAGGGCATCTTAAAGAAAAACTCCGTGAATCGAGATGGTATTCTGATGTTCGTCATTGGATTGTCCCAGTACTCACGTCATTTGTGATTTCTGTAACCCTCAATAATATGTCTTTGGGCTATGAATGGTGGGTTGTATTTGGATTGGGAAGCTTTTTGTTAACTATGGTTCTGATTGCAGAATATAATGTAATTGATATCGGGGATTTGAACCATCCAGTTGCGGTAGTAGGGTTGACAGCACTTTCATTTGCACTTTTTTTGATATTAGCGATTGCTGTTCGTACTGCAGGTCTTCGTTTATATTTAATTATACCTACGCTGTTCACTGCGGCTGGTTTTGTCAGTTTGAGGGCGACATATTTACGTCTGAATGGTAAATGGTTATTTGAATGGGCTGTCATCATTGCGCTTGTTATCGGGCAAATGGTTGCAGGTTTTTATTATTTACCTGTAAACCCTCTGCAATTTGGTCTTTTTTTATTAGGGATTTTGTATGCTCTAACAAGCTTCGTTTGTGCATATAATGAAAATAGAGAGCTTTTTGGCCTTTTGGCTGAACCGCTTTCTATGTTATTTGCAATATGGTTGATTGGGTTTTTGTTAGGATAACATTGAGCAATATTAATTATCCTAGTCTCAGGATATTTTCTGATTGAGTGTCTGTGTGTATAGCGCGTGCAAATTTCGTTGATGAAGTTCGTTCGCTATTCCACCAAGAAGGATCTTGCTTTTTCCACAAGTTTCGATATCAATTGCATCAATGATTTTTAAAGGATACTTTCGCTTTGATGCCGTACGAACTGCCTTGCGAATTGCTTTTAAGTATGTAATGTTTGATCTGGCAGCTCCTTCAATCTCTCCGCGCAGAATAATATCACCATGACCTTGAATAATATTCTCCAAACTCATTTTACTTATTAGCCGAGTTGTATCTATAAGAACCTCTACATTGCCGTCCACAATAAATGGGACTGGCATGAAGGCATCGCCAGTGAATAAAACACGATCCTCCTCCACGAGAATTGAGATACCGTCTTTAGAGTGTCCGGGTGTGTGAAAAATGCGTAATCGCTTTTTACCTACTTTTATGGATAAAGGGCCCTCATCAAAAGTGATCTGGGGGGGGATGATTTGAATATCTTTAAAAGACGGATCCCCTTTACTGGCTTCTGAAAGAGCTTGTGAACTGTGTTCTATCATAAGCTCGCGGCATAGTTTATGTCCGATAATAGTCGCGTTTGGGAAATAGCAGTTTCCCCAACAATGATCTGCGTGGTGGTGGGTGTTGATGATATATTTTACTGGGACTGATAATTCATTCTCAACAAACTCTCGGATCAAGACCGTTTCTTGAGGTATAAGAGTGTCAATAAGAACAGCCCATTGTGGACCAATGATTGCTCCTGCTGTAACCTGGGCGTATAATTCGCTTTGAAACCAATATACATTGTCTGATGCACGCTCGCGTAGCATAGTACCTTCCTATTAGTAAGTAACTTAAAGGGAAGAATAGCACAATTAATGACAAAAGTCAAAAATTGTTAACTCAGACATTATTAAAGTATTTGGGGTTTAATAAAAAGCCAGCCAATTAAACTCAGGAGGAGTAAACCGGCAATACTTCCTGCAGTCAAGGCGACCCATGAAGTTTTATCGTATCGGCCGACTTTACCTAGCACGGTTTTGTTTTCATTGATTGATTCAGCTAAAAGGGCGGCTTCATCTGCACTTTCAGGGAGTGGCGCTGAAGTCACATCACTATTTAACTCGTCGTCGTACCTTATATCAGATAGCGATGGTGTCAGAGAGGTGATTGATTGCGGTGGCGGGTATTTGTTGCCAGGTATAGATGAAGTTGGCGTTTGATTGTCTACAGTCGCTGACAGAGATTGGGTTGCATTGATCTGGGTACGTGACGGGGTAGGCGATTTGTAAGAAGGTGTTGAATATTTGCTGGTAGGGGTTGAGGAACGATATGTTTTTGTCGGCGATTTGTAAACATAGGGGGTATTTGTTTTAATCAGCGTTGAAGTACGTGTCTGCGTAGGCGTGCGTGTGAGTGTCGCGGTAGGTGTGGCTGTGGATGTGAGTACAGAGACTGGGCCATGGATTTCAATAGTTTGCTCATTTTCGTCGATTACTTCTAATTTATAGAAGTAATTTCTTGCAAACACAATGCCGTAATCCGTGTAGTTATAGATGCCTCCAATGAAGGGGTTTCCAATAGCTGGGATGAGCTCGGTAATCCGGGTATAAGTTCCGTTAGCTGTCTCACCCCGAAGGATATGGAAACCTGAGATGTTGTTCTCACTTGATGTGATCCATTTAATATCAACGCGCGAAACCCGGAATTCGCTGGTAAAACTATTAAGTTGAATTCCTGATGGGAGTGGAAAACCGACAACAAAGGGTGTGAATTTAAGATCATTATTTAGATCCGGACGTCCCGAGGAATCGATCGTTACCGAGATTTCTTTATTTGTTGTATCACAGCTTGTGGTTTGACCTGAAGCACCACCGGCACCAGTTCCTTTGGGCGATTCACCGGTCTTATCCCATTTATCAGTCACATTATAGGCTGGGTCGTACCACCATAATGGAAACTTTGAACTGCTGGGTTGCCCGCAATAATCGGATGATTCGATGCGTGACTCGCATGAGCTGTTCAGATCATATTTTATATAGAGAATAAGCTCTGAAGGGGAATCTCCATCAGCAGTAAAAACATCCCAGAAATTACTGCAAGCAGTCATGGGTTCAGAGCCAGATTCCAGGAAAGGAATATCATCTTGATCGCCATTTCCATGATTGATAATGTAGATATCAAAATCACCACTACCATTATGATTATATGAAATTGCACCATTGAAAGCGGAAGTTTTTGCCAATGTTACCGTTGCGCGGATTGCGTCTACCCCTGTGTCCGAGGTCATGATTGGAGCACCGAGTACCTTTCCATCTGTTATGCTGCAGTTGGATACAGCTGCGGCGGGTGATACGCTTTCACCCCAGTAATTGTGATCGACAATGCCTTCATTTTGACATTCAATTTGATAGCCGTATTTATTATCAAAGATGTTGTTTGCTGTCGCATTGATTCCACCAGGGCTTGAACCGGATTCGCGTTTGATGGCATAGCTGATGTTCTGGGTGATTTGATTGAACTGAATATTCACATCCCCGTCATTATCTTTTAATAAAACCCCTACATAGCCATTGCTTAATGTATTATACTCAAGAAGGATTGGATCGGGGCTATCGACGACAACCAAATTTCTGGAAATGCTTGTACAGGTGCCATCATTGAGGGTTATGTGACTTAAGGTTGCGCCTGCCGTGATTGTGAGCATCGGCGAAGTACAAATTGATCCATTGTAGGATAGTGTGCTGTTAGATTGACCCTGGATGGTATGCGGTTTATCTACAAGCACGTCATGACTCTTGATATTGTATGTGGACAATATATTTATCTCGGCGTGGGTTGGATAGGCATCAATGGCGTCTTTCAAACCAGTGCCCAAGCCATTGGGAAGATCATCAGCGCTGTTAACAAAACAGGGTGCATAACTGCCGCATTGGCCAACAGTTTCTGCAACATAGGCAGGTTGTGAAGCAACTGCCACGTTTATTGATTTTGTCAGTGTTGCACTAAGTGACCAACTTGATCCAGAGCTGTCTAATTCGTAAATATAGACATTCACATATCCGTTGATATCAGCGGTTTGATTGATGCGCAGCGCCAGATCCAGTTGGTCCGTCACCGTGCTTGGTAAAGCGGCGTATACGCTTGTAACCAATTGTTCTGAAGAGTGATTATCTGTGCAGACGTTGTCGAGTTCACCAGTTGTATATAGTTCCCCGCTCACTAAACCGGTCGACGATATTGACCCGGATGAATAATCAACCCAATCTATAGGTGCTGTAATGCATAGCTGGGTGTTTGATCCTGTGGAAATATTTGGATCTGCTGAGAATTCTAGACGGAAATTTAACCTCTGGCCCGCAGCGCATCCGCTGTTTGGGCAGGTTTCAGGGCTTACAAGACTGACAGAATCAGAAAGCAGAGCTTTCGAAGAAGCCTGGTTTAATCCCAGCAAACTTAACAGGGAGATGGATATTAAAAGAATCAATAAAGTGTTCTTTTTCATTGCTTAAGTAAATGGCCTGATAGGATAAGGCATTTTAATTATACCATTTAGGGGCACTTATACCTATTCTTTCTACAGCCGCGGTGATTTTTGTAGGATATGTTAAAATTCTACTATGAATAACGATCAATGGGTTGGTATTAAGGGGTTTTTAACGGAGACGAGGCTTTATTATTTGATTTGTGCAATATTGATGTTTTTTCTTGGGGGTGCGATCGCCAATTACCTGGGAAGAAAATTAAGTTGGAGTCTTTTTTCTATTGGATTGTTTTTAATTATTGCTATTCAATTAAGTGCTAGCATTGTTTCAGTTTATATTCAGAGGAGCATGATTAAACTAAGAAATGATGATAAGCAACAAAACAAGAAAGCTGATAGGGAGCTGATCTTACTGGCTGGGTTAGCGCTTATATTGACAGTAGATGCTGTTCTTATCGTGCTGCTTTTACAAACCCAAAAATTCCATATGACGGCGTGGGTATTATTATCAATAATCCTGATAGTCTCAATATTAAAATCATCACCGATGATAAATAATAATATCTCACCGTACAACGATATTCTTGAGGGAATATTGATCGTTGGATTGGTTCCGGCTTTCAGCCTGGTTCTACAGATTAATGAGTTACACCGCTTGTTGATGATGAGTACAATTCCATTGTTGTTTGTGTATTTTGCTTCACGGCTTGCCAGTGGGTTTTCATCATATGCTCAAGATTTGAAAGCAGCCAAACGCAGTATATTGATAATAATTGGATGGCAGCGGGGAATATTCCTACACAACCTTTTTTTGTTGTCAGGGTTTTTCGCGCTGGGTTTTGCTACTCTTTTTGGATTGCCCTGGGCAATTGTCTGGCCCGTTTTGTTAACCTTACCATTGGCGTTGTTTCAAATTTGGCAGCTTCTTCGCATTGGTCAAGGCTGTAAACCGAATTGGCGTTTGCTAAAAATAAACGCATATACCTTGTTTGGAATTACTTCGTACATGCTGATATTCACATTTATGACTAGTTGAGTTAATAATTTATGGTGGACTTATAATGAGGGTTGCTGTGGAATTAAGAAGCAGTTTTTATAAGAATTATGAATTTGCTTATTCCCGACATGCATAACATAAGAAACTGATCGGATACCAGCTTCTAGTATTACATAATAATGTAAGGTTTTACTGCAAGTGCAAGATGATACGGCCATCACCCCAGAGATCTTCAAGGCGATAGAAATCCCTTTGATCTGGAGAGAATAAGTGAACGACGACGTCTCCGTAATCCAAGACGATCCACCCATCACGTGCAATGCCTTCACTTATGACGGTTTTATGGTGCTTGCTCTTGATCCCACGCAAAACGGCGTTGCTAAGGCTATCCAGCATCCGATCGCTAGACCCGCTGGCAATCACAAAATAATCTGTAAAGTTAGCAACTTCTTTAATGTTCAAGAGAATGATGTTTTCACCCTTTTTCCCCTCTAATATCTCTATAATTGATCGCGCAAGGACTAAAGCTTTCAGTATTTACCTCTCTCGTTTAATGTATCTTACGCATCATTCTAGCATAAAAACAGTTTAAGGAGTGATGCGATTAGATATTAGCATTAATGGGTGTTGAAAAAAGTTCGCTATATACAGCGCCAGTACGATTTAACTCACTTCTAAGTAAGTGGATTGCATTGATAGAACAAGTTCCTAATAGTGCTATATCGAGTTTCGACAGAGCGGAGGATATTTGAGCGATTTCGGTTGAAGCAGCCTGTTTTGAAATACGTGCAAGGGTGATGTGTGGTGTAAAACCTCTTCTTTCGGGTTCGTATCCGACGTAGGTCAAATTCTTTTCAAGATTTTTATATAAATTTATAAGATGGTGATCAGATGAAACACCTATCCAGATAACCCTAGGTTTAAGAATACCCGGATATGCCCCTAATTTACCTATTTCGATATTGCACGGTTTTGATTGTTCAGCCGTCTTTATCAATGCAAGCTGGATCTCATGCATTTTACTTGCAGATACCACCCCGAGGAATTTTAAGGTTAAATGCATATTGTCAATGGGCACCCAACGTAATCCTTTAGGGGGAAGATAGGCTTTTAATTCTTCAATCGTATGTCCAATTCGCTTCAATAGAAAAGTAGATATATTTAGTGCAATAAAAAGCCGCATATCTTTCATGATAGATTCTTCTGTTACAGATATTTTTAATTAGAGATGTTATACACTAATTAGATTTTACTTGATTTCCTGGCTTATGGTTAGATGATATCCATGAGTATCTGGTAGCCATCATTAAAAATGATAGCCATTTCTATGCAAAAGTTATGTTTCATGGTATAAAATAATTACCCTGCTGTGTTCGTGATGCAGCCTTACAGGTTTTGGGCCAACACCCTATATAGTGGTTCAATCTCATGCTAGTGACGCGATAGACTTATGTCAAGGCGGATCTAGCAGGTAGAACCAGATCCTGCCTAAGCAGGTTCAAAACTATGCAGCACACGGCATGGCGGGGCTCGGTATAGTCTAGATTGATGTATTACCAAAACATGGTATAGTTTTGACAATTAAATAGTGAAGATAAAGCGGCTGAATCTCATTGATATGAGATTACGAGGTGGAGGTTCCTCTCTGCAGAGAGAGTGCTAACCCAGTGTCACTGGGAAAAATCGAATGATCAGCGGACGCCTCCGAAGCCTTCTCACGGGCTTCATTCTTCCTTTCCAAATAAAGCGCTTGTTGAAAACCAAACGGTGACGGCTGGGCCAAAAGCAGCGTAGTGGGCAGGTACTTGTATCCTGTTTATCAGGTTTGGAAGGGCAGTCATAAATTTATTCAGGACATGCCCAGGCATGTCCTTTTATATTAACATTTGGAGGCAATGATGGACGGAAAAGATATTCTTAGCAAAGTGAAAGAAGATGAGGTGAAATTTATTTCTTTCCAGTTCACTGATGTCAATGGGGTTGTAAAGAGCGTGGATGGTCCCGTGAGCCGGCTTGCAGAAGCTTTAGAAGATGGCATTTGGTTTGATGGTTCTTCCGTTGAAGGATTCGCACGAATTCAAGAAAGTGATATGCGGCTGGTGATAGACCCTGATACCTATGCCATCTTACCTTGGACTCCTCAGGAGCTTAAACGTGCACGTGTATTTTGCGACATCTATCATCCAAATGGCGCACCGTTTGAAGGGGATCCGCGCGGTATGCTGAAGCGGCAGTTAGAAAAATTGAAGAAAACCAGGAAATGGATCTTTAATGTTGGACCCGAGCCGGAATTTTTCTTGTTTAAAAGAAACAGTAATACTTCTGTTCATCCGGTGCCGCATGATGTAGGGGGCTACTTTGATTTTTCTCCCAATGATGAAGCTGTCCAGGTTCGTACAGAGTTAATGCTTGCCTTAAACGAAATGGGACTGGAGATTGAAGTGGGGCACCATGAAGTTGCCTTGGGACAACATGAAATAGATTTCCGATTTGCGGATGCGCTTAAGACTGCGGATAATGTGTTGACTCTGAAGTATGCAGTTAAAGCAATTGCTGCGCAGCATGGTTTGGTCGCTTCTTTTATGCCTAAGCCAGTATTTGGGATTAATGGCTCAGGAATGCATTGTCACCAATCGATTTTCTCGCTGGATGGACAGAATCTTTTCTACGATGAAGCAGATCCAATCAAACTATCCGAGTTAGCTTATCGTTTTGTTTCCGGTCAGTTGGCTCATGCAAGAGCGCTTTCGGCCGTATTGGCACCTACTGTCAATTCCTATAAGCGACTTGTGCCTGGTTATGAGGCGCCTGTTTATATCGGGTGGGCACAAATTAACCGCTCAGCATTGATCAGAATACCGCGTTATTCTCCTGGCAAAAAGAATACAGTACGGATTGAACTGCGCTGCCCAGATCCATCTTCAAACCCTTATCTGGCATTTAATGTCATGCTTGCTGCAGCTTTAGACGGTATTGATAAGGGGTTTGAATACCCCGAGCCGCTTAATGATATCAATGTCTACGAGTTATCAGCACAAGAGCGCGACGCATTAGGTGTGCAGATGATGCCAGGTTCTTTAATTGAAGCGACGCGTGAGTTAGAGCAAGACAAAGTAATCATTGATGCCATGGGAGCAGAACTCTATCAGGCTTTTCTCGCCGCTCGAAAAGCTGAGTGGGATGATTACCGTATTCATGTGACCGATTGGGAGCTTGAACGATATCTTGAGACTGCATAAGAATCTCATCTCAAATTCCATTTAATCAAATAGACCGGGGTTGCCGGTCTATTTTGTCTTAATTTGATTTCTGGTATGATTATTCTTGATTGGAGATCCTTATCGTGCAAAGATACAAATTACTTGGCATTTTATTGATCTTCATATTTTCTATGGCTTGTTCTGCTTGTTCAGTAGAAAGCCTGGTTTATGATAAGTTTCCGTTTCTAGAGAATCAAGTCTTACTCTTCACGGATGATTTTTCTGATCCTCAAAGCGGATGGGATACTTCTCAATCCGAGGTTGATCTCAAAGAATACAGCCCCAATGGCTTTTGGATTGTCGTCAACTCAGCCAAGGTAAAATCTTGGTCCAGGCCACATTTGAACTTTGCGGATGTCAATATTAGTGTTAGAACAATGAAAATTACTGGCCCTGATAATAATCTTTTTGGCGTCATTTGCCGATATCAGGATGAAGACAATTATTATAGTTTCTTAATCGGAAGCGATGGCTATTATGGCATCACAATAACAAAGGATGGCCATGAACAGCTCATTGGGCGGACAGCTATGGATTTCAGTTATGATATTCAGCAAGGCAATACTGAAAATGTGATCATGGCCGATTGTGTTAAATCCAATTTAACCTTGTATGTAAATGGCATAAGACTTATTGATGTCGTAGATGAAGAGCTTGCCTATGGAGATGTTGGTATCATTGTTTGTACCGATAAGCAGCCTGGTGCGGCAATTCTGTTTAACAGTTTTGTTGTTATGAATCGCTGATAAATGAAAATATATTTTAATATGGTTGGCTGCCGCCTTAATCAAAGTGAAATTGAATTGATGGCGAACCTGTTGCGCTGTCAAGGCCATGAGATTGTCCCAGATTCTCATAATGCAGATATTATTATTGTTAATACCTGCTGTGTAACAGTAAAAGCAGCAGCAGAATCGCGTAAGATGATTCGACGGGCGGGGCGGGGATTGACAACGCCAGTGATTGTGACCGGTTGTTGGGCGACGATGTTTCCGGAGGAAGCACTGGCAATATCTAATGTCGTGGAGGCTGTTCCAAATGACAAGAAAGCGAATCTGATAGCGGATATTTTGGGTATTCCTGCTCCAATCCTGGAAAAATCTCAATTCGTCAGGAAACCATTACTTGGTGAGCGGCATCGCACAAGGGCTTTTATTAAGGTACAAGATGGATGTGACAATCATTGTACATTTTGTATCACATGTCTTGCTCGTGGTCATTCCAAAAGTATATCAATTGCCTTGATAGAAAGGGACATTAAAGCTGCTATACAGGGAGGAGCTCAAGAGATCGTTTTAACAGGAGTTCAATTGGGTTCTTGGGGTAAAGATATGAACCCTAAAATGCAATTAAGATCTCTTATTGAAAGAATACTCTCAAATTATGAAATTAAACGCTTACGCCTTTCGTCAATCGAGCCGTGGGATATTGATGCGTCATTTTTTGAACTATGGCAGGATAAACGCTTTTGCAGGCATTTGCATATTCCTCTGCAAAGTGGGTCAGCCAGGATACTTAATAGGATGGCACGAAAAACCAATCCGGATGAATATCGGGCGTTGATAGAAAGCGCTCGTAAGAATATTCCTGGAATTGCGATCACGACAGATGTTATTGCTGGATTTCCAGGGGAAACCGCGGAAGATTTTGAAGATTCAATGATTTTCGTTCAGTCATTGAATTTTGCAGGGGGGCATGTATTCACTTATTCTCCAATGCCCGGAACACCCGCGGCAAATTTTTCATGTCAAGTGGAATATGCTGAACGGAAAAACCGCAATCGACTCATAAAATCTGTTCTTGCTGAAAGCAGCAAGAAGTATAAAGAGGGATTAATTGGGGATACTTATGATGTCCTTTGGGAAAAAGCCAAACCTAGGGGTAGTGTATGGCAGCTTTCCGGTTTGACGGATACTTACCAACGAGTGGTTTGTATATCATCGGTTAAATTGACAAACTCGATTAGCAGGGTGAGGATAGATAGACTAAGCGAAAATGGCTTAAAACTCATCGGCACAATAACGTAGCATACGGATGGAAGAAAAACGCGTCTACCAAGATAGGGTTTGATTAATAATTGTGATATATTTTAAATCCGTACTTGACGTATCTGAGTTATTGAGTACAATTTATTGGTTTAATAAACTCCGTCTTTGGTTGACCAGTTCGCTTTAGTTTCATTAATTAACCGGTTTGACCGACATCAAGTGATACGGTATAATTACGGGCTGGTTTATTTCAAGGACGCTCGAAAGGAAAGCAGTATGCCAAAACGAACTTACCAACCGAAAGTACGACGCCGCCTGAGAGTTCATGGTTTTCGTAAACGTATGAAAACTGCGGATGGACGCGCGGTATTAAAACGTCGTAGATTTAAAGGCCGCCGCCAGTTAACTCCTAAAGCCAACAAACACGTAAAACGATTCCGCTGGTGATCGCAACAACTAGTAAAGCCTGGAGATAGCCAGAGAACTTCTTTTAGCGGGATGAAGTGTGAAACGCAGTTTTCGTCTTAAAAGCTCTGAAGAAATCAAGCGTATTCGGCAAGTGGGTGTATCATATTCGAACCCGCTTGTTGTTTTGATAACTTTACCGAATCAAAACTCGCAAACCCGAATAGCTGTTGTGGCGAGCAGATCAGTGGGAGGCGCTGTTCAAAGGAATCGGTGTAAACGGTTACTGAGAGCAGCGACATGGCCTTTTCTGGAAAAAATTCAGACTGGTAATGATATTATTATTATTGCACGAAGTCGTTTAATCAATGTTGAGTTTGAGAAGGTAATTCAGGCTATTGAAAAACTACTTAAAAAAAGTAAACTAATAAGGACTGAATGAATGTTAGAAAGTGAGGAAATTAAGTATTCGGAAGAGGATTTTAACGAGCCTCGTTTAAGGGATCTTCCTTTCCGACTATTAACTTTTCCAAGATGGATTTTACTTGCATTAATTCGGGTATATCAGTTTGTAATATCTCCTGTTTTACCTCCTGATAGTTGCAGGTATTATCCAACTTGTTCTCATTATGGGTACCAAGCAATTTATAAATATGGAGCATTCAAGGGAGGATTTATGGCGGCAAAAAGGATCTTGCGCTGTAATCCATTTAATCAAGGTGGTATTGATCCAGTACCATAATCAAATTAACCAGGATAAATATGAAGAAATCGAAAATAATGTTTATAAGTGTAATTGCGGTAACGGCCTTATTATTAAGTGCCTGTACGATGGGACCGCGTGCAGTAGGTACGCCAGGTCTCTCAGCTGATGGAGATGTAGTTTATGTAGCCTATCAGCAATATGTTTATGCAGTCGATGCGAAAACAGGAAATGAAATATGGCGTTTTCCTGATGACGGTAACGCTCAAATTGTATTCTATGCTCCACCTGAAGTAACAGGCGAGAGTTTATTTGTTGGTGATCTGGCGAATAAGTTCTACAAACTTGATAAGGAAACCGGTGCAGAAGTCTGGACGTTTAGCGAAGCTAAAGGCTGGTCCATCGCACAAGCATTAGCAGATGGGAATGTGGTTTATGCACCCAGTGGCGATTGGTCACTGTACAAGATTGATAGCAATGGCGATATGATTTGGCAATTTGAGACCAATCAAGCGATTTGGGCTCAACCGGTTATAGCGGGAGATACAATTTTCTTAGGATCAATGGACCACAAAGTATATGCTCTTTCAAGCAGTGGAAAATTGCTATGGAAGACTGAACTGGGGGGGGCAATTGCTGCTACACCATTATTTGATGAAGTAACAGAAAATTTGTATGTGAGTTCAATCGGAAAAGAATTTATTGCTCTCTCTGCGAAGAATGGCGAAAAGCTCTGGACGCTAGATACGGATGGCAGTATATGGGCTGCACCGCTGCTGAATGAGGGTCAACTCCTGTTTGCTGATGAAACAGGCAAGATTTTTGCTGTAAATGCCGAAACTGGCAAAGTTACTTGGTCAATAGAGTCGGGTGGAGCAGTTATGGCTGGGCTGGCAGCGATTGATGGCGGTTTCGTAGTTGTCATGGAAGATGGAACTATTAGAGCTTTCGATTATGAGGGTAACCCCCTCTGGACCCGCGATGTTAGTGGCGAATTATATAGCACGCCTGTTACGGCCAATGGCTTATTAGTCATTGCCGCAATCAAGGGCGATAACTTGTTATATGGATTTGATGAAAGCGGCAACCAAGTGTGGTCCTTTAACCCTGGGAAGTAAGAGGTACTAAATATGTGGGATACGATTATTATTCAACCTTTTGTAAATGCTCTTCTCGCTATCACTTTAGTTGTGAAAAACTTTGGTGTTGCGATTATCTTGTTTACGATACTTATTAAATTATTGACCTATCCTCTCACCGCTCAGCAGCAAAAAGCGACGAAAGGCATGCAAGCGCTTCAGGAGGATCCACGCTACAAGAAAATACAGGTTAAGTATAAAAATGATAAGGAAAAATTTGCACAAGAGCAAATGAAACTTTATAAAGAGCTAGGCATCAACCCGCTTGGTTCTTGTTTACCAATGCTGATTCAATTTCCGATCATTATTGGTCTTTATCAAAGTATTACGCGCGCGATGGCGGCAACGCCCTATGAGCTATTAGGTTTAGAGCGTTTGTTTTATGGGTTTTTGGACCCTGCAAAGCTGCTTCCCTTACAAAATAAGTTCCTATGGATGGATCTTGGTCAACCAGAGCGCTTAGATGTTTTTGGCGTGGCAATCCCAATTCTGGCGATTATCGTTGTGGTCACAACTTTCCTGCAATCCCGACTTTTGCAGCCGCCAACCAGCTCCAATGATCAGGGTGCAGCCTTTTCAAAAGCTATGGGCCTTTATATGCCCATCTTGATGGGGTGGATGGCATACTCGCTGGCATCTGGTCTGGCGCTTTATTTTGTAGTCAGCAATATTGTCGGTATAGCGCAATATGCGATGCTTGGCCGCGTAAATTGGTCAAATC
>Ga0164311_10000291_pt1 | contig 20986 bp, 12 predicted proteins | sample GuaBasSedimGuay2_FD_121796 | JGI IMG/M metagenome (GOLD analysis project Ga0164311, IMG submission 121796) | Subseafloor sediment microbial communities from Guaymas Basin, Gulf of California, Mexico - Guay2, Core 4569-9, 9-12 cm | ecosystem: Environmental > Aquatic > Marine > Hydrothermal vents... | reverse complement strand
TGCGCCATCACGGCCGGGTCGCCAGCGATGAGGATCAGGGGGAGCTTGGCCGTCTCTAGCACGCCTTCAATGGCTGCTGCGAAGGCGGCGCCGTCCCCGGTTGCCTCGATAGCAAAGCCGTCAATCGTCAACTCCATGCCGACGTATTCGACCATATACTCTGCCGCTTCTTTCGCCTTTGCCTTGATCTCGTCCAGCGGCTGATCGTCGCGCAAGCGGATGAAAAGCCCGCATGGGTTGAAAAAGGTCTTTTCGTGACGAAAGAGCACGATCTCGTTTCCTGATTTCACCTCTCTCCCGTTGGCGGAGAGAGTCACCAGCCGCACCGGCGGCGCGGACGACTCTGCCAGTTTTTCCCGTGACTCGTCCGAGACATCGGGACATAGGTCCAGATCAACCTGCTTGGCCGCCAATTTCATCGCAAAGGCCAGGCAGGTTGGAAAGCCACATTCCTTGCAGTTGGTCTGAGGCAACATTTTGTAGATTTGAATACCTGAAAGTGCCATGTTTTGTTCTCCTTAAAGGCCAAAGAAACCAGGCTTTTCGGAAAAACCTGGTTTCTTCAGTTTGTTAGCCTTCCAACTCCTCAATCATCGCGCGAATCCGCCGCACCGATTCAGGATGGCGTAGCGCGACAATGTCGCCCGCCGATTCGACCAGGGTGGCCGCGGTCACCGTCTCCCAGTTGATGGCTCGTTCCTCCCAATCACCCCAAGCCTCTGGTACGCCCTCGCCGACCTTGCTCTCTTTCTGTCGCCAGGCCTCGTACCCCACGGTGACGATCATCGGCAATTGGGTCATGCCGTCGCCCTGCAGGGCTGCCAGACGCAGCCGCTCCATCACCGAGTAGCCGTACTCCATACCGTATCCCACGCCGGCGCAGGTCGGGTCCATCAGTATCCGGTCGAGAGGCAAGCCCATATCGCTGATCAGGATGTTGAGCTGCTTCGCCAGGTTGACATCCATCGCGGTGCGGGCGATGACCAGTTGGCCGTGCGCCAGCGCCGCTGCGACGATGGTGCGATAGTTCTTTTCCTCGCACACGCCCAGCACGATCCGCTCGCCGACCGCCGCCTCCGCGACGGGCACGAGCAATTCGTTATCTGGATCCACCTGGCCGGGGCCAAGCACGATCAGCGGCAGGCCGGTGGCCGCGAGCACCTTGCGCACAGCGGCGACGGCCTTCTCCGGCGTATTGGGATTGCCGTCGGCGTCGGTCAGACTGAGTTGGAGCAGAATCAGGTCCGCGCCAGCTTTCTCGGCCGCCTTGGCCCACTCGCCCGGATCGTTCATTGCCTCGCCCCAGGCTTGCATCAGCAGAGGCGACCAGTCGTCCGGCTTGCGATCCTGTATCTCGATGGCGATTGCCGGCTTGCACCCCAACTCACCCTCGACGTCGAGGAAGGGCATTGAGGTCTGGCCGCCGATGGTCACAGTCTTGGTTCGCGTGCCGCCTTCTGCCGCGGTCGCGCCCAGCGTGATCTCGCGGATGCTGCCCGGCCACTTTTCCTTGAGGAAATCGAGACTTTCCTTCTCCTCGCTCCAGGGCGGCACTGCCGCCCTAGCTATTTTTTTTACAGGGGGAGCAGCCACCTCTGGCGCAACAGGCTCAACCATCGGAACTGGAGCCACGGGGACGCCCGGCGCAGCGGGCGCGACTCCGCCCAACTGCTGCAACGCCGCCACCAGTGCGCCACGGAAACGGTCAATGACGATTTCGGCTGCGGTTTCGGCGAGTTGCTGAACATCCGCCGGTCCGACCGCACTCGCCAGCGCTTGCGGCACTAGTACGGGCGCGGTCTCTGCTGCGATAGGTTCAGGAGCAACCGCAACTGCTTTCGGCGCAACCTCCACCTCCACTTCAGCCTCCACCTCCACTTCAGCCTCCACCTCAACCTCGACCTCGACCTCAGCCTCAACTTCTCCCGATTCCGCTTGCATCACGCCCATCTCTAGAACCGGGTGCTCGACTTCTTCGACCCAATCGACCAACTCGTCCACCGTCGTGACCTTGCGCTCGTCGGCGATCAAGTCAATCAGATTGGGGATGCCCTCGCGTTCCGCTACGGCTGCAAACTCGGCCGCCATAGAGTCTTTGAGGAAGCTGGACATCCACACGACGCGCTTAAAGCCGCCGTCGGCCGAGAGGAACTTTGGGCTGGTCATGTAGAACTTGCCGATGCCCATCACGCCGGGGGTCTGGATGCCGCCGCCGCACATGCCGGCCAGCGTGGAGAAAGTCATCCCCGCCGGCGTCATGCTCGGATCTTCCCGGCTGACGACCATTACACCCTCCACCTCGGGGAGATACATGACGATGCACTCGAAGCAGCCGCAGGCCGTCATTGGATTCTCCATGATGGAGTAAAGCGCCACCTTGTCAACGGTACCTTGCGAGTTCTTGACCGCGTTCTCGTTGGTGCCAGTCCAGTACCCCTTGACCGGGTCGAGCAGCTTGCCCTTGACCACCGGCTGGTTGGGGCCGGTGGGGTTGATCTGGTTGGAGGCCTTGCAGTCGAGCCAGTTGTAGGCCCCGCACAGCCCCAATCGCTGCGGGCTGACGATGCAGACGTGGGTGGGCGCGAACGACTGACACAGCGTGCAATCGTAGAACGTGTCCACTGCCTCGTCGGTCAGATCGGCCAAGCGTTGGTTGCGGAACTCGTAAGCCTCGCGCGCCTTTTCCAGCCACTCGGCGTGCAGGTCGGGGTCAGTGAATATCTTGACCTGCACCTTGTCCACGATGGCGCCAAAGTCGGCGTGGAAGCGAGCGTAGAGGATTTCGCCAAAGTGCTTGAGGTTAAAGCCCTTCTCGACCGCGCCCTTGCTGATGCGGATCCAGGCGATATCGCGCTGGCCGATGTGTTGGATGCCGGATGCGCCGTTGATAAAGTAGTGTACCTGCCGCTCCAGCACCGGCTCAAAGTCTTCCTGCATCTTGCGCCCGGCCACCTCGATCAGGATGCCCAGGTCTATCGAAGCGCCGACCTCTTGATCCTCGAATCCAGGGCCGATGACCTCGATTTTGTGATCCTCCACCTCGTCCATGTCCACCATGCGCAGGTACTCGTAAGCGCGGCTCTTTTTGCCGCCAAACTCGATCCGCATGTCGGCCCGCCGCACGACCTCGCCCTCAAAGGCGGAGCCGTAAGCAACAGGAACTGGTACCTCGGTGATCTTGATCTTGACACCGCGCACCTCAATGGCCCGCTGCACCAGTTTGGCCGCCCGTTCTGTGTCGTTCTCGGCCTCGATCTCGTTCCACGGCATCGAGATGACGTGCTCGTACTGGGTGACGCCGGTGGGCAAGATTTCGGGGATGACGGTATCGGCGATGGTGGGAAAACCGTAGGAGATGGCTCCGGCGGCGGCGGCGTATTTTAGATCATCCACCTCGCCCAGCGCCAACACGAAAGCGAAAACGCGGAACTTGTTATAGAGCAGAATATCCCGCCACTGACCGGGCTTTAAGCCGCCAAAGGTCAGCGCGGAACGGGTAGCAAAGCCCACCGGGTAGATGGCAGAGATCGTATCCCTGCCAAACGGGACGATATAGGTATCGTATCCCATCTCTACCCCTTCCTCTTGCAACTGGTCAATCATAGAACGACCATTCGAGTTGCCGCAGAGGAAGATAAGAATGTTGCGTTTCTGAAGCTCGCGCACGATAGAGACGGCGGCTTCATTGGAACGAGCTGCGCCGACGATGGCCGCAAAGCCCGGCATACGACCGTCCACCAACTGGATGCCCCACGAGCGCAACTGGATGTCGTCAATGGGGCCGTTCAAGTGACCGTCGCCCGTAAAGTCCGGGTACTCGGTACTGCCGGTCAACTCTAGTCCCGGATAAGCCCCTGGCTGCTCGCCGTAGGCGAAGCGGATGCCCTCGATGGCCTCCGCCGCCAGGAGGGTTGCCTGCCCACTGTCGAGCGTCTCGCCCAGGTATGGGACCCACAGGTTGTCGTCCGGCAGCGGGTGCAGGAGCTTTTTGGCGTAATCCAGGGAGAACTCTAGGTCTCCCAGCGTTTCGACCTTGTGATTCAGCATGCCATAAGTGGTCGGCAGAAAGTAAGCCGTGTTGGGGAAAACCACGGGGGTTTCAGCCCCCTTTTCGGCGATGGCCTTTTTGAGCAGCGCGTCCGCCTCAGCTACGATGGCATTAGCGCCGCGAATCGCGCGTGTTGCTATGTATTTCGACATATTCTCTTACCTCCTACTTTCCTGCCAGCCCGTAGACTGCTTCGATCCGCTCTTCAAACGGAATTTCGAGCAGGTCTGGCATACGCCGGTCGCCGCTGCGACCCCACTTGCTGGCGTCGTATTCCGGCAGGCCCAACGCGGCGCGTTTCTTATCAATGTGCTCTATCGAGCGGCGGACGATCTCTTCGGCTTCTTCGACGAACTCTAGCCGGCCGCCGACTTTTTCCTCCCAGCCCTCGGTCATCAAGCGCAGCACCTCTTCGCTCCCAGAGACGGGACCGTCGCTGCCACCCAGGATGACATAAGCCCCGGAGGCCACGCAGTAGGTGGCAATGGAGAGCGCCTTTTCGCTCATCCACTCCGGCGCCATACCGACGGCCGGGATATCGCAGATATCCTCGCCCAGGCCGCCCTCGGTCGCCATCTGGGCCAGGACGGTGAGGATGCGCGAGTTGTCCACGCAGGAGCCCATGTGAAGCACCGGCGGCATACCGACCGTCTCACAGACCTCGCGCAGGCCCGGCCCGGCAACCTCTAACGCCGCTTCGGGCGTCATAAATCCCTGTTTGGCGCTGGCGATGGCTCCGCAGCCGGTCTCTACCACCAGGATGTCGTTCTTGAGAAACTCAGTGACGACGTGGTGGAAAAGCTCGTCGTGGCGCACGCGGGCGTTGTTACAACCGATGTTAGCGACCACGCCCCGGATACGGCCAGCCATGATGGCGTCATTGAGCGGGCGCAAGCTACCGCGATAGAAACCGCCCAGCGCGTAGTCAATGTACTCGTGTGAGAAACCGGGCACCAGCGGGCTGTGATCCTCGGGGATATGCGTCTCGCCCCGCTTGGGGAAGAGGTCAATCGCCCGGCGGACGATCTGTTTGGCGATCTCTAACGCTTTGCTCTCATCGAACTCAATGTGGGTGGCGCCGGTGATCTTGACCTTGCGCGACGTGGTGATCACTTCGGTGTGGAACTTGTCCGCCAGCGGCGCTATACCCTGCATGATGCACTGGACGTCCACCACCATCGCCTCGACCGCGCCAGTGAGGATCGCCAGTTCTTGCTGCAAAAAGTTGCCGGCCAGAGGTACGCCCTGCCGCATGACCGTCTCGTTGGCCGTGCAGCAGATGCCGGACATCTGGATGCCCTTGGCGCCTTTGCTCTTGGCGTATTCGATCATTTCTGGATCCATCGCCGCCGCCACGATCATCTCCGAAAGTGACGGCTCGTGGCCGTGGATGATGATGTTGACTTTATCCTCGCTGAGCACGCCCAGATTCGCCTGGGAGCGTACCGGGGCCGGGGTGCCAAAGAGGATGTCAGAGATGTCGGTGCCCAGCATCGAGCCGCCCCAGCCGTCGCCCAAAGCGCAGCGCAGCGTTTGATCCAGTATGTGCTCGGCATCCTGGTCGTTGCCGATGTGGGTGCGATGGAGCAGGTCCACGATCTCCCGGTCTATGTTTCTGGGAGTGATTCCCAGGCTCTCCCATATCTCTTGCCGCTTGGCCGGGGCGCGCTTGCGATAATAGAACTCGCCCCGCACCTTGCCAAATTCGCCCAGCGCCGCCAGGGCCACGTCCCGGGCGATATCGTTGATGGGTCGTCTTTCTCCTTCTTCGTCCTTTGTCGGAACGTCCAAAAAGTCTGCCACCTCCATCAGCTTGTAAGGGTCGCGCACGCCATAGTCGGGCGCGTGTCCCTCGGCCGCCTCCAGGAGAGTGTAGGCCATATCCCGGCCGTGGTCAGAGTGGGACGCCGCGCCCACCGTTACAGCGCGGGCAAAGTTGCGGGCCGCCACTGTAGCGATCGTCGCGCCGCAGACACCGCGATCTGTCTTGCCGACCAGGCGGCAGGGACCCATCGAACAGTTCTTGCAGCACAGACCGTCGGCTCCAATGGGGCACGGCGTGATCGAGTCGGCCCGCTCGAAAGCGGTTTCCATCTCGATAGCGCAAGCTCGCTCCAAAAGGGCGACTGATGCTCGATCCCAACTGGACTCTTCCGGTGTTCTTGCTTTCTTTTTTGCCATATTCCATAACCTCCTAATACCGCCGGAACTCGCCCGACATCTCCCGGTCGGCCTGGTTGGTCTCGGTCATTCGCGAGCCTAACACTTCCCACTGTGGGTCGCGGCGCAGCTCAGTCGGCTGAGTCAGCACCGGGACCTCGTCCCCGCCCACCGGGTAACCGGCTTCAGCCAGCGCCTTTTCAATGTCTGCGCGCTTTATCTTGCGATTATTATAGTCCACCAGAACCTGTTTCCAGGCCGAGCTGGCGTACACGCCATCTACTCCCCCCAGGTTCACCAGCGCGTCCCGCACTTTTAGGACGTGATGATCGGCCCAGAGGGTTGGTACTTCAAGTACCACTTTGCTCATTTCTTACCTCCATTTATCCGTTAATCTTGCTAATCCGTGTTCTACGATAATCCCAAAACCTTGCCCGTCTCCACGTCAATGTCAATATCGGTAAAGACCGGGCGGGTGGGCAGGCCAGGCATGGTCTTCATTGTGCCGCACAGCGGGAAGATAAAGCCAGCACCCACACTGGCCCGCACATCAGTGATGGGCAGTCGCCATCCGCGCGGCGTGCCCTTGAGCGTCGGGTCGTGCGAGAAAGAGAGGTGCGTCTTTGCCATGCAGAGCGGTAGGTGTGAAAGCCCCATATCGGTAAAGAGCTTGATCTTGGCCTCCGCCTCGGGCGTATAGTCCACCCCGTCGGCGCGGTAGATCTCGCGGGCGATTGTCTCGATCTTTTCCTTGATGGACATTTCGTCCGAGTAGAGGAACTTGAAATTGTTCGGTTTTTCACAGGCCGCGACGACCGCCTCGGCCAGCGCCGCGCCGCCCTCGCCGCCTTTGGCCCAGACATTATGCATCACTGCGTCTTCGGCGCCCGTCTCTTGGGCCCGCTTGCGGATCAGTTCGATCTCGGCGTCGGTGTCGTACTTGAAACGATTGATCGCCACCACCACCGGCACGCCAAATTTGACCGCGTTCTCGACGTGTTGCAGCAGGTTGGGCAGACCCTTTTCCAGCAGTTCCAGGTTCTCGCTGGTATAAGCCTTGTCCAGCGGCTTGCCAGCGACGACCTTGGGGCCGCCACCGTGCATCTTGAGCGCGCGGATGGTGCAGACCAGCACCACGCAGTCGGGCACCAGTCCGCTGTAGCGGCTCTTGAGATTCATGAACTTTTCCATCCCACAGTCGGCGCCAAAACCGGACTCTGTCACGACATAATCGGCCAGTTTGAGTGCGATCTTGTCGGCGATGATGGAACTATTGCCCTGGGCAATGTTGGCGAACGGCCCGCAGTGGACAAAAGCCGGGCTGCCGGGCAGCGTCTGCATCAGGTTGGGCATGAGGGCGTCCTTGAGCAGAACCGTCATCGCGCCGGCCACGTTCAAGTCCTCGGCCGTGATCGGTTCGATCCGGCCTGCCGAACGCAATCCACCCTTTTTGCTGGTGCCGATGATGATGCGGCCCATACGCTCGCGCAGGTCGGCCAGGTCGTTGCACATCGCCAGCGCGGCCATGATCTCGGAAGCGACTGTGATGTCGTACCCGGTCTCGCGCACCAGGCCGTTGCCGGCGCCGCCCAAACCAATGGTGATGCTGCGCAGCGCGGCGTCCGATACGTCCACCACGCGCCGCCACTGGACTGCGTCGGGATCAATGTTCAGGCGGAACATACGCTCCTTGTCATCGTCGTTCAGGTCGGAGGGCTTGGCCGATTCGATGCCCAGCTTTTCCAGCCGCCGGCGCATGCTGGGCGTGTATTCGTCGTCCGGGCAGAGCGCCTTGGCCAGGAAATTAGTGCTCCACCGGGCTTCCTTCGCCATGCGGTTATCAATCGCCGCGGCCAGCAGGTTATGGGCCGCGCCGACGGCGTGGATGTCGCCGGTGAGGTGCAGGTTAAAGTCCTCCATCGGCACGACCTGGGCATAGCCGCCGCCGGCCGCGCCGCCCTTGATGCCAAAGGTCGGTCCCTGCGAGGGCTGGCGGATGCAGGTAAAGACTTTTTTGCCGATATAGTGCAAGCCCTGGCTGACACCGATGGTCGTCACCGTCTTGCCCTCGCCCAGGGGCGTGGGGGTGATGGCGGTCACGTCAATGTACTTGCCACTGGGGCGGTCCTTGAACTTTTCGATCACGTCCAGGTGGACCTTGGCCTTCCACTTTCCTTGCAGGTCAATATCGTCCTCGGAGAGTCCGACGCTCTGTGCGACCTCCATGATGGGGAGCAATTCGGCCGCTTGCGCGATCTCAATATCGCTCGGAACTGGGTCAACTCGCTTTACGGGCATTTTTTGTTACCTCCTTGAATAAATTTTCTATACGATATTTTTGTTAGCGCTCTAAAGGCACAATTTCAACTTCCACCGCGTGGCGCATAAAATTGCCAGCGGCTTGTATCAAAGGTTCGTCCAGGCCGGGGTCTACGCGCATCGTGGCTCGGCAGGGGTAGTGGTGGTGAAACAGGCCGGCCTGAATGACCGCCTCTCGCAAGTCCACGCCGGCCAGCTTGCGGGCAACGAAGCGGGCACACCCGCAGGCTGTGTCTCGCTCTACCTCGATTTGTGTGATTTTTTCGCCATCGCGTGCGATCTTGAGCACAGGCCTGCCAAATTGGCGGGCAAACTCGCCGATCCAGGGGTCCTCGAACGCGATCTCCTGCTGGCGCACATTATAACAGTTCTCGGTGAGAGAGCAAAACGGCTTGGGGAAAACGGCGCTTACGCCTATCGCCGCCATCCAGACGCGCAGTTGGCGAATCAGGCCATCGGGCAGCCATGTCACGTTATCTACCGGGGCGATGAGTGCCCGCGCGCCGGTGCGCTCGACGATACCGGGCAAGAGTTGGGCCGCGCCGCCATTCTCTCCCAGTGAGAGCACCAGGTCGGCGGCGGGGAGATGCGTGGGGAGGAAGGATAATGGATCATCCACCACCGGGGGGAGGTTGGAAGGAGCGCGCCAGGACTCCACGGCCCAAGTCCTCGGAGCGTTATTTTGGATGTTTGCCAAGATGCGTTCGCCATAGTGTCCCTGGTACAAGACAAAAAGCCGCAGTGCTTTTGGGCTGCGGCTTTTTGGGATCACCGGTTCCCGAATTGTATCCAGCAGGTCTTCTACGCGATGGCCTTGCTTGCTCTGCTGGTAGTAGGTGTGGATGCGGTTGTCTTCCAAAGAGAGGCCGACGACTTTGGCGCTGGGGATGGATTTTAGCACCTGGGCCACCAAGAGACTCTGTTCCCCACCCTGGGCCTCGATAATTACTACGTCGGGGGTGGCTGTTTGTACCTGGGCAAATGCGCCGGGGTCGGCAGGCGCAACCCCCACTACCTCTATGCCTGGCTGGCCAGAGAGGAGGCTTTGGACGCCCTCAGCAAAGAGCGGTTGGCTGGCGAGAATGAATACGCGGGAGATGTTCATAACTGACTGACGGTCAGTAACACGGTGAGATTATACTCCCGCTGCGCAGGCTTGTCTATGGCTCTAACGGGCTATATGTGAGGCTCATATGGTTCGATAGGGCTGGCCCTTGACTCCTTTGCGGTGGACGAGAATTAAGGTTGATTGGCGCGTCGGGGGTTGGATAGGCCCTATCTCTTCATCTGTTTCTTTGCCGCCTCAAGGACGTTTCTCATAAGTATGACGTTGGTCATTGACCCCGTCCCGCCAGGCACGGGGGTGATCATGCCGGCCACTTTCTTGGCTTCCTCAAAGTCCACGTCACCTACCCATTCGCCCTCAGAGCGGTTGAAGCCAAAGTCTATGACGGTTGCTCCTGGCTTGATCATATCCCCCTTGATCAACTCGGCCACCCCGACAGCGACGCAGAGAATGTCAGCTTGGCGGGTTGCGTCGCCCAGGGGGCGGGTGTGCGAGTGGCACATGCTCACCGTGGCGTGGTGCTGCATGAGCAAGAAGGCCATTGGGCGGCCGACGATGTTGGAGCGGCCGACGACAACCGCGCGCTTGCCATCCATCTCCACCCCGCTCCGTTTCAGCATCTCTAGCCCGCCGAGAGGAGTAGCCGGCACAATGTAATCCTTTACCCCCTCGGCCCTGCCGACGGGGGACGCCTGGGCTAGCCGTCCTGCGTTGATGGGGCTCACTCCATCGGCGTCCTTCTCTGGTAAGATGACAGCCTTGATAGCGGCATCATCTATGCCTTTGGGTAATGGTTCCTGGACCATAATGCCGTGGACGTTGCTATCGGCGTTAAGCTCGGCTACCAGGCCCGCCACTTCGTCCTGGCTTGCCGTATCCGGCAGGGTGTGCAGGGCAAAGTTCATCCCCGCTTTCTCGAAGGATTTCTTGATCATTTTAGCATAGCTCACCGAGGCTGGATCATCTCCCGCCCGCACTACGGCGATAGTTGGTGTGAAGCCGTGTTTGGCCTTGAAATCGTTCACTCCGGCGACGACCTCTTCCCGCACCTCTTTGGCCATAGCTCGACCGTCGAGAATTTTCGCTGACATTGTTTCTTCTCCTTTGATTAGATCATCACTGCCTTCTTGTAAGGGCAGCGAAGTGATACTAGAGTCGGTCTCTAGTAGGGTTTTCCATTCTGTCATTTGCTTTGCGGCGTCCTGCTTGCCCCACACACCGATCACGCGCTTGTCGGAACAAATCGAGTACAAAAGGGTTTCATATCTCTCTTTCTCGCTTCCATCGGTGCTGACGTAGGAGAGCGTGGCTCGCGTAAGCAGTGAGTTGGCAACTTGCCGGCCAAAGGCTTCGATGAGTTGGGGTTTTATTGTGTTATCAATGATTGTCTCTACCTTCATTTCAGCTTCTCTCCCTGGTATCTTACATTTAGATTGGTACGCTGACGATCACTTTGGTTCCTCGACCGGGTTCCGAATTTATCTCCAGTATGCCTCCCAGCAACCGGGCGCGTTCGTGCATACCGGTGAGTCCCAGTTTGCCCGCAGCCGTGGGGTATTCGGTCAATGCAGGTAATTTGAACCCCTTGCCGTTGTCCTGGATTATCATCTTGATCGCGCCGTTGCTTAACTTCATTGTAGTGACGACCCTGGTCGCCTGGGCGTGTTTCCTGACATTGTTCAGCGCCTCTTGTGCTATGCGGAACAAGGTCAACTCTACTTCGGAAGAGAGACGTCGTTCTTCGCCCACCACTCGAAATTCTGCTTGAAAGCTGCTCTGGCGACCCAATTCTGCTGTAAGTTCTTCCAGTGCGGGCAGGAGGCCCAGATTGTCCAGGATGGAAGGTCTGAGGTCGCGGCTGAATCGCCGCACTCTCTTGATCACATTGCCCGTCGCTTCTTGCAGTTTGTTGATGCGTTGGACAACGGCTTCTTCAGACAATGAGCCATTGGAGATAGCCAGAGCCTCCAAGCGGCGGGATAGCGCGACCAGGGATTGGATCGTATCGTCGTGGAGTTCGCGGGCGATGCGCCGGCGCTCGTTTTCTTGGGCTTGCGTGATCCTGCGTGCGTAGAAACGCATGTTTTCGTATAGATAGGCGTTCTCAATCGCGATGCCGGCCTGACGCCCGATGGCTGTGAGGACGGCTATGTCTCTATCGGAGAAGCCCCTCGCTTCCTTGATACTGAGGATGCTCAATGCTCCAAAGGTTCTCTCTCCGCTCACGATGGGCACTATCATTACGCTGCTCAATCCGGCCCGGGCGAAAGCCGGGATAGCCCGTGGGTAGGTCTGGTAGTTGTCAATCACCATGGGGCGGCCGGTAGTCATTACCTCTCCAGACAGTCCCTCTCCCTTGGATACCGTCACGTCGGCCAATTCGCTGGGCAGATGGTGGAGGTATGGGTAGGTAATGACATTTCTCTCTTCGTTTAACAGGGCCACGACGCCCCCGTCGGCTTTGGTCAGTCTTACGGCGATCTGCATTACTTTAGGGAGAACTTTGTCCAACTCTAGTTCGGAGGTGACTTCTTCTGTCACTTCGCACACGCAGCGCTCAACCTGCGACTGTCGCTCCCGCTCCTGATACAGATGGACGTTCTCCACGAACACGCCCGTCGTGTTGCAAATGGTGTTAAACAGATCCTCTTCCTGGCGCAGGATGGGGCAGGCCCGGCGACTGCCGATGAAGAGCAAGCCGTTAATTTTGCCTTTCGAGCGCAATGGGCCGGCCAGTTTGCATTGAAGATCTTCGTGGAGCGAGAGCATCCGGGCCGATTTCAAGCCGTTCTTTTCCTCCACCACCTCGTCTGGCAAGTTTCGGTGAGCCACCAGGGTCAATCCCTGTTCCTCTTCGTCCAGAAGGTATACCGCCCCGGTTTCCGTTCCCATTACTTCCAAGACTTTGTCCAGGATATCGTCGAGGGTTTGTTCCAGATTGAAAGATTGAGTCAGTTTGGCAGTGACGGCGTTGATCATCTGCAGCCGCGCGATGGCCTCTTGGCACGATCTTGCGTCTGCTAGATCATTCTCCCGTGGCGTCTCGTTATTTTTCTTTTGGGTTTCCATTATCCACTTGACGTCCTTTACTAGAATGTATCTTCGAGTGTATCTTCAAGCGTGAGCCAGCCTTTTCTCAGAGCGTGTACCACTGCCTCAGTGCGCGACCCGACCCCCATTTTACTGAAGGCGTTACTCAGATGCGTCTGAGCAGTGCGTATGCTGATGACGAGTTCGCTGGCGATCTCTCGGTTAGACTTTCCCTGAGCCGCCATCTTCAGAACTTGCAATTCGCGCTCAGTGAGTTGATCCAAGACCTCTTCTGATCCGGTCTTTTTTGCGGGTTGGGCAAAGCGATTGATCACTTTGCGGGCAATGGTCGGATGAAGGATTGATTCGCCGGCATATATGGCGCGGATGGCCTCTACCAATTCGTCAACGTGTACGTCCTTCAGCAAGTAACCGGCGGCGCCTGCTTCCAGGAAAGCGAAAATGTACTGCTCGCTATCGTATGCGCTGAGCACCAGCACGGCAATTTCTGGAGCGATGGCTTTGATCTGCCGAGTGGCTTCGATACCGTTGAGCTTTGGCATAGCAAAGTCCATAATGACCACATCGGGGTGCTGACTGATGGCTAACTGAACTGCCTCCTTCCCATCGCTGGCCTCGGCCACGACCTCCAGGTCGCCTTGCTGTTCCAGCAACTCTTTTGTGCCCTCCCGCACTACAGCGTGGTCGTCGGCCAGCAGAATTCTGATATTATCCACAGTGTCCCTCATCTATCATTGCTCTCTTTGCCACACAGATTATATCACCCCCCGAAACAATACGCAAACGGCTTGCCGGTTATACTTATTTTGATAGGCCAAAATACGTATGCTGCTCACACGCCGAAATACCTAGCGGCAGCTACGAATTCGAAGAGAGTGCGGCTATGGGGAAGCGCTTAGGGGCAAAATGGGTGCTTTAGCCGATGCCAAACTCTGGTCAGCGTGGTAAGATGTGAACACATTGAGAGCAAAAACGCAGAAATTAAACATACAGGAGGAAAAAATGAGCGCTAAAATTCTAGATGGGCGGAAAGTATCTAAGGAAATCCAAGCCGAGGTTAAGAAGGGAATATCATCGTTTGAAGCAGAGTGGAACACAACCCCAACACTAGCGTTGGTTCGCGCGGGCAACGACCCGGCCTCTGTTAGCTATGCGGGTATGATCAAGCGCACTTGTGAGAAGTGCGGCATCGCTTTCGAGGCTCACACCCGGCCCGCAGACGTGAGCGAAGATGAGGTAGTGCGCCTGGTGCGGAGACTGAACGACGACGAGAGCATACACGGCATCATCATTCAGCAGCCAATGCCAGAAGGCATCCGGTCTCCGGTCGTGATCGAATCTCTGAATCCGGCCAAGGACATTGACGGCGCACACCCCCTAAACGCCGGACGGTTGGCCCGGGCGGCCTTCATCGACCGGCCCCAGGACGTAGGCCCCTACATCGTACCAGCCACGCCCCTCGGCGGCCTGGAATTACTAAAGCGCTACAATATTGAGATAGACGGCCAGCGGGTAGTGATTGTCGGAGCCAGCAACCTGATTGGCAAGCCGTTATCCCTACTGTTCACCCGCCACTGGGCCACTGTTACCGTCTGCGACTTGCACACCAAACCTCTGGTCGAAATTACCCGCCAGGCCGACATTCTCGCCAGCGTCACGGGTGTCGCCCATTTGATTACCGCCGATATGGTCAAGCCAGGCGCTACCGTGCTCGACTTTGGCTTTGCCAATCTGAACGGCGAGTGGGTTGGCGACGTGGATTTTGAAGCCGTCAAGGAAATCGCTAACGCCATCACCCCGGTGCCCGGCGGCGCTGGCCCTATGACAAACGTAATGCTCATGCGCAACACCCTGGTGGCAGCGGAGCGACAGGTTCGCTTCGGGATCAAGCAGGCAAGCCGAGTCGCGCCGATTGGCGTCAGTCCAATGTCTTTGGGCACAGAGACTGCGCGGCCCCACGGCGGTCTGGTGGCAAAGTAGCTTTACCAACAAATTGAACTGATCCGCTTAGGCGCTTTGCCAGAGTGGGCAAGCTGACCAATCAAAGGGAGGAACGGCCTTTTAGAGACCGCTCCTCCTTTTTTATTGTGCCGTCTGGCAAGGAATGGTATACTGAGCCTCAGTAGATACAGATTTCAATCACCTCGAGGCCCTTTGGGTCTGAAATTTGAATCTACCGAGTCTGAATTTGCGAATACTTCGTGACGCTATCCCTGCGCCTGCTGGCCCTGGCCGACGCCGGGCAACTCCGCCTCCACACTGCCTCGCTTGACCTGAGACCTTTCTTGCACGAGACCGTGAAAGCTCACCAGGGCCAGGCCCAGAAGCGAGGAGTGAACCTGGCACTGGAGACGCCACCTTTCCTGCCCCTTGTCCAAGCGGACCGGGACCGATTGGCGCAGGTAACGGGAAATCTGCTGGGCAACGCGCTTCGGTACGTGCCAAAAGAGGGAGTGCATCGCCGTACGCGCGATGGATCAGGGGCAAGAGGTCATTGTATCCATTGCCGACGATGGCCCTGGGGTGCCGCTTGAGGAATTGCCTCATCTCTTTGAACGGTTTTGGCAGAGATCAAGCCCGACGGCGAGCTACAGGCGGCAGCGGGTTGGACCTGACTATTGCCCGCAGCCTGGTCGAAGAGCACGGCGGACGCATCTGGGCCGAGCTTATTCCTGGCAGCGGCCTCGCCGTCCTTTTTGCCCTCCCCACCACCAGTACCTAGCGCGACCTCGTTTTTCGCCCCTCATTCGCTTCGCTGGACTGCCAAGAAACAGCTTTTTGGAAAAACCCAAAACCCCGTCCTCGCTGTTTCTCGTAAAATGAAGGACACCGCAGGGGTTTTGGGCACTATCAACCGAAAACAAGCAAGTTCATCACCCGCCCACTTGAGTGGAAAAATCGATCTGTTGAGAACACTGAGAGGCCAGCAATTCCCGTTATGGGGAAAATGCTCAGATGTAGCCGCGATTTCCATATCGCGCAGCCCGTTTTACGCAACATAATGTACGCGATATGGAAATCGCGGCTACAAAACGGGAATTGCTGCTGAGAGGCGATGCTCCGTCGCCAGTAAGCATTTGATGATTTGCAATTCCTATGCTATCATTACGGCATCAGTGTAATCACCTTGTCAGATCAAAGAGCAAGCTATGATTCGTACCCTAGCAGAATTGACCGGGGGCGCCGCCCTCTGCATCTCGTAGCATCCAAAGGAGAGCCAAATGAGCCAAACAGAAGAACAAGCCAAATTGCTCCAGGAGCAAATCGAGCGCCGCCGCAAGCGCGGCAAGGAAGGGCTGGCCAAGATCGTCAACCAGGGCCAGCACCCGGTCTACAGCACCTTCGAGGTGAGTTCCACGTCCGACCGGGTCTATACCATCAGGATCCGCTCGCTCACCGAGCAGCTCAACACCTGCACCTGTCCAGATTACCGCACCAACACCATCGGCACCTGCAAGCACATCGAGGGGGTGCTGATCAATCTGGAAAAAGAGTTCGCCGACCGCTGGGAAGAATTCATCGCACAGGCCCCGCCCGTCACGCAAATCTATCTCCACCACGCCGAGCGCACCACCATCCGCGTCACACTGCCCTTGCCAAAAGACGAGAATTTGCGCGCGCTGTTGAGCCGTCACTTTGATACCGATGGCATCCTGCAGGGCCAGGTCACGCAGAGCCTGCCCGCGTTGCTCAGTGAGCTGAACCGGCTTCCGGCCTCCGAGCAAAGTCGGATCCACGTCGTTCAGATGGTACACGATTATCTGAAGCAACAACGAGATATTGAAGCGGTGGGGCAACAAAAAAAGTGGTTCCTCGACCAGGTGGAGCAAGGCAATCGCTCGCTCAGCGTCATCTCGACGCCGCTCTACGGCTACCAGAAGAATGGCGTGCTCCACCTGACCTTTGGCCGCCGCGCGATGCTGGCCGACGACATGGGACTGGGCAAGACGGTGCAGGCCATCGCGGCCGCCGCCCTGCTCAAGCAACTGCGCGATATTGAGCGCGTGTTGATAATCTGCCCCGCCTCGCTCAAACACCAATGGGCGCGCGAAATCCAGCGCTTTACCTCCCTGTCCGCCCAGGTCATCGAAGGGAACCAAATTCAACGTCGCAAGCTCTATCGCGACCTCCAGTTCTTTAACATCATGAATTACGAGTTGGTGCATTACGACGAGGACGAACTGATGCGGCGCGAGTTCGATCTGATCATCCTCGACGAAGCGCAGCGCATCAAGAACTGGCGTACCAAGACCGCCGACCGGATCAAGCGTCTGCGCAGCCCCTACGCTTTCGTGCTGACCGGCACACCGCTGGAGAATCGGCTGGACGAGCTGTACTCGGTCTTCCAGTTCATTGACCCCACCATCCTCGGCCCGCTGTGGCGCTTTAACGAGCGCTACTATGAGACCGAGCGGCGGCCGTCCGGCTCCTACAAGGTGCTGGGCCACAAGAACCTGGACGACCTGCGCCGCCGCATCGGCCCCTACGTGGTGCGCCGCGTGCGCGAGGACGTTCTGCTCGACTTGCCGGAGCGCATTGACAATAACTTTTTCGTCGAGATGACCGACCCCCAGTGGAACGCTTATTACGAGTATGAGCACCGGGTCGCCAAGTTGATGGCCCAGGCCCGCCGGCGTCCGCTCACGCCGGAGGAGCACAAGATTCTGTTGGGCTGCCTGGTCAAAATGCGCCTGATCTGCAACGCCCTGGCGCTCCACGACCCGGAGATCAAACCCCAGGACTGGGAAAAGACCGCCCCCAAACTGCGCGAACTGCGCGAGATTCTCGACGAAGAGGTCGCCAGCAACGGCCACAAGGCCATCCTCTTTAGCCAGTGGACACGCATGCTCGACCTGACCGAACCGGCGCTGGAAAAATTAAAGCTGGGCTGGGTTAAACTGACCGGCGACGTGCCAACCAAGAAACGCGGCGCGCTGATCGAGCAATTCTTCGAGGACCCCCAGTGCAAGGTGTTCCTCTCCTCCGACGCCGGCGGCGTGGGCCTGAACCTGCAAGCGGCCAGCATGGTCGTCAATCTCGACCTGCCCTGGAACCCGGCTGTGCTGGCTCAGCGCATCGCGCGCGCCCACCGTCACGGTCAGCCGCACACCGTCAACGTGGTCAACCTGATCGCCAAGGGCACTATCGAGGAGCGCATGTTGGATACGCTGGCCGCCAAGCGGGCCGTCTTTGATGCCGCGCTCGACCCGGACAGCGACGTCACCGATCTCTCGTTCGGCAAAGCGGGCCAGTCCGTCCTGCAAAAGCTCCAGGTGATGATGGGTGAGCAAGAAGCCGTCAAGCCGGAACTGGTGCTAGAGCCAACCGCCGAGCCGGAAAAAGAACCCCCGACGCTGCAAGGGTTCGCCGACCTGCTGGTGGGCCGCTATCCGGGCCGCATCCTCCTGGTGCGCCAGGCCCCGCAACTCCCCACCGCGCCCAGCGACGGCAACGTGCTCGTCGTCGTGGACCGCGAACCGGGCAAGCTGCGGGCCAAAGTCGAGAAATTGCTCAACGAACATTACGCCAACTTTTCCGCGCCCGGCCTCCTGCTGATGGAGCAAGAGGGGTACAAGGCGCTTGCCGCCCTCACCGGCGGAGCGATGGAGCAACTGGCCGAGGCCGCCACCGCCTACCAGGCTCCCGCCATCCCCGCCCCCGCCCGCGACGACGCGCGCAAGGCGTTGGAAAAGAAACTACGCCGCGCCAATGAGGGACTGGACACCGCCGACAAGCGGCTCAAGCTGGCCTCCGTCGTGTTGGAGGGCGGCTTCCCGGAGGAAGTGATGCGCCCCGTGCGCCAGGCGCTGGGCTGGGCGCTGAGCGCGTGCCTCTCGCTCTTCAAGGACAAAGCGCCCGCTGAGAAACTGCCCACGCCGCGCCTGGTCGAGGCGGAACTGGTCGCCCCTGGACACGTTCCCACCGACCTGGCCGCCCGCGTGGACCGCGTCCGCGCCCTCACCGCCCCACCCACCGAGGACGAGGAGGCAGCCCCACCGCCAAGCGTCGAGGCCGCCGAGGGGTTCATCGTCACTATCCAGGAATTGATTGATCTGGGACGCGAGTTGGTTGCAAAGGAGGGATTGTAGAGTGGAAACCCTGACCACCCTCCTACTGGCCGTACTGATCCTCTCGGTGTGGGGACTCATCGGAGCCGTCATCTGGCTGGCGCTGCGAAGCCGCAGCGAGGACCAACCGCAACACATCGCCGTTTTGCAAGCAGAGATGAAAGCGCTGCGCGAGCAGGTCAGCCAGAATCTAGGCGCGATGACCCAGCAAGTCGCCGTCTTTGGCAGCGTGCAGGAGGGAATCGGACAAGTCAGCGCAGCGACCAACAAAATCCTCGAACTGGGTCAAGACATCACTGCCCTGCAAAACATTTTGAGCGCGCCCAAACCGCGCGGCGGGCTGGGCGAGATCATGCTGGGCAACCTCCTGGCCCAAGTGCTGCCTGGTGAGCGATACCGGCTTCAGCACACTTTTGACGACGGCACTCGCGTGGACGCCGCCATCTTTTTGGCCGATCACGTCGTTCCCATAGATTCCAAGTTCCCACTGGAGAACTTTCGGCGCGTGTTGGACGCCAACGACGACAAGGAGCGTAAATCCGCCCGGCGCGCTTTCGTCCGCGACGTCAAAAAGCGGGTGGACGAGACGGCCAAATACATCCGGCCAGATGAGAGCACCTTCGACTTTGCCCTGATGTACGTCCCCGCCGAAAACGTCTACTATGAGATTCTGAGCGCCAAAGATTTGTTCGAACACGCGCTCGAACGACACGTCATCCCCGTATCGCCCAACTCCTTCTTCGCCTATCTGAACGTCATCGTCTTTGGGCTGCGCGGCCTGGATATCGAGGAAAAGGCCCGTCTCCTGCTGGGCCAACTCTCCCGCTTGAGAAAAGACTTTGGAGATATTCACAGCGCATACAACACGCTCGGCACGCACATTACCCACGCCCAGGGCAAGTACAACGAGCTGGACGTCAAGCTGGGCCGATTTGGCGAAAAACTGACCGACGTGGCGACCGGCGCGGCGCTCCCGGCCGGCGGCGGTCAAGCTGCGCTGACTGGAGAGTGAGAGCTTGCTCGAATCTATCTCGGACGCTATAATATGCCTGCTGTGCCGGCGCCGTACAACTAATTAGGAGAAGCACAATGTTAGAGGGCATCCAATTTGTCACGAATACGGCAGGTGAAAAAACCGCCGTTCTGATTAACCTGAAGCAATATGACGAACTCTGGGAAGATTTCTACGACGGCCTGGTCGCGCGTCAACGAGCCGATGAACCACGCGAGTCTTTGGAATTGGTCAGAGAAGCATTGAAGCAACAGGACAAGCTGAATGTCCGAGTACACCATCACGTTCGCCCGGTCAGCTCGGAAAGAGATCGAGCGTTTCAGCGCCAATGTCGTCGGAAGTAAGGCTTACCGAATTGGGTAAACGAAGAATGAAGTGACCATACACTTTCTCCTCGCCCCCGCCAGAGCCGGCAAGACCGCCCACGCCGTCGCCCGCATCCGCGAGCTGCCGCCGCTTGCGCCGGTGCGCGTCCTGGTGTCGGGACAGATGCAGGCAGTCGCGTTCCGTCGCCGCTTGGCGCGGGCCGGAGGCGCGCTCGGCGTCGAGGTGCAGACCTTTTACGATCTCTACGCCGATGTGTTGGCCCTGGCCGGAGACGCCAACCCGCTGCCGCGCTTGCCGGCCCCCGTTCGGCGGCGGCTGATCCGCCGCCTGACGACGCAACTCTGCGACGCCGGTCAACTATCCTACTACGCTCCCCTGCGAGGCTCCCCCGGATTCAGCCGCCTCCTGGTGGGCCTGTTCGAAGAACTCGAACGTGGTCGCGTCTTTCCAAGAGACCTCGTCGCCGCCACGGCCGGCCAGGAGCCACGGCTGGCCGAGTTGGCCCATCTCTACGCCGCTTACCAAACGTGGCTCGGCGACAACAACTGGACAGACGCCGAAGGCCAGGGTTGGTTGGCCGCCCGCGCCTTGGAAAACGACCCGGCCCTGCTTTCCGACTTGGCGCTGTTGATCGTGGATGGCCTCGACGAGTTCAATCCCACCCAACTGGCAGTCCTGCGCCTGCTGGCTGATCGGGCCGCCGAGATCATCATCACCCTCACCGGCGATCCCGACCGCCCGAACTGGGTGGCCCACCGCCGCTTTGCCCGCGCCCGCGCCGCTCTCTCCCAGACACTTGATACAAGTAGACGAGGAAATAGGGAAGCAAGTAAACAAGGAGACCTCGCCCATCTTGAGGCTAACCTTTTTGAACCTGATGTTGCTCCCCTGCCAGCCAACGGAGCGGTGGAATTTCTGGAGGCCCAAAACCGCGC
>Ga0164311_10000290_pt1 | contig 21001 bp, 19 predicted proteins | sample GuaBasSedimGuay2_FD_121796 | JGI IMG/M metagenome (GOLD analysis project Ga0164311, IMG submission 121796) | Subseafloor sediment microbial communities from Guaymas Basin, Gulf of California, Mexico - Guay2, Core 4569-9, 9-12 cm | ecosystem: Environmental > Aquatic > Marine > Hydrothermal vents... | reverse complement strand
GGTCAGGCGTAGATCATGCCTCCCGCCCTGACTGCACAGCGCCCCATCACTTCCGTTCTTTCCGCCGGCACTCGGCACAGTGGCCTACCAGATCCAGGTGAATCGCTGCGATCTCAAAACCATACTTTTCACCCAAATCGCGCATCAATTGCTCGCTGAAGGGGCACTCGAACTCGACGACCTTGCCGCAGTCCTGGCAGATGAGATGGTGGTGTCCCTTCTTACCCCTCAATTCGTAGTGGTGGTGCTCCTCGCCGAGGTGGAGTTCTTCGATCACTCCCGCTTCTTTGAGCACGTTGATGGTGCGATAGACGGTGGACAGGCTCAGGCGGGGGGCTTTTTGTTTGGCCAAGCGATAGATTTCGTCAGCATCGAGGTGCCCGCCGCTCTCTCGGATGACCTTCAAGATGAGCACCCGCTGTGGGGTGATGCGCTTTCCGGCCCGGCGTAAAATTTTCCTGTCAGACTCATTCACGTCTCCACCCTCACCTACCCGTGGTCCCCTTCTCCGTCAATGTCCACACCTGTCCCCCCTGGCTTATTGCGCACGTGCCGTTCAGTGAACAGTTCGCGCAATGCCTCTCACAGTCCGTACCCACGCGCTTGAGATATCCCATCCGCTCCAGGTCCATCAGCATCTGTTCTAACAAACTCTCGCTCACGCCCAGCTCGCGGCACAGGTCAGCGTAACTGTGTACTCCTCCCGTTGTCACCTTTTCGAGCAAAGTCCGCAGCATCATAGCCTCCTCAGCCGTCTAGCCACCCAACCACCCGGCCACCTGATACACCAATATCCCCACCCCGAACGATACCACTAATAGCAGAACCACGTTGAATAGCGTCCAGCGCACCGAGCGCGTCTCCTGCCACATCGCGGCCACTGTCGCCACGCAGGGTACGAATAACATCTGCACCACCAGGAAAGCCAGTGCAGCCGCAGGGGTCAACGTGCCGCTCAACCGCTCCGCCAGTTTAGCTTCTTCATTACCTGCGCCGTACAGAACGCCCATCGTAGCCAGCGAGTTTTCTTTGGCGATGAAGCTGGTCAACAGGGCGACGATCATCCTCCAGCTCATGCCCATCAGCGCGCCCACCGGCTCTAGCAACCGGCCAAACTGAGCTAAGAAACTGGTCTCCACATCACCACCCGGCCAGTACGACAGCGCCCACACAATCACCGCCATGACCAGGATCAGCGTGCCGGCCTTCTTGAGAAAGGCCAGGCAGCGCTGCCAGACCAGCAGAGCGATAGTGCGCCAGTTGGGGACGTGATATAGCGGCAGTTCCATGATGAAAGCTGCCCGCTCGCCCCGGAAAGCGATCTTGTTGATGAGGATGCCCAGCACGGCTAGCACTGTCAGGCTCAGCCCAATCAATCCCCAGGAGACGAGTGTGGCTGCCTGGCCGAAGAAGATGGGAGCCAGGAACGTGACCACCACCATGCGCGCCGTACAGGGCACCAGCGGCGCGATCATGATAGTCAACAATCGGGCACGTTGTGATTCGATCACCCGGGCGCCCATGATAGCCGGCACGTTGCAGCCAAAACCCAGAAATAGCGGCAGGAAGCTCTTGCCGTGCAGGCCCATCAAGTGCATAAAACGGTCCATCGCGTAGGCCGCGCGGGCCATGTAGCCAATATCCTCTAGCAGACCCATCGTGGCGAAAAAAATGACCAGGATGGGCAGAAAAGTGATCACCGTGCCCACGCCGCCTATGATACCGTCCATTACTAATCCTCTGACCCACGTCGGTGCGCTCACCAGCAGTGCACCCATCCAGTTCGCTGCTGTGCCCACCACGTAGACATCCAACAGGTTTTGCAACGGCGCTCCCACAGTGTAAGTCAACCAGAACACCATGCCCAGAATGCCAGCCAGGATGAACATACCCCAAAAGGGATGTGTCGCCCAGCGATCCAGCTTATCGGTGCGGGTAATCTGTCCGGCCTTAGGACGGGTCACAGCTGCGCGCACCATGCGCCTGATCCAATCGTAGCGCCCGCCGGCCACGTCAATGATGGCATCCTCGTGGGCCATCAGAATGGCGTGCACCTGCTCCCACACATCGTCCGGGGTACAGGCGCGCATCATCTCTGTGATTTCGCTGTCGCCCTCCAGCAGCTTGAGCGCTACCCAGCTTTTGGGGTAAGGTTCTGGCACGTAAGAATCAATCAACGCCTCGATTTCTTCCAGCACCGCGCGGTGATCGGCGCGGATCTCCGGCAGCCGGGGATGGTATTTCACCCGACCGTGAGCGACGTCATCAATTGCCTGTATTAACTCGCGGACCCCCTGGTTCTTAGTGGCTACCATTGGAATCACCGGCACGCCCAGCGCCGCTTCCAATACGTGCGGCTCGATGCGCATCCCCTCTTGTTCGGCCACGTCCATCATATTCAACGCGATGACTACCGGCGCGGGCAGAGGCAACAACTCGGCTACCAGATACAGGCTGCGCTCCAGGATTGCCGCGTCCAGCAGGGCAACCACCACGTCCGGCCGCTCTTTGATGATGAAATTGCGGGCGATGACCTCCTCCGGCGAGTTGGCCGACAGACTGTACGTACCTGGCAGGTCCACCAACTTGAACCGGGTGCCATTGTACATAAACGTGCCTGTCTTCTGTTCGATGGTCTTGCCCGGCCAGTTGCCTACGTGTTGGTTCATCCCTGTTAACAGATTGAACACTGTAGATTTGCCCACGTTGGGCTGCCCGGCCAGAGCCAGGGTGATGAGACCTTCTTTCGTCATTCAAACTCGCCTTTCCATCTATCGCCAATTACCAGCGGGCATGGTGCTCCTCGGCGAAACCAATCGCATCGTGCAAATGGAGCACCTCTCCAGCGTCGCTGACCAGCGTCCCGCTGTAGCGGCCGAACATCTGATGAACCTCGCTGTAGATCAGCAGCAGGTTGCTTCGCGCCACCCGTTCTTTGAAAGGGACGAACTCCAGATTCAGACGTCCATCCGAAGATGTCATCCGCCAAGGACGCATGAAATCGGTGGAGTCGTAGTCGAAAGTGATTTCTTCCAGTTTGTGAATGCGGCCGTTTAGGACGAAAGCGTTCTCCGTTGCTGCGCTAGTGTCGCCGAAGCCGCACCCCATGTTCAGTCCCAGCGTCCGCCCATCTTCCAAGAACACCGAGGTGCTGGCCCAGATCCAGAAGCTCTGGTACTCCCAGACTCCACGTCCCCAGTCCATATTCCCCAGGCTGTCGGTCGGCTTCAGGTCAAAGCGACGGTCGCCGCGACTGATCCATCCCTCTGCAGGCAGACAATTCATCTTGCGATTGTAGTAGAATCGGCGGCCCTGGATGGGGATGACGATCACCATAGATTCGTGGTTGGGGGGACAGCGTAGAGCGAAGTCGGCGGCGATGCCCTCACCCCGATTAAAGGCCGGCCAGTTCACCTGCACCCGCCGTATATCTTCCTCCGGCCGGAAGGCGACGCGAACCCGGCCGTTGTCGAAGTAACTGCCGCCCCGGTCGCTGTTGCGTGGTAGGTGGATTCCCCGCCCCAGGGGAACCAGCAAAGTCTCCTCGTGCAGCTCACCGCCAGCGAAATCCAGCACGTAGACGAAGACCGACCCCACATATCCCAGGTGGGCCAGGGTGGCGGAGAAGAAGAAATCCGGTGTGGTGACGCCGTAATAATCCCAGCGCTTGATGCGCAGGGCTTGCAAGGGACGAAAATTGTAGAAACGGGCATTCTCCAGGTTGCAGTCCAGGTAAGGCTGTCGAGCCCAGCCAACCTGTACCAGGTCTCCCCTTTTGTCGAGCAAAGGAGAAGAATTGGTGATTTCCCTTTGCATGGTGTCCTCCTTTTGCGCAGCTTCGTTTGACTACAGGCCTGTAGACCGGCGGGCCACTCGCACTCTGCTGGCCTCCCTGCGCCCCAGCGCGATGCGCGTATTGCGGATGCTGACGATCAGTGGACCGTGGCTGAAGTTCTGTATCATGCGCACCTCCGTGCCCGGGGTAAAACCCAACGCTGCAAGTCGACCCACAAACCTGCGCCCGCCCGTCAGACCGTGCACAATGCCCACCTCACCCGGTTTCAGCATGCTCAAATGTATCATCCCTTCCTGCTTAGCTGTCGGCGGAGGGGCACCTTTGTCGTATTCGCGCACCTTGCCAAGAATCAATTCCACCTGCTGGTCGTAGTCAAACGGCGGCCCGGCGTATACGATCTCCACCTCTGGATGTCGCTTCTGCGCCGTGGCCACCGCGTCTGGAACATCTACCTCGATCTCAGGGCCGCCTGGAGTGAACATCGTGGGTACAACGATCACCCGTTCCGCGCCCTGGGCAATTGCCCGTTCGATAGCTTCCTCCACGGTGGGGTGAGCGAATTCGTCGTAACCTACCTCGGTGATCTGATACCCGCCGCGTCGTCGTACACCTATGACCAGTTTCTCGGCCTCGGAGGTAAGGGGATCGGATTGCGGGGTGCGTGGCCAACTCTTGAGTTCGGCGGTGATACGCCGCTTCAATTCTTGCAGCTTCTCCCAGCGTTCCCGATTTTGCTCAATCCAATCCTGCGGCGGCGCACCGTGCGCGGCCAGCACGATGCCGACCTTGCCTCTGTCACGTTCTTCGTCCACTTTTGTCCTCCGCTCCTCTCTAGGCGTGTTGTGCGATGGCATACGGCTTCATGATTATACTGAACACAGCGTGGTTTCGTGAAAATGGGGCAGGGCTGATAGATGCTTCCAACGCCGAGCGCGTGTTGTGCGCTACGGAAAGATTGGCGCCAGCATCATCTCAGGACAAGGAGGCCATGGCTGCGTACCCGGGCTGCTTTTGTCGAACTCGCTTCATTCACTTCGTTGAGGGCTTTCATCCGCAATTGCGAATAATTCGCAACTGCGCTATTTTACACCCTTTTCAGTTCTCTGTCAAGTGCACTTGCGCAGGGAGATAGAGCAGAGGGAGGCAGGAGCAGATAAACAAAAATCGCAGCATTTTGGGGACGTATGCCCCTACAAGAGGCCACAACCTCGATCATTGTGGGTCACTGAAATCAGAGGAGGTGCTTCCTCAGCGCAGGTCCGCATCCAGCCGCAAGTCATCGAGCACGCGATGCAAGGAGGTCATGTCGTCGAAGGAGAGGTACACAGTCTGCGGGGGCAAGGCTTCCGTCTGGTAGGTCACCCGCAGCGCAGGCCGGGGGCGCATTCCGAAGTGGATTTCTCCCGTTTGGACCGCGCGTATCATCCCTGGCCGGAAGAACACGTACCACCATCCCACCTCGTCTCGCGGTGAGGTGGCGATCAGCAAAAAACGGGTGTGTGGAATGCGCACCATGAGGATATGCTCCCGCGTCTCCACCGTTGAGAAATAAGCCTGCGCCTCGACGAAGTAGCGCCGTTTGCCGCCCACCTCGAAGTATCCGGTAGCCCGGCCAGCGATTTTCTCGTCCACTTGCAGTGGCTCAACCTGGAGAGGGGCGAACTGCTTGGCGCGGAAAACGATGTACCCTGTCTGTCCGGTGAGCCATACGGCTGTGGCCAATGCCAGAGCTCCCCACGGCCCACTGCCATGCCAGCAGGCGCGTAATGGCTGCAATCAAGGTCATGGCGGCCAGGATCAGTGGTGCGTGGCCCACGGGTATGGGGCCGGTCCGGTGCCGGTGTAGATAGTAGCCTGTCTTTAGGATGATGCCAATTACATTCAAGGTCCTTCTTACCCCCCTGTAGGCGTCGGCGTGAGACTTTGGCGAGCCCTGGGCCTGAGACTGGGCCGAACCCACAGGCTTGCAGTTTCGATGTGATACGTCTGGGGGAACATGTCTACCGGCTGCACCCGGACGAGGCGATAACCGGCGTCACTTAACTTGCGGGCATCGCGGGCCAGGGTGGCCGGATCGCAGGAGACGTACGCGATGCGCTCCGGCTTCAGGTCTATCAGTGCCTGTAATGCCGCTGGCCGGCAGCCCTGGCGCGGAGGATCGAGCACGGCAGCGTCCACTGCGAGATCCAGGTTGGGGAGAATGTCCTCCACCTGCCCCTCGATAAACTTCACGTTAAAAAGCCCCTGCGCGTTCAAACGGGCGTCAGCTATGGCGTAGGGGTTTTCCTCTACACCGATGACCTGCCCAGCCTGGCTGGCCAGGCTTAGGGCGAAAGTGCCCACGCCGCAATAGGCATCCAGCAGAACTTCGTGCCCCGTCAGTTGTAGGAACGCAGCTACGGTCTTTACCAATTGTTCCGCCTGAGCGGTGTTCACCTGGAAAAAGGAGGGCGCGGACACCCGGAACTGACGGCCGTCCAATACCTCAACTAAGTAGTTGCGACCGACGAGGTTGACCGGCGTGCCGTCTTTGAGCAGGAGCACACAGGAGACGGGCATGTCCACTTCGATTCCAGGAGGTTCGTCATTCACCGTCTCAAATATCAGCATGGTCTCGCCTGTGCGCACCCCGGCGCGCAAGGATAGCCGCTCCAGTTCGGGGAGCGCCAAGTCGAGCGCGGAGAACAGGTCAGCCAGCAGCGGGTGGAGCAGAAGACATGTAGTGATAGGTACCACACGTTTGCTGCGTGCTGCTTTGAAACCCAGACGGCCATCGGGGCCTGGTGTAAACTGCGCGTGGTTGCGATAGCGCCAGACGTCCGGGCTGGCCAGTGTGGGCTCAACCGTCGCCTCCTGCAATCCACCCAGGTGGTGTAGTTGCTCGCCCACGATGACCCTTTTGTACACCAATTGGGCCTCGTAATCCATGTGTTGCCACTGACATCCTCCACATATTCCAAAGTAAGGGCAGGGCGGTTCCGTCCGGTGGGGCGAGGGGCGTAGCACCTCAACAAGGCGGGCCCGGGCCCAACGGCCTCTATCCTCGGTGATCTCAACCCGCACCTTCTCGTCAGGAATGCCATAGGGCACGAATATCACCCGCCCCTCGTGACGGCCCAATGCATCACCGCCGTGAGCAATACCCGTTAGCTCTAGCTCCAACATTCTCACCAGTCCTTTACTCAACCTCTACTCGAAATTCACGCCACTTTTACGCAAAGATATTGAAAAATAACCGGTTCTGGTGTATAATAACAGCTACTAAGATTCTTTCACAGCTTAGAACGACGGAAGGAGGTGAATACTGATGATGTACCTGCCACGCGAGGAAGGCCAGGGTATGGTTGAGTACGCCTTGATCCTGGTTCTGGTCGCTATCGTGGTGATCGTCGTCCTGCGGTTGCTTGGGCCCGCCATCGCTGACGTGTTCAGCAATATCATGCAGGCTATCTAGCTGCAGACCGATTTTTCCCCAATTGATTCCAAGCGATAGTGAACCAATTCATTAGCGTAGAGCCCCGCAAGGGGCTCTACGCGTTTTTGGTGTAGTGTAGGCATTGTAGCGTAGATACCCCGCCCCGTCAAGTGCCCTCCGCATAGTGCATAGAAAGGGCTGTTCCCAGGTTTGTGCCCCGGGGACAGCCCTTTTACGTCTGCATAGGCTTATGGGGTACTTTAGACCCAGCCGCGCAGTTTGCAGGCCTCGGCTACCCGGCTGACGGACACCAGGTAGGCGGCGGTGCGATTGTGGACTTTGTACTGCTGAGCCATCTCGCGCACGGCGTGGAAAGCAGCGGTCATTTTCTTATCTAACCGCTCGTAGACCTCCTCCGCCGTCCAGTAGTAATCGTAGGCGTTTTGCACTTGCTCGAAGTAAGACACGGTCACTCCGCCGGCGTTGCACAGGAAGTCGGGGATGACGAAAACCCCGTTCTTGTAGAGTGTCTCGTCCGCATCGGGGGTGGTGGGGCCGTTAGCCAGCTCCGCCAGAATCCTGGCTTTGACGTTGCCTGCATTCCACGCGCCAATCTGATTCTCCAGCGCAGCGGGGATGAGCAGTGTCACGTCCAGTTCCAGCAACTCCGCGTTGGTGATGTTCTTCGCGCCGGGAAAATCCTTGACCGCGCCTGTCTTCTTCTTGTGAGCGGACACCGCCTCGAAGTCCAGACCCTGGGGATTGTAGATACCACCTTTGGAGTCGGACACGGCGACTACTTTGCAGCCGAACATCTCGGTGACGAGTTTGTGCGCGAACTGGCCCGCATTACCGTAGCCCTGCACAGCCACCGTCGCCTGGGCCAGGTCAATGTCCAGCACCCTGGCCGCCTCGCGGATACAGTACATGCCGCCTTTGGCCGTCGCGTCACCCCGGCCCGCGGAGCCACCCAGCGGGATGGGCTTGCCGGTGATCACACCCGGCACGTTGTAGCCAGTGATGACGCTGTACTCGTCCATCATCCAGGCCATGATCTGAGGATTAGTGTACACATCCGGGGCCGGGACATCAGTTTCAGGGCCAATGTAATGTCCCAGTGCGCGGATGTAGCCACGGCTCACACGTTCGAGCTCTCCCTGCGACATCTCTTTGGTGTTGCAGATCACGCCGCCTTTTCCTCCGCCGAGGGGAATGTCTACCACGGCCGTTTTCCAGGTCATCCAGGCAGCCAGGGCACGCACGGTGTCAATGGTCTCGTCGGGATGGAAGCGAATGCCACCCTTCGTCGGTCCCCGGGCGTCGTTATACTGTACGCGGAAGCCTTTGAAGACCTTGACTATGCCGTCGTCCATCCGCACCGGGAAGCTGACGTGGAACTCGCGCATTGGTTCGCGGAGCAGAGCATGGAGGGCGGGATCTAACTTCAGGATTTTGGCTGCCTCGTCTAGTTGCTGTTGAGCAATTTTGAAGGGATTCAATTCTTCTGTCATTTCTGTTCTCTCTCCTTTGAGATTGATTGTACATCTTGCACAGGAAGACTGCATGCTTAACTGAGGTATTTGAGCTCGCACGACCGGCGTTGGCATCACCCTCATGCGGAACTCGCCTCTTCTACACGAGTGAAGATTATACTACACAATCGGTGCGCGGGCAAGCAAAGTCCCAGCCTCCAACGCAAAGACAATCACCCGTGGATGGCTCATCCACGGGTGATCCTGGTGCGGGTGAAAGCGTGGGGGGTAGCAGCCCTAATCGGAGGGTTCCGCATTGACAGACGGGAGCAGGAGCGATTGCCCGTCCCGCTCCCTTCGAGGTTCGCTCAAAACCTCTGGCCTTTCGGCCACGGAACGGGCAATCGGCTACCCGCAAGCTAAGCCGTGCGCGTCCAGAGTGCAGTGGGGCGCACGTGGAGAGAGTTCACCAGAGCAGCGTAGCCCCTGCGACTCTTTACCTCTTCATCGTCCACAATTTGCACGTCCAGCATGAAGCAAGCGCCACTGGCTTTCTCGCACAGGAGTTGGCTTCGTTCGTCCCGCAGTGCCTCGGCCAGCGACACGATGATGGATTCGAGCGCGGCGCTCTTACGGTCCACCCAGGCCAGCAGATTAATGCTGAAGCTGGGCTTTACCACGCCAGCGTCATCTGCGACGGTCCCATATTCGGGTTCGTAGACGTATACGGCTTTAACATGGCAGTCCACCGAGCCGAGGTAAGCACCTATCTGTCTGGCCAGGCCATAGCGCAGATATTCGCAGACCGAGCAGTCGCCCTTGAGGATAACATCCAGTGCTTCCTCCCGGCTGCGAGCACCGGTCTTCCTGGCACAGAACTCGATTGCTTCTTCTACCATGTTGTGCATAAGGCTGCGATCCACGGTGATCACAGATGGCCCGGTTTTTCGATTCGCTTTAGTCTTATCACACATCGTGTCGCCTCCTTGTGCCAATCCGCTTAAATTCAGTATCACAAAATGCTCCCGCTGGGTTGTCAAATCCAGCGGAAAGTGGCGGATTTGGCAATCCGCCACGAGCGTGTCGTTAGCTACTGTGCCCGTTTTCCCACCAGGGCAGCCTCCGCTCGTATCCGATCATTTTCAAACCTGTGATGGCGGCCGTGTTGATATCAACGGCCCGCAGGTCTTCTTCCGATAGATCGCGGATGTCGTCGTGGCCGGAGAGCATGGTCAGGATTTTGATCTCCTCGGCGGTGGCCTGCACAAAGTTCGCCAGGCGCTGGCCCACCTCCTCGGGGTCCAGCCGCGCCCGCAGCTCGGGCTTCTGCGAGGTGATGCCGTAAGGGCAGTTGCCCTTGTGACAGGCCATACAGGCCCGGCAGCCCATCGCGATCTCGGCTGCGGTACCAAAGCCCACGGCGTCGGCGCCCATGGCCAGCGCTTTAAAGGCATCCAGGCCGTTGCGGATGCCACCCAGGGCGATGAGCTTCACCTTGCGATGCAGGCCCAGGTCCTTGAGCGCGCGCACGGCCGGCGGGATGCAGGCGATAGTCGGAATACCCACTCCCTGGGTCACTACATCGGGCGAGGCGCCCGTGCCACCGCAGATGCCATCAATGGATATGGCATCCACACCCGCCTCGGCCGCCATCCGCACATCGTCGTAGGGGCGGCTGGGGCCCAGCTTCATGAGGATGGGCTTTTTGTAGTCCGTCACGTCGCGCAGGAAAGCCACCATTTTCTTCATGTCCTCGAAGGACAACACATCGTAGTAGCGGCAGGGCGAGAGCGCGTCGCTGCCCACTGGAATTCCGCGCACGGCGGCTATCTCTTCGGTGACTTTGGCGCCCAACAGGTGGCCGCCCATGCCCGGCTTGGCCCCCTGCCCGATCTTGATCTCCACCGCGTCGCCGGCGTTCACATAGTCAGCCGAGACGCCCCAGCGGCCAGTAGACCACTGAATGACCAGGTATCCACCCGGCGCCCACTTTTGCTCTTTGCGTTCCGGGTCGGCGTACCCATTGGCATAGTAGGGTTCCTCTGGCACCACGCCGCCCTCGCCGGTATTGGTGGCGATGCCCGTCTTGGCCGCGCCGATGGCCAGCGCCAGCTTGGCCTCTCTGGAGAGCGCGCCGTAGGACATGGCCGGGAAAAGGATGGGATAGCGCAGCGTGATAGGTTCCTCGGCCGTGTCCTCGCCGATCACGACTTCCATCTGACATTCTTCGCGGTACTTGTCCCTGGGCGATTCCGAAGCGAGCTGCGAGGGCACGACGACGATCCCGTCAAAGTGCGGGAGTGGCCCGGCCGTGCCGAAGCCACGCAGCAAGTAGCCACCAGTCAGCGACTTGTGGTGGATCTCCTCTATCTGGCCAAAGGTCCAGGGATAGCGCGACAGATACTCGGACTCGGCCGGGTTGATGCGGATAGCATTGGCCGGGCAGAACTCGGCGCAAATGCGGCAGCCCACGCAGGTGTTATAGTTGTTCACGTGCACCTGGCCCTGGGCATCTATTTCGTAAACCCCGTAGGGACAGACTTCCACGCAGGTGGCGCACTTGCCCGGTGACTGCGCGTTGACACAAACGTCCTTATCAACCGATACACAGAATGTTCCAATGACTGGCATCCCAGGACTCCTTATTTGTAGAATGGCTTCGCCGAGAGCGGAGCGAGCTTGTGGAAGCCGTGCGCATCGGCCTGGATGCCGTGCTCTGCGAAGTAACCCTCCAGCTTGTGCACGTCTTCCTCGGTCAGGGGTTCCAGCCTGGTATTGTGACCCAGGCTGGCCCACTCGCCGCCCACGTAGATGTTGCCACGGATGAGGTAATTGCCCAGATTAGCACCGGCGTCGCCGACGATGACCAGATCACCGGCCAGCATGTACGTGCCGGCCTCGCTGCCCACGTCGCCGCCGATGATGATAGTAGCGCCCTTGTTCATTGTGGCGGTGAAGTCGCCGGCGTTCCCCTTGACTACCACCGTCCCGCCGTAGCAATACTGCCCGGCGCCATAGTCCGCGTTACCCTCCACGAGCACCCGGCCACGGGTCATGTTATCAGCCAAGTACTTGCCCGCATCCCCTTTCACGGTGATGGTAGCGCCGTCGTTGAGCACACCCAGGTAGTCCCCGCTGTGTCCCTCGATGACGACCTCACCGTGCTTGAGGCCGGCGGCCAGCCCATGCAGGTGGGCCGCGTTCTTCACGACTACCGGTTGTCCGTTCAACATCTTTCGCAGCTTGCGGCTCACGGTCTTAAGCTCTTGATCCTTAGCATCCAGAACAGGCGACACAGCCACCCTCCTTCACTGTTTCCACCTCCGCACGTTGCGGGGTACCATACAGACGTTCGAACTCGCGGCGCGCTTCCACACGCCTGGCCGGGTCTTGCAAGGCATCCAGGGTGAGTATCAACAGCCCCTCGAAAGCCTGCGCCCGCTCGCGGCGTTCCTTCTCCGCCTTGGCCTTATCCAGCGCCGCCTGATCCACCGCCGGCCCCGTCTCCAGTAAACCAAAGCTCAGTGCATGCTGTAGCGCGACCACGCCGGCAGTGCTGCGGGCGATGAGCGTGCTGTAGCCCTCGGCCGCGCCCACCGTGCCCACCGCAATGTCCGCCGATTCACCCAGGTAATCGTCGCAGCTCGCGCACCCACGGCGGGTGTACTTTTGCACCGCCGTCGTCGGGATATCCCGGCGGGTGCCATCCCACAGCACGGCCATCATTTTGTCCTGGCCGGGCAGGGCTACCAATTGCCTCACCTCGCCCAGCGCAATGCCCAACTCCTCGGCCAAGTATGTGCTCACCAGTGCAGGCATAAACACCCCCATGCAGAACTGGGAGATGGTGAGACGGATGGCATCGCGATAGGGTTGTAAGCGCTCATTCTCCGATTCGAACAGCGCGCGGATGGCTTCGGCGGCACACGGCGTCCCGACGATGGCCAGGTTGCTCACACCTTTCTCGAATACCGCCTCATTCAGCGAACTGAGCACCGGCGTCCAGATGTACTGCACACCCAGCGTATCGGCCAATTCGCCCACGCTGGTCACCACCCTGGCCTCCGGCCGCAACGTCCAGGGGTTCACGTCCGCCAGCAGCACGCCGTCAATCAGCCCCGAAGCCATGGCCGCCGTCAGCAGGTTCTTGATGACGCCGCCTGGCTCGCCGGAGTTGACCACACCCACCGCCCGTGCTGTCACCAGCCGCCTGGTTTCGAGGGGCGTCCACTCCCGCAAACGCGGGCAGGTTTCCTCACAGAACCTCTGGCAGAAGGAGCAGCTATCCAGCGGGGTGCGGGAAAGTCCCAACGCTTTCTCGCGCACCTCGCGAAGAGGGTGCTCGTCCTCTGCCCAGTAGAGCACGCCCTTGGAGCACGTGGCGACACACAGTCCACAGCCTGCACATCGCTCCAGGGCCCACACTTCCTGTTCCAATCTATCTGACATGCGTTGACCTCCTCGACCTCAACTGCTATGCCGGGCCGGGCCCAGCTTTTCGATCTGATCGGCGAAAGCGGTGATCTCGTTTACGAATGTTTCAGCATCGTCAGACTTGAACCACTCCAGCCGCAAGCGACGGGTGTCGAATCCGGCAGCGGCCAGCACTCTTTGCAAACCATTGATGCGTTCTTCGGCATATTTGTTGCCCAGGGTATAGTGGCAATCGCCAGGCTCACAGGCCGCCAACAATATCCCATCGGCGCCGTTCAGGAATGCCCACAGGATGTGATAAGGGTCGAAGCGGGCCGAGCAACGGACGCGGACAAATCGCACGTTGGGCGGGTACGATAGATGCCGGGCACCGGCCAGATCGGCGGCGGCGTACCCGCTCCACTGACACAACAGCCCCAGGATACGGGGTTTGCCATCCGTTGGCCCGGCCAGGGCAGCGCTGATCTGGGCCATGACCTGCTGGTCGGTGGACGATTGCAGGGTAATGGCCTTGCTCGGGCAGGCTACCACGCAGTTGCCACAGCCCGCACAGCGCAAGGGGTCTATCCGCGCCAGGTTCAGCACTCCCTCACCCTTTCCTATGGCAATCGCTGCAAAGGGGCAGGTCTCGACGCAGGTGCCACAGCCTGTACACAGCCGCTCATCCACAGCGGCCACAGCCGCCTGGCTAGATACTGTCTCGCTGGTCACGTAGCGTAGCGCCCTGGAAGCGGCGTTGTAGGCCTGGAACATGCTCTCGGCGGTGTCGGCCGGGTAGTGGGCGCTGCCGCAGACGTAGATGCCATCGTCGGCGTAATCGCGCGGCTTGAGGCGGGTGTACACGTCGGGGAAGAAGCCGTTATCGTCGCGGGGCAGGCGCAACATGCTGGCCAGCACAGGGGCGTCGTCCCGGGCCACCAGCGGCGTAGACAGAACCACCAAATCGTAGGGGAGATTCACGTCCGTTGCCGTTAGGTCATCGTGAACCTCGACCGCCTCTCCACTGACGTGCGGCCTGCGGTGCGGCAGGTAGCGGACGAAGCGCACGCCCAGTCCCCGCGCTTCCTTGATCCACTTACTATAAGGTTCTCCAGCCGGCAGGTCGCTGAAGACGATGCTGACCCGCCGTTCGGGAGAGGCTTTCTTCAGCAGGATGGCGTTCTTCAGAGTCGTCATGCAGCCCAGCCCGTCGAGATGAGATTGCTCACCTTGTCCGGTATACAGAATCATCACGATGTCCTGGGCCGCGACTTCCCCCACGTTCAGCAGACTTTCCAGCTCGAACTGGGTGAGCACCCGTGGGCGGCCATACCCGAACAAGCCCCTGGGACGCGAGGGCTGCGCACCGGTGGCAACGATGATGGCCCCCGCATTTAGGGTGGACTGGTGGCCGTTGCGCTGCACGGTGACGTGGTAATCGCCGGGCGAACCGTCCACCGCGACGATGTGTGCGCCGGTGAGCACGGTGATGCCTGGATTGCCGCGCACAGCCTCGATCCGCCCGGCAATGAATTCCTGGGCGCTGCGCCCGGTGGGGTAGAGGGTGTGCAATTGGTTCACCAGCCCACCCAGCTTGTCCTCTCGTTCCACTATAGTGACGGGTACGCCGCCGCTGGCCGCTGCCACTGCTGCCGTCAGACCCGCCGTTCCGCCGCCGATCACCAGTACGGCGGGCGTCACGTGACCCTCGATTGGTTCTCTCGGCTCCAGCAGGGCGGCCCGGGCCACGCCCATGCGCACCAGCGCGATTGCCTTGTCCGTGGCCTGCGCCTTATCGCCGTGCACCCAGGCACATTGCTCGCGGATGTTGACAATCTCGAACAGAGCGCCGTTCAACCCGGCCTCTTCACACGCTTTCTTAAAGAGGAGCTCGTGGGTGCGGGGGGTGCAGCCGGCCACTATCACCCGGTTCAATCCTTGCCCGGCAATGGCCGCCTGGATGCGCTTGAGGCCCGCTTTGGAACAACTGTATCGTTCGCGCCGGGCCAGTACCACGCCCGGCAGCGCGGCTACATTCTCGACCAGCGCTTGGTTATCAATGAAATCCGAAATCTTGTGCCCGCAATCGCAGACGAAAACGCCTATTCTGGCAGCCAGTTCATCCACTTGATACGCTCCTGCTTTCTTCCTCAGCCAATAACTCCTGGTAGTCGGAAACTGATTCGGGAACCAGGTAATGATCGCCGCAGACGCGGCACGGCCTGGCCTGGAACTCCGAATGCCACTCGTGCGCCAGCCTGGGCCGGCCGATATCCTCCAGTGTGATGGCCCCGGTGGGACAGACAAAGACGCAGGTGCCGCAGCCGATGCAAACACTGGATGCGATCTCGAAGGGTGGCTTGACTTTCTTCTCGATGCCGCGATTTATCAAACTGATGGCGCTGACCCCCACGATCTCCTGGCAGGCCCGCACGCACAGGCCGCACAGGATACAGTCGTTCCCTTCGCCCTCCGGCTCAAACTGGGATTTTTCGACGCCCAATTCATCGGCGAGCTCACGGACTGCTTTAACGTCTGGGCAATCGGCCAACAGAAGTTCGATGATCATCCTGCGCGCCTCCAGGACAAGCGGTGAATTCGTCCGAATCACTGCGCCATCCTGGGCGGGAAAGGAGCAAGATGACACCAGCCTGGCGCCCCTTCTCTCGTCCGCGAACTCTACGATGCAGAGCCGGCAGGCTCCGTAGGGTTTGAGCGCTTCGTGATAACAGAGCGTGGGGATATAGATGCCATGCTCTCTGGCTGCTTCCAGAATCGTCATCCCTTCCTCGGCCACAACTTTCTGGTCGTCAATGGTCAACGTAATCACCGGCTCCTCCTCAACTCAACACCACTGCCCCGAACTTGCAGACCTCGTAGCAGGCCCCACACTTGATGCACAGCGCCGGGTCCAGTACGTGTGGCTTCTTCTTCTCCCCAACGATAGCTTCCTGCGGGCAGACCCTGACGCAACGCCCGCAGCCGGTGCATTTCTCCGCGTCTATGGAGTACTCGATCAGCTCCCGGCAAACGCCCGCTGGACAGCGTTTCTCTTTGATATGGGCCTCGAATTCATCCCGGAAATAACGTATGGTGGTCAGGACGGGATTGGGAGCCGTCTGCCCCAGCCCACACAGTGAAGCGCCCTTGACCGTCACGGCCAACTGTTCAAGCAGCTCGATGTCTCCCTCTTTCCCTCTGCCCTCGGTGATGTCGGTGAGGATCTTTTGCATCCTGTTGATCCCCAGGCGGCAGGGAATGCACTTGCCGCAAGACTCACCCTTGAGGAAGGTGAAAAAGTATTTGGCCAGGTCAACCATGCAAGTCCTGTCGTCCAGGACAATCATCCCCCCAGACCCCATGATCGATCCGGCCTGCGTGAGCTGCTCATAGTCCACCGGAAGATCAATTAACTCGGCGGGGATGCATCCGCCCGAGGGGCCGCCGGTCTGCACTGCTTTGAACTCCCTACCGTCGGCTATTCCTCCGCCTGCCCCGTAGATAATCTGGCGCAGCGTTATCCCCATTGGGACCTCGATCAAGCTGTTGTTTGTGATCTTGCCTACCAGGGAAAAGACTTTTGTTCCTTTGCTGGTCTCGGTCCCGATTCTGGCGTACCAATCCCCTCCTCTGGCAACGATCACCGGAACATTGGCCCACGTCTCCACGTTGTTGATATTAGTCGGCTGGCCCCAGAGTCCGCTTTGGGCAGGGAAAGGCGGCCTGGGTCGTGGCTCGCCGGCCCGGCCCTCGATGGAGGCCATCAGTGCAGTTTCCTCTCCGCAGACAAAAGCTCCGGCCCCCATGCTGAGTTTGATCTGGAAATCCATGCCAGAGCCGAGGATATTCTGCCCCAACAGTCCGTACTCTTCGGCCTGCTGGATGGCTATGGTGAGCATCTCAATCGCCAGTGGGTACTCAGCGCGGACGTAGATGTAGCCCTCACTGGCCCCAATGGCGTAAGCTCCGATGATCATACCCTCTATCACAGTATGCGGATCCCCTTCGAGAACGCTTCTGTCCATGTAAGCGCCTGGATCTCCTTCGTCGGCGTTACAGATAATATACTTGGTGTCGCCCTTGCTCTGCCGGGTGAACTTCCACTTGAGCCCGGTAGGAAAGCCCGCGCCTCCCCTGCCCCGCAGCCCCGAGCGGGTGATTTCCTCAATCACTTCCTCGGGAGACATCTCATTAAGAGCCTTGTACAGCGCCAGGTATCCGCCTCTGGCGATGTATTCGTCAATGCTTCTGGGGTCAATGATACCGCAGTTTCTCATGACGATCCGAACTTGATCCTTGAACAGGTCAATCTCTTTGTAGAGAGGAACCTGGTTCATTACCTGGACCTGGGCGTCGTCTGCGAGGTAGCTTCTCTTTGTGCCTTCGATCAGGTTCTCGTCCCCATCCAACCTCCCTATCGCCCATTCTTTCACGATTTCTCCCTGAGCCAACGCTTCTACAATTTTGGGTACCCTCTTGGCAGTTATCTCTCCGTAAGTAATGCGCGGCTTTCCGGGCGATAGGACGTCAACCAGGGGCTCTTTGCAACACCAACCGATGCAACCGACTTGCCTGATGACCGCATCTACTCCCTGCCGGCTAACCTCGTTCAGCAGCGCATCGTACACTTCCTGGGCGCCCGAGGCCAAGCCACAGGTTGCCATGCCTACCATGATCTTTGTTTGGGATGGATAAAGGGCAGCAGTACCTCGCGCCCCGGCCATCTCCAGATCTCTCAGAGTCAGTATTCTCATTTGCCTACTCTCCTGTTGCGGGCTGGTACTTTTTCAGGACTTTGGGAACTCTCTCCTGCGTCAGATGGGCGTAGGTGTCGTTGTCAATCCGCACTACCGGTGATAGGCTGCAACACCCCAGACAGCGGACTTCCTCCACCGTGAAACGGTAATCCTCCGTTGTGTCCCCCGACTCGAGATTCAACTCCCGTCTTATCTTGTCCAGAATCTTGTCCCCACCTTTGACGTGACAGGCGGTGCCCAGACAGACGCTGATCAGGTGCTCGCCCCTGGGAACCAGGCTGAAAACGTTGTAAAAAGTGGCCACGCTGTAGACCTGGCTCAGGGGTACACCCAGACGCTCGCTGAGCAGGATCAAGGCATCCTGCGGCAGGTAACGATAGCGCGCCTGGAGTTCCTCCATGACCGCGATCAATGAAACATCGGAGCCGTAGGGGTGATGGCCCAGAATGTCTTCAATGTCACTCACGGAAAAGTCCGAGGCATCCATTTCTTCTTCTTCCTCCTCCTGTCGCTCACTTCTATACTCAGCGCAATTGGGTTCAGTGAAAACAGAGCCAAGCCCAATGTGTGCTTTTGACCCTCCAAAGCGTGTTGCGTGTTACGTGGTGCGTGATGGGACGGAACACGCAACACGCATCACACAACAACCAATCAGTCTCGCCCCACTTTCACAAACTTAACCGCGCTCAGTATACATTATAGAATTACTCTCCAAGATTTGCGTTATGCGCGAGAATTTTTGTAGGACACGGATTATACGGATGAACACGGAGAAAAAAGAAACAGAAATCTGTGGAATCCGTGTGAATCCGTGTCCCAAAGATTGGTTGCGGCCGGAAGCCGCGCTATGAAATATACCACGGAGGGGATGAAAAACGCATAAAAAGATGGGCCTCGAGAATGAAAAAGGCATGAAAAAAGAGCGGCACGTTGCCGTGTGCCGCCCTTCGTAGCAGGGACGGGGTCAGATGGGTTGAGGGCTCAGGTGGTCTTGGGGCAGGCCAGCATGTAGCCCACACCGGGCGTGGTGAGGATGTACTTTGGGCTGTGAGGGTCTTCCTCCAACTTCTGGCGCAGGTAGCGGACGTAGGCCCGCAGGTAGTCAATGTCGTCGCGGTACTCCGTTCCCCAGACCTGGGTCAGCAAATCCCGGTGTAACATTACCTTGTTGGCGTTGAGGGCCAGCACGCGCAGCAGCCGGTACTCAGTGGGCGTCAGCTTGACCTCCTTGCCCCGCGCGAAAACCCGGCGCTGGGCAAACTGGATGCGCAATTCACCGCAGGTCAATTCCGAGGTGGTGCGCACTTCCTCCGGGCAGCGGTAACGGCGCAGCACAGCCTTCACGCGGGCCAGCAACTCTTTGGCGCTGAAGGGTTTGGTCAGGTAGTCGTCGGCACCCGCATCGAACCCGCGCAGCAGGTCGTTCTCGCGCGCTTTGGCGGTGAGCATGATCACCGGCACGTCCGAGAACTCGCGCACCCGGCGGCAAACCTGGTAACCATCTATACCGTGTGGCAGACGAATATCCAGCAAAATGAGGTCGGGCTGTTCCAATGCAACAACCTCCAGCGCCGACTCACCGTTGTTCGCCGTCACGACCCGATAACCCACCGCGGTCAGCACTTCGTTCACCAGGCGCAGCAGGCGCGGCTCGTCATCCACGGCCAGGATCGTTGCTTCAACCATCGAACACCTCTCTATTCCTCTCCTCGCTTTCCAGGTCGGCGCTCAGCCCACCCAGCGGTAGGGTGAAATAAAACGTCGAACCTTTGCCCAGCTTGCTCTCGGCCCAGATGCGGCCGCCGTGACTTTGCACGATGGCCTGGGCAATAGGCAACCCCAGCCCTGAACCCGCCACGTGCTCTTCAAGTTCCCGCGCCCGAAAGAAGCGCTCGAACAGGCGGTTCAGGTTCTCCGGGGCGATGCCCACTCCCTGATCCGCGACGCTGATGATGACCTCACCCTGGCCCACCTCACCGCGCACCACCACCAGCCCACCGTGCGGGGAATACTTGACCGCGTTCTCCAACAAGTTGCGCAACACCTGGTGGATGCGCCTCGGATCGGCGTCCACGATGGGGAAGTGCGGCGGGAAGCTAACCACGAAACGGTGCTTGTCCGTGTAATGAAGCACGTCGTCCACTATCCCTCGTGCCAGGCGGGGCAGAAGGAGAGGTTCCGGCTTGATCTCCAACCGGCCAGCTTCGATCATGGAGGATTCCAGCAGGTCGCCGATGATTCCCTCCAGCTTGTCGGTTTCCTCGTCAATGATACGTAGGAACTCTGCCTGCTTGGCCGGCTCCCATTGAATCTCCTCCATCAGCAGGGCAGTGGAATAGCCCTTGATGGACGCCAGCGGGGTGCGCATCTCGTGCGCCAATGCTGATAGCAGTTCCGACTTCAGGTGGTCATCTTTGGCGACGGCACGAGTGCGCTCGACCTCGGCCAGCAATCGCATACGGTCGGCGGCCAGTGCCACCAGGCTGGCCAAAGCTTGCAGCAACGGGATGTCAGCCTCGGTGAAGGCCGGCCCCGGCTGCCACTGCTCCAACAGCAACACGCCGGAGGTTTCATCTCCCAGCATCAGAGGGACGCCCAGCGCACTCCTGGGATGCACGACACCGCCGGCCGCCTTCTCCATGTGAACCATGTTCTCGGGGTGAATGTCTTCCCTGGCCGCTGCGACGGCCTGCGGTGTGGGGAACAGCCGTGGTTCACTGTCTGCGAACACTTTACCCGATATGCCTTCGCTCTTGCGGAAACGGGAACGCCGCAGGATAGCGGGGTCGTAGCCAATCGCGGCCTGGACGGCGAGGGCTTGCTCCCTCTCATCCCACAGCGACAAAATGCCTGCATCGGCGGGTTCGAACACATTGACGAGAGCCTCCACGGCCGTGGTGCAGAGTGATTGCAAGTCAGCGGCAGTCGCCAACGCGCGGGAAACGGTCAGCAGAGCCGATAACTCGCGGGAAAGCTGCCCGACGGGGATTGTGCTTTCTTCGCTCAATCTGATACCTCCCAGCTTGTTTACTGCCCGCCTTCGCGAAGCTGGCGCAAAGCCTGCAACTTCTCATCTAGCAATCGGTTCACCAGTTTTGGATTGGCTTTGCCCCGCGTGGCTTTCATCACCTGTCCCACCAGCCAGCGG